>Ga0181532_10001812_pt1 | contig 20335 bp, 14 predicted proteins | sample PEATcosm2014_Bin_33_FD_119768 | JGI IMG/M metagenome (GOLD analysis project Ga0181532, IMG submission 119768) | Peatland microbial communities from MTU Mesocosm Facility, Houghton, MI, USA - PEATcosm2014_Bin11_30_metaG | ecosystem: Environmental > Terrestrial > Soil > Wetlands > Peat | place... | reverse complement strand
GTGTCGTCGAGCAGATTGGTCTCCAGGAGTTGCGGCAGAGCCTGTAGGAGCGCCTTGAGCTCCGAGCGAATCGCCACAGCGATCCCGTCATACTTGCTTCCCAAACCTACACAGGCATCCACAACGAAGCGCTGCAAATCCAGCCAGCCGCGGCTGCAGGGAAGCGACATGGCGTTTTCAGCCGCCTCCAGCAAATCCTCCCACTTTCCCTCGATCGCCAGTCGCTTGATGTGCTGCCGCAGCGCCGTGGGAGGCCCCTCCAACAAAGTCAGATCCGAATTCTGAAGTGCGGCGCGAAGCTCGCCCCACCGCAACCCCCGCAGCATCAGGTAAGGTCCCGGGTTGTTAGGGTCCATCTTCCGCAGGGTCGCCGCGGCGCGAACCACATTGGCGATTGCATCCCGGCGTTGGGCGGGCTCCCCGTCCGCCAGAGGGATGACGATACCGGCCACCCCGGGCGCCCCCCGGCCAGTTGCGGTCGCTCCTTCACCCGCTGCTCCCTCCCCAGCGCCCGGCGCAGCAGCACCTTCCGCTCCCGGTTCAACCGGGTCAGGCTCCGTCTCCCGTTTTTTCTGAAGAAGCTGGTGAACTGTATGCCGTACAGTCTCCAGGCCTTTCTTCAGGTCTGAGAAGCTTGGCGCGACATCACCAAACTTCTCCTGGCAGAGAGCATCCAAAGCCTGGACGGTCACCGTGCTGCCGTCGAGTGCAGCCTCGGCGGCGAGGTAAAAAACCTTAGGAGTTTCGGTGAACGACTTATCGAAATCCTCTGGCGCTACCTTCCCCTGCTGGAGCAGTTGGGTCCGTGCCTCTTTCTTTTCGGTTGTGTCGGCCTGCGCTTCGTAACCGAGTTTCCTGGACTCTGTGTAGTCCATCCAGCCATGCTTGGCCTTGTTGATGGGGGCATTTTGGAGCGGCATAACAAGGCTTGAGCCGACCCACTGAAGCGGAGCCGCTCTTAACTCCGCGTCGCCATCTTCGAGTTGCGGGTACAAGCCGTCCCAGAAAGTGCCGACAAGACCTTGAAGCAGGTCCAAACCTTGCTTGAGGCCCGCAAAACCCTCCGTGCGCAGCACGGCCTCTGTAAGCCATACGGCAATCTGAAGGTCCTTGGTCTTCGTGGAGAGGGCCTCAACTGCCAACTTCACAACCTGGGGGTAATCCGCTTTCTTGCCCTCGGTCCTCCATTCACCCTCTTGGACTTCTTCCTCTTCACGACGAGCTTCTTTAATCTTGTCGTAGATGGGTGTGTAGCGGAGGTCTTCGCCGCAGGGCTTTTCGCCTGGAATCGGGTTGAGTAGATTATCTGGAAGAGGCATTCTGAGCTAGACCGCAACCTGTGGTAAATTGAATTCCAGTTGGCGGACCTCGAGTAGTGGAAATTCCTCGCCGTCCACCAGCAACATCTTCTGGCCGATGGGCGCCGCCGTACCCGACTCGTCTTCTTCCCAAACCGTCAGCCGGCCTAAGCGGACAGCATCATCAGAGTGCTGCCAGGCAAAGGGGGACAAGGCAGGTATCAAGACCTCGCCGAGTTCCGTGCCCTTCAAAGCGGGTCCCGCGCGAACCACTGCCGGGGTCCAAAGCATGTCGCGCAGGCGGCGCGGCGGCTCCATCTTGACGGAGGCCAGATGTGCAAAATTAATCCAGAGATAATTCCCGCCGGCAAATACCTCCAGGCGAGGCCCAATCCGAGGATCGCCGTCTGCAATCGCCTGGAAGGGCTTTCCATTAAGCGTACCCGCGACGGCTTCTGCGCCCGGGGAGGTTTCTCCGGCAGGCTTGGGGTATTCTTTCTTCTGAAACAGGTCCTGCCGCGTCCTCTCAGCCTGCAAGGCGCTGCGATAAAGCAGTGCCCCCATGCCGCTATTGGGACCGGCGTCTGCTAGCAAGTCCAGTTGTTTCTCTGCTCGATCATATTCTCCCGCAAAGCAGAGCAATTCAAAGAGGAATGTACGGCGCCGGGTGTCCTCAGGACTGTTGCGCAACTCCACCCCCAACGCCTCGATCGCCTCCTTGAGTTTTCCCGCCTGAAAGAGGTAATTCGCGTTTTCCATAGTAGTATCGCGCTGACCCCGCCAGGCGGGGTCAGCGCATTGGCCAGACTACAGCCTATTTCTGCTCCCTCTTCCTGAGGTCGTATTCGACTTCGCCGCCGGAAACCAGCTTGCCATCTGCACCTTGCACCTTGTAATCATAATCGATGGAAGCGTAGGAGACCGAAATGGATTCCGTTCCCGTTTCTTCGCCTGACGAGCCTCCGCATTGAAAGCTCGACACGTAGACTTCCGTCAACTTGATGATCAGGAAGTCTTCGGGAGTCTTCTGGCCGGTCTGCTTGCTGCAATACAGGGTCGCCTCTTTCGCGTGATCTCCGGTGACGCAAAGGGTCAACAGCTTGGGACTCGACTTGTCCACTCTCTTAGTAAAACTGAGATCGGACATCGAGACTTTTCCAGCGCTCATACCCTCGCCCACGATGGTCGTCGGGTTGCTTGCGCCCCAACTCCACGACAGGAGTTCGATCGTCCCCTTGTGCTTCGTGGACGCGCTTTCGCCCGGGGCTTCCTTAACTTCCAGATGGTATTCAATCGCCATATTCTTCTCCTCGTAAGATTTGGAATTTGAACGAATACGAGGCGGGCTCTTGCGCGCCACCCGCCCTCAAGCTGTTATTTATTGGCAGACTGCGGCAGCGATGCCACCAGCCGTAGCGAAACCGTAAGCTCGTCGAGTTGGAAGTGCGGGCGAAGGTAGGCCACGGCGCGGTATACGCCAGGTTTGCCTTTCACCTCTTCCACGTCGACGCGCGCCTCCCGCAATGGGTACTTGGCCTTCACGGACTGGGTTGCGCCGTCGTCCGTCGTTATGTATTGCGAAATCCAGCGGTTCAGGAACTTCTGAATCTCTTCGCGGGTGGTGAAACTGCCGATCTTATCCCGCATCATCGCCTTCAAATAGTGGGCGAACCGGCAGGTGGCCATGATGTAAGGCAACTGCGCCGACAGTCGAGCGTTGGCATTGGCCGCATCGGTATCATACAATTTGGCCTTATTGGTGGACTGCACGCTGAAGAATGCTGCTTTGTCCGTCCCCTTGCAATGCACCAACGGAATCAGCCCCTGGTCAGCCAGTTCCTTCTCACGGCGATCGGTGATCGCAATTTCCGTGGGGCACTTCAACGCCACGTCACCTTCGTCGGTGCGGAAAGTATGGGCCGGCAGGCCTTCCACCAAGCCGCCCCCTTCGACGCCTCGGATGGCTGCGCACCAGCCGTACTGGGCGAAGGCGTTCGTTAAGCGCGCTCCCATGGCATAGGCGGCGTTCCCCCAGAGGTATTTGGAGTGATCGGTGCCGTCTACTCCCTCTTCGTAGTTGAACGCATCCACCGGGGCCGTGTCACGGCCATAGGGCAGCCGCATCAAGACGTGCGGCACACAAAGCCCCACGTACCGCGAATCGTCGCTCTGGCGGAAACCCTTCCATTTGGCGTACTCGGTCGTATCAAAAATCTTGGCGATGTCGCGCGGCTGGTCCAGTTGGGTGAAGCTCTCCATATTCATGAGTTGCGGGGCGGCAGCCGTCAAGAATGGTGCGTGCGCAGCGCCAGCAACGTTCGACACCTTCTCCAGCAACTCCAGGTCCTCTGGATGCTTGCCGAACTCGTAGTCGCCGATGATCGCCGCAAAGGGATCGCCGCCGAATACCCCGAACTCTTCCTCATAAATCTTCTTAAACAGAGCACTCTGGTCGAATTCCGGCGCGCGCTGCAGATCGCGCAGGAGATCCTTCTTCGATACGTTCATAACGCGTATCTTCAGCATCGGGCTGGTTTCGCTCTGGCTGAGAAGGTACTTTAAGCCGCGCCAGCTTCCTTCCAGCTTTTGAAACTGGGGATGGTGCAGGATCTCATTGAGTTGAATGGAAACCAAGTGGTCGATTTGCGCGATGCGGGCATTGATCATCGCCTCGGTATCTTTCGAAATCGTGACCTGGCCTTCCAGCACCTGGTTGATAAACTCCTTCACCAGGCTCTTACCCCGCTCTCGCGTGGCCGCATCCGTTCCGACCTTACCTTGTTCAACGATCTGGTCCAGCAATCCCTGTTCCGCCACTTGCTCGGTCGCCGCTGCCGGCGTCTTCGCCATTTCCTGGTTAGCCATTGGATCCCTCCTTCTCTTCCCCATCCTTCTTGCCACCTAGTTCCGCTCTCAACTGGTTCAATTTGTCCGTGTTGCTGACGGCATCAAGCAGAACTTGATCGAGCTTATCGTTCGTCTGCAGCGTGCCTTTCAAGTCATTAAGGCGGGTGCGCAGATCAAGCAGTTCGCGCAGAGGTTTCACCTGCTTGGCCACATTCTCCGGCGAGAAGTCGTCCATACTCTTAAAGTCCAAACTGACCTTCAACTGTCCTGCCTCCGCATCCTCGCTGAGCTTATTTTCGACCGCGTAGGCCAGATGAGGCTTCATGCTCTCTAAAACACTGTCGAAATTGTCCGGGTTTACTTCGACGAACCTCCGGTCCTTCAGCCTTGGTAATGGTTCTGTAGGCTGACCTGAAAAATCACCTAGGACTCCCATCACGAAGGGGAGTTCTTTGATTTCTATAGCACCACCGGTTTCCACGTCGTAGGTCACGTGGACACGCGGCGGACGTACCCTCTCAAGCTTCTTCTGGACGCTCTGTGGCATTGGGCACCCCTTTATTGGAATTTCTTTTTTTGCTGATTTTCCTGAACCTGTACCTTTGTATCAAATCTGGGAGTCTTTGTCAACCCGAAACTTGAAGTGCATGGTGCAAGAGTTGTTTACCTGCGTTCCAACGGCGCCTCTACCTGCCGGTGGCTCCCGCCCGGCAATCTATACTCCTCCACCTCGAGGAAGCCGCCTGAGATAAAAACCGCCAGCAGCTTGACAAACTCCGCGAGAGGCGTGTCCAAATGGACAAAATTGCTTCGCTTGCAGAATTCGAGGAGTTCCCGCACCGACGACTTCCCGTCGCATTGCGGAAGCAGGAACCCCACCCAAGGCTGCACCCGGCATTCAACGCTAAAAGGATACTCCGTCGTCAGCCTGAACTCCTCCGGAAGCAAATCTCCGCCCTTCATTCGGTGGACGGTGTGGAGCTCAAATGAAGGCCTGGCGACAGGGTGCGCCTCGGCGAGTTTTTCGATGAACCCGGGCGCCACAGCGGCGGTCTCCCAATTCAACAGCCAGCCGACCTCTTCCCGGGTCGATATGCGGCCGGCAGACCGCCGGACGGTAAAGACAGGACGACCATCGTCCCGGCGCTGTATGATCAGCCATCCGTAGCTCATATTCTGCACACCGAGATCCCTGAGCGTTTCTCTCATTTGTCGGACCGCGCCGCCACCTCCTTTGGACTTCACAGCGTATTGCAATGCGGTGTCCGCAGGGGCTTGATCTTGCCGGACGATGAGGAGAACATCAAATTCCGACTGCGCTTCGCCAAGCCAGGCCCTCACACGTTGCTCGAAAGGGGCGCCGTCGCGATCCGCTCCTTGCGCCATGCAATAAAAGCGTCCGCCGGGACGCAGGTGCCGAGGCAGTCCCATGACGATGCGCCGGGTCACCTGTTCTCCATCCGCGCCTCCGTCGTAGAAAACCTGGGCGCGGCTCAACATCGGCATATACGGCGGATGAGCGACGATCCGATCGAAGCTGAGGTCGTCCAGAGGCTCATAGAGGTCACCTTGCAGGATGGTGACGTTGTTGACTCCATTCAGCAGACGGTTGAAATGCGCCGTCTCCGTAGATCGACTGGTTATATCGACAGCCCATGTTGCGCGGCACCCGCGCGTTGCGGCGTCGAGCGCCGCTACGCCTGTGCCGGAGCAGAGGTCGAGAAGGGTGTCACAAGGCTCCTTCGGCAGTGTCGCAATGAACTGCGAAGTGTTGGGCGTAATCGCGGAAAAAACAAAATCTTCGGCTAATTCCGTGAGGTTCCCCTGCGGCAAAGTCCAGCGGTCCGAAACTATGAACAACCCCCCAACCGGATAGAGCGCCACGGTAGCGAACATTTTCGCAGGCGCTCCCTCCCCTGATTCCCCTTCCCGGTTGGGGAGGGGAGCAAGGGGTGGGGCGAAGTCCGTTGGACCTTGAATCAGCAAGCCTAATTCTCTCATTGCTTCCACCACGCCTGCCGGCAGTGCGGACTCCAGGGCCTTGGCCTCCAGCGACTCCCCAACCAGGAACAAACGAATCAATACTCCCAGCGTGTCAGTTTCACCCGAAAGGGTTATCCGCGTGCGATCACCGGAAAGAAAATCGCTGAGCCCGGTCATGCCGACGCGGCGGCAAATGGACGGCTCATAGAAGTTTGATTTGCGCAGAAAATCACGCAGGCAAGCGAAATGAGGCGAAGGTTCGAACGGCAATCGCAATGCCCGCACACTGTTCAACTCTTCGGGTCGTGACCCCAAATTGCCCTCCTGTGCTACCCGCCTCTCGGCAGCGGCTTGCCTGGCAACAACGCAGCAGGCTCCCGCTCTCCCCCAGATCACTTCATCAGAACCCCCGCGCGTGCCAGATCCTGCAAAATCCCCTCCGTCTCGGCGTCAATCCTTTTCTCCACTGTTTGCATGTCAACCACTGGCTGGCCGTCTTCCTCCATGGTCAGATTCCCGGACTTGAAGATCTCGAGAAGATCTCTGCGGAGGGCGGCGTGGTCGCGTGTGCCGTCGAGCAGCATCACCACTCCTCGATGCAGTGAATCGCCCAGATGCAGGCTTCGGCAGTGCAGCGTAGTAATCATGTTCCCGTTCCGAGCCTCCAGCCGAGCCAGCGGGCTAGCCACCGGCCGATCGCTGACCTGAGCGGCAAAAGGGGGAACGTGAACGTGCAGTTCGAGCAATCCTGCCAGGTAAGTGCGCCAGACGAAATCAGCAACCTCTGAGGTAGTGTCCTGGTCTGGTTTTGGAACAAAGCCCAATTCCTGACGGGCTCTGCACTCGGCTTCTCTCGCTAGCTTTTCAAAAGGAACTCGCTCCGGGCGTGACTTAATGAGACACCAGAACAGCGAGCGCGCCAGACGGTTCGGCGTCGTGAGTTCGGTGCCACGGGGGCTGCAGAATGTTTCCTCCGCTTCCGGGGCGAGGTTCGGAAACTGAGCTTTCGGGCGCGCTTGAGTTGAAATGAAGAAGGACCTCACGGAAACGGATTTCCCGGAGCGATCGAGCGGCACATCGTCGCGGCAAAGGAGCGTTTTCCGGAAGGGTCGCCCGCACATGAAGTCCAGGTACTGTTCCCTCAAAATGACGTCGTCGGAGATCTTGTCGAGCACTTCCTTCGCCTGCGGCGACAGCCCTCCGCTGTGCATCTCGAAAAAGTCTGTCTCACCTAAGAACTGCAGTCCATGGCGCTGGGCATTCTCCATAAATTGGTGGAAATAGAACGGCTGGAAATCCCGCGACAACTCGTCGTGGTAAAGGCCTTCCCGGGAGCGCGTGGACATTCGCTCAGACTCGTCCAGGAGTGTTTTTGTGTAGGGTTCGGATTCTTTTCCCGAATTGGCCAATAGCTTCAGCAAGGTCACGGCCTGCTGGAGTTGCTGCTGTGGGTCGCGAAAATCTCGAATGTGGAACAACATCATCTCGCGCACCATCACGCGGGCATAACTTCCCGGAAACGCGTCGTAACTGACATAAGCGATCCCCTGGGGCTGCAGGCTGGCCTTGCAGATGGCCAAGATCTTGTCGCGAACTTCCGCGGGGACCCAGGTATACAGACCATGGGCGATAATGTAATCGAACTCGCCATAGTCCGGGGCCATCTCCAGCAAGTCCGCCTGCCGCAGAGTTAAATTCTTCAGCTCCAGGGCCTCAACCATGGCCTTTCCCCGAGCGATCGGTTTCGCTGCCAGATCAACGCCCACAAACTCACTTTCCGGCAGACCCACGGCCATGGCCAACAAGTTGGCGCCGCTCGAACATCCCAACTCCAGTACCCGGCAGCGCTCCACCGGCGCCGGTCGCATGCCGAAGTGCAACCCGACTGTCGCCAGCCGGTCAGGATGAGTGTGGGAAATAGGAAGCGATGGGTAGGCAACTTCGTCGTAAGGGTTTAACTCAGGATTTGACATTTTTTGATAGCCTTCGGGTACTTGCGCATGCGATCCCCTCGGAGTGGAAAGACCATTGCCGTCTATTGGGCATCGTCTCAAGATTCCCAGCGTCCTGCCAGGGCGCTGATGGGGTCAGCTATTGACTGAAATCGAACCAGTCGCACCGCCGGTTGATCTTTCAACGACGCAAGCGGCATGAAACCCCGTTCCATCATTTCTTCTGCCGCCGTCTGCGTCAAAAGAGTCTCCGCGCACGGCAGGGTTTCCGCTTCGCCTTTCGACTTATAATTGTAGACGGGCAGCCCATCTATTTCCGAATGCGCGCCCGGCTGCAGATCCCAGCCGTGCTCTGCAAAAGACTGCGCCAGCAACAAGACACCAGCGAAGGCTGCATTGCCCCACAGGTAATTCTCATGGGCGCCGGGATCCGGCATTTCTTCGAACTGGAAGCGCTCTATGGGCTCGGTATCTTTTCCATACGGCAGTCGCAAGAGAAAACGCGGCAATGACAGGCCCAAAAAGCGAGCTTCCGCAGAACTCCTCAACCTTTGCCAGGATGCGGCCGACTCGCCGGACATCGCGACTCTCCATTCCTCCATTTCAGGCAAATCTAGTGCGGTATTGCAGCCCAACAGGCGCGGACTCGCGCCTGCGATGAAGGGCGCGCCGGCGCTGGCGGCCACTTTGCCGATTCGTGCCAGCAATTCGCTATCCCGCACGCTGGGCCCGAAAGTGAAATCTCCGGCAATCACCGCCCAAGGATCCGCCCCCGGCGTGCCGACGGTCCTTTCCACCAGCAATCGGTACATTCCCGTCGATCTCAAATCGTTGGACGCCAACAGGTCTTGGGCGAGTTCCTGCTTCGAGACGTCAATCAGCAATAACTTGAGGTTAATATCCGTCTCTACGTTTCGCACCAGAAAGTAGACCGCGCGCCATGCAGCTTCGAGGGCTTGAAAGGCAGGGGCGTGCAGTAAAGCTCCCATCTGCGCGCTGGTGGCTCTATCGATCAACGCAATCAGCTCCGCCTGTCGAGGATCAGCTTTCGCTACCAGATGAGGGGCAACGAGCTTGTTCAATAACCTGCTCCATTCGTCCGGACGCTTGGCGGACTGATCTTGTTGCGCCTTGCTTTCGGTTTCTTCCACCATCTCGTCCAGAAAACTTCCCGAAACCAAGTTTTGTACGTCCTGTGCGGAAGCTCGCGGCGAGGGCGCCGGCCCCTGCGCCTGCGAAGGCGCGGCCTGCGGCGGGGGCGCATCACTTGGCGCCGCTGCCGAGGTCAGTTCCGCCGCGGTCTGGGCGAAGGTCGCCGAATCGCCGAGCTTCCGGCGCGTCTCTCGCAACTTTTGGAAGATTTGAACTTGTTCGAAGAGTTTGTCTGGATGAAAATCGTCCAGATCCGAAAACTTTAGTGAGATGCAGGGGTCGCCCTCTCCACCCGGCGTTAAATCCAGGCGAGGCGCGAGCTTGGCCAGCACGGAATCGAAGTTGTCACGGTCGACCATGATCGGACGACGGCTGGCGAGAGCGTCCCCGGTCTCGAGCAAGCCGCGATTCGCGCGGCCACTAAAATCCCCCAGGATCGCAACCCGAAATCGAGTCTCTGGGTCTGGCCTTGCCTGCACCTGCTCACGACCTGCAGTCACATCAAGGCGAATCTCACCGGACGAATGGCGGGTTGACATGGCTACTCCTCTTTGCTGAAGTTGTGTTGGCTGAACTGAGTAACTTAACAATTGTACGCCAATTCCGGCCAACCACCAAGGATCGTCGGTAGTGTCCCAACTTGGCTAGTTTCCAAGTATGGATGTCATTCCGAGTGGACATGGGCCTGCGGCCCACCCGTGCAGATGAAAGTCGGTGTCATCCTGAGCGAAGCGAACGATCTGCAGGTCCGGTCCGAGGCGAACTAATGCAGATTCTTTGCTTCGCTCAGAATGACAGGGTCTTGAGCCCTACTAGTTCTTACTTGCACCGCTTCAGCAGTTCAATCGCCTTGTCCGCAATCGCTTCTCCGCTACCCGGGGCGAGCACGGTCGAAGTGGGTTCGTACCCGCCTTCCTGGAATCCTCTTCGGGTCGGGATGTATCCGAGGTCCTCATTCGCGAGCTCGACAATAAATGTGTACGGAAACGGCGATTCTTTTTGGATCCTCATTCCTAATTCGACGAAATACTCACCGGGAATGGCCACAAATGCGACCGGTCCGGCGGTCAATACCTGGATCTCTGCCAGAGCGTCTTCCCCGTTCCTCTTTTTGACTTGCATGACCTTCTCAGCCTTCACCCGTTCCAGCGTGAAGTCCACATCGGTTCGCGGCGCCTCGGCGACAATTTTCTCTGCCTCCCTCACCTCCTGATCGCTGACTTTCTCGAGGGGCAGCTTGATGGTTTCCGAGATTGCTTTGACGCGCACGGAATCCAGCGCTTCTAAGTGCGTGTAGGCTTTGAGGACGTCCCCGGCCAGCGTTTCTCCCAGCTTCTGCGCGGTTGCGAAACCACGTTGAGGACCGGGCCGTTGTACGTCCCAATGATTAATGTCTCCCGCCGCGCCAATCGTGAAAGTCGTGAGCATGTCAGGCCCTTTCACCGCGGCCAGCGTCCGCGCCAAGTAATAGGCGTAGTCGGCGGAAATCCGGGTGCCGCCGACGGTATCCTGATGCATAGCGTAGTTTACCCAGGTCAGCATCGGACTATGATTCTCGTCCTCGGCGAACAATACGCCGACTCGGGCATCAATCGGGCCTACGGCCCGCACCACATTGGGATTGAGAAATCCGGGATTCGTCTGGACCGTGCCGTCCTTCATGAGGTAGCGGCGATTGTGCGCCAGGGCGGGCTCCTGCTCGGTGGCGACCGAAAGCACTGCAGGCCGCTTATTCCCTTCCGCGGTCACCACGCTGTCCGCAATCCAATGTCCCAAGCTGCTGACGTAGCCGGGAACTCCCTCAGGACCGGTGTGCGTGTGCGTGGCGCTGATCAAAACGTGGTCCGCCGGGATCCCGCACCGGGGGCTGATCTGCCGGCGCGCCGCCTCCACCGCTTCCCGCGAGACCTCTACGAGGTCACAGGCAACCAGCACCACCTGGTCGTGCCCATCGTCAATCACCAGGGCCTTCGCATGCAGGTCATCATGAACGCCATCCGGCATGCGAGGATAATAATAGCCTTGCAACGGAATATCCAGGAACGGCGTGATCGTTGTACTTGCGACGCCGAGCTTCAGGTCCGAGGCTGCATCCTTCGCCCCCCGCATAACCAACGCGAAGGAACCGCATCCGAAAATCAAAATACAAGTAACGCCGACTTGCTTCATATTCGCACCTCTGACAAACGCCGCCTCTCCCCTTCGACACAAATCTAGTGAAGGTCAGCCTGGTACTACCTCCGAAATGAAACGGAATTATACGCTTCATTTGGTCGGCACGAGCGGCACTTTCGCACGACCTGGGAGTGGAAGCGTGGAGAGATCGTTTTCACCACAGAGGCGCAGAGACGCAGAGGCACGTCTTTCTCAATCCTCAGTGCCTCAGCGCCTCTGTGGTGAGGAGGGGCTTGGTGTTTAATGCGAAAGGACTTCCTCGAAGAACGCTAAGGCGCGCGGGTCGTGCGACTGGCCAAGCCAGAACATGGCCTGCTTGCGCACCACGCCGTTGGTGTTCGTCTTGGCTACCTGGATCAGGAGGGGCACGCCTTCGTCCTTGGGAAGCTGGCTGAGCGCGAAGACAGCGCGTTTCTTCACGTCGGTCTCCGGGTCTTTTTCGATGGCCTCGGTGATGGTGGCCTCAGCTTTCTTGCCGGCTTTCTGCGCCAGCCAGAACAACGCCTGGCCTCGCACATGGGCGCTTGAGTCGTGATGGGCGACGCCGATGATGGCGTCCACGGCCCCGGGTTCTTTGCTGACGTACAGCGCAAACACGGCCTTCTCGCGGAAGTGCTCGTCCGCATCATCCCTCACCAGACGAGTGAGAGCTTCATAGCCCTGCCGCCCTCGCGCCGCCCCCAGCCAGAATGAGGCGTGCTCGCGCACGCGTTCCGGCTGGCCGTTCGCGGCAAAACCCTCCAGCGCGCGCTCGGCGGAGTTGTCACCATGAAAGGCGATGGCCGTTAGCGCCGAATTGCCGAGGTGATTCTCGTCGTCACCCTCGCCTTCAGAACCTGGCCCCTCAGCCTTCACGAACGAGCTGAGCCAAGCTACGCTTTCTGCCGGTTGTACTCCCGTTAGCCAGATCAACGGCAGTCCGCCCGCATCTAGTTCGCACTCCGGAGAGAAGGTCCGGATCTTCTCGACTTTTCCCGCTGCGGCGCGATACAGGACCAGAAACGAAGGCGAGGATTCCAGCTTAACTTCTTTTGCACCTTCGGTACGCGCTGACTGGCCGATGAACTCTCCACCCCGGTCTTCAAGGCGGCAGCGGCCACACCCCTCCTCGGAGGAGTCCCCGATTGAACCGTTGCAGCACATGCGGTGATCTCCCGGCACGACAGGAACCGCGTAGCCAATCCACGCAGGGCCGCTTTCGGCGGATTCGATCGAGCGGAAGGTATTCGCCAGGCCTCCGGCTGCCGAGGCCGTGCGCATCCTCGCATTGACCACAAGCGGCTCCTGCGCCGCAGCGGCAAGGCAGAAGAGGGCGATCACACAACCGCAAACAGGCAGAATGCGCCAGCCCTCGCGCTTTGCGAATGAATTGAGATTAGCCGTGTTCATATCGCCCCCCTATTCACTCATAGCGCTGACCTTCAGGTCAGTACCGGTCCGCGCGGTATCACGAGAGTGCCAACCTAAACAGGCTGCGGTAAAGCCCGGTAGACTGTCATCCTGAGGAGCCGGAGGCGACGAAGGATCTCCGCAGTTCCTTGAAACTGCGACTGCTGAGATTCTTCGCTGCGCTCAGAATGACAGGGTGCAAGCGTTTTTCCGCAGGCTCCAAAGGCCAGCGCTACTCGACACTAGTTATTTGTTCAGCAGCTCCATCATGAAGTCCGTGGCGTCCTTGCTGTGCATCAGCGATAATTTCTGCACCGCCTCACGCTTCAGGGAAAGGTCCTTTTCCTGCCGCGCGATCTGGATGAGCTGCTTGGCATTCCCTTGCAGGAAGAACGCCTGGATTACACTGCGCTTGATTTCGGGGTCTTTATCGCTGCTGTAAATGGACGTCAGAGCATCGGCCGTCTTGTCTCTGCCCATGAGGCCGAGATTCCGCACGGCCTGGCGGCGCAGTTCGGGGTCCTTCTCGGCGCGCGCGAACTGGAGCGTGTGCTCGACGTCGCCGCTGATGAACATCCCTTGCAAGATGTTCCGCTTGACGTCAGCGGAAGTCTCATTCTGGTAGAGCTGGTAGAGTTCCCCGCGCGCCCCCATCACACCGAGTTGCTTCACGGCCTCGGCGCGCAACTGGGGAGACTGTTCGCTTTTCGCCACTTCCAGCAGGCGCTGCTTTTCGCCGCCCACCATGAAGCTCTGCAAGATGGCGCGTTTCACTTCCATGTCATGCGACGACTTGTAGATCTCTTCCAGCGTGGCGCGGCTCTCTTTGCCGCCAAAGAGGCCGAGGTCGCGGAGCGCCTTCATTTGCAGCTCAGGATTGCGGCTGCCGCTGGCGATGTGCGCCACGATCTCGCGCGCCTTAGGCGATCCGCTCTGGCTGAGAACGAACAGCGCCCGCTCCTTGAGGTTGAGCGGCTGGGGCCCATTGAGGAACTTCTCGAGCATCGCCAATGCCTGCTCGGGATCGCTGCCCAACAGGCTGTTGATGGCGATCAGCTTCAAATCCTCATTGCCTTCGGCGTTGGGCGACACGCTCTGCCCGGACGACTGCCGCACTTCAACCTCGAGTGCTTTGGCGTCGTCCAGCCAACGGCTCTGAGGAAACGTGCGGCGCAGAGTTTCGAGCGCCTCGAGTGCGTCGGACCGCTGCCCGAGCCGGTTCAGAGCGTAGGCCTTCCAGTACAGCGCTCCCTCGGAGTGGGCAGCGTGTTCAGAGATAAGCGTGTTGAGCTTTTCGATCGCCGATTGCAGTTTGCCGCTGTCGATTTGCTCCTCGGCTTCCTCGTAGAGACCGTGCTCACGATCGATTTGTTCCTGGGTACGGTCGCGCGCCTCTTGCTCACGGTCGCGCTTTTCCTGCTCGCGATCGCGTGCTTCTTGCTCACGGTCGCGCTGCTCCTGGTCGCGGTCCTGAGCATCTTGGTCTGCCACCGAGGTCATCGCGCTCATCTGTGCATCTGGGCTAACTGTCTGCTCTTGCAGAGGCGAACCCCATACAGCGCGGGGCGCTGTTGCCAAGATTGCGCCGGTTACGATTACTGCCCACGCCAACCTCAATAAACTTCTATAAGTCCCGGTCATCCTTTTCCTCCTGGCGGTTACCCGTCGTTCCCTGAATGCGGGCGAAGCCCGCTTCTAGGACCCCCGCCGGCTCAAGTCTTCGATCGACTTCCTCTCTCTTTCCTGCACCTGCGAATCAACCACTCGGACCTTGAAGAGGATTCCCTGCGCCTCCACGCGCCGGCGGAGATCCTCAAATTCCGGCGAAGACAGTTTGGAGGGGCTGTGGGCGATCTCAATCAAGGTTCGCTCCAGTTCGTCGAGCAGGTTTGCGACCCCCGCCTCGCCCGCGCGCTCCGCCGTAAGCCGGTACAGGCGGTTCGCCGCCACCAGATCCTCTGCTCGCTCACGCTCAGCGGAGATGTCCACCATCCTCTGGGGGCGGGTATTCTCCAATTCCATCAGCACCATCTGCGAACGCTCCAGATGATCGCCCACGGCCACCAGCAAAATGCGGTCGCGCGACTGCGCCGAAACCGGCTGAAGCGCTACCTGCTGCACGGTTCGCGGCCGGGCCGGCCAGAATCGCCCCGCGAAAAACGCCCCAACCACCAGCGCGGCGACCAGCGCCACCGCGCCGGCGGGCGCCAGAATCCTTGAGGCCCGGAAACCGCCCAAGAGGCGCTGCCAGAACGTCTCCGGGCCCACCGATTCAAGATGTGGAACGAGGCGCCGCCAAACCTTTGCCTCGAAGTCATCGCCTGGCTCAGGTGACTCCATCACATCCGCCGCCGCCAGAACCGATTGCAGGCGTTGGTAGCGCGCCCGGCAGGATTCGCAGGTGGCCAGATGTTCCGCTAAACTGGCCCGCGGCGGCCCTCCGGGGTCGGCGTAATGGTAGAGAATCAATTCTTCTTCACTCGGATGTTTCACGTTCCGCACCTTGGTACTGCTGTAGGGGTAGGGCTTGCCCTACCCTTTCGCGGTCCCTTCCTTGGGGACGGCAAGCCGTCCCCCTACAGGAGTCGAGGCCACGACCAGCGGTTCCAACTCTCTCCTCAGTTTCTGAACGGCTCGGTAAATGCTGTTCTTGGTTGCGCTCGCCTTGAGGCCCAGCACGCTGCCGATTTGTTCAATAGGCATCCCTTCGTAGTGGCGCATCACGAACGCGGCACGAACCTGGGGACTCATTTCGGCCAGCACGCTCTCGACCTTGGACTTCAATTCGCCACTCAGCAGGATGCGATCTGGCGCGGGATCGGCGGCAGGCAACTGTGCGATTCTTTCCGCGCCCTCTTCGTCACTGCCCATGGGTTGCTCCACCTGTTCGTACCGCCCCAGCTTGCGCGTCAGGTCCAGAGATACGTTCACCGCGATGCGGAAGACCCAGGTGCCGAAGCTGGAACGTAATTCAAACTGCTTCAGCCGGCGGTAGGCTCTGAGAAAGGTCTCCTGCACCACATCCTCGGCGTCTTGCTCGTTTCGTGTCATGCGATATGCCAGACGAAAGACCTTGCGGCTGTATCGATCGACGAGGACACGAAAAGCTTCCGTCTCCCCGGCGCATGCTCGCGCAACAGCCGCTGCGTCGCTCTCATCCATTCGCATCTTTAGACTTGGATCCTCAGGCACGGTTAGGCCCGTTGGCAGAAAAAGTTGAGAGTCGAGAGTTAAGAGTCGAAAGTCAGGGGCACGGTAGCGCGGACCCCCGGTTTTGGGGCCCGAGGTTCTTCCTCGAGGCCACACAAAAGCCGCGGACCCCGACACCGTGGGTCCGCGCTACCCAACTCTTGACTTTCGACTCTCGACTGCCGCTTGCATCTCCCGGCTCAGTCGGATACTCTCTGGAGTTAATCCCGTAGCATGGAGGCGCAACCATTCCCATGGAAATCCGACCAAGAAATTACAGTATAGTGGCCGTAGGACTCACCGCAGCCACAATTCTACTTCTTGCCGGCAATCTCTTCGGCGCAAAGAAACCGAAACCGGCCCCGCCCAACGAGCCTGCGGCTCCCGTGGTGGTAAAGCCGGAGATCCCGGACCTCGAATTCATCACGCGCTTGCGCGATGAGGAATTCAACCACGGCGAGGTGATGAACATCATGAGTTACATCACCGACGACATCGGCCCCCGCCTCACGGGCTCGCCGAATATGAAGAAGGCCAACGAGTGGACGCGCGACCAGTTCGCTAAATGGGGCATGGTCAACGCCCACGTGGAGCCCTGGGGCACTTTCGGCCGCGGTTGGGCTTACCAACTCTGCGAGGTCCGCATGGTCTCGCCCGATTACATGCAATTCCTTGCTCTGCCGGAAGCCTGGACGCCGGGAACGAACGGCCCGGTCCGGGGCGAGGTGGTGCAACTGGTGGCCACAACCTCCGCCGACCTCGAGAAGTACAAGGGCAAACTGGCAGGCAAGATTGTGCTGATCGGCGATCCGCGCACACCTGAGCCCATCGAAAAGCCGCTCTTCCAGCGCATCGATGATGCCGAAATGGCGAAACTCGCGCTGTTTCAGATTCCCGGCGGCGGCCCTGGCGGACCCGGTGGCCCTAATCCCGCCATGCGGCAGCAATTCATGCAGCGCTTTCGCTTCCAGCGTGAATTGGAGAAGTTCCTCACCGATGAACACGTAGGCGCCACGCTCGATCTCACCCGGCAACCCGGCCAGGATGGCACCATCTTTGTTCAGTCGGGCGGAAGCTACGACAAGGGCAAGACGGTCGCGTTCCCGCGTATCACCATCGCGGTCGAGCACTACGGCCGCATGGTGCGCCTGCTGGCCAAGAACGCGCCGGTGGAGGTGGAAGTCAACGTCCAGACTCAGTTCTATGACGACGATGACAAGGGCTACGATACCCTGGCGGAAATCCCGGGTGTCGATCCCAAGCTCAAAGACCAACTGGTGATGCTCGGCGGGCACCTCGACTCCTGGCACGGCGGCGAAGGCGCCACTGACAATGGCGCGGGAAGCGCTGTGGCGATGGAGGCTGTGCGACTGCTGACAAAGCTCCGCGTACAGCCGCGCAGGACGGTTCGCGTGGCGCTCTGGTCGGGCGAAGAAGAGGGCCTTCTGGGCTCGCGCGGATATGTGAAGAACCACTTCGGCGGGCGTCCGGAGCCCCCTCCTTCCAGGGACGACAACACCCCATCGTTTATGCGCCCGCCCAGAGGTCCGCTGGAGTTGAAGCCGGAACAGAAACTGGTCTCCGCGTACTTCAACCTGGACAACGGCACCGGCAAGGTGCGCGGCGTGTACCTCCAGGGCAACGAGTTGGTGGCGGCCATGTTTCAGAAATGGATGGAACCGTTCCGCGACCTTGGCATGACCACTGTCACCATGCGTAACACTGGAGGCACCGACCATCTTTCTTTCGACGCTGTGGGCATCCCCGGCTTCCAGTTTATCCAGGACCCGATGGACTATGACACTTTGACCCATCACTCGAACCTGGACGTCTACGAGCACATCCGCGCCGAAGACCTCAAGCAGGCTGCGGTGATTGAGGCATGCTTCGTTTACAACGCCGCCATGCTCGACGAGATGTTGCCTCGGAAACCGATTCGGCCCGAAGAATTCGAGCCGCCGAAGCCACCGGAAGGCGGAGCGCCGGCTAATCCTGTTAGCTCGAACACGCCCCCCACCGCAGGGCAACAATCTGCGGCGCAATAGACATATTGGAAGATCGGATGATCGGGAGGTCGGGTGGACAAAACGCCTGCGCCCCCTGGTCATCCGGTCTGCTGGTCCGTTTGCCACCCGCCACAACATTCCTGCGAATTCTCCGCCCCTGAGACTTTCTGTCTCTTGACAAACGAACGCTCATAGGCTAGAATACGGAGTGCCGTATGGTTCGCCCCAAGAGACTCGGCGCCGCAGAGTGCCGATGGGCTGTGACGATGCAAGTGTCTGGGGGAACAAAGCGAGAATGTCTATGAAAACAAAGGATGAGGACAAAGAAGTCGAGAAGTTAAGAAGTCGCGGGGTCGAAGCGTCGAGCGCTAGAAGGCAAGAGCCGACACAAAGTCCCAATCACAACTCGGGAAACGACAGTTGGCTTCTCAACTCCTGGACTGCAGTTTTTGTACGAACGAACCGGGAATGTCTATGAAAACAAAGGATCGCGGTTTGGCGATCGGGGAAGGCCTTCGAGGCCGCTCACCGGGAAACCTTCGAGGCTGACCCATACCCGTTCTCACGCGGAAGGAATCGTGGATTTCCACCCACCGGCGCGTATTCTGGCCCTCCGGTTGCTCGCAGGAAAATACCTATATCATCATATGTAGTTGAAAACAAATGACTTATTCTATAGACCTGAGGTCAACTCTTGGCCCTTGTTTTGCACCGTCTATGCGTAGGCCAACAGAGATGTCTTTCAGGCTTTGCTCTGGAAATCGAATGGTAGCGGAAGGCGCCCTTGCTGCAGGCTGCCATTTCTTTGCCGGCTACCCAATAACGCCGGCCTCCGAAATCTACGAAGTCATGATGCGCGAACTCCCCGGTTGGGGAGGCTTGGCGCTTTCGGCCCCGGACGAGATCTCCTCGCTCTGCTACTGCGTGGGCGCAAGCCTTCGAGGCCTCAAGGCGATGACCGCGACCTCCGGCCCCGGCTGGGCGCTGATGATCGAGACGGTCCAGTATGCGCTGATGAGTGAGACGCCGGTAGTGATCGCGCTAGTTCAAAGGCTTGGGCCGAGCACAGGCGGGGCAACGCAGGGAGCGCAGGGAGATATCTTCCTTGCCAAATTCTGCACCTCCGGAGGCTACACCATCCCGGTCTTTGCTCCCTCGAACGCCGCCGAGTGCTACGAGCTGACTCGCCAGGCGTTCAATTGGTCCGAACGCCTGCGCACGCCGGTCGTGTTGCTTTCCGATAAAGAAGTGGGAATGACCACCGAAACCATTGACGAAGCCGCCCTGGCAAAGCCGGCCAATGTCGAGCGAACCTGGGGCCACGCCGGCGCATCCGTGGCGGCCTACGACGTTGAACGCGTCGAGGACGTGCCGTGTTTTGGTCCCGCCGGCGGCGAAGTCAAAGTGACGGTAACAGGCTCCGCCCACGATCGGCAAGGGCGGCTACGAAAGCCCTCGCCCGAAGTTGTCGAATTGCTTGCTCACTTACAACGCAAGATCGAAGCGCATGCCGCCGATATGGCTATGGTGCGCGCCGACCTGGATCCCGATGCTTCCTGCTTGCTGGTCAGTTATGGAATCACGGCTCGCGCCGCGCGCCAGGCGGTCGGCATGCTTCGTAAACAAGGCTTCCCGATCTCGTTCCTCCAAATCCAGACCCTCTTTCCGGTGCCTACTGAAGCGCTTCACCGCGCGGCGGCCGGAATACGCACCGTCTTCGTCGCCGAGGAGAATCTGACTGGCCAATACCGCTCGGTGCTGGCTCCTCTGCTCAACGGCAGGCGCCTTCTGGGGATCAACAAGATCGGCAGCATGATCTCACCGACCGAGATTGTGCTCGCCATTCGTCGGGCGGGCGGCACAATTCCGCGCGGCGACTGGCCGGGCGAGCACCCGCCCGAAGCGGACATTCACGAACCGCCACGGCCAAGGAAGGCGGGAGTGTGATGGAAAACACTACCTACCTTGCGGCTGACGCCAAGTTCCCCTACTGCCGGGGATGCGGCCACGCGCTGGTTGTCCGCCAACTGAGCCGCGCGCTCGAAGGACTCGCTCTCCCTCCGCGCTCGATCGTTCTCACCACGGACATCGGCTGCGTGGGGCTTGCCGACTCCCTCTTCCCTTACCTTCACACCGTGCACACCACCCACGGCCGATCAACGGCCATGGCCATCGGCATGGCGCTGGCAGAGGCTGTGCTTCCCGCCTCGGGACTCAAGCCCATCGTCATGATTGGCGACGGCGGGGCCATGATCGGCTTGTTGCATCTGGTTCACGCCGCGCAATTGAATGTGGACATCACCGTGCTCGTCCATAACAACTTCCTTTTCGGGATGACGGGAGG
>Ga0181532_10001808_pt1 | contig 20351 bp, 15 predicted proteins | sample PEATcosm2014_Bin_33_FD_119768 | JGI IMG/M metagenome (GOLD analysis project Ga0181532, IMG submission 119768) | Peatland microbial communities from MTU Mesocosm Facility, Houghton, MI, USA - PEATcosm2014_Bin11_30_metaG | ecosystem: Environmental > Terrestrial > Soil > Wetlands > Peat | place... | reverse complement strand
GGCGCCACCGATATTCCCGCTGAATTGCTCGGAATGATAGGCGGGCGCCGCGGTCCCTGCCGGCAATATCTCGAACGGATTGCGCGCATTGAACGCGGAATCATTCCCGTTGACCATGAACTGCCCGTGCAGCGTGTCCGTTCCGGGCTTGGTGAAAATCTCCACGCGTCCGTATCCCAGCCTGTCGTATTCCGAGGAAAACGGGTTCTGGTTGATGCGAATTTCACGGATGGAAGCCTTTGGGGGAAGTTGCCCGGCGGTGAATCCGTCAATGTACATCTGGCCGCCGTTGGGCCCAGCTGAGGGACCCGCAAGAGCCTGGAGTTGCGACTCCAATTCGTCCGGATCGTCCGAAAGCGCGTCGAGGTCCTTCCCCTGAAGCACCACGACATTGGCGTTGTTGGAGGGATTCACGTCCAGTTGTGCGGTCGTGTCGTTCACGACCACCTTTTCCGTCTGTACTTCCAGGGCCAGTGGAATATTCAACCGGAGCGCCTGGCCCGCGGTCAGTGTGATGCCGCTCTTGTCGAATAGCGCAAAGTTCTTGGAGACCGCCTTGATCTCATACGTGCCCGGCGCAAGGTCCTTGAATTCGTAAAAACCATCCTTGTTCGTCACCGTATCCATGGAAGCGCCGGTTGGCGTGGTCAACAGCACCGTGGCTCCAGCAACGGATCCGCCGGAAGGATCCGTCACCTGGCCGCGGATTGCGCCAGCGGTGGGGGCTTGCGCGGCCAGTACACTGGCGACGCAGAAAAACAGAAGGCCCGCAAGGCAGGCGAAAACTCCAATTATTTTATACATTCGAGAAATCATCCGCGGTGTCTTTCCCTTTCTGATAATTGATGGTGCTTACTGGCTATCACGGGGTGCCGGCATCAGCGGCGCCGCCGCTATTCAAGCTCCACGGCGTGAGTATGGAGGCAGCCTGCCCTTGCGGCGACGCTTGCAAAATGGGCTCAACACCTCCCAGAACCGTGACCGCCGTCGTCTTGGACGCGTCATGATCCGGAGTCGCCACAATCATCACCGCATCGCCTTTTTGAAAATCCGTCAACGAGTTTGCCGGCAAACGACTCAGCATCTGCTGCAGATCGCCGCCACCCGTGCGTGCTCCCCCGTTCATTCCCCCACCATAGCCCGCGTTTGCGCCACCGCCCGTCCCCTGCTGCAGCGGTGAGGCGGGCGCTGTCGAAGGCGCTGCGGGCGCGGCCGTCGGCTTCGCCGCACCGCCAGTTGCAGCAGTCCCCGCGGATGCGCCTTTCAAACGCATAGCGATCCGTTGCGCCATTTCTTGCGGTAACTTGCGCAACTGCGAATCCGCGATGAGCTTTACCTCGACGTTCTTCTTTGTGAAGACATCGCTCACCGTCAGGAAACCTGCCCCCGCATCAATGGACACGATCGTTCCTGCGATATTCCGGAACGACCCGGTAACAATTTCTTCTGCCGTGAACGCGCCGCCATCGGCGCTCCGCGAGCCACGCGCCCGCAATTGATCTCCGACTTGGACTTCGCCAAGAGTGCTGGGCTTGGCATCATCGAATTTGATCGAGCCCGGCGCATAGCGGCGCAGAATGGTCGTCGTATTGGTCTGAATCGCAACGTCCTTGTTGCCCGCCGCCGTCGTAGTTCCGATCGTAATCACTCCGCTCGAGGCGTCCACTGAGCGGACTAGTCCGCCAATCCCATGCCGCTGCCACTCTTCCCGCTCGTGAGCCTGTTTCTCGGCAATGTCGGTTTTCTTCATGGCCACCACGGCGGTGGCGACCAGCGAGTTCGCCTCATCCCCGGGCTTGCCGCGAACCATAATGCGATCCCCGGACTGCAAATCGGAGAATTGCAGCGGAGCGGCTTCCTTCAAATCTTTGGATCCCGGCGGCACGCGAAGAAGTCTTGCTTCTGCCGGCACGAGCACTTTGATCTCTGCGCCAGCATCCGTGGTCAACGTGATGCTGTTTGCCGTTATACCTTTAATCGTACCCATGACCGGAGGTGTCTTTGGCACCGGGCTTGCCGGCGTTCCCTGTCCCCCGCGAACGGAGTACGGCGCGATACCGAGCAAGCAGCAAAGTCCCAACACCATAAAGCCTAAACGCAAAGTTTTTGGACAGACCCGGCTCACATCTTCTGTTCCCATCGAACTCTCCTCAAGTTCCCTTCGGTGGCGGGAGCAACAGGCAAAGTCGCAGGCACACGTTAAGCGGTGCGCTGGAGCGAGACTCATTCCTTAGACGCACCTTTGCGGACTTTGCGTTACATATATTTTATCCTGCATTCCTTGAATCCCTAAGCGCGCCCACGGGCTTCCACAACTGGGAGTACCATGGGTCGCAAGGATCCAAGGTTACGCCAGCTCATACAGTAAAGCGCGAACCAGTTCCAGGATAAATGCAATCCTTCAGAAACAAGAAAAATCGAGGCCCAGATGAAAATGGATCGTCGCAGTGTTTTAAAGGCCATTCCCGCGGTGGCGGGTAGTGCGCTGGCAAGCCCACACTTGACGTTCGGCGTCGCGCCGAATTTGCAGCTTTCTTCATCCCGGAAAACTCCTTTTTGTCCGCTGGACGAAATCCAATTGCACGGCGCCGACACCGGTACCATCGTCGTGCAAGATGCTGCGGGCCATGCCTACGTCCGCGAAAGTGCCCGCGACCCCTTCGTATTCCATGTGGCTGGCGCGCTGGGTACACACACGGCAAACGTGCAGGACGCAAACGGAACGGTGCTCGCTTCCCTCTCTTTCCTTGTGGATTGCCAAACCGAAATCTGCGAGGACACCGGCATCTACCAAGGACTGCTCACCGATATCCTATGGACGATGACGGATTGGAATCAGGAAGCTCCCGTGAACGTTATCCGTTACAAAGACCGCGTGTACCAATTCTTCGCCAATTGGGTTTTCGACCACACACTCATCTTGAAGGGCATGAAGTATTACTGGCCGGATATAAAGGACGCCGTGGACTTCTTCGCCGAGACGCAGCGCGAAGACGGCATGATCTGGGAAAACTGCTACCCCTGTACACCCGAGGCCAACTATTTCGACTGGAAGTTCGGTTACGACGATTTCGTCAGGAAAATTGCGGGAGGTTTCCGGCAGTTGCGCCGCGCGCCGGTGGAAAGCCACGTCGAGCAGTATTTCATCGAAGCGCTGTATTACACCTGGAAAGCCACGGGCGACGATGAATGGATGAAAGCGAAGCTCGATGGCGCAATCAAGGCGCTGCGCTTCGTAACAAAAGATCCGTACCGTTGGTCGCAGAAATATCAGCTCATGCACCGCGGTTTCACCATCGACACTTGGGATTACACTTCAGACGATCAGCAGAAAATTGGCTCGGATTGTGTCTTCGTGGTCTACCTCGGAAAAAGCGAATTTGGCGTTTTCTATGGTGACAATACAAACCTCGTTGCTGCCGGCCGCCGTCTGGCCGAGATGCTCACCCATGCGGGCCGCTCAGCGGAAGCCAACGAGTTCGTCGTACTGGCCGATATCATCCAACATCGCCTGGACAAGTTGGCTTGGAACGGCGAGTTCTACACGCATTGGATCGCGGAGAATCCCGACTACAAACCGGACGTCGGCGTGGACATGGCCAAACAGGTCTCCTTGTCAAACGCCTACTCTCTCAATCGCGGCATCTCCCATGAAAAGTGCGTGGCCATCCTGAAAACCTACCAGCGTATCCGGCGTGAAATGCCCGCAGGTTCACCGGGTGAGTTTTACGGAATCTATCCTCCTTTCCTAAAGGATTTCACGCGCAATGAGCCGGGACTGGTTTGGGAATATGTAAATGGCGGAGTCCTTTCCTGCGTGGCCGGAGAGCTGGCTCGCGGTGCTTTCGAGCACGGCTTCGAGGAGTACGGTGCCGATATTCTGCGGCGTCAGAAAGCCATCGCCGATCGCTACCGCGGTTATTTGCCGGTCACGCTGCGCGGCAGCACTGTCGAAGCGCCAAAGAGGACATTTCAGAAGCTCGACCTGCGGACTATAGCCAACGCGGACATCGCTGCGGGCGCTCCCGGAATCCCAAGTTGGGTGGGAGACGACGGCCACGACCTCCGAGATTTGCCTACGAGAGCTCAGCAACTTCAGGGCATTCCCTTCGACGTGATTTCGCCCTTTGAGAACAACCACCGCGCCTGCCTTGGCCTGTCCGAAAGCAACGGCTACACCCAGAAAGCTTCCCTGCCGGTGCACGCCAATGCCGCTTCGGTTTATTTGCTGCATGCCGCGTCCGGCGCTGGCGGAACCTTTGGGACATTAACAATGCGCTATGCGGACGGCACTTCGCATTCCGAATCCATCGAAGGTCGCAAGAACATCGGCTCCTGGTGGGAGCCGAGTGATAGCAAGTACGCCCGCGAGGGCCCCCGGGTCCGCGATCGCTTGCGCCTCGCCTGGCAGCAGTCGAGTCATGGTCTGCCTGCGATCGGTGTTTATGCCGTCGGGTTTGAGAATCCCCATCCGGAAAAGGAAATTGCCTCACTCGAGTTTTCCGCAGCGGTGGGAGGCGTGAAATGGATGGTCCTCGCGGCGACACTATGCAGCGCCCCGGTCTTCTTCGCTCCTTACGATGACCTTTCCACCGGAATCCCCGATGGCTGGAATGCCGCCGTGGCGTACGCGCTTCTGGAAGGATTAGCAGGAGTGGAAGACACCGGCACCGCTTTCAGCCGCACTCGCATCGCGCCTCGGTGGGATTCGGCGGGAGTCCGCACCGCGGAAGTCACGGTGAAATACCCAGCCTCAGACGGCTATTGCCGCTATCGCTACAACAAAGACCTTTCCCTCAACCGCATCACTCTCGAATTTACCGGCACAGGAAGAGAATTTGCGTTGCGCGTCCTGCTCCCGAAGGAACGCAGCCTGACAAGGGCAACACTGGATGGGCAGCCTGTGGAGGCTTCCACAGAGACAGTGGAACATTCCCTCTACGCGGTCTTGCAGGTAAATGGCTTCGGTGTGCACCAACTGCTGTTCGATCTCTAGAACAGGTTCGAACCCTTCGGTGTATGCGTTCGTCAGGGCTCGGGTTGCCGAAACTCGCTCCGGCGCATGCGAGATAATCCATCTTCACCCCCCATACTTATGATATGAAGAACCTGATGGCTTCCGATGGGCCGCGCTCCCAGCCCATTCTGAATTCCTCCAGGAGCAATCATGGCGCCAATCACTAGACGCGATTTCATGCACACTGGCGCTGCCGCCGCAGCTTTGCCAGTAACCGGGAATGTTGTTTTGTCTGGACCATCTCGCTCCCAGTCCGGCGAGTCATTTTCTTCCTATCAGGAGCGCCGCCGCAAAGAACTCTGGAAACTTCTGGGTGATCTGCCATGGCAGCACAGAGCAGACGACTTTGCGCCAGTGCAAACAAGCATCGAAAAACACGATGGCTACACGCTGAAACGCCTTCGTCTCAACCTCAACGGCATTGAGCAGGTTCCAGCCATCCTTTTAATCCCCGACAAGCACCAGTCCCCACCTCCCGGTCTTCTCTACATCCACTGGCACGCCGGAATGTACGCCCTCGGCAAAGAACAGCTTCTCCGCGGCGTGGATGTTCAGCCCGCCTACGCTGCCGTCTGCGCTGAAAAAGGCATTGTGACGCTGGCCATCGATAGCTGGTGTTTCGGCGAGCGCCAGCACGATCAAGACGGAAAACGTGGCGAAGAAGATGCCTTCAAGCTCATGCTTTGGCAGGGGCAGGTGCTTTTCGGCATGATGATGCTTGACGAACTCCGCGCCCTCACCTACCTCGCCAATCATTGCGGAGTCGATCCTCACCGCATCGGCGTTCTCGGAATGTCCATGGGCTCAACCAAAGCCTGGTGGCTCGCGGCTCTCGATCCGCGTGTTCGTCTGTGCGTGGACATCTGCTGCCTCACGGATTACGAAGAATTGATTAAGGCCCACTCTCTCAGCCTGCACGGGATTTTTTACTACGTGCCTTCTCTCCTGAAACACTTCCAGTCGGCAGACATCAATGAACTGATCGTCCCCCGCGCTCGCCTGAGTGTGAATGGGCGGCGCGACCCGTTAACTCCCGTTCCGGGCGTCGAGAAGATTCGCGATCACCTGCTTCCCCTTTATCGCAAATATGGCCACGAATCGGATTGCCGCATCGAGATGTTTGATGCCGCCCATCAGGAACTGCCGGAGATGCGAAAGCTCATTCTCGAAGCGCTGGACCGCTATCTCGTCGCGAAAGCGGCTACGCCCTCCACCTGACGAGAACAGCATCACCAGCCGCCAAAGATTCCAATCAGTTTCCTCCTCTAATCAGCACAGAACCTTACGCTTGCCCATCCTGTCACACACCCAGGTGATACCGGTTACAGACGCTTCCGTTCTCCGCTGCTAGAGCCAATGAATGGAAGGCTGGGCCCACACACGGCTCTTGCTCATAGTGTCTTGTGACTGTGCCCCATTCTTCCAGCTTAACTTTGGATCGGAGCGCACACTCCCATGTCAAACACCACTAGAAGAGATTTCCTTCGCACCAGCGCGGCTCTGGCAGCCACTCTCTCCGGCGCAGCGTCTGCCCTGCACGCACACGCAACGGAACTTCCTCAGTCGCAATCCCCTTCAAAAACGATTCCGCCAAAGCCAAGCTCTGACATCCAGGTACCAAAGATGAAGTTCTTCGGCGTGGACATCAGCCGCTTGATTCTGGGCGTCAACCCCATCTGCGGCTTTGCCCACTACAACAACAATTTCGGCGCTGCCATGAAGGATTGGTACACGCCGGATCGCGTCTGCAAGGTTTTGCACGATTGCAACCGTTACGGCATCAACGCATTTAACTATGTCAATCTCTCGCCCGCTCCCAAGGACTGGGCACGCTTTCAAACCGAAGGCGGCAAGATGCACCTGATCATGCAGGTCATCGCCGGCGACGATGTCGTTGCGCTGGCGAAAAGTCTCAAGCCGTTGGCCATGCAAAGGCAGGGCGAAGTGATCGACATGGCCTTCCGCGAAGGCAAGATGGACACCGTCAAGGAGTGGTGCAAGAAAGTCCGCGACTTAGGCATCCTGGTTGGCGTCGGCACTCACAAGCCGGAAGTGATCGCCTACGTGGAAGAGAAAGGCTGGGACGTCGACTTCTACGCCGGCTGCGTCTACAACCGCACGCGCACCATCGACGAATGGAAGCAGGTGCTCAACGGCGAAATCATGGAAATGCCCCATGATATCTACTTGCAAAGCGATCCCCCGCGCATGTACAAGGTAATGCGCCAGACCAGCAAACCCTGCTTTGCCTTCAAGGTTTTGGCCGCTGGGCGAGTTTCCGATGAAGGAGTGGAACAAGCCTTCCGCACAGCCTACGAGAGCATCAAACCCATCGACGGCGTCTACGTTGGCATGTTCCCCCTCGCCAAGGATGAAGTACGGGAAAACGCCGAAATCGTCCACCGCATCCTCACCCATAGCTGATCTGGACCCGCTCCTGAACGCGATAGCCCAAACAGCATACTAAATAGGACTCACTGGAGATCCGGCCTGCTCCTCTGCAAGATTCCTGACGTCCGTGGTCTGTCCCCACCTGTCCTTTCGGCCGGTCCGCCCACTTCCCCTCCGCCCTGTTAACTACTCCACTATCACCGTCGATTCCTCTGCGCGTCCGCACCCATTTCTTCTCACAATGTATCTTGGGGATTTCGCCCCTGTCTTGCTGGTGCACCATGAGGAACGTTGGTCTCTTTTTGCTGTTCGCCGTACTCGCCTTATCCTCACCTCACGTGTGTTTCTCGCAGTCTCCTTCGCCACTGAGCGCCACTGCTTCCGCCGCGGGTACTGTTCTTCTCTCTGGTGAAGACCACCCCGTTCCCCAGGCGCTTGTTGAACTCTTCGTCGCGGACACTGGTACCGCCATCTCCACGCTCACCGATGACAACGGCCAATTTCGTTTCGACCAACTCCCCGCCGCAACCTATCTCATTACCGTCACGGCTGCCGCCTGCGAAATGTTCCAACTCACCACCACTCTTCCCGCCGCCGCTCCTCTCGTCTTCCATTTGCGCAAATCCGCAATCGCTCCCACTCCTCGCAACGATTCCGTCGTCTCCGTTCAGGAACTCGCCATGCCCCGCAAAGCAGCGCAAGCCTTTACAAAGGGCACACAGCTACTCCTCAAGGGCGATCTCGAAGCCAGCCTCCCCTACTTCCGCGAAGTCATCGAACAGGCCCCGGACACCTATCGCCCCTACCACAATCTTGGATTGGCGCTTTTCCGCCTCGGCCAGTTCGATGCCGCCGCTGAAAATTTCCAGAAATCCATTGACCTTACCAACGGGGGGTTTGCGCCTTCCATTTTCGGCCTATCCATGATTCTTTATCAGCGCGCGGACTACGGCCATGCCGAATTCCTCATTCAGAGAGGTCTTCTCGTCACACCCTATTCCGCCATCGGCAAATACTGCCTCGGACTCGTGCAATTCTCTCTCGGCCGAATCGCCGAGTCGGAGCACAGCGCCTTGGAAGCCATTAAGCTCGATCCCCATCAAGCCGACGCCTACATCCTACTCGCCAGGATTCACGAACTCCAGCACAACCCCTCCGCCGTCCTCGCCGAGGCCCAAACCTACCTGAAACTCGCCCCCAACGGCCCGCTGCAAGCCGACGCCCTGGACCTTCTCCACCAAGCCCAGCACGATCTCTCCCGCCTCTCCGCCTCCCTCAACTAGACTCAAAGCTTATCTAGCACTTCTCCAATCTACTCTGGGCGCTCATGCCTTATGCCTGCAGCCACGACGAGCGCTCTTTGAAAAGCGACGAAAGTGCATCCGCAATGATCTTTTCCTCTCCCGGCTGCAGCATGAACGACTTCATCGTGATCCATCCCGGATGTTCGTCGCTAGCAACCACGATCGCGGGCTTGCCCGCTCGCAAAGCCGTAACCGCCTGCTCGGGAGTCAGGCTAATGTGTTTTCTGTCCCATCCAATATCCAGATGAGGTACGTGATTGGCCACGTCGGGAGTCCAATAGGTGGTCGTCACGCCACGAACTTTGCCGACTTTTTCAACAATCACTTCCAATCGCCGCTGCCATTCTCGGTTCAGCGCTTCGTGGTCTTCCTTCAGATAGCTCTCCAGCGCCTTCACCATTCCCACAATCTCTTCCTTTCCCACTTTCTGGCTCCGCCCGAGTGTGTCCTCGTAAGGACTGTTGTTCAGGAGCGCGTAACCCACGAGGTCTTTGCGTCCCAGCAATAGCCCCGCGCACTGCGGCCCGCGAATCGCTTTCCCGCCGCTGAACGCGATCAGGTCGTAACCCATCGTGGCGTAGTCCCAAAGATGCGAAACCGGCGGAGTATCCGCCGCCGCATCAATAAACGTGGGGATGTTGTATTCCTTCGCAATCCGCGGCCATTCGTCAACCTTGATTTGTCCGGCGGCATTCGCAAAATTGGTGAAGTGCATCATCGCCGTCTTTTCACTAACGGCCTTCCGCAACTCCTCGCGTGTCTCGATCTCGATCAACTTCACTCCAGTGGATCGCAGTTGGTGGTCGAACGGATTACGATGCGATTTCTGGATGATCACTTCGGACTTCATCCCCGTCAGATCGGGTAACTGCAAAATGAATTTTGGATTGTCGCCGGTCAGGATTCCAGAGAGCCCCGACTGCATCGCCGCCGCGGCCCCGGATGTAACAATGGCGCTGTAGCCTTCCGGCAAATTCAGCATTTTCGCAATGCGTTTTCCTGCGGCCACCTCTAACTCCGGAATACTCACAAAGTGCCGCCCGGCCATGGCCATCACCGCCTCCACTTCCGGCCGCATCAGTGAGCCGCCGAGCATCGTCATCGTTCCTTGTCCGTTGATTAGCGGAGTGACGCCCAGTTCTTCATAAACATTGCCAGAGTGTCCAAATCCTGTGATCCCTGCATCAACGCCACCCGTGCCGCCAGGGTTTGCCAGCAATCTCTTGCCATTCAACAGGGCCCCCACAAATACGCTGATACCTCCCATAAACCCCCGCCGCGTCCATTTTGTCGTGATTTCCATTTGTTCAAGCTCCTTCGCCGGGTGCTCTTCCCTTTGCGGTTTTCGCAAAAAGGGTCCGCTCTATTCGTTAACTTTTCCCCTGCTCTCATTCTGCCGGAAACGTGCGGAAGTCGTATCCACCATTCGAACCGCAATGGGCTTTTTTGCCGCAGAAAAATAGCCCGGAATCAGGATATGGAGATTTTCTGCTCCCACGGATCACCGGGCAATTCCTCAGCACTGCTTTCCTTCGGTGGAATCTCCGCGGCAGGAATCACTTCTGTTTCGGGCACTGCTTCGCCGGAAGGAGGAGAAATACTTCGCCCATCAATCGGCAGCAAATTAGTGTGCTGCGCCGCCCACTTTGCCGCCAACCCGTTCAATGGACTCTTGGTGTTGTACTCCTGGTAGGAAATCATGCGCCCGATACGAATCACCAGGTCATCCAATCCTTCCGACGCCGCCCAAAAGTCTCCGATACAAACCATCGCATCGTCGAAATTCGGATGAAACACCGGCGTCAGCATCCGGCATTGCGGTGCGCGCCGCGGATAGCCCAGCGACAGGTTGACTTCCAGCACATGAACGTCTCGCTCCAGGATTTCTCCCTCACCCGAAACGTACAATCCGCGAATGTTGTAAGTGAAGCGATAAATCTCCGGCGGAATCCCGGCCGTCCCGGTGATTTGGATGAGCGGCCAGGCACCCAGCCGGGCCGTCAGCAGTTGATGGTCCAGCAAAAGCCGCCGTGTGCGGGGTGATGGCATGATCAATGTGCCGTGATCAGGAAAGAATACCTGTCTTCTTCCAGCGCGCAATCCGGTTTACATGATACTGCAGGTATATGCTGCTGAAGAAGAACGTCATCACTCCGCTGAGCGTCAGCGCGATATTCTCGCGCGAGTTGTAATACTCCTCCATGGCATCGCGAATCTTGAATATGCCGAAGATGTACGCAATCAGGCCGCCGATCACGCATAAGATGACAAACAACACGACCATGTCCTTGCCGATTCCAAGAGCAGTCGTTACCGCCCCTGCCATAAACGCAGCCACAAACGCCGCAGGGTACATAGCTACAAGCACCATCGCTTTATTATTCCCGGATAATTTGCGCGCCCAGTTCGCCAGCACAAATGTCCATATCCAGTTAAAGAATTGCCGCGTGATTAAATCCAGCAGTAGCAGTAGTGCCCAATGCAGATTTGGCGGTAAGGGCACGAGAGGCTGGGTAGGCACCGCCCCAGCCCCGCCCGCAGGCGCCAATGCCGGCAACGGGATATTCCCCACGATTTGTGAAACGGGCACCCATTCCGTCATTCCCTCGCTCTGCGCAAGATCCCCAGGCAGCACTCGTCCTTCCTGAAGATATTTTTGCAAGTCTGTCAGCGTGTACGGACCGAAACTCTCTTCTCCGCGTTTCACCATGTAGTTCATGCAATCAGACCTCTACGATTTGAATTTGATTCCCTGGCTATCCTGATCCACTGTCGAAACGTCAATCACGGCCCATACCCAACTCATCGGACTTGCCAAACCAAGCGTAAGCACACTGATGCACAATTGCGCGACCGCCTTTCCTCGGTAGCCTGCGTAGAAATTGTGCGCGCCAAGCGCTCCCAGCAATATCCCCAGAACAATAAACGTGGTGCGATTCTTCGCCGCGGGATTATCCGCATAATCAAAATCCGTTGCCGCCAGCGTGGGTGCCAACGCCACCGCCGCCACCGGCTGACTGCCAAAGAGCACGCTTCCCGAACCGAACCGCGGCAGCGGATGCACTACACGCGTTGCCTCGCCAACGGGCAACGCAGTTCCCGGCGGCATCGGTGGCGGCGGTGCCTTCACCGGTTTCGGTGGAGCATTCGAAGTCCAACCTGGAGGCATGAGCCCAACTCCCGGCAGCATCTCCGGAATATTCCCAACGGAAGGCGCAGGCTTCCCGGTCAGGTCCATGCCGGTGAGTGTGAGCTTTTGCTCTTCGCCCGGCGCGGCGCTACAGCCAAACACCGTGCATCCGCCATTCTCTTCATAGCAATCGGCGTGATGCGGCGCACCGCAACCTTTGCAAACCATGCTGTTGCTGCCGTCCGGCTCGATCTCGGTCCGGCAGTAGGGGCAAATGGAAGCCGTCATGCGCGGTGCCTCTCTTTATACCGGAAGGCGTACCGGCCAATCTGCAAAAGATCACCGTCCTGCAGAACGCGCGTCTCTACTGGGCTCCCTCCCACGTAAGCCGCTCCCAGAGCCTTGATTTGCACACGCGACCCCTTGATTCCGATCACCGCGTGCTCCGGCAGAATATTCGGGTCCTTAAATAGGTAAATATCCGCCTGCTGCAGGCTTCCCATTGTCGTGCGGTCCTTATAAAGAATGAATTGCTTGCCTGCAAGTGGGCCGGCCGTCACGTACAGCCACCTATCCTTCAGCGCGCTTTCCACCCAGCCCATGGCCATCCCCGTAGCTACACCAACCAGCGCGAATCCCACGGCGCGGCTCACGCTTCCGCCATGCGTTGCCATGGAAATGGGGTCGAAGATTGTGCCACCAATCCCAGCCCCAATCATTCCTCCGATAATTCCGTACTTCGCTTTCTTCATGGACTGCCCAACGATTCCGTAGATCGTTCCGCCCGCCGCCCCAAACACCGCCCAGGCTATTCCTCGCGCGATCCACACCATAGGATTTCGATACGTCTGCACGCCCGCCTCCGCGCACAGGCCGAGGCCAATGGTGTAAATAATGTTCGCTATAAAGTCGAAAATGAAGCCAAGGACTATCCCCAATGGAAGCGCCAGCAGCCCCCGAAGAACCGCTTTGCGCAACGAGCGTTCGACAGTGCTCTCCGCTATCCCAAACCCGATGCACATCAGCGTGATAATCACCGGAAGAAGCAACGTATTTCCCCAGCGGTGTCCGGCGGGTCCATCCACAAACCCCGGCTCACATATCCCCCATCCAATCACCGCTCCAAGCAGCCCCGCAGTTCCCAGATAAAACCATCCTTGCAGGAGGAAGCTTCCTCGTTCTTCGGTAACCACGGGAGCTTTGTCCGCTGCCTCTGTGATCGAGCCATACGACTTAATTCCCTGAGCTCCAGGCGCTGCAATAGGCGCGGGCAAATCTTCCGGCAACACCACTCTTGCCAGGTCTTCCGAAGTGATCTTCAGCGGTCCGTCGTTTTTACTTGTGGACATCGTCCCTCTGTGTGACTCCAGGCTTGGATTGGTCCGCGCTTTCAGGCGATCGATTCGGATTCTTTTCGCTGGAAGGCGCCCCCGGCGTTTGGGAATTGCTTTTGGGATTATCTGGCAAAAGCTGTAAGGGTTGCCCGGTCTGCGGATCTACAGGTATTGGTATCCCAACGAAGCGCGGAAGAAAATACCAGGTCAGAACGCCGCCTAAGATAAAGACAGCCAGATAAGAGAACACGTTGACGACGATTTGTGTCAATCGCGTCAGATCCACATCTTCCTCTTTCCCCGTCTGGCGAGACTCCTCACTCTCCGCTTCACCATCCTCAACGATGATTCCGCCACGCGAACCCGGGTTATCCGCCCCGCCCGCAACTTCTCCGCCCCTGCCGTCGACAAATCCAAATTGCGCCAGCCGCTCGATTCGCCCGCCCTTCCAGCCAAAACATCCTTCCTCGTCGGAGTGCGGATCGTAGACCCACGCCACTTGCTGCGGTGAAGAGAAAAAGTTCTGGTGGATGAAGGTGTCATGATCCGACAGAAACACTCCGAAACCGGGATGCGAGTGGTACCAGCCGACGATGCGCTCATCCGGGTAGTCTCGATCCTTTATCTTGTAAATGTGTTCCCAGGTATCCTGCGTGAATGTGACATGCGCGCCGCCTTGCGCCGCATTCGCGCCCGCAATGCAAGCCTCAATCGTCGTAACACCGTCGAAATCAGACCCAATCAGCACGCCGCACACTTCCGTCTTGTTGTTCGACCGCGCATGCTGGCGAATTTCACGCGCAACGTCGCTGCTCATCCGCAGGCTTCCCGGCTTGTCTCGTTTCGCCTTGGACATCACTCGCCATCCGTCGCTAGCGGGCCGAGCACCGTGCCCCGGTCTCCGTCCAGCAAATATCCAATTTCACGCGCCGTGCTTCGCGCTACAAAAATATCGAAGAGCGGCAGCCCGAGCTGATCTAGTCTCCTCGCCTTGAACGATTCATCGCCCGAAAAGCTGTGCGTTGTGTGAACGATTCGCATGTGCCCATCGTGCGGGCAGTATCCCTGCTCATAGCGAATCCCACCCACCGCCACGAACTGCTCCTCCTCGGCGCCGCAATGCGGGCACACCAGCTTGTGAATCACATCCCGGCTGAATTCCAGCGTCACTTCAGAGCACCCCAGGTCGGCTTGGGCGCGCTTCCACAACTCGTCCACCGTTAACTCATGGGAATTCTGCGGCAAGCGCACAATTTCCCGCAGTGTGTAATGACTCATGCAATCCGGATTCTCTGTGTATTTCACGGTATAGGAAGAATGGTGCAAGCCCTCGAAAATGTATCCGCCCCCCGCCAACGTCGGCATGCCATGAATGAGCTTCACCGCTTCCTGTACTTGAATCGCCGCAATGATGGAAGAGATCGTGGGCGTGGTGGGAATCTTTCCTTCGGTCACATCTTCATTCAGCAACAGGTTGCAGGACATTCTGCGTTGCAGAATTGCCCAGTCCACTTCACCCAGCGTGCATTCATAACACGGCGCCTCGCCCGGAAGGAAAACGCGTGCCACTCCGTTAATCCCTTCAATCGCTCCGTCAACCCACGGTCGGTTGACCTTCCATGCGGACCGGTTGATCCAAAGCCGCGCTTCCCGATTGTCCAATCCCGCCAGGATAACGTCACTCCATTCAAACAGGCCCAGTCCAAAATCTCGCAGCACGTTGCCTGTCAGGGGTTGCGCAACGGATTCAGGGGCGATGCTGCGATACGCCCTCGCGGCAGCAGTCGCCTTGAACTCACCAACGTCCTCTGGACGAAAAAGTATCGTTCGGGAAAGATTGCTTTCCTCGATCCGGTCCAGATCTACCACAGTGATTTTGCGGAATCCCAGAAGGGCTAGATTCTTCAGAATCTCGTTTCCCAGCGCCCCGGCCCCGATCACAAGGATGCGGGCAGACGCGATCTTCGCCTGGTCCCACCATGGGATCAAACGCAAGCGGCTGTAACGATCCTCATGAACCTCGCTCCTCTGGATAGTCACCATGGCTGCGCTCTGCTTTTCAACCCGCCGTGATTTCAGGTTGTAATCGAAGAATATCCCCGTCTTTCACCTGGGCTTCCGCCAGCGTCTGCGTGTCCTGAATCTGGCGCCCGGAGTTCTTGTGGTGAAACTTATAACTCAATGGCGCTCCGTCGGGACCGTTCGTGGGTAATCGCAGCTTCTGCACAAGGACGGCAATGATTTTGTTGCAAGCGGCGTCATCCGGCAATTCCACTGGCACGCGCTTGTTTTCCGTCGAATCGTAGACTGTCACGTTGATTGTGGGCATGGCCTCGTGGTCCTTGAATGCAAACCTATTCCTGTTTCTTCTCCGGTCCTGAACTTACATAGCTATCCAGCCGTTTGCGGCCGTTATTGCCATAGTCCCAGTTTTCCAGTTCCAGGACAGCGTCGGCACGCACTGCAAAATTCAAATTCTCCGCGTTCGGATTCATTCCCCGATCCACCATCGACGTCACTATTCCAATCAGGTTTCCGTGTTCGTCGTAGACAGGTCCACCGCTGTTTCCGGGGCTAACCGGCGCGGATAGTTGCAGGGCCGCCCCGGCTTTTCGCGAGATGATGCCCGTGCTCAGTGTGAAGCGCAATCCCTGCGGATGCCCAATCACAAAAATATTTTCTCCCTCAGTGACTTTGCTATCCGCCACAATGGGCTGCACAAAACTCGCGCTTCCGGATCTTCGCGGCATCCACAGGAGGCACAAATCCAGGTACTTGTGGCGGCCAATCACGTCCGCCCCAGCCCAAGTTCCTGAAGCCATCGCCACCAGTGCACGAGTCCCGCCACGCGTGGTGAAAGATTCATCAATGACGTGGCGCGCTGTGAGAATCAGATAACCCTCCGGCCCAGCCTTCAGCAACACCCCTGCGCCAAATCCCGCGGAAGGCATTTCATTATGCGAAAACCAGGTCCGCTGCGCAGGCGTGATCACGGCCACCAGCGGCTTCAGTTGCTCGGAAATGTCCCTCCCCGTCATTGGCGCGGCGGAAGGTAGGGATGGGAACGAGCTCTTCGCGTCCAGTTCTTCCAGGCTGGTGCTGACGATGGCGGGCAATGGCACCAGCGTAACTGCGCCGACCGCCACAATCGAAGTGAGTATTCCGCTGATGATTAGCAGCGTGGAAAGAAAGGATAGCCAGGCAAATCGCGTCCTCGGGGGCAAGCCCCGCATGGCAAACCGAAAAACCAGGGTGAACAGGCACAGAAGCGGCAAAACAAGTATCAGCGGTGCCATCGCCAGTCTGGCCCACAATGGCACTGGCGACGGGAGCTTAGGCTCCAACCGGCTCGGTTGATCCGGGGGCGATGGGACGACCTCCGCCACTTCCCTCGCGTCGATTACAATTTTTTCCATTGAACCAACAGTCGCAGCCTAGTTTTGAATTTGCCACATTATTGAACAGTCCCCTCCAAATTACAACTTCTGGTCATGCTTCCCTGCCCAAATGGTAGGGTCAGGTTTTGGAAAGTACCATTCCTGCTCAATTCGCCGTTTCACTGAATGTGGTGACTGGATGGCCCAATTGATACGGCCCTTCTGCGGTTACGCTCACTGGCCCGGCCGTGGCTGGAAGCGTTAGCGTGATGCTCGCCACGCCGGAAGAACTCGTAGTGACCAACTGGCTGGTAGTGCTGCCGGTGGTCCCACCCGAAAGGGTTCCCGCATTTGTTGTAAATCGAACGGTGGCGCCCGCGGCTGAAGTGGCGCCAGACGTTCCGGGAACAAGTGTCACGGAGAGAGTGAGTTGCGTGCCTACGCCCCCGCTTTGCTGGTCGCCAGTTTTTGTGAATGTCGCTGCCGGATTCCCCACGATGATCCAGCCGCCCTGCTTCTGAATCACGCTCGTGCTGTCTTTGCTGGTCACCGTGTAATGATAGAAGCCCGGGGTTGGGCCCGCGACGACACTGATAGCTCCATTGGCCGGCGCCTGCGTGAGATTCGCGTTTGTGATGCTCATGGTGCCGCCGCCGGCATCGAACGCGGCAGCCGTCAGCGTGACGGTGGCGCCGGATGTGCCGGTCGTAATTTTGGGATTCAGTGTTACGGAGCCGCCAGCAGGCACCATTGTGGTATCCGGATTGAGGTCCCACTCCGCGGCTGGAACCGAGGCCTCCGCTCCGGTTACGACAAGCAGCGTTACGGTATACGGCGCAAACGTCATAGAACCACCCCACACGCAGGAAGAGGTCGCGATCGCACTAGGTGAAGACTGCGACAGCGTGTAAGCCGTGCACGATGCACCGCTAAAATTATTCGCCTGGAAACTAACGTTGGCGGTGTTGCCCGGGTCTTTGTTGAGAACCATGACAGTGAGCGGCGTGCCGCCACTGCCCACCGCGGCGTACACGCTGAAAAGGTCAGGGTCGGCATTGTGCGTGGCGGAGACGGATGTCGTGCCAAACATATGATGAGCGCCATCGTAATTGGTGTACAGCTTCAAGGCCTGGTAATTGGGGTTCGCGGGATCGGGAGCGGTCCAACGAGTTGCCAGAGACATGTGCTCGCGGCCCATGATGCCGTAGGCGTCTGCGTCGCCGATGGCCGTGGAGTAATCGGATTCACCGGCAAACGCTGCGCTCCATTCCGTGAACGCAATGGGTATTCCGGGATAATTCACGTTGAGGATTGCGCGCATACGCGGAATGCGGAAAGGAATGACGTGATTGGGCTGAATGAAAGTGGTGGCGGACTGATTGATGGTGCCGGATTCGCTGGTATAAGTGGGATCCCAGTAATCGCGGTAAATGCGTGCGGCCAAGGCCTGCTTCTGAACCTGCGTGTAGATTGATGTATCCGGTCCATCCGGGTAGGCGTGAATGTCGAACACGTCAAGCGATTGCACACCGTTAATCTCATCCCGCCAGTAGACCTCGTTCAGCCACCATGGCAGAAAATCCTGGCCCGCGTGCGCCCCTTTGTCATTGCCGTTGGCGCCATTCCAGTAGAACCACCAGCAGCAACTTACCGGCCCAAGGCGGATGGCCGCAGGATCCCAAACTTTCAGGTTTCCGGCATTGGTTATATAGGTATCGCGGAGTTCCTCGTAACCGGAAGGCGCGGGGTGAATGTCGCGGTGGGTCCCGCCCCAGATATCGATTTCATTATCCATGTCATAGAAATGCTGCGCGTCACCGAAAGCCGTGGCCAGAGCCGTCGCCCATGCATGACGATAGACCGTTCCCGCTGGGTCGCCAGCTGCTGGATCGTCCTTCAGCGGAAAGTAGGCATCGTTGGGATCATTCCCGGTGATGTACGTCGGAGAAGTGGCACAATTAGCTCCGGCTACCACACCATTTCCGGCATCGGCGTTGTACTGATCGACTGCGCACTGTGCGCCGTACTTGGCGACTGAGAAACTCCAGTGGTAATTGTCCGCGCCGCCTTGAGTAACAGAGGTTTCCGCACTCTGCGCCACCCAATCCAACATCACCATCGTCATGAGCGGATTGCTACTTTCGGCCCGAACATCTGTGATGAATTGCGTCGAGCTACTGTCAGCCGAATTGTTCAGCGCGCTCCAGTTATAATCCTCGAAGTAGTAGTCGTTGTCGGCGTTGTCTGTACCAAGTTGCCAGTTGTACGTGGACGCTCCGTTGCCGCCCCAGCGGACAACGGTGAGACCGCTGTCTTTGATGGTGGGAGCGTCCTTTGGAAAGGCTCCGCCATAAACGTACATGCTAATGGGATGGCGATTGCTCAGCGTGTCAATGTTCACCGTCACAGAAGTACTTGAGCTGGGAGTCGCCGTGACCTGTGCGGAGTTGGCGCTTTCGCCTCCGGCGTTGAGGGCCGACACAACATAATAATAAGGCGTGCCGTTCGTCAATCCGGTATCGGTGTAGGGCGAAGCTATTGGAGCGCCCACCTGCGTGTAGGGGCCTCCACTGGTGGTGCCGCGCTTGACGTGATAACTCGTTGCGCCCGCGGACGCGGTCCACGCAACCACCACTTGGGCATTCCCCGGTGTGGCGAAAACGCCAGTGGGCGCTGCAGGCGACGCAACCGGCGTAGCATTTACTTCCGAAGAGTTCGCACTTTCACCCGCGGAGTTTACTGCCGAAACAACATAATAATAAGCTGTGCCATCCGTCAGGCCAGTGTCCGTATAGCTGGTGGTCGTGGGCGCGCCAACTTGCGTATACGGGCCGCCGGAGGTCGTGGAGCGTTTTACGTGATAACTCGTTGCGCCGGTGCTGGTGTTCCACGTAACCACCACCTGGGCATTTCCAGGGGCTGCGGCAACCCCAGTGGGTGTGGGTGGAACTTGCACTCCGCTGCCGCCTCCGCCTCCGCTGTTGCCTCCCCCGCCGCCGCAGCCGCCAAAGATGTTGGCCAAGGCAAGGAACGCGAGCCCTAAGAGAATAACTTGAGATCGATTGACAGATTTCACAGCGCCACCCCCGCCGCAACCCGCGCCAGGCGAGCCAAGCAGCATGTAAGGAATTGATATTCGCGCGAAAAACAAATCTCGAGCGTGGCGAAGGCAGTCTTTGTAAGAAGAACACAAGATAAGGCGACGCCCACGCCGATGAGCAAATCGTACGAGTTGACGGGCTTTCAAGCAAGTACTTGCGTCACAAGGTGCCGCGGAAGAACAATGCCTGCTGGAGTATTGGTGGTCAGAGTGGTGCGAATCCCCTCGCTTTTTTGGGTTGCAAGCAGGACGCGGTCAAGGGGCAGGCAGAGTCGAGACTTTTCGCATCGCCTGGCCTTCTTTGATTTCGTAAATGGCGTCCGCTGCGACATTCGTAAACTCCTGCTTCAGACCGCTGGGCCAGGAGACTTCCACCTTGTCCATAACGGCGTCACTACCAAGCCCGAAATGGAGACGCGTGTCGTCGGAGGAATTGTAGCTGCCGCCGCCGTGCACTTCATCGATCTGCGACATTTTCGGCGTTGTGACCCGCACGCGTGCCCCAATCGCCATGGCGTTGCTCTTTGTGCCAATCAGCCGGAACAGCACGCGATGATTGCCGTTGGCCGTCTGATTCAGAAAGACAGAGGGCGGGGCGCCCACGTTGAATACCACCATGTCCAGATTGCCGTCGTTATTGATATCGCCGAAAGCAGTCCCGCGCCGGGAGAACAGTGGCCCGTCATTCAGGCCCGCCG
>Ga0181532_10001807_pt1 | contig 20370 bp, 15 predicted proteins | sample PEATcosm2014_Bin_33_FD_119768 | JGI IMG/M metagenome (GOLD analysis project Ga0181532, IMG submission 119768) | Peatland microbial communities from MTU Mesocosm Facility, Houghton, MI, USA - PEATcosm2014_Bin11_30_metaG | ecosystem: Environmental > Terrestrial > Soil > Wetlands > Peat | place... | reverse complement strand
GGTTGCCGCCAACTGCGCTTTGGAGCCTTCGTCCACAAAACTGCGGACGATATCGAAGTGGCTCATGTCCTGTCCGGTGGCATATTGCGCAGTCCCGGCCGCCACCAGCCTGCCCTGGCTGTCGACGACATACGGCATCAATCCGGTCATACTGACTTGCTGCAACCGGCGGATCAGGTAGTCCATATCCACAACTGACCCGATCATTCCCAGAAAGCGCTTGTCATACATGATCGGGGAACTGACCAGCATGACCGTGCGCGCAGATTTGCCGCTGCCCACCATCAGCGGTTGCCCGCTATAGCCGCGACCCTCTTGAGCGGCTTGATAGGCTCGCTCCAGTTCGCGCTGTAGAAAGGCGTCAGGCTCGATGCGCCCGGCCGAAACTCCTTTCGCATCGGCGTTCAGCAGCGTGGCATAGGCAATATCATTCGAGGACGAAACAAAATTCTCGACCATGGCCCGGAGCTCTGGCGTCAGAAAGTTTTCAGCACTAAGGTCGGCCCCGCTGGCATTGGAGAGCATCATGACCTGGATCGACGACGACAGATTGGCCAGCATCATGTGGAGAGCTTCCTGGTGCTGGGAAATGTCGTCGGCCAGCGAACGCGTGACCGTGTTCTGCAGCAGCATCTCGTTGGTTTTGAGGCGCTCCCGGTTCATTGTCTCAATCTGCGCCGAGTAAAAGTACATGGGGAGAACACTGATGGCCAAGAGCACGCCAAGGATGACGTAGAGGAGCGGAATGCGCGCGGGAATGGGTAGCTTTAGCTGCAAAAGGCAATCCTGTCGGCCCAAGCGAGGGGATGAGCTGGTCCGTCCTACATCCATTCTATGTTGGTTGCAAGGGGTGACCTCAGGTGCTTAAAGTACAATCCACCGTTACCGAAGTACTCACACCGCTGGTCACTGCTGGCAGTTTTCAGTTCCAAGGTCTCGATAAGAACGGGCCGGAATCAGATACTCGGAACTGGGCACTGGGGTTTGACGCCGGTCTTATAATTAGGACAGTCGGCCCGGGGTGGTGCATGCGGTCCTTCCAGGTTTGTGGGGTTCGTTGTCGGCGGTTGGCGATGCTGCTGTGCCTCTGCTCGCTGGGCTTCTCCTCGGCGCTGCTTGCCGATAACACTCCGCCGCCAAGAATTTCGAAGGAAACCCGCGAAGAAATTATCCACGCCTTCAACGCAGAATTGGTGTACATCCGTACAACTTTTCCAATGGGACAGACCGGACTGAAGCTCAGGAACGGAGCGGTGACGCCCAGCGGCGCGGAACTGCAACACATGATGGCGCTCTGGGGGCCGGCAGCGAAACCCGGCGATCGGGCCCGCATCAGCGACGTCATCATCAAGGAAGACCACATCCGTTTTGAAATCAACGGCGGCCCCATCAAGAAGCAGAAATGGTATCAGCACATCACGATTGTAGGGGCGCAGTCATCTGTGCCGGTTGCGCCCTCGGATTCGTCCGCCAACGCCCGCGGTTCTTTCGTGGACCTCTACTTCGACAAGTATGTTCCGGAGATGACGGGGCCGGAGCTGAGGCTGTTGCTGCGTCCGGTGTTTGATTTCGATGCCAAAACCGCGCTCGAGGCCTATCTGGAAACCGTTCCTCCACAGGTCAAGGAAGCCATCAAGAATCACCATGTGCTGGTGGGAATGAACCATGAGATGGTGATCTACGCCATGGGGCGTCCGCCAAAGAAAGTTCGCGAGCATGCGGGTGAAGTTGAGTACGAGGAATGGATTTACGGCACGCCTCCGCAGGACGTGGACTTTGTGCGCTTTGTGGGCGACGAAGTCGTGCGGGTCGAGACCATGAAGGTGGATGGCGAGAAAATCGTGCGTGTCGAAAAAGAAGTCGATCTGGGCGCGCCGACGGTGGCCAAGAAACAGGAAGAGCGGCCGGCGAACGCGCCCACGTTGCGGCGTCCGGGAGAAGAGATGCCGGATTCCAGTCCTGCCGCCAACCCCTCGGGGATACCGCCGGTGGCACCGCCTTCCGGCCCGGATTCGGCACCAGGCCCCAACTGGAATGTGCCGCCCACCCCGACAGCCTGGTAGTGGGCTACCTTGAACTCCCGGATAAACCCACGCATACCAGGAACGCCATAGCCGCAGCCACGGACACCATGACGAGAAATGCGAAAGTGCCTATCGCCATGCCAATCCAGTAGCTGATTGGTTCCTTGTCACGGCGAGAGGTGCGGCCTTTTATTGTAAGGACACCACTGCGAAAGGATTTGTAATAGCCGTTTCCAAGGAGGAAGGCGATCGTCGCACAAAAAAAGAGTATAAAGAGCTCACGCGCCACTTAAATCACGATTCTAGCGTTCACGCCGCTCTTTCCGCCCTCCGCTGCTCGTAGGCTTCCCGGAGGGCTACCAAATCCTCTACGCTTCACAGCCGAGACGTCACGCCAGCGGCCATAGCTGGCGTCACGCGAAGTGTACGATGAATTTTGATGAAGTTGCAGGCGAAATAGTTGAGCGCCGTCGCAGCCGCGTGATTCTCTAACTTGCGGCTGAAGTAGCCCACTACCGGCAACCTGACTTCCTTAACAAACGTCGAAGCCTTGTTCCGTTAAGCGTCTTCCGGCCTCGACCTTCCACACCTCGACCTTTTAAACTATAAGTGTGAAGATTGCCCTGGGCCAGATCAACCCCACCGTCGGGGACTTCTCTGGCAACGCTGCCAAGATCATCCAGTTTGCGCTGCAGGCGCGGAGTGCGGGTGCCGACCTGATTCTGTTTCCCGAACTCGCCGTCTGCGGTTACCCGCCGCGCGATCTGGTGGAGAGGCCGTCGTTTGTGGCGCGCAATCGCGCGACGGTCGAGCGGATCGCCGCCGAAACCAAGGGCATCGCCGTGATCTGTGGAATGGTGACGCCGGCGGACGCGGACTCTGGCAAAAAAGTGATGAACTCGGCAGCCCTGCTGCGCGAGGGGCACATCGATTTCATTCAGTCGAAGATGCTGCTGCCCACCTATGACGTCTTCGACGAAATGCGCAACTTCGCTCCCGCCAGGAGCCAGCAACTGTTCAGCATATGCGGCAAGCAGATGGCTCTAACTATCTGCGAGGATGCATGGAACGACAAGCGCTTCTGGAATCGGCAGCTTTATCGCGTGGACCCGGTGGAAGAGCTGGTTCGAGTCGGCGGAAACTTCGTGCTCAACATATCGGCGTCTCCGTTTTGGCTGGGCAAGCGCGAATTGCGTCACGACATGCTGGCGGCTATCGCGAAGAATCAGAAGGTGCCGGTCGCCATGGTGAACCAGGTTGGGGGTAACGACAGCCTGGTGTTCGACGGATCGAGCCTGGTGATTGCGCCCGACGGACAGGTGATCGCGCAAGGGAAGTCGTTCGAGGAAGACCTGATTTATTTCGATTCCCAGACGCTCAGTGGGGAGATGCACCCTCAGGTGGCGGGCGAAGAAGCGAGCGCGTACGAGGCGCTGGTTCTGGGCACGCGGGATTACGTGTACAAATGCGGCTTTCAGCGGGCGATTATCGGAATCAGCGGAGGGATCGATTCCGCGCTCACCGCGTCGATTGCGGCCGATGCGCTGGGCGCCGAGAACGTGATCGGCGTCGGCATGCCCGGCCCGTACTCCTCGCAAGGGTCGATTGACGACGCGCGGGAATTGGCCAAGAACCTCCACATTCGCTTCGAATTGCTTTCCATCCAGGGAATCTACGAGGCGGCGCGCCAGACGCTGGCGCCGGTCTTCGCCGATAGGCCACCCGACACCACCGAAGAAAATATTCAGTCGCGCGCCCGCGGATTGCTGCTGATGGCCATGTCGAACAAGTTCGGCGCGCTGGTGCTTTCGACCGGGAACAAGAGTGAATTGGCCGTCGGCTATTGCACTCTTTATGGCGACATGGTGGGCGGACTGGCGGTGATCTCGGATGTGCCGAAGACGTTGGTATACCGAATCGCCGCTTACGTGAACTCACGGCGCAAGGTAATTCCGCAAGCGACCTTAGAGAAACCGCCGTCGGCCGAATTGCGTCCCGATCAGAAGGATTCGGATTCACTCCCACCCTACGACGTGCTGGATACAATTCTCGAGGACTTTGTGGAGGAGTCGTCGTCGGCAGAACAGATTGCACGGGTTCACAATTTCGAATTGGATCTGGTGCGGCGCGTCATTCGAATGGTGGAGCGCAGTGAATATAAGCGGCAACAGGCAGCACCCGGAATCAAGATTTCCGCCAAGGCGTTCGGCTACGGGCGGAGGTTTCCAATCGCCGCCAAGTCGGAGTTCTAGCTGTTCGCTTTGGCTCATTCAAAAATGACAATCGCGCCGGTTTTTGTAACAATCGAATTCCAATCGAACTCCAAACTAAACTATGACACGCATGCAAGGTACACTACTCGTCGGTCTTTTGTTCTCCGGCCTCGCCATCGCTCAAACCGCACCCACTCTCAAGACAAGGCCAGCAGCCAAACCGGCCGCTACTTCGGCCGCGGCGGAAGTCACCACCATTCTGCCCAGCGAAGACACCGTCAATTCATTCCTGTTCCAGATGTTTGGCCACGATCCCACATGGACGTGGAAGGTGAACGAGATTCGTCCCTCTGAGGTGGCCGGCTTGGCGGAGGTCTTGGTCGTTGTCACCAACGCTCAGGGTTCGAACGTAAATCGGCTGCTGGTCAGTTCTGACGGAAAGCACGTGATTGTGGGCGACATCCTGCCCTTCGGTGCGAAGCCGTTTGAGGATGCCCGCGTCAAGCTCGAAAAAGGTGTGAACGGCCCCGCCAAGGGACCGGCGCAGGCTTCCGTCACGATTGTCGAGTTCAGCGATATGCAGTGCCCGCACTGTCAGAAGGCCGCGCCCGGGGTCGAGCAACTCCTGGCACTGGCGCCGGAGGCGCGCTTTGTTTTCCAGAATTTTCCGCTACCGGTGCATGACTGGGCGGAAAAAGGGGCCGAATATGTCGATTGTGTGGGGCGCGTTCCGGCGGGGCAGCCTGCGAATGATGCGGTCTGGAAATTTATCCAGAAGACGTTTGACGCGCAGGCCAATATCACTGCCGCTAATGCCGATGAAAAGTTAAAAGCCATTGCGACCGCATCGGGTGCGAATGGCGACGAGATCGCCGCCTGCGTAGCCAAGCCGGATACGAAGGCGAGAGTCGAGGCCTCCATCGCGCTGGGAAAGTCAGTAGGGGTGAGTGGCACACCGGCTTTGTTCATTAATGGACGTAACGTCAGCGGAGCGTCGGTCGAGGTGCAGAAGAAGATTGTGGATTTCCAGATGAGCCAGAAATAGATCGAGTCATTGAACCATTGAATCATTTGGTCATTGAGTCATTTAGTCATTGAAGGGCTCTGTCTTTGGTGTTCAATGGATCAATGACTCAATGCGTCAATGTCTAAATGTTTCAATGTCCCGATTTTATTTCCCCACCCAGATTTCTGGCGCTTCGGTACGTTCCGGGGCACGGACTACGAAGGGCGTGATCAGGATCAGAAGCTCGTCGTTCTCTTCCTGTTTTGAAGTCTGGGAGGTGAGGACTCCGAAGCCTGGGATATTCGAGAAGAAGGGTAAACCGCTCAGGCTCCGCTGATCTGAGACGGTGACCATCCCCGCTACGACCGCCGGTTCACCTTCCTTGAGCAGGATTCCCCCTTTGTACTCACGATTCAGAATGTCAGGAATGCCGTTTGTGTTGATGGTTCCCAAAGTGCGAAATTGTATCTCCAGTTCGAGCGCTACGTCTGAATTGTTGTGCACCAGTGGTTTCGCTTTGACGGTGAGTCCGACGTCCTCATAACTAACCGAAGGAAAGGGCGCGGTGAATGACTGATTCCCGATGACCTGCGCGATGGCGGAATTGTTATAAATCGGCGCAAAGCTGGCGTTGAGGATGGGGTAACGCGATCCCAACTTGAAAGTGGCGTCCTTCTCCTGGGAAGCGAGCAGATGGACGTGATCGAGCTGCCGGACCGAACTCTCGTTCATGGTAAGGGTGGCGGCCAAGTGATCGAGGCTAAGCCCCATAAATGTGAGTCCGCCGCCAAAGGTTGCGAGCGGCTGACTGAAGATGCCGTTCTGCTGGCCTTGCAATTGCGCGAGGAGAGCGGAGATGGTCTGATTGCCGGCCTGGTTGATGCCGCCGGAGGAAATCAGCTGGTTGATCAGGCTCTGGACGTTTTGTCCGGCGAGAGCGGCCAGCGCGGCCGTCGGAATATTGAAAAGATTGAAGGTATTCGGGACGTGCAGCCCGATACTACGCATGTAGGTGTGGCTGACCTGGAAAACCTTCAGATCGAGCATCACTTCCGGGCGCTCGAAATTCATCTGTCCGAGAAACTGGGTTGCGCCGTCCAGTGCGGCCTGGGTTCCGCGCAAAGTGATGGTACTTGCCGCGGTGTCGACGCTCGCAAAGCCGGTCGGAGCGGTAAATCCAAATAACGTTTGCAGCGACTTCATCAGGTCGTTCAACTCCTGCGCCGCGCTGATGTCGGGGATGTAGAAGGAGCGCATGCCCATGCGGTCGTAGAGACGGTGGTTGTCGGCACTGTCAAGGGCAGCGAAAAGAACTGTGTCTTGAAGTGCAACGCTGAAGCTCTTGGTGACGGCGGAGGCCGCCCGCATGGCGGTGGCGAAATCCGCATTCTCAATATCGAATCGCACCCGTCGGCTGGGGACGCTATCGTCGAAGACCACCGTCAGTCCATAGCTTCCGGCGACCGCGGTGAGCAGACCGCGCGAATCGCCGCGGTAATGGATGTCATGCAGGCCGTCGATCGGTTTCGGGGTAAGCGCGTCAGCGCTGGCGACGACTTGCGGCGGGTTTGCGGTGTGCACCGGCACGGGTCCGAGGGCGTCGTTTATGCGTTGTTGAGCAAATTCGTTCTGCGGATCGAGGTTCAGCGCGGTTCGAAACTCGGCCAGCGCCTCGACTTGCTGGCCCTTGAACAGGTCGCTGTTCCCACGTTCCAGATGTATCCCGGCCAGATGCTGTCGCGTAACCTCCTGCGCGGTGAGGTATTCCACGTTTTGCGGGACGAGGCGAGCCGCTTCCTCAAATTCGTAAAAAGCTTCGTTGAGACTTTGCAAATTATCGTCGGGCGATTTTTCGTTTCTTGATTTCTCGAGTTTGAGGCCGCGCGCAAACGCTTGCCGTGCCGCCTTCAAGTCTTTGGCGGGACCATGGCAGGCGGGTGCACCAGCCGAATTGGAGCACAGCGCGGGGGCGGCGGATGCTGGTGCAGCGGACGGAGGTGTATCTGTGGCTAGACACACTCCCGCTAGCAACAAAGAAAGTCCCGCTGGCAGACAACGCATATGTTTACTATAGAATGCCCGGCGGCCGCTGTCTTGCAAGAGAAATACTCGATAGGGAACTACGATCGTAACGGTTCTTCTTAATTAAGAGCAGAGACAGGGCCGCCCCGTCTGACCGGCGCTGCCTAGACGCGGCAAGCCGCGTCTCTACGGGAGAGCGGAGGTGGGACCTGCAGCTGCTGGGGTTCAGCGCAGCATCAGGCGTTCCATCCGAGTGGCGCGGCCGGTCTGGTCATCGCACTCGACCACGACGGCGCACAGGCGGACGTCGCCATTGGCAGCTTCGAAACGCGCCGGCATCCCGCTGAGAAACTTCTCGATCACTAACTCTTTCTTCACGCCAATGACGCTATCGTAGGGGCCGGTCATGCCGACGTCCGTGATGTAGGCAGTGCCCTTCGGCAGGACGATCTCGTCCGCCGTGGGAATGTGGGTGTGGGTTCCCACGACGGCGGTGACACGTCCTTCGAGATACCATCCGAAGGCAATTTTTTCGGAACTGGCCTCGGCATGGAAATCCACAAACACGATCTTCGCTTTGATCTGCTCCAGAAGCCGATCCGCGTAGCGAAAGGGATCGTCGCTCGACCCCATGAACACACGCCCCTGAAGATTCATAACGGCATAACCAACGCCGTTTTTCTGGCCTTCGTACACTCCCCAGCCGGGCAGGTTCTGCGGAAAATTTGCCGGCCGGAGCAACCGTCGCGCCGGGCTGTGCGGGTTGCCATCCGCCATCTGGAAATAGTCGATGATTTCGCGTTTGTCCCAGACGTGATTGCCGGTGGTCATCACGTCGATTCCGAGATCGAAAAGTTCTTCCGCCAGCGGAGGCGTGATTCCGAAGCCAGCCGCAGCATTCTCACAGTTGGCGATCACCAGATCGACGGCGTGCTGCCTGCGCAGTTCAGGCAGCCGATCTTTTACGATCGTCCGCCCGGGGCGCCCGAAAATGTCACCGATGAAAAGAATTTTCAAGATCAGGTCTCAGGTGTCAGGTCACAACAATTCTGCCCGCGCTCAAGCGCGCGTCCAAGGTTTGATGTTATCACGCTGAAAACCGCGCCGGTCGTGGACCGGCTACTGGCTGCTGATCTCCGCCGTCTTTAGAAAGTCGTAATTTCCCGACGGATTCAGAGTCACGTCACGTACCCGGCGCGTGTGCACGAGCACATTATCGAAGTACCACAGGTTGATCGACGGGACATCTTGCGCCAGGATTTCCTGCACTTCACCATAAAGCTGCTTGCGGACATTCTGGTCGGTCTCGCGGCCGGCCTGGTCGATCAGGTTGTCGATGCGAGAATTTAAATAGAAGCTGCGGTTCCTTCCCGCAGGAGGAAAGTTGCGGGAGTGAAAGGCTGCGTCAAAAATGTCGGGATCTTCGTTACCGCCGATCCAGCGCAGCGAATAGAGCTGGAAGGCGCCACTAGTGACGTCGGCAAAAAATGTAGCGAATTCGAACGTGCGAATATCGAGCGCAATGCCCACGGCGCGCAATTGTTGTTGCATGACCGCGACCATCAGGCGCGTGTTTTCGTCTGTCGAAGTCTTCATCACGAGGTGAAAGCGCACGCCATTCACGTCTGGGAAGCCGGCGGCGTCGAGCAGTTGTCGAGCCTTGACGGGATCGTAATCGTAGCGGGGCACGTCATCGTTGTACGCCCAGCTTTGCGGCGGCAGGATGCTGTATGCAGGATTGACTTGGTTGCGCCAGAGGTACTCCATCATGGGGCGACGGTCGAGAGCGTAGGCGATGGCCTGGCGAACCCGCACATCTCTCAAGACAGGATCGCGCAGATTGAAGGCCATGTAGGCCAGCCTGGTGCCGGGACCGTGCTGGACGATGAGGGACGGGTTGCGGCCGAGTGTGGCGACGGTGTCGGGTGACATCGGTGAGTTGATAGTCAGGTCGGCGCTGCCTTTTCGCAACTCTAGAGCTTGCGTGGTGGCGTCGGGCACCACGGCGAAACGAACCCGCGCCAGACGCGGCGTTTGGCCCCAGTAAGCGTCGTTACGCTTTAGAATCACTTCCTTGTCTGTCTCCGCGCTGACGAAGGTGAAAGGCCCGGTTCCGATTGGCTGGCGAGTCATTTCGTCGAGCGAGCCATAGGGCACGATCCCAATCGCTCCCTCCGAGAGATTCCACAGCAAGGCGGCCCACGGCGTTTTCAGATGGAACACCACAGTCAGGTCATCTGGTGTTTCAATGCGGTCCACGTAACGGTAGGTAGAGGTCTTGGTGCTGCGGATCTTACCCTGAAGCAGGGAATCGAGTGTCCACTTCACATCGCGGGAGGTAAGTGGCCGCCCATCGTGAAAGGTTACACCGCGATGGAGATGGAAGATGTAGGTCAGCGAATCCGGGATTTCCCAACGCTCCGCTAGCCCGGGCTGAACATTGAAGTGCTCGTCCAGTGTCAGCAGGGCGTCGAAGAGGAGTTCGTCGATGCGCTCCGATTGTCCATCAATCCCTACGCGGGGGTCGAGATTCGTCGGGCTGCTTTCAATGATCATCACCAGCGTGTTGGGATCAGGCGGTTGTGAGCAGGAGAGCAGAGGCAGCACCAGGCCGCCCAGCAATCCCACAAGAATTGTCCTCCTGAGCGGGGCGAAGGACCTGCTGTTTGCGCGTCGCCGCGCTGCCGCGTTACGCATACGAAATCTTTCCCAGGATCGCCGCCCGCTTGGCTCCCGTAGCCGATGGCACATTGCTTGGCCGCCGATACCGCGTCTCATGCGCGAGCAGGGCGAACGCCACCGCCTCCTTCGCTTCCGCCGGAAGGCCGAACTCATCGGAGAAATGCAATTTGATGCCCAGAGGCGCGATTTCATCGCGCAACATGGCGATCAGAGTCGGATTCTTTGCGCCTCCGCCCGAGACAATCATTTCGTGACCACCCTGCTTTCGAGGTGAGGCATTTGGACGAAGAGCGAATCGCGGCAGCACGAAGCGCCGGACTGCGTCCGCAATGGATCGCGCCGTCAAAGCTGTTGCCGTCGTTACCACATCGGCGTTGCCTTCGCCGTGGCAGAACTGAAGAAAGCGGCTGACGTATTCGCGGCCAAATTCCTCGCGCCCCGCCGTTCGCGGAGGCTTCTGGCGGAAGAAGGGCGCGCGTAACAGCCGCGTAATCACGCCCTCCAGTACGCGTCCCGAGGCCGCGACTTTGCCATTGCGATCGAAACGCTTCCCGAAAAGCTCTTCCATCACGGCATCCATCACCATGTTGCCGGGGCCGGTATCAAAAGCTATCACCTGGCGCAGCGACGCGCCCACCGGAATGGCTGTCAGATTCGCAATTCCGCCGATGTTCTGGGCGATGCGATTGATACGCTGATGGCGGTATAGAAGATAGTCGACGAACGGCACCAGGGGCGCGCCTTTGCCTCCGGCCGCCATATCCGCCGGCCGAAAATCAGAGACCACCGGCACCCCCAGCCGCGCCGCGATCACTGCGCCTTCGCCCGTTTGCCACGTGGCCGTCAACTGTCGCCCGAGAAATCGTTCCGCCACTCCCTGGTGATAGAGCGTCTGTCCATGACAGCCCACCAGGTCTAGTTTTACGCGATGCTTGCGCGCCGTCTTGGCCACTGCCTCCGCGTACAGTTCGCCCAGAAGAAAGTTGAGCCGGGCCAGGTCCGCGACGGGGGCCAACTCCGCATTCATCATGGCCAGGATCGCGCGTCGAACCGGAGTAGGGAACGGATATTCCTCGTGACCAAGAAGCGTGTGGCGCGGGCGCCCTCGCCCGCGTGCCGACACCTGGACGAGAGCCACGTTAACTCCGTCGGCTGAAGTTCCGCTCATCACGCCGGCGACAATCATGCTCATGGGCGGTCCTCGTCCCTGTTATTGTCCGAGTTCCTCCGAGCGAGTGTAGCAAGCCGGATCTCTTCCTCGAACTCCCAGAGCTGTCGCGTCAACTTCTCGATTCGTGCGGGCGTGGGAGCGGAGGTACGGTGCCTCGGCACCGATTTGCTTAATACCGAATTGTTTAATGCCGATTTGCTTAATAACGATTTCTTCTTAAACGCCAGCACGCGCTGCACCGATTCCTGCACGCGGCGGCCAAATCTGCTGTCGTGCTCCGCCTCACGGAGCGCTGCTGCGTGCGCTCGCAAAATGAAATCTTCCCGATGGCAGATCAAGCCCAGATCGCCACCGGCACGGATGTGCCCGATCAGGGCCTGTTCGATCGGAGCGGCTGCCAGCACCCCGCCCATCTCCAGATCGTCGGAGCAGACCAGGCCGCGGTAGCCAATCTTCTTGCGCAGAATGTCGGTGATCCACTTCTTCGAGAGCGAAGCCGGGGTGCGCTCTTTGGTTTGGTCCTTTGTCGCCTCCGGCGTCACTCCAGGAAAAGCGGCGTGCGAAACCATGACCATCGGCAATTCGCGCCGCAGCAAACGATAAGGAACCAGGTCCTGCTCCCACAATTTGCGCAGCGGCTTTTCCACGCTCGGAAGTTCATGATGGGTATCGAGCGTGGCCTCGCCGAGGCCGGGAAAGTGTTTGCCGCATCCGAGTACGCGAGCCGCGCCCAGCCCGCGCAGAAACTCGCGGGCGTAGGCGACCACTTGTTTCGGATCATCCGAAACCGCCCGCGAACTCATCACCGAACGCGAAGCCGGATAGGCCAAGTCGAGCACCGGAGCGAAATTTACATTGAAGCCAAGCGCGCGGCAGTTTTCGCCGATAACGCGGCCGTGCTTGCGAAAGAGCGCGCGGTTGCGCGTGGCAAAAACCTCTGCCGGAGAAGGCGCCGAGCCGATCACATTGCGGAAACGGTCCACGCTGCCGCCTTCGAGATCGACGCAAGTGAATAGCGGTGTGGCCACGCACTTCTGGCATTCGCGCAGGAGGGTATGCGTCTGCTCAGCGCCGGTGATGTTGCGGGCAAACAGGATCACGCCGGCTGGCTGAATCTTCGTGAGCAGGGAAGCTAGGCGCGGAGACATCCTGGTTCCGTCGAAGCCGATGATGAGGAGTTGGCCGATGTTTAGTTTCAATTCGCCCATCAGTTGGATATTTTTTCGCAGTCCCTTGTTCGTCTCATAACCTGCTCCACAATTTCCGGGGAAAAGGCCCCCTCGGACCCTTGCGAACGTGCGTATTCGGGAAAAAGCTTAGCAGTCTCGATGGCTTCACTTGCCTCAGATGTCCTGCCAGCGCGAACAAGCAGTTCGGCAATATCCAGAAGAACCATAGGATTCAGGCTGCACATCCAAGCCTTCAGATATGTCGACAGATTCTCCGTCCAAGTCTCTGGAATATTGTCTTTGAATCTCCATCCACCATCCGCTAATCTCCTGAGCCCCTGTTCAGCTAAGATCCGCCGAATACCCTCTACATAGTTGGGGTGAATGGCCATCCCGTCACCGCCACGCTCCCTCGCCACGTCATCGCCCATACGCTGAAATTGAGATAGAGAAAAGTCAGTGGCTTCGTTCTCTCTCTCTGTATAACCCGGCGGGCCATTCCGCCAGCCGAGAAGAGGTATGCTCTGCGCAAGTCGCCGTATTAGAATTTTCCCTGAATCGATATACGATTCAGGCATTGATTTTTGTGCCCCGAAGTGCTTGTTGGACAATCCCATCTATTGCTCCGTGATTCGGGCAAATGTTACTCCGTGTTATGACCGCTCTCAGTGTTTGTTGGCTCATTCATAAACACTACTCACGGCAACGCTAAAGCAGACAAAGCACGATCCGTTGTCCTGGATCGCTCGCAGCCGGCTATGCTGCAGCGCCAGATTAAGCGGTCCCCCTGAACGCTTTCAATGAACATCGCCCCTTCTTCGCATCCGATGAAGTTCCTGCTTGCAGGATCGATTGACCCGTTGGAAATGGTTGTGTATCCTCCCGAATCGAATGAACGAGCGCAGCCTTGCATAAAGCAGCGAAACGCAGGCCAGGCCCATTCATCTGACCCTCCCATCTTTGCCTTCACACTTACCGCCTCCATTTCAACCAAGTGCTTATCACATAGAGGTCTAATATCGATTCTCATCTTTGGCACCAACATAGGATCTCTCTCCTTGGGCTCTTTTGTGATTTCGCCGGTTTCTCGGCGCACTCCGCGTCTCGGCGGTTAGATTTCTTTCTTCAGCTCCGCCAGCAAGTTTAGCGCCTCCAGCGGTGTTAGCCGGTTTAAATCTACTTCGCGCAGCTTTTCCAGCACTGGCTGCGAGAGCGTGGACTCTGAACTGTTCTTGGACGTCCAGGTCAAAGCCAGTCTTGCGCGCCGTGGTAGATCCGCAAGATTTCGAGATCTTGATCTTGAATGCGATAGACGACGATGTAAGGCAGGCCAGCGAAGACCAGTTCCCGTGTGCCTTCCATCCGCCCCTTGCGGCCGCGACGAGGAAAGTCTCCCAGCCTGTCGCACCCATCGTAGAGCGTCTGTGCCACTTTGTCCGCGGCGGCAGGATTGTCTTGCTGAATGCGGAGAACAATATTGTAGAGATCTTGCGCGGCGGGAGCGGTCCAGCGCAGGCGCATTATGGCCGCAGAATTTGCCGGAGCTTGGTCCCGACTTCGCTGTGCTCCACGAACTCCCCGCGATCCGCAGCTGCCAGCCCGAGGTTTACCGCCTCAATGAAGCGGCTGTCGTCCTCCAGGTAGCGGCTTAGAACCTGTTGGGCCAATTCGTCGGTTTTCAGTCCCCGCTGCGCCGCGATTTGGGCAAGCTGGGCTTCCTCCTCGGGCTGTAGACGTACTTCCATGGTCACAGTCTAGGAAGGTTTGCGAGCGCTGTCAACATGATGATCTGCCTACATTTCTTGGCGTTCTCCGCGTCTCGGCGGTTAGATTTCTTTCTTCAGCTCCGCCAGCAAGTTTAGCGCTTCCAGCGGAGTTAGCCGGTCCAAATCGACTTCGCGCAGCTTTTCCAGCACTGGCTGCGATAACGGCGTGAAGATGGTCAACTGCGTCGGACGCTCCGGCTCTGTGGACGCTCCGGGCGTCAGATGCTCCGAAAGGCGGCGCTCGGACGATTCATGCTCGGCCAGCACTTCGCGTGCACGCACCACGACTTCATTCGGCAATCCGGCCAGCTTGGCGACTTCGATTCCGTAGCTGCGGTCGGCTGCGCCGGGTTCGACGCGGCGCAGAAAAACTACGCTGCCTCCAGCCTCTTTGACGGACACGTGATAATTCTTCACTCCACTCAACTGTTCCGCCAATTCCGTTAGCTCAAAGTAATGAGTCGCGAACAACGTCTTAGCTCGCACGCGTGCATGCAGATACTCGACGGCGGCCCATGCGATCGCGAGGCCGTCATAGGTGGAAGTGCCGCGTCCGACTTCGTCCAACAGAATCAAGGAGCGCGCGGTCGCGGTGTGCAGAATCGCGGCCGTCTCCGTCATCTCGACCATGAAGGTCGAGCGGCCGCGGGCCACGTTGTCGCTCGCGCCGATGCGGGTGAAGACGCGGTCCACAATGCCGAGCCGCACGGCACGCGCGGGAACGAAGGAGCCCATCTGCGCCATGATCACGATCAGCGCTGCCTGCCGCAGATAGGTGCTCTTGCCTCCCATGTTCGGCCCGGTCAGCACGACGATGTTGTGAGTGGATGAATCCAGAAACAGATCGTTCGGAACGAAGCGCTCGCTGCCTGCCGCGAGTTCCTGCAGTTCGATCACCGGATGACGTCCTTCGACGATTTCCAGATCGAGGGGCCGGGCGGGGGCGCCCAGCGCTCTATCAGCGACTTCCTCGAGAATCGGCTCGAAGTTCGGCCGGCAGTAATTCCGTAGCGCGGCAATGTGGGCCAGGCAGCCGAGTACATCGACTTCGGCCAGTGCCAGCGCGGTTTGCCGGATGCGCTTGGCCTCCGCCGCAATGGCGGAACGCAATTCGGCAAACAGCCGCCGCTCGATTTCGACAATCTTTTCCTGGGCATCCAGAATCTTCGACTCATATTCCTTCAGTTCTGGAGTCGTAAAGCGTTCGGCATTCACCAGGGTTTGCTTGCGCTCGTAGTCGGCGGGCGAGAGATGCAGGTTCGCTTTCGAAATCTCAATGTAGTAACCGAAGATGGAATTGAACTTTACCTTGAGTGACCCAATCCCGGTGCGCTCGCGTTCGCGGGTTTCTACTCGCGCCAGGTACTGCTTCGAGTTGCGGCTCAGGTCGCGCAGTTCGTCCAGATCCTTGTCGACGCCAGAGGCGATTACTCCGCCTTCGCTCAGCGTGAGGGGCGGCTCCGGAACCAGCGTACGGTCGATCTTCCCGCAAAGATCGCCCAGTTCGTCGATTAATTCGCGCAGTGTGGCAAGCCGCGACGCCGGCCCTCGTGACCCAGACAATTCGGCCAAGACCGCTCGCACTTTGGGAACGCGTGCAATCGATGCGGCCAGCGCCAGGACGTCGCGCGGATTCGCCGTTTCCAGCGTGACCCGGCTCAGCAGACGTTCGAGGTCGAGAATTCCGTCAAGCGACCGCCGCAATTCTTCTCGGCGCATCGTGTCTTTGACCTGCACCTCGACCGAATCAAGTCGGCCGTCGATTTCGGCCCGATCCAAAGACGGCCGCAGCATCCATGTACGCAGCAAGCGCTTGCCCATCGGCGTCACGGTCGCATCCAGGCAGCGGAACAGCGTTACTCCGGCATCGGTTCCGGCGAAGAGCGGCTCGATCAGCTCCAGGTTGCGCACCGTGACCGCATCGAGCACCAGGCAATTCTGCCGCTCGTAAAAGCCGATGCGGTCCACATGATCGAGCGTGCCACGCTGGGTTGACCGGATGTAATAGAGAATCGCGCCCGCCGCCGAAGCCGCTGCCGGTTTGCCGGCCAACCCGAAGCCCTCCAGTGAGAGCACGCCGAAGTGATTTTCCAGAAGCGGGATGGCGTGGTCGGGAGCGAAGATCCAATCGTCCAAAGGAGTCTCTGCCCAGCCGCCGCCTGAAACCCGGGCTACGGGAGCGGTGCCTGAGGAGAGACCTGTGTCTGTGCGGGGACGGGCGAGGGCGCCCGTCACTCCACTGCTTTTCTTTTCAAATAGCGGCGCGGAAGACCCATACAGCATTTCTTTTGGCCGCAATTGTTCAAGTTCTTCTTGAATACGACGCCCAGCCGCCTCACCCCCGAACTCGGTCGCTCGAAACTCGCCGGTCGAAAGATCGAGCGCCGCAAAGCCGACGCGATCTCCGACGGTTGCCACTGCTGCCAGAAAATTGTTCTCCTCGGCATTCAGCGACGAATCCGCTGCCGTGCCCGGCGTGACGACACGCGTCACTTCGCGGCGCACCAGCTTTTTTGCCAGGCGCGGGTCTTTTGTCGGCACCTCCGTTTGTTCGCAGACCGCGACCTTGAACCCGCGGCGGATCAACTTTGCGATGTAGCCCTCGGCTGCGTGGTAAGGCACGCCACACATGGGGATGGCCATGCCCTTTTCTTTATTGCGGGAGGTCAGCGTGATTTGCAATTCGCGCGCGGCCAGCACCGCGTCATCGAAGAAAAGCTCGTAGAAATCCCCCAGCCGGAAGAACAGCAGAGCGTTGGGATGCTCTTTCTTGATGGCGGCATACTGCCGCATCAGCGGCGTAGACGGCTCGGACATGGATGAATTGGTGATTTGTAATTTGTAATGTGTAATTTGGCAATTTGCAATTCGCCACGGGAGCGGTCGGACCGAACCCTCACGAAAGGGCCTGACTCTCAAATCACCAATTGCAAATTACAAATTCTTTTGTTCTCCTTACGCCATGGAACTCCGTAAAGATCCCATCACCCGTTCCTGGGTGATCACCGGCGACGATGTCATCGAGCCCACTCCACGTTCCCAAACCTGCCGGTTTTGCGGTCCTTCCGCCGAGCCTGCTCAGGTCATTGCCAACCTGCCCGGCGTGGATGGCAGCGCCTGGTCGGCGCGGTCGGTAGTCCATCCGCATGCGCTCTACCATGTCGAAGGCGAGGCGGCCCGTCGCGGTGACGGGCTCTACGACCGCATGGGATCGGTGGGCGCTCACGAAGTTCTGCTCGAAAATCCGCGCCATGACGGCCATCTCTGGAACGCGAGCGACTTCGAAGTGGAACAGTTCTTGCGTCTGGCCGCCATGCGGATTCAGGATTTGAAGCGCGACAGCCGGTTCAAGTACATCAGCATTTTCAAAAATCATGGCGAGGCAGCCGGACAGGAATTCGAACACCCCACTTCCCAGCTCACCGCAACCACGTTCGTGCCGCGCCGCGTGCTCTACGAACTACGCGCCGGACGCGACCATTTCGAGAGCAAAGAGCGTTGCGTGTTCTGCGACATTCTGGCGCAGGAGGAGCGTCAGAACCAGCGCATCGTCGAAATTCGCGGAGACTACGTGGCCTTCTGTCCATTTGCTCCGCGCGTCCCATACGAAACCTGGATTATGCCCCGCAGCCATGAATCTTCCTTTGAGCGCACTGGTTCATCACGCGTCGGCATCGTGACCGATCTCGCTGCGCTTCTGCGGCGTACCTTGCAGCGTATCCGCACCGTCACTGAAGCGTTCCACCTGGTGCTGCACACCGCACCCAACAGCCAACATCCTTCCGCAACACTGGGATACTGGAAAACTTTGGAAGACGATTATCATTGGCACATCGAAATTCTGCCGGTTCTCGAGGCCAAGGCCAGGTCATACACTTTCAAGGAGATTTATTATTCTCCCGTGACCTCGGAGACGGCGGTCAAACGCCTGCGTGAGGCAAAGATTTAGAAGCGGTCCTTGGTCGTTAGTCGCCAGTCGTTCGGGATTCCTATGCTGATCGATGCCCTTGTCCTTGCGCTAATTTCGGTGCCCTTGGTCGCGGCCCCTTCGAAATTTCCAGAAGTCGCTCTCACCACTTCTTCGGGAACGACTAGCGACCAACGACCAACGACCGCCTCATGACCATCCGACGCCTCAAAACCTATACCGGATCGCAAGGTTACGTTTACCAGTACTACTTCGTGGGGAAACGACCAGCCGCGACGTCGGGCACCCGTCAGCCTGACGCGAACGAATACATTTTCGACGTCACCTCCGACCGCAAGCTGACCTACGCGGTCAGCATTTTCCTTCCGCATCAGGTCGTCGCCGCTTGGGCCGAATCGCACGCACGCACCCTCTCCGATTCCGAGCAGTACGCCGCCGTCAAGATGCGTCTGTTCCGCGCCTTCGACGAACTGGAAGAAATGCAGGCGCACGGGCGTCGGCTGCAGATCGATTTGCAGGCTCTGGAAGAATCGCTGGCTTCGTTAGGCGTGGAATAAGTTTGGCAAGTGAATATAGCCCTCATGGCTCCCCCTGTGACCCCCGTCACAAACCCCTGTGACAGCCTACGTTTCCCCTCACGCCCTGCGCCCGGCACACTATAATCACCCAGGCGGGGTGGGGAAGCTAAACCCGACTGGCAGCACCCAAGACTAGTGATGATGACCTTAACCTGGCTGCGCGTTGCGCTGGTTTGTTACGCTGCGGGATTGCTCTATGCGCTGGTCGCGCTTACTCGCACCTCGGAGATACTCAGCAAAGTCGCGCTCCATGCCTCTTATCTTGGCATGGTGTTTCATTTCGTCTCGCTGACCGAAGCCGTTGTCCAAAGCGGCCAGCTGGCTTCGGCGTCGGTTCACAACGCGGAATCGCTACTCGCCTTCCTGATCATGGTCGGCTTTATGGTTGCCTACCTGGTGTACAAGACGACCACCCCGGGCATCGTGGTTTTTCCCCTGGTTTTTCTGCTGACTTTCGTGGCCGCCACCGGCCAGCAACCACTCGTCTTCGCCTCGGATGTCGTGAAAAAGGGCTGGCTGGCCGTGCACATCCTGATGATCTTCACCGGATACGCGGCGCTATTCCTCAGCTTTGGCGCCAGCATTCTTTACCTGATGCAAGAACGCGCGTTGAAATCTAAAAGTAAGAGTGGAATGTTCTCGCGGCTGCCCGCTCTGCAGGTGATTGATGACATCGGCTACCGCTCGCTTATGCTCGGATTCCCGTTCATGACTCTGGGCCTGATCGCGGGCTCGGTGGTGGCCGAATCCACCTACGGCCGCATTGATTTCTACGATCCCAAGATTCTGCTTTCGGTTCTGATGTGGGCGGTGTATTTGCTGATGGTGTTTACGCGCCTGAATGCCGGATGGCGCGGACGCCGCGCCGCCCTGCTTGCCAGTATTGCCTTCGTCGCGGCGATCGTGGCCTGGATTTCCAACTACTTCAGCGGAATGCACAGGTTTATCGCGTCATGAGATTCCAGCTCATCGGCGTCAATCACAAGACCGCGCCGGTCGAGGTGCGCGAGCGCCTGGCCATTCCTGAATCGCGCTTGCCGGATGCCTGCAAGCGACTGTCCGAGCATCCCTCCGTGGCCGAGGGAATGATCGTCTCCACCTGCAACCGCGTCGAATTTATCGCCAATATGAAGAACGGCACGGGCGACTTGCGCGAATTTTTGCGCGAATATTTTGAGACCGATCTCAGCCCTTTCGAGAAACATCTCTACGAATTTCGGGAAGATGAAGCCATCCGCCATGTTTTTCGTGTCGCCGCCAGCCTCGATTCCATGGTCGTCGGTGAGCCTCAGATTCTAGGACAAGTCAAGGAAGCCTATGCCACCGCCCGGGCCGTTGGCGCTGTGCGCGCCCAGTTGGATCAGTTGCTCACCCGGGCGTTTGCCGTGGCCAAGCGGGTTCGCACCGAGACTGCGGTGGGATCTTCATCGGTTTCGATTGCTTCGGTGGCGGTTGAACTGGCAGAAAAAATCTTCGGCAGCCTGAACGGCAAGAGCGTCTACCTGGTGGGTGCGGGGAAGATGAGCGAGTTAGCGGCCCGGCATTTGCTGGCGCACGGCGCCGCGTCTCTGTTTGTCGCCAACCGCACCTACGACCGGGCGATTCGCCTGGCGCAAAAATTCGAGGGCCAGGCCATCGAGTTCAGCCGGCTTTATGACACCTGCGAACGTGCCGACATTGTGATCACCTCGACCGGCTCGCCCCACTTCATCTTCCGCCGCGAACACGGCGAAAAGCTCATGGCGCTGCGCAAGAACAAGCCCATGTTCTTCATCGATATCGCCGTTCCTCGCGACGTCGATCCGGAGATG
>Ga0181532_10001806_pt1 | contig 20375 bp, 8 predicted proteins | sample PEATcosm2014_Bin_33_FD_119768 | JGI IMG/M metagenome (GOLD analysis project Ga0181532, IMG submission 119768) | Peatland microbial communities from MTU Mesocosm Facility, Houghton, MI, USA - PEATcosm2014_Bin11_30_metaG | ecosystem: Environmental > Terrestrial > Soil > Wetlands > Peat | place... | reverse complement strand
GGGATCGTAGGCCCGCACGACAGCCCCTTCCGCGAGCAATCGCCGGATAATCGCCAGCGCAGGGGCAGATCGCACATCGTCCGTGCAGGGCTTGAAAGCGAGCCCCCAAACTCCGATACGCTTTCCGCGAACCACCCAGAGCTCATTCTTGATTTTGCCGACGAACAGGTTGATGCGGTGCTGATTGATTCGCTCCACTTCGCGCAGCAGGGTGAAATCGCAGCCGGCGCTTTGACCCACGCGGACGAAGGCTTGAAGGTCCTTGGGAAAGCAGGAACCGCCAAATCCAACGCCCGGTTTGAGAAAGCTGCCGCCGATCCTGCTGTCCATGCCGATCGCCTGAGACACCTTGCCGGCGTCCGCTCCCACCGCCTCGCACAGGTCGGCAATCATGTTGATGAAGGAAATCTTCATGGCGAGGAAAGAGTTCGACGCATGCTTGATCAGCTCCGCGCTGTTGATGTCTGTCACCACAAAAGGCACGCGTGAGCGTTTCGTGCAATTCTCGTGGATGGGGCAGACGAAACTCTGCTCCAGCACCGGCCGATACACTTCCTCAAGTAGCGCAGCCGCTTTTGCGGAATCAACCCCAACCACGATCCGGTCAGGATGGAAGAAGTCCTCGACTCCCGAACCCTCCCGCAAGAACTCCGGATTGGAGGCGACATCGTAGTGGGACTGCGCGTTGTCACGGTAGATGCTGAAGTGCTTCTGGAGCCGGCGGCCGGTCTGCACCGGGACGGTGCTCTTTTCAATCACCAGGTGATAGCCTCGTGTGCTTGCCGAGATTCTCCGCGCCACCAGCTCCACCGAGGAAAGGTCCGCCTCGCCATTCTCGAGGGGCGGAGTGCCCACGCAGATAAAGATCACCTCGCATTGCGCCAGCGCGTCTTCGATCCGGGAAATGAACTCCAACCGCCCCGCCTCCCGGTTGCGCTTGACCAGGTCTCCTAAGCCCGGCTCGTAGAAGGGCATTCCCCCCGCATTGAGGGTATCGATCTTTCCCTGGTCGTCATCGACGCAGATAACCCTGTGACCCGTTTCAGCCAGGCCCGAGGCCGTGATTAAGCCCACATAGCCGGCTCCGATTACCGTAATGTTCATATGAATACTGTCCCTTCACCGGAAGGAAGTTGCCTTCCGCAATTGCGAAGCGTAACACAAACATCGTTCGACCGGGCGAGATTCTCCGAGGTGTGAAGTAAATGAATATCCGCACCGCAGAGGCGGCGAGACGTGAAGAGAAGACTTTTTGTTCTTCAATCCTCCGCGCCTGTGCGGTGCGACGTTGCTTGGTCCACCCGATATTCCCCTCCTTGGATAAGGAGGGGTCAGGGGTGGTCGATTTTCGAACCGATCCTTTGTTTTCATATACATTCTGGCTTTGTTCCCTCAATTCTGTTACCTGGACATTGGTTTGACGCCAGGGCTGCAAGTTCGCAGCACCCCCACCCCTCCTCGTCCGAGGAGGGGAGTGAATTCCCCTCCTTGGATAAGGAGGGGTTAGGTTAGGGGTGGTCGTTTTCCGAGCCGATCCTTTGTTTTCATATACATTCTGGCTTTGTTCCCTCAATTCTGTTACCTAGACCTTGATTTGAGAACGTGTGAACAATTTCGGAATGTGTCATCCTGAGCGCAGCGAAGGATCTCTGCAGTTGTTCGTAAGCCGCTGAAACATAAGAAACTGCGGGGATCCTTCGCTTCGCTCAGGATGACAGGTGGACGATTTTTTCACAGCTTCTGACGCCAAAGTTGCAAGTTCGCACCACCCCCACCCATCCTTGGATAAGGAGGGGTTAGGGGTGGTCGATTTCCGGGCCAATCGTTTGTTTTCATATACATTCTGGCTTTGTTCCCTCAATTCTGATACCCAAACCCCGTTTGGCTCTAGGGCTGCAAGCTCGCACGACCCCTTCTCATTCGAGGAGGGAGCTGGCAATTGGGCTGATCGCTGTTGATTTGCACGCAAAAGGCGCAAAATTGGCGGCATAGAAAAGGGTGACTTCCTTTGTTTTCAAGCACTTCTTAGCTTCGTTCCCACGATTTTGTCTTTTTAAGCTATCCGGCCTTCCCCGAGAGGCAGGGACGCCTGCAACCTGCCTCGCGTCTGGCGGCTCACCGGCGCTCGGCCACGACAAGATGTCCACGAACTGACCACGACGATAGGCTACCATACCGGGCTGGGCGTGTCAAGCGAAAAGCGTGCAGTGGTGCAGTTTGACGATGGAGCGGCGAGTTTACCTCGCCAAATGGCGGCGTAAAGCCGGCCGCGGGTTTCGCCCGACACTTCCACTGCCTTAGGCCTAACTCGCACCCGGCCTACGGCAAGTCCCAGTAATCAAACAACCCAGGGCGGCACGTCTGTTCGCTGAGGTAGCAAAGTGGCTGTGCCTGGTGGCCCCGACGGGTTGTTGCCTCCTTACTCGCGTGGGCACAAGCACTTGCGTGGCAGGGCCGTTCGAGAGGGACGCAGATCCAGACATCCCAGAACCCCTTTTCTGGGGAGCCAACGCGCCATCTGAGGCGCTAATGGTCTTCAGCACTTATGAGGATTCGCGACAAACCGTAGAGGCGGCGAGTGGGTGCCACAGTCAATGCGTTCTTGACCGTCGGCTCTCCCCGTTATGTTGGAAGCATTAGCGGGCGACAGGTGGAAGATATGCGGCGATAGTGATAAGAAAGGCCCACAGTCGGCAGATCATTGAGTGCGGCTACCCGCTTTCAGCTTACAAGAACAGCCAGGCTTTCCTGGCACACCCATGTATCGGCCGCCCGCTGTTCATGGTAAACTTAGCCAATAGTATCAATTAGAAATGCTTGCAACCTACGTGGATACTGTACTGGCCGACGGCCACGCTATGCACCAACGCGGAACGACGGGGCTGTGCGATGCCCAATAGAAAAGGGGAGTCAAATGACCAAACTGAATCGCAGGCGCTTCGGCATTTTGATGCGGCGTCTGCTTTTTCCCGCGATCTGTTTGATCGCCGTGGGAGCTTCTGCTGACGACAACCTGAAACCGCCTCCTGAAGCAGCTTTCCTATCCGGCGTGATGAAGGTTGCCGACAATTGGGTCCTCGACTATAAGACGTACGAGGAACTGACGCTTCCAGCGATGAACGGTGAAGAGCATCCGGTGAAGCGGGGAAAACATTGGCGGCTGTGGGGTGACCTGGACGACTCCAAGCAGGGTCCCAATAGCTGGAATTACCTCAAGCCCAGCTTTGTGAAGAATGGATGGACCGTGGTGAAGGATGATGCGCCTGACGGAGGCGTCAGCGGAATCGTGCATTACGTGCAAAACGGCGTGGAGGCTTGGGCGACGGTGGACGTCACGGGGACCCGAGTCGAGGTACAGATGATCGAAGTCGTACCGGTTCCCGTGACCTTGACGCTCAAGGCTCCGGCGTCGACGCCGGAAAAGATGAATCCGCAGAAAGGCGACTTCCCTTATCTCGGTCCCATGCCTGGCTCGAAGTTTCAGGGCGGCTCGGTTGACCCCGATCCGTTTTGGGTGTCGACGAAAGGAGGGGGCCGGGAGATGATTGCGTCGGGCTCGCTGCGCCGTAGCTATACGCCTCCGATCTCGAATGCGCTGTTCCTGGCTGTGTACAAACCCGCGCTCGCGAAGGCGGGGTGGGAAATCCTCAACGAGTCCAATGGCGGGGATGCGTCGCTGCTCGGCCACTATACGAAAAATGGTCGAAATATTTGGGGGTATCTCCATAACGACGCCGATGGATACTCAATCGATGTTGCGGACCTCGGGGCGGCAGATCTTGGGAGTGATTTGAAACAATCGTGCCACGTCGCGCTTTACGGCGTGTTGTTCGATTTCAATAAATCGACCCTTCAGCCGGAATCAGACCCGCTATTGCAGAAAGTGGCGGATCTGCTGGCAAAAGACGCGACGCTGAAGCTGGAAGTCCAGGGGCACACCGACAACGTCGGTTCCGATGCCTACAATCAGACGCTTTCCCAGGCGCGGGCGCTGGCCGTAGTGGATTGGCTGACCAAGCATGGCACAGCACCCGGCCGGCTCACCGCGAAGGGGTACGGCAAGACCATGCCGGTGGCGGATAACAACACCGATGAGGGCCGGGCCAAGAATCGGCGTGTGGAGATTGCCAACCCGGGGTGCACTGCGGCGCAGAGGAGGTAGTCCGTTCATATGCTTATGAAGGCCCTCCTGAATCCCTGGACATGAAGCTGGTAAAGCGGCATTTGCCGGTTCCGAATAACCCCGGCCCGCCGGGTCAACCCAGGCGGTCGCAGAATGCCCGGTGGTACAGATTCAGCCCTTCGCTCGCCCGAAGTCGGCATCGAGGAATTTACCGTCCCTGCTTGCGATGACTTGGACGTATAGTCGGCTTGTCGAAGACTGTCCGCTACCGGTACAAGAATGACCCAAACGTCCTTGTTGGTCGTGTTGTTCAAGAACGCCCAGGTTTGCGATTAACTTCGGAGTGACCGACTTCCTAGAAATCTATAGAGCCTTTGACCCGGCTGACCCGTTCCTTCAGCAAAAATGGGAGAATCTTCATGCGATGCTTGCGCTATACTTCGCGTGGTATGATTTCGCCCGCCATTCCTGCCCAAACAGATAGGAGTGGTTGTTGGATCATCATCGGCAACTGTGGTGCGACATTCAAACCATGGGTGATGCTAGTGACGTGTCCCAGAAGTTCGTTGAACATGTCAGCCCGTCAGTTGACGGGCGATAGCGGGTAGCCCACGGCGGAAGCCGTGGGTTCGCGAGGCCCTCCCTCACCCCCGTCCCCTCTCCCGCCCGGGCGGGAGAGGGGTGCCGAAGGCAGGGTGAGGGCCGTCCAACCCAGGGCTCAGAAGGTGTGAAGAAATTCGGAATGTGTCATCCTGAGCGCAGCGAAGGATCTCTGCCGTTGCTCGTAAGCCGCTGAAGGATAAGAAACTGCCGAGATCCTTCGCTTCGCTCAGGATGACAGCGGAGGACCCAGGATGACAGGCGGTTGATTTCTTGACACCTTATCACGCCCTGGGCTACTTTATGCCGCGCGTAACGGGGCTGCTGATGCGTAACCGAATCGTCTCGACTTGTGTTGCGAATTATTGAGACGCGCCACTACGGGCATGCTCTGGTTTTGTCATTCTCAGGATTGGGAGGATAAAGTATGGCAGACTTCCACCGGACCACGCGCGATCGCCTCATTCCGTTGATTCTGTTCGTAGCGCTGATTGGAGCTGTGCCGCTGGCGGCGCAGTTCACCACGGCCAGCCTGGACGGAACCGTGGTTGACCCGTCGGGTGCGGTAGTTCCCGATGCTACGGTCAGGGTGGAGAACACCGAAACAGGCCTGATCCACAACACCCAAAGCGGACCCGACGGGCATTATCTTTTTCCCGCCTTGCCCGTGGGGGTGTACAAGCTGACGGTGGAAAAGAGCGGGTTTCGTCCCTACATCCAAAGCGGCATTGCGCTGAGCGTGAACCAGGCGGCCACGCAGCCGGTGATTCTCCGGGTCGGAACGGTGGACCAGCAAATTGTCGTATCGGGCAGCGCTCCTCTCGTGACCACGCAGGTTTCGACGGTGGGGCAGTTGGTGAGCCAGCAAAACGTCGAGAATCTGCCCTTGAATGGACGCATGGCGCAAAGCCTGGTGTTCCTCATCCCCGGGGCGAACGACGTCACGCCGTATTATTGCGGCGCGGGCTGCGAGGGCGGAGTTTATCCCGGTGAACAATATGCTGCGATCAATGGCGGCGGGCCGAACGGGGTTAACTACCAGATGGACGGCTCCGACAACAACGACACTTACATGAACACGAACCTGCCCTTCCCCGATCCGGATGCGATTGAGGAATTCAACGTGCAAACCGGGAACATGAGCGCGGAGTACGGCAACGCCGTGAGCGGCGTGGTGGATATTGTCACCAAATCGGGGACGAACCAATTCAAGGGAAACGCCTTCGAGTTTCTTCGAAACTACGCGTTCGATGCGCGCAACTACTTTGCCCCCACCCGGGACACGCTGAAGCAGAACCAATTCGGGGGCACGCTGGGCGGACCCCTCAAGAAAGACCAACTCTTTTTCTTTGGGAGCTATCAAGGCACGCGCACGCGGACGGCGCCCAACGGGAACATCGTCGAGGTGCCGACCTTAGCCCAACGGGGGGGCGATTTTTCCTCTTATTGCTCCGCTTACGATGCGTCAGGACTCTGCACGGCGGCCGCCCTCGCCAATGGGGGCGTTCAGCTCAGCGATCCCAACACGGGTACTCCTTTTGCCTACAACCAGCTTCCGGCGGGCTCGCTTTCCCCGGTCGCATTGAACCTGCTCAAGCAATTGCCCCTGCCCAATGCCGGCGGCCAGGAGCTCAACTACCTGGGAGCGGCGACGAACACGAACGACGACCAATATCTGGCCAAGATCGATTACGCCCGCGGCAACCACCATGTGAGCGGGCACTACTTCTTCACCCAATTCACGGAGCCGGCCACCCCGGTGATGAACAACGATATCCTGACCATTCAATCCAATGCGAATCGAGTGCGCGTGCAAACGGTTTCCGTGAATGACACGTACACGGCCACGCCCCATTTGCTGTTCAATACGTGGTTTGGTTGGAACCAGCAGAACGGAGGTTACCTGGTCGGCGTACCTTTTTCCGCCAACGCCTTGGGGGCGAATATTGCGCCGTCACCTTCACCGCAGCTCAGCATTCTCGTGAACGGTTACTTTGACCTTATTGGACCCGAGGTCGGCGACTACAATCGCGGCGACCAGACTTTGCGGGAAGTCGCGACCTACATGAAAGGGAAGCACCAGCTCTCCTTCGGGGGAGAGATGTTGAGGGTGGTTGCGCCCATCTCCAGCCAGTATCTGGAGGGCGGCCAATTCCAGTTCGGAGGCGCCTTGTCCGGAGACGATCTGGCCGATTTCATGCTCGGCGACGTGGGCACTTTTACTCAGGGTGGCGGCATTTACGCCCACGTAACCGGATATAACCTTGCCGCCTTCCTCCAGGACAACTGGCGAGCCAGCGAGCGCCTGACGCTCAACGGCGGCCTGCGGTGGCAACCTTTGCTGCCCTTTACCGACAGCAAGAATCGCCTGCCGTGTTTTGAGCCGGGCAAGGTTTCAATTCGCTACCCCAATGCTCCGGCGGGCTTGCTGTTCGCAGGTGATCCGGGTTGCCCCCAAGGGACTTATTACAGTAGCCTGGCCAATTTCGCGCCGCGCATCGGATTTGCTTACCGCCTGACCCACGACGGCAAGACGAGTCTTCGCGGAGGTGCGGGATTCTATTATCAGCCCCCCGAGACTCTCGCCTACCAGGACGACGCGGGTGTGGCGCCCTTTGCCCCCATCGTCACGCTGAATGGTGTGAGCTTTGCCGATCCCTATGGCAGCGCGGGAGTCGCCAATCCCTTTCCGGCGGATTTCGGGCCACAGGTGCCGCCGTCCAACACCGCGTTCCCCCTTCCCGCCACGGTGGCCTACTTCTTCTCCCGTGGCTTCAAGATGCCCGAAATCACCATCTGGAATTTGACGCTCGAGCGCCAGGTCGGATCGAGTTGGCTGATCAAGGCGGCCTATTTCGGGAATAAGGCCACCCATCTTTTTGGGACATCGGACCAGGAGCCCATGGCCGACATTAACGCCGGCCTCTACGTGCCGGGCAATTCCAGCGAAAACAACCTGCAACAGCGCCGGCCGTATCCCAACTTCGGGCCCATCGGAATGATCGATTCCGGGTTCAATTCCAACTACAATTCGGGTCAATTGAGCGTGGAAAGGAAAGCGAGCCACGGGCTTTCGTTGCTGGCGGATTACACCTGGTCCCGAGCGCTCAATGACTTCTCCGAGTCGGTCAACTCGAGCTACTATGCAACAAATCCCTTCAACCGGAATTTTAACTACGGCCCGGGGACGCCCGACCTGACCAACGTCATCAAATTCTCCGGCGTCTGGGAGATCACTCATTTCCACCTGAGCGGAACGGCCGATAAGTTCCTGAACGGGTGGCGATTGAGCCCCATCGTGAATTGGCGGAGCGGATTTCCGTTTTCCGTCATGAGCGGATACGACAATTCCTTTTCCGGGGATTTTGTGGACCGGGCAGACTTTATCGGCACGAATTTCAATCAGGCCAAGCTGGATCCCCACCGTTCTCACAACGCGCTGACACAAGAGTACTTTAACACCGCGGTTTTCGGACCCAATGCCCTTGGAACCTTTGGCAGCAGCGGGAAAAACAATATGCGTGGACCGGGATCATTCGATACGGATATAGCTTTACTCAAAGACCTCAAGCTCCATGAGCGCTTCATGCTCCAGATCCGCGCCGAGGCCTACAACGCTTTCAACGATGTCAGTTTTGGCGCGCCGGATGCCACCTTGACCGATCCGACTTTTGGGCAGATTCTCTCGACCTCAAATTCGCCTCGAGTTTTGCAGTTTGCACTGAAACTTCTGTTCTAGCGCATCGCCGAGATGGCAAAAAGGGTGACGCCCTGTTTTCGTCACGCGGGCGGCCCGGCCGCTGAGGCGTTGGCATCCTGCCCGTGAGTAAGCTGGCGGGAAGTCATGTGGCAACGAACTGCCACACGCCAGGGCTTCGCGCGCCCAAAGGGGTTTTCGGGAGCAGCAACCCAACAATATGACTCTAACCGCATACGTTGACAGTGCGCCGGTATCTGTTTGAGAATCGTAAAGGGAGATAAGGGTTTAGGGAAAAGTCGCGCCGGCAAGAAATCAGAAGAACAAGAAGCGACGACGATGGGGGAGGAAGCGGCATGATCGTCGGAATTCCTAAGGAGAGTTTTCCGGGGGAGCGGCGTGTGGCTTTGGCGCCGGCGGTAATTCCGAGTTTGGTCAAGGTGGGTTTCGAAGTAGTGGTTGAGGCGGGGGCGGGGGCTGCGGCCGGTTATCCGGATGCCGAATACGCAGGCAAGGGAGGCAAGATTCTCGCGGAGCGCGCCGAGGTGTTCCAAGCCGCGGACGTAGTGATTCAAGTCCTCTGCTACGGGTCGAACGACGTGACCGGCAAGGCCGATCTGCCTTTGCTTCGGCCCGGCCAGGTGCTGATCGGTTTCTTGCGCCCTCTGGGCTCCGTCGAAACCGTTCAGGAAATCGCCGCGACGGGAGTGTCGTCATTTTCCATTGAACTCATGCCGCGCACCACGCGCGCCCAGAGCATGGACGCGCTCTCTTCGATGGCCACGATCTGCGGCTACAAAGCAGTGCTGCTGGCTGCGGACCGGCTGCCGCGCATGTTCCCCATGCTGACCACGGCCGCGGGAACCATCACTCCGGCGCACGTCTTCATTATCGGCGCAGGCGTGGTCGGGCTTCAGGCCATCGCTACGGCGCGAAGGTTGGGAGCCATTGCTTCTGCCTACGACATGCGGCCGGCGGCCAAGGAACAGGTGCAAAGCCTGGGGGGGCGCTTCGTCGAACTGCCGGTCGAGGCCCAGGATGCCCAGGACGCGCGTGGCTATGCGCGCGCCCAGGACGAGTCGTTTTACCAGCGCCAGCGCGAGTTACTCGGCCGCGTGGTGGCCGAGAGCGACGTGGTGATCAGTGCGGCGGTCATCCCGGGCAAGCGCGCGCCGCTGCTGGTGACGCGCGACATGGTGGAGAAGATGGCCCCGGGTTCAGTGATCGTGGATGTCGCGGCGGAACGCGGAGGGAATTGCGAGCTCACTCAGCCCGGCAAACTTGTTGTCGAGCACGATGTTACCATTATGGGCTATATCAACCTGGCGAGTACCGTTCCTTATCATGCCAGCCAGATGTACTCGCGAAACGTCGCGTCGTTTCTTACTCACCTGACCAAAGACCGTAAGATCGTCATCGATACCAGCGACGAGATCACCCGTGAGACGCTAATAACACAGGGCGGGAAGGTCGTCAACACACGTGTAAGAGAGTTCTTTAAGCTGGACGGGAAGGCCTCTTAGCCGGAGGCCTGTCAACTCTGTCATTCTGAGCCAAGCGAAGAATCTGCAGTTCCGGTTTGAGGCGAACAAATGCAGATTCTTCGCTTGGCTCAGAATGACAGACATTCGAGCTGCAAGATCACTTCGAGCAGGAGAACACCATGACGTCTGATCTCATCAGCAACCTTTGGGTTTTTGTGCTGGCGGCTTTCATTGGATTTGAGGTGATCAAGCGCGTCTCGCCGCTGCTTCATACGCCGCTGATGTCGCTCACCAACGCGCTGGACGCCATCGTGGTGGTCGCCGCGATCATCATTTGCGGACGGCACAAGAGCACCCTTTCTACCGTGCTTGGGGCGATCGCCGTGGCCGCCTCGTTCAGCAATATGGTAGGCGGCTTTATCATTACGGACCGCATGTTGCGAATGTTCAAAACGACCAGGACGAAAAAACCATGAACCCTCTCACAGCGCAACAACTCATCGATCTTGCCTACCTTATCGCCGTGGCGTTGTTTATCCTGGCGCTCAGGTGGTTGAGTTCGCCGGCAACCGCGAAGCGCGGCGTCCTGGCGGGAGAAATCGGAGCGGCCCTGGCGGTGCTGGCCACGCTCTGCAACTACGAGATCGTCGACTACAAATGGATCACCGTGGCCTTGGTGGTAGGGGCGGTGGTGGGCATCCCACTCGGCCTGGTTCACATGACCGCGGTGCCCCAGCGGACCGCCTTGAGCCACGCTTTTGGGGCTCTTGCCGCAGCCATGATTGGGATCGCCGAGTATTACGTCCGCCTGCCCCATGTGGCCAAGTTTGAGATGGTTGAGATCTCGCTCGAGGTGATCATCGGGTCGCTCACCTTCACGGGCAGCTTGATTGCCGCGGGGAAACTCCAGGAAATCCTGCCGCAGCGCCCCATTACTTACAAAGGGCAGAACTTCGTCAGCCTGTCCGTACTGGGGGCGGCCGTGCTCCTGGCGCTGTGGTTGGTCTTCCATCCCGAACATTCGCACCTGTTTCCTGTCATGGTCGGAGTCTCGCTGATCTTCGGCGTGATGCTGGTGACGCCCATCGGGGGCGCGGACATGCCCACGGTCATCTCGCTCCTGAACTCTTACGCCGGGCTTTCGGCCGCACTCCTTGGTTTTGTGCTTAACAACAAGGCGTTGGTCGTCGCCGGCGCTCTGGACGGCTCCTCCGGCTTCATCCTCTCGGTCATCATGTGTAAAGCGATGAACCGGTCCTTTACCAACGTCATGTTTGGGGCTTTCGGCCAGGTTCAGGTTTCGGCCAGCAAGGATAAGGAAGAGCGGACGGTGCGCAGCGCCAGCGCGGAAGAAGCCGCTGCGATCCTTGGCAATGCCAACAGCGTCGTCATCGTTCCTGGCTATGGAATGGCCGTAGCCCAGGCGCAGCATAAAGTCCGGGAACTTTATGACACGCTTATCAAGAAAGGAGTGGATGTGAAGTTCGGCATCCACCCTGTGGCAGGACGCATGCCAGGCCACATGAACGTTCTGCTGGCCGAGGCTGACATTCCTTACGACAAAATGATCGACATGGACGCGATCAATCCGGAATTCCCTCAGACCGACGTGGCCCTGGTGATCGGCGCTAACGACGTCACCAATCCCGCCGCGAAGACCGACCAGGGCAGCCCCATCTACGGCATGCCCATCCTCGAGGTGGACAAAGCCCGAACCGTGATGGTGATCAAGAGGAGCATGAGCCCCGGGTTCGCGGGCATCGACAACCCACTCTACTACCTCGACAAAACCTTGATGCTCTTTGGAGATGCGAAGGCCTTCGTGGGCGATATCATTCGGGAGTTGGCGGGGGGGCACTGAATGGCAGGAGTCAAGAGTCAGGAGTCAGGATTCAGGAGGCAGAAGTCAGCATATAGTCGCTGTCATCCTGAGCGAAGCGAAGGATCTGCAGTTCCGATCCGGGGCGAACTAATGCAGATTCTTCGCTTCGCTCAGAATGACAGACTTTCGGGGGAGCGGTGCGAGGAATATCCACTATTCCCCCACGCAGGGAGAGATTCCTCGCTGCGTTCGGAATGACACCGCCTTCTTCCACTCGAGATTCACGAAGGAGCCGAGGAGAGGTTGTTCTTACTCCTGACTCCTGACTCCTGACTCCTGACTCCTGACTCCTGCCTTCTATTTCTTCTTCAGCGTCCGGATGTAAGCAATAACCGCCGTAATCTGCGCGTCATCCAACTTGTCCCCAAATGCAGCCATGGCTGTACCCTTCTTTCCGTCCTTGATGACGGCCTTAATCTGCTTGTCCGTCAGGGACGCCTGCCACTTCGGCGAGGTGAAGTCTGGGGTCTTGAGCGCCGCGAATCCCTTTCCATCAGCCCCGTGGCACATTACGCAATTGTTTTTGAAAACTGCGTCTCCATTGTCGGCCGGAACAGCCGCGTGAAAGGCGAGAGAAGAAATAAACAAGCCCACACCAATCAGCAAACATGTCGAGCCAAAGCGAAGATTGATCCTCATAGGTCTCCTGGGTAATGAGATGTGTTCCCGGTCGAAGCCGCGTCAACCATCCATGCTCTTGATCGGATCGACCGTCCTGAAGTTACCTTCCCATAATATCAGGAGCGCGAAAAAACTGCATGGGCTATGCGTCTAGGACTCATCACGACAGGCGTCAGCAAAGTTGCGGTTGCGAAAAGGCTATACGAAAACATATACTTAGATTGGGTCAGGGTGCTACCCAAAAACTCCGGTCAGGGCTCCGGGAGGTTGAAACCATGGCAGTACTTCGCGAGAAAAGGAGAACTCTGCGTTGGGGACTCACCCTGTTATCGAGCGCCTTCTTGATAGCGTGCCTGCTGGTTCAGACAGGCCACTTCGGGCGCGCCGACCAAACAACCACCCCGCCCGTTCGTGAGATCCAGTTGGGCCGGGCTCACCCTGATACGCTGTACGCGCTGACGGTGCGGATCAAAGATCCCGCAACGCTTCGCGCCGACGGCGCTGTTTTGGCCACGGTAAGAGACGGACGAGGAGACGTCGAATCCAAGTGGCTGCACAGCGCTGACCTGGATTTTTATCTTACCCTCCGCCCTCGCGGGCCCGGCTCGATTTCCGTTCGTCTCTCCGCTCCCTTGAACGGCCACCTTCCGGAAATCGGCGCCACTCTGAACCGGATTCCCATGGCTTCGTCCCATGCGTCAAGCCAGGCCGGCGATCTCCCGACGGGCGCTATTGCCGCTTCGCCCAACGGGTCTTGGCAAGTGGCCCAGCGGTTCGAGTTCGGGCAGACGATTTACGGGAGCAATGACGAAAGACCCTACGCACCTTCCAGAGTCGAAGACGCTTACCAGGCAATGCTCAAAGGCTTTCAATGGTTCAAGTTTACCTTTCGAGGAAAGGCGCCGCGGCTCGTCTATTTTGTGCTCAACGTTGCGGATCGCGACGTGCCGCTAGACGTAGACATCTTCCGCGCAGGTACGAATGCCGCCGGGCAACCCGATGTCGTTCCCTACGACAAGGGCGAGTTTGTCTACCAGATCGAGGCGACGCAGAACTACCCGGGGCTCTATAAGTTTCGCACGCGCATTCTGGACCCGGGCCAGGAATACTATGTGCGCGTGTCGGCCAATCACCCTGCCTTTCAGCTTCGTACTTATGATTACGCGATTCCGCCTTACTCTGATCCACACCTGGCGGTGCGCGCGGGAATGGACTTCCTCATCAACATGGGCGACACCTGGCTTTCCAATACGCCACGGCGGGGAGCCATTGCGTTGCGCACTACCATGCAGCATTCCGAAACTCAACTCTGCATCGCCTGCCACCCCACGCAGTTCTCCACTCGCGGGTATTTGACCGCGGTTCGCAACGGTTACCCGCCCACGCAGCGGGCGGCTCTGGAATTCCTCACCGACCGCATTTATAACAATGCCCGGCCGTTGTATGGCGAGGCCAACACCAATTGGGTGCGCGTCATCTACTCGGCGCGTACAGTCGCAAGCCGCCTGCCCCTGATCACGCACGCATTCGAGGAAAATGTAACCCACGATCCGCCGCGCAGGAACTTCGACTTGCCCTACGCCGAATTTCTGAAGGTCCATTACAAGGGCTTAACTACAATGCCCGGTGACGAAACCGACGGCTGCGAGCCTGACGTCAGCCCCTTCGAAATCGGAACGCAGAGCTGGCAGACCTTCAATCTGGTTTACAACCAGACACACGAAGATAAATGGCTGGCCGAACGCGACAAAGTAGAGCGCCTGGCAGTGGCTGCCGAGCCCAAGAACATGATCGATCTGGATTGGAAGATCATCCTGCTGGCCACTGTAGACGGGACGAAGTACGCCCAACAGATTGATCAGTTGATTGAACAGCTTTATAGCTACGAAACTCCGGAAGGCGCCTGGCCTTATCCCTTCGACAAGAAAGCAAAGCCGGCGGATTTCATCTCCTACAATGCCGTTTATGCGCTGGCGCTGGCAGGGCGCCGCCCTGAGTCCGACGAGAGGATGGAGCGGGCTGTGAGGGCAATGCTGGCTGCTCAGCGGCAGGAAGGAAGCTGGGAAGGCGACCCTGTCTATCAGGGCTTCAACACGCCGTTCCGCGCCACACAATTCGCGGTGATGGCGCTTTCAACCCTCTACCCGGGGATGACCAAAGCGAAGAACTGGGACGCTGCTTATCCGCCGCCGCCCACTCAGCTCGCCACCAACAACTTGCCCTTGCTGTTGGCCCAGCTTGACCAATACTGGGACCCGGCGCCGGAGCCCGTGTTGCAGCAGATCCGCAAAGTGCTTACGCAGAGCGACCAACCGCTCGCCCGCGAAGCCGCGGCACGAGCCATCGGGCATATGGCCGATCCGGGGTCGATGCCGGCCTTGATCAAGGCACTGGGCGATCCCAGCAAGATGGTGCAGACCAGCGCCGCATACGCGCTGCGCATGATTCTGTCGCGGCGACTGAGCGCGGCTGCGGAAGGGCGCAAACTACTGGCAGCAGCACTCGCCTCGCCGGATGCGCGCACCCGCTGGGGCGCCGCACGCCTTTTCAACCAACACTTCAAGGATCTGACCGAGGATGATGAGTTGCTGGCGGCCTTGGAGCGCGACCTCGACGACCCGGTTCCTTTCGTGCGATTCGAAGCCGCTTCCGGCCTGTGGCGCTGGTACTACTGGCAGGTTGACGAATCCGCCGTGCGCCGCAGTACACTGGAAGCACTGGCGACTCATCTCAACACTGAAACCGACCCCATGGTCCGGCGCGGGCTCGAGGAGAGCGTTTACGATCTGCTCGATGAGAATACCGGGTACCTCACCGCTTGGGTTCGGGCGAGCTCACAGGACCTTGATAAGCGCCGCATTGGGGAGGGTTACGAAGCCGTGGTGCGCGACCAGGCCCAAGTCCTCGCCAAGGTCATGCGAGACGGCACTCCGTTGGGCCGCGAAGGTATTCTGAATGCCTTGTGGGATTTTCACATTCGGCACTACGCTCTGCCGCCCGTGAAAGAGAACACCGTGTCGATCGGCCTGCCGGCGGTTCTTACCCAATACGTCCGGGGCGTTCCGGACCTTCACGTTCCAGGCTATGAATACCCGCCGTATCGCGAGACTGTAAATTTCAAGTACGACGTTCACAACGGTTTCTTCCAGACACGCATTGGCAACGATAGCGACCTGATCCATTTCTTCAGGAGTTCGGGGCCGGAACTGGAAAACGCGCTGCTGGCTTGCCTCCAGGGCGCTGACGACCCGATGAAAATTGAAGTTCTGAAAGCAGGCAGCACTCTGAGCGGCGCCGGCGACGAGCGCTTCACTCTCGCCGCCCTCAATCTCTCGGAAGACCCCAGCGAGGATGTTCGAAAGACAGTCCGCTATGTTTACGAGGACGGTCAGCGTGGAATCCTCAACCTCGACGCGCCGAGCGCGCCGAGTCCTCAACTAGTCACCAAGGTTGTCGAGATCCTCGAGCATGGCAATCCGGATAGCCAAGCCGTGGTCCTTCCCTTGCTTGCGGCACTTCCCGGCGACTCCCCGTGGGGGCGCCAGGACGAAGTGATGGCCGCGCTGGGTTTCCTTCTCGAAGCAACGCCACGGCCCGCAAACTATGCGCAGGTTCTCAATGCGGCTTCTTCCTTCGAAACCCTGATGAAGGTCCCCGCGCTGCGCCGGCAGGTTCTGGCGGGATTGGATGATCGCGACCCCGAGGTGCAGCGCGCTGCCCTGCGGGTGTCCTTGGAGCGTTTCCTCTACGATGCTCAGACCGCTCCCCTAGTGAAGACCGCTCTCGCCAACTTGAACCCCTCGGCGCAGAATATCCTGGTTGAGGAAGTGGGCGATCCGAAATTCATGCGCCGGCATCTGGGGATCGCGGGCGGAGCCGTTTCGCAGGACCAGCAGTACTTCTTGGGCGAAAACCTTGCCTACCTGAAGGCGCCGGACCTTCTGGAGAACCCTATCGTCCTCGATGCCGTTTTGGCCTGTTTGCGCTCCAGCGATCCGAATGTGCGCGCGGGCTCGCTCGATATTTTGCGCAAGGTGAAAGGCATTGAGGAGCGGTCGGACTTCCGCGCCGCGCTGAGCCAGTTAGAGAAAGACAGCAACCCTCGCTTGAAACTCATCGCCGAAAGCGTGCTGCAGGGGAAGGAACTGAGAGAGGCGCTGAAGGACGTACAGCCCGGCTCAGTGCTCGATTTCAACTACTTCGTCGCGAAGGTCGAGCCGATCCTGGCCAAGCCGGGAGTGGACGGGAAGGCCTGCGTGTTCTGCCATGCCAACCACGTGATCTTCAAACTGCAACCTCCCAACGAGCAGGGCGCCTTCTCGCCTCAAGACAGTGAAGACAATTACAAGTATGCGATGCGGGTGGTGGACATCAACGACCCAAGCCACAGTCTCATGCTGATCAAGCCAACCCGCCCCACGGACAGCGCCGGCAACGTGGGCGATTACCTGGCCACGCACAACGGCGGACAGCGCTGGCCTGGAAACGAATCAAGCTGGCAGTACAGGACAATCCTGGAGTGGATTCGTGGCGGGCGAGTGGAAAATGCCGTGGCCGCGAAGCAGGGCGGATATTAGCTTTGGGGACAATCCTGGTGGTTGCCCCATAGGCGTTAACCTCGGCGGAGGTTGTGCAGATTGAATGCCCGAAGGGCATTAATATCATTAGCCGTAGGTGAAACCTACGGAGAAATGGCCCTTTCCTTGTAGTTGCCGCGACCCTGGAGGGGTCGAATTCAACCCCTGCGGGGTTGGTTGTTTCTTGTAGCTGGCGCTTTCCGTAGGTTTCACCTACGACTAATGATCTCGGGTCCCTTCGGGACCCCTCAGAAATGCTCAGGTTAACGCTTATGGGTGGTTGCCCCAGGGCGGCCACGAGGGCCGCCCCCACACTCACCGGGCGTGGGCGGTGCCACGCAGGCCAAAGGATGCCAGACTGCCCCTCGACACCGCTAGTATTGCCGTTTCTCGACCTTGGGCCGCTCCGCCCGGCTCATCTGTTTCGTCTCGATGGCCGGGTGTTTGAGCCCTCGAAGCTCCTCGATGTTCTCACAAACCTTGAGTACGCCCGCCGCGATATCATCCACATCCTTGCGGCTGCCGAGGAAGAAATGATGGGGCAGCCAGACGGATTCGTCGTAGGCGGCACGTTCAGAAACAGGACAATTGTAGAGGCTCCGCAGGTCAAGAGGATTCTCTCTTCCCCATGACAGCGCCGGATAATCCGCTGCCTTCACCGGGAACAGGGCGCTCTTGTAGACCGGCTCGTAGAACAAGCCGTCGCACGGAACCCCTTCCATCTCGAGCGCACCGAGGAAGGCGGCGCGGGGAATTCCCTGGAACTGTTCAGGAAGGTATTTAAAGACGTATTGATAGGCCGCCACGCGAGTGATGCGGCGGTCCCGTTTTAGGAAGGCAAGCCCGGGTGTACCCGCGATGCGGCTTTCGAGATATTCCATGTTACCCTGCCGCGTTTCGGCCTGCCGCGCCAAACGATCGAGCTGCACTTCGAGGATAGCGGCCTGGAATTCCGTTATGCGGTAGTTGAAGCCGATGATCCGGTGGCCAAATTTATCGGTTTCGCTGGCGCGCCCGCAATTGACGTAGGATTGCGCGCGCTCCCAGTACTCGAGCTTGTTGGTGATCACGGCGCCGCCTTCGCCGGAAGTCATCAACTTGCTCGACTGAAAGCTGAAGCAGCCCATATCTCCAGTGGCCCCCGCGCCCTTCTTTTTCCACTGTCCTCCATGTGCATGGGCGCAATCTTCGATCACCAGCAAATTGTGTTGCCGCGCGATCCGCCCGATGGCGTCCAGGTCGGCAAAACTCTTCGCCAGGTGGACCGGCAGAATGACCCGGGTTTTACTGGTAATCGCCTTTTCGATCAGGCCTGCGTCCAGGCAATACGTTGCGGGGTCGATATCAACGAAAACCGGAACGGCGTTAAGCTGGAGCACCGGGCCCACGGTTCCTTCCCAGGTGTAGGCGGGAACGATAACCTCGTCTCCCGGTTGGATCCCCACCGCCTTCAAAGCGACCTCGATGGCGACCGTGCCGTTGGCTAATGCGATGCCGTATTTAGCGCGGTGGTACTCTGCAAAGCGCTGTGCGAAGGCGCTGGCGTGCGCATTGGGGAACGGATACCCGCCCCAATTGCGGCTCTTGAGAACTTGTTGAATGGCCCGTTCTTCCTTGCGGTCGTAAACCGGCCAGGGAGCGAAGGGCTTGGTGCGAATTGATTTTCCACCCGTGATGGCGAGCTTTCCCATAAAAGGACCTCCACATGAAATTCAAATTGTCAGGCCGGCCGCGGCCGCAATAAAACCATCGTCTCCGTGCCCTCCGTGCGTTTAGAGCCTCAACACAGAGCGCACGGAGGATCTCAGTGTCCTCTGTGTTCTGTCTTTAGTTGGCCACAGAGATCACGGAGAGAAAACCACGGGCTGCTTCCGAACTATTTCAAAAGAACAATGTTCGAGTAGGCCGACTCGCCCGCATCGTTCAGCGCGCGGACGCGATAGAAGACCTCGCCGCGGCCGGTTTGCGAGTCGGTGAACTCCGTGGTTGTGGCGGGGAAGGTCTTGATCCTCTCCCAACTCCCGTCTGCTATGCGGCGCTCCACCGCGCTCTGAGTCGGATTCCCGCCGTGCACTTCCCAAGTCAGCGTTACGGCCCCGGCCCCACGCTGGGCGCGCAAAGAGCTTGGAGCCTCCGGCAGCACGTTCCAATCGAAATAGCTCGCATCGGCAATGGCCAAAACGCTGTCGCGAACCGGGACGGACTCGAGCACATTGCGGCTACCTTCTTTCCACTCGAGGGGCCTGATCTCGCCCGAGACCACGTCAATCAGCACAGGATGCTCAATCCCGGTATTCTCCAAAGTAAGACTCTCGTAAAAAGGAGCAAAAACATTTCCCGGCAGGCTGTGAGCGCCCAACCAGTAAGCAACAACGGCTTTGCCGTTCTTGGCGCGGAAGCCATAAGTATAGAAAGGAAACCCGGATTTCCGGCGGAGAGCGGGGATTCCAGGGCTGTCGATATTGATGGACGGGTCGAACTTGGTATCGGAAAAAAGCGCATTGGTGTTTTGCAATGAGAAGAATACCGGCCGGGGAGTGAAGTCTTCCGCGACGTTGCGCAGTCCGTGGATCATCCCGAAATCGTCGTATTCATTCCCGTCAGTGCCTGAGGCGATGAGCCAGACAAAGGTCTTCACACCCGCCGCCCAGTTGTACACCAACATACGCGGAATGTACTTGGCCTGCACGGACTCATCCGAGCCTTCCCAGGAAGGAATGGAATTAAACTCATCATCCCAAAACTGAATGTCGGAGCGAATGCCCGGATAGCTGCGCACCAAGTCGCGGAGTTTCGCCGGCGACTCGGGGCCGTACGCGCCGTAGTCCTCCGATTCGGGGTTGAAGTTCTGGCCGTAACCCGGGTAGGTGTGATAAGCAAACACATCAATATCGGCGGCGCAACCGCAAGCATCGAGCGCGCGCTTCGCGAAGTCGCGCATGGGGTCGGCCTGGCCGCCGTAGATCACCTTCGCGTCCGGGTCGGTTTCATGAACGGCCTTGGCCATTGCTTTCAGCAGATGCCCGTATTCTTCCGGGTTCCCCCACGGGTTCCAATAGCCGATGTCCTCCTCGTTCCAGAGGGCCCAGTAGTGAATCTTGCCCTTGAAATGATCCACCATAAAGCGGACGTAGCGGATGAATGCCTCGATCTGTGCGGGTGTGCGCGGCGCCCAAAAAACGGAATAAAGACTTCGGTCGTCGTTGTGAAACGAGCCGGGCTTGGGCTCAATTGAATCGGGGAGCTTGCCGGACGGCGACGTATACATCGGGTTGCCGTACATGAGTTGGACCTGAATCTGTATGCCATTGTCGCGGAGCGAATCCACGTATTCGTCCAATAAGGGATTAATCGCCAACACTCCGCGCTTCTGCTCCACATAATCCCAGCT
>Ga0181532_10001803_pt1 | contig 20391 bp, 18 predicted proteins | sample PEATcosm2014_Bin_33_FD_119768 | JGI IMG/M metagenome (GOLD analysis project Ga0181532, IMG submission 119768) | Peatland microbial communities from MTU Mesocosm Facility, Houghton, MI, USA - PEATcosm2014_Bin11_30_metaG | ecosystem: Environmental > Terrestrial > Soil > Wetlands > Peat | place... | reverse complement strand
CCGCGACATCGTTATTGAAGATCTGAAAACGAAGAAATATGGCGATGCCGTCATCCAGACCCGCTTTCCTCCAGAGCCCAACGGCTACCTGCACATCGGCCACGCGAAATCCATCTGCCTCAACTTTGGATTAGCCGACGAGTTTGGCGGCAAGACCAACCTGCGCTTCGACGATACCAACCCGGAGAAAGAAGAGCAGGAATATGTGGACTCGATCCTGAAGGACGTTCGCTGGCTGGGCTTCGAGTGGGACGGTCTCTACTACGCCTCCGACTACTTTGATCACCTCTACGAGTGGGCGATCAAACTGATTAACGAAGGCAAGGCTTACGTTGACGACCTAAGCGCGGAGGAAATTCGCAAGTATCGCGGCACGCTCACCGAACCCGGCACAGAAAGTCCACATCGCAACCGCACCGTCAAGGAGAACCTTGACCTCTTCGAGCGCATGCGCAAGGGCGAGTTTCCTGACGGATCGCGCGTGTTGCGCGCCAAGATCGACATGGCGTCACCAAACCTGAACATGCGCGATCCGGTCATGTATCGCATCCTGCACGCCGAGCATAATCGTACTGGCGGCAAGTGGTGCATCTATCCCATGTACGACTACGCGCACGGTCAGTCCGATTCGATCGAGCACGTGACTCACTCCATCTGCACGCTGGAATTTGAAGATCATCGCCCGCTCTACAACTGGTTCATCCAGCAACTCGGCATTTTCCCATCCCAGCAAATGGAGTTCGATCGCCTCAGCCTGACTTACACGCTCCTCAGCAAGCGCAAACTGCTCACGCTGGTGCAGGAAAAACACGTCACGGGTTGGGACGATCCGCGCATGCCCACGCTCTCCGGCATTCGCCGCCGCGGCTACACGCCGGAGGCGATCCGTAATTTCTGCGCAGCCATCGGAGTTTCAAAGACGAATGGCACGCTGGAATTTGCCATGCTCGAACACTTCGTCCGCGAAGACTTGAACAAGCGCGCGCCTCGCGTGATGGCCGTGCTGCGTCCGTTGAAGGTCGTGATCGATAACTACCCGGAAGGTCAGGTTGAAGAAGTCGACGCCGTAAATAATCCCGAGGACGCAAGCGCGGGGAAACGCAGAGTGCCATTTTCCAAGGTGCTCTACATCGAGCAGGACGATTTCCGCGAAGTTCCGCCCAAGCAGTATTACCGCCTGTCACCTGGGCGTGAAGTGCGGCTGCGTTATGGCTACTTCATTACGGCGAAGACGATTGTGAAAAACGACAGGGGAGAAGTTGTTGAAGTGCATTGTACGTATGACCCGGCCACGCGCGGCGGCAATGCTCCCGATGGACGCAAGGTGAAGTCGACCATCCACTGGGTCTCAGCCGCGCATGCCGTCGACGCCGAAGTGCGTATCTACGACAAGCTTTTCACGAAAGAAGACCCGAATCAGGTTGAAGACGGCCAGGAGTTTACCGCGAACCTGGATCCGAACTCGCTGGAGGTGATCGCGCAGGCCAAACTGGAGCCGTCGCTGGCAAATGCGCCAATCGAAGGCCGCTATCAGTTCGAACGCCTTGGGTATTTTTGCGTGGACCCGGATTCCAGACCCGGACATCTCGTGTTCAACCGCACGGTTGCGCTGAAAGATACCTGGGCTAAGGTCGAGAAGAAGATCGAGAAAAAATCGGGGTCTTAGGCTTCTTGTCGCGTCTCCGCCGATCCTTCAAAGCACCCGGCATGCTTCGTCAAATTCAAGACGCGGGTTGCGCGGGAAAAGTTTGCCGCTATCGCCATAGCCCAGATTGCAGAGGAAGTTCGCCCGCCATTTGCCATCCGGGAAGAATTCGGCATTCACTTTTGCGGAGTCAAATCCCGACATCGGTCCACAATCAAGTCCCACGGCTCGAGCCGCGAGTATGAAGTAAGCCCCCTGCAGCGAACTGTTTCGGAAGGCCGTTTCATCGATCAAGGCCTTGTTCCCCACGAAGTAGGAGCGCATATCGGCGTGGGGAAATAGCTTGGGAAGCTTCTCATAGAACTCAGTGTCCCAAGCGACAATGGCGGTGACCGGAGCCGCTTTGGTTTTTTCAACATTAAGCGGAGCGAGCGCAGGCAGAAGACGAGCCTTCGCGGCTTCGCTTTCGAGAAACACAAAACGGGCGGGACTGGAATTCGCGCTGGTCGGGCCCATGCGCGCCAGCTCATAGGCCTCGCGCAGCTTTTCTATGGGCACGCGCTTGGGAAGCCATGCTGAATGGGTACGGGCATGGTGGAATAACTGCTCTAGAGTCTCGGCGGTGACTTTACTTGAGTGCGGGTCGGCATGTTGTGTTTGCGTCATCGTCCCTGCCTGCGGTGGTTTTTGTCATTTCTTGGATGCTAAAGATCGCCAAGAGATTCGAAACCCTGCGCAAAAGACACAATGACACGTCGCGAACCTCGCGACGTGCGCGAAACTTGCGGTCGATCACTGGAGTCGCCCGAAAGTCACCGACCGTACCAGTTTCGAATGCCGATGGAGCTTCAGTTTTGGGGTTACCGCATCCACCGCCGCGTCTCCAGTCTTCGCCACCAGGATGCTGTTGTAATGATCCGCAAAGGTGGAGACGCTGTAGGCTGGCGCGGTTCCCATGCCTCGTGTCGCAGCCGCGTTCTGACAGGATGGAATTGCGGCCGTGATTGCATTCACCGTGCCTGCCACCAGGTCAGCAAGTAACGCAATTTTCGTTTGCGTGTTCGAATCGCTCACCTGTGCGACCTGAAGCACCAGTTGCTGATCGGCTTGGTATGCGCTAACCGCCGCTTGCAACTCCTGGCAAACACCCGATGCGGATCCCGACGAGGCCTTGGCGAAGTCCGCGGCCAGTGTCTTGATGACCGTAGCGTCGGCATTGATTTTGGCTGCTAGGTTTGCGTTCACCGGCTGGCCATTGGCCACGGCAACGATTTGCAGAATGTTGATCAGCGCCGGCGCCGCTGCTGCCAGAATAGAATCCAGCGTTGTCACCCAAGCGGTCGAACATGCGCTACAGAGAACGGCAAGGGACAGCGCAACGACAAGACTTTTCTTCATAAGATTTTTCTCCTTTGACTTGTAGGAATTGATTCTTACTTTCGTGAGAAGTGCCCGCTGTCGCCGGCTCGGTTACGGAGTTCCTGCAGCTCCGTCTGGATGAGCAGCAGTTGCCCCTGAATGCCTTTCACCGTGGCCTGATTGCTGTTTCCCATGGCCTGCAGAGCCGCGATCGCAATATCGCGAACGTTGGACTGCGCGATGTGTTCCTTCTTCCACGCCTGATCCTCGATTCTCTGTTGTTCGCGTTGACCGACCAGTTTCTGCGCCGCCCCAAATGCCAGGACGCCATTGATCAGAAAGCCTAGGAACGCGATTGTGGCAGCGCCGTAACTGCTCCAGAAAGCGGGGGCGAGCTGCGTTAGTAGCATCATGGTCTGGCAGACCTTTGCTCAGTAGTCGCCTCGGAGCCGCTATAAGGTGAAGGCAGCCAATGCGCCACAATGACGGCCAGTGGCGCAAAGATCGCCGCGGCTCCAGCATGTTTCATCCAGAACGCAGTGACCGCCGGTGTCGCGGCGCTCGCAAGCGTGGTGAGCAGTAGCACAGCAGTAGGCAGATAAACAGCGCACTTTTTCAAGACAGCATCTCCTTGTGATGGCAGTTACCACTGACCGTCGTTGGGGTAGGAAAAGTGAAATCGGTCACGCCCTGATGCCGGATCTTCCAACGCGGAACGCTCAGGTATTTTCGTGGGATTTCAGTTGAGACCGAGGTTCACCGCGAACACGTCTCCGCGCTGCGTCTGTGGACCGGAGTCCGCCCATTGCACTCCGCCGCCAGGACAACTCGAGAGATTGAAACCGTTGACGTTGCCACTACCGTTGTCGTTCGGCGAATCGCAGACCAGATCGCCTTGTGCTGCCGCCGTACCGAAGGTGGTCACCGCCCCAAGGCTGGTCGGTAAGCCGGTAAGCTGCCAGGTGGAAATCGATCCGCAGGCTGTTCCAGGACATCCGGTTCCCACCGTCCCAGTCACGGCCCATGTCCCGTTGTAGCCCGATGGCGACCACCCAGCCAGCGTGACCTTGACGCCAACATTCACGGTCAGCGCTGCCCCGGTGAAGGTATAAGAGCTTGTCGAGCCCACCTCGCTGGCTCCACTTGGCGTCACGGTCCCGCTTGTGGGAGAGTTTGTGTTGGCAAAGCACGAAACTTCCGCGCTCGCATAGTTCAAGCAAGCGGGCTGACTGCTGTTAACCGTGGAAAACGCTCCGCTGGTGCCGGAGTTCTGCGCCTGAAAAACATCGTCAACCGTTCCTTTCCCCGTCGTCCCTTCAATCGGGTTGATGAGATTCCCCGCACCGTAGGAAGAACTCGGGAGCCATGGCGTCCCGGCCAGCGTCGTCGGTGGTGTGAAGATCGGTGCTGCCGTCGAACTGGTCGCGGTCTGCAAAAGCTGCTGGTAGTACGTTCCACTCGTCCAGACAGCCGGAGCCGCGTTTCCCGTGAGCGTCGAGCCGTTTGCCCCATCCCAATCAGAAGAAACGAACATCCAGTTCCCGTCCTGCGAGTATTCCGAAATACAGAACTGGGTGGAGAACGAGATGCTCGTACCCGTATTGAAGCAGTGCGAAAACTGCCAGACGTTGCCGTATGTCTGAGTGCAGTTGCCCGAACTCCCCGGCGTGCAGATCGGGCCGCTATACGGCGCGATGCTCGTGTAGCCAGAATTCGGGGAATAACCGACCGGATAAAGAGTTGAAGTCTGGAAACACATTTCCATCCCCTGCCATGCATTGAACGGTACCGGATTCAAGGTCGCGTAGTTGTAGACTGATCCGCACGCGGGCCAGGTGTCCGTGCCGGGATCGGCAGCCATGCTCAGGTGCGAATCAAGCGCTTCACCAGGATTACAATCGGGATTCTTGATCGTGCTTCCTGAAGTGACGTAGCAACCGGGGTTGGGCCAACTCTGTGCTAGAGTCTGACTTGACCATGGGGGCAGGTAAGTGATGAATGGCGACGGCGCGCCCGAACCGACCACCGGATTCCCGGTCGTGTTGCCTTGGGCGTTATTGCCCATATAGGAGCCTAAGTAAACGCCGGTCGTTGCCCCCCATCCGCTGTTACTCCCGAAAAAGACCATCCGGTTGTATCCCCAGGCGAAATGATTCAGTCCGCCAAAAGTGTATTGCAACGATTTGTACTGATCGTAATTCGCTGTTGGGATAGTCCAGAACATCGTTCCTTCAAGGCCGGTCGCGCCTGTTGCACATCCTTTGTACACAGCCGGAGCGCGATTTAAGGAAAGAAGAAGGTACTGGCCACTTTTGCTCATTTCTACATCGTGCAGTCCCCACGGGCAATTCGGTGGCGTATTCGAGGGGAAGGTATTTGAGATCGCCTGCAGTGTGCCAACGGTTGCCCTGGTCCAACTTCCGCCCGAGCAGTTATATCCCGTTCCGGCTGAGCAATAATAATCAGTCCAGATGCCGGTGATGGTGTTCAAATGGTGATATGCGCCGCAGCTTGTGCTTTGTGGAGTGCAAGAGCCTGATGCGTTTGATCCAGCATCGTAAACGATTGCGTCAACGCTCGCGCCTTGGCCGGAAAGGTAATTTTTTAAAGGAGTAGCGCCTGACCATGGCGGCTCTTTGCCGTAGGAGTTGGTCGCGAAGGCGGCAGCAAATATACTAGCCCCTGAAAACGGGGAACCGGGTGCTCCGCTGATTGTGATTGTATTGTTCTGGTCAATTGATGTGTAACCGTTCCCGGACCACGAATTTGCGTTAACAGGTACGTAGGAATTTTCGATGTTCGTCCATACCAATCCGTTCGCATCGAGGCCGGACGCTTTTGAGAGGATGTCGGGATGTCCAGTCAAAGAAATCGTGACAGCCGTAGTCGCCGGAGTCGCTGTGACTGTAGGCTGTTCGAGGGTAGCCGTTGCCGATGGCGGGGAGGCTACGCTGAGAATCGTCGTGTAGAATGTCCCGCCGCTTACCCCAGCCCCAGGAATGCCAATAGTTTGCCCGACCATGGCCGCGGTGAATGATGCTGTTGTGCAAGTTACAGTAGTCGCACCGGCCGCGAGGTTGCTACTGGCGCTCGTTGAACAGATCGTTCCCGGCGTGGCAAGCCACTGGAACGTTGAGCCAGAGGAAGTGCATGGACTGGCAACCGTGCAGGCTGGATTCGTCTCTTGATAAAGAAACTGCGCCGTGCCTGACGTGTCCTGCCAGACGTTCCCTGCTGCATCTGTTAAATCTTCCAGTTGGCAGTTAGTCGTCTTGAACGCAGGAGCAGAACCCGTGGTTGAAGTTCCTGTGGCTGTGACGACCTTGTACATACAACCAGTGCCGCCGGCTCCGCCGGTTACGATGTCACCGACGGCATACACATTTCCGGTAGTCCAGGCTCCTCCAGTAGCCATTTCCGAAGTCGTTAGGGGATGGATGACATACTGTCCATAGGAATAGGCCGTGCTCGTTGCCCAGTCTGATGCTTGATACTGCGGCAGCCCGTACTTGAAATCCGCAACCACGGTACCAGCCCAGAATTTCCCGGTTGTCGGACTGATGTAATAAGGGATAGTTGTCGTAGCGCCAGTGGGAGCCACAATCGCGGGATCGCTTCCGATGCCAAATGAATATTCCAGATTCGGATTGTTGCGGTCGAACTGGGGATTTCCGAAACCAACAAGCGCTCCGCAAGTCGCACTGGACGTACAGGCTACACCAGCATTCTGTGCTTCGGTGATCCAGATGTCACTGGTGGGCATCGTATATGAGTAACTTGCGGTGTTCACATACCAAGGCGTGCATCCGCCCATCGCCGACGAGCATGGCAGCCCTTTGTTCGTCCCGCTGGGATTGAAGCGAAAGATATATTGCGCCCCGGTCGTATTGCCGATGGTCAAAAGCGTGGTATTTGAATTCGTCAAATCGGGAGCCATGCCAGCCCCACCGATCCCTGCTTGGTACGTATAAAGCAGGCTCGCCGCTGAGCCGCCGCCGCTCTGCGTGTCGGTTACCCGCGTTACCGGGCTAAGGTAGGCCGAGTTGCCGAACGTCGAGCCGTCGCGGTTCAGATGGCCGAGGAACGAAGTGTCGTAGACCGTCGCATAGTTGTTGGTTATTCCGCCAAGATTCGGAACCGTGCCCCACGGAATTAGATCCACACCGCTATAGGCGCAAAAGTTTGGCGCTGCGCAGCCGCTGCCGGAGACATATGCGGCCGAACTCGATTGCGACCCTAGACCCAGGTACGCGGCTTGCCCGAAGGCAGGTAGGCAAAAAACTGCAACCGCCAAGAACTTCTTCATCGCTCTGTGCTCCACAAAGAATCGCGTGCCTCGTCGTACCAGGATGATGCCTTTGCCCAAGGCAAGCACCCGCCGCGACCCCTGCGCGCTGCGCCCGAAGTCGCTCCTGGCTTCGCTATAATGCTTATTTGCTCTTCCCCCGCCATTGGCGCAGGGCTTTCATGGAAAGGGAACTATGACGACTGACGTAGTCATGCCCCAAATGGGCGAATCAATTTTCGAAGGAACCATCACCAAGTGGCTGAAAAAGCCCGGTGACAAAATCCAGCGCGATGAACCTCTGTTCGAAATCTCTACCGACAAGGTAGACGCGGAAATCCCGGCGCCCGCCAGTGGAATCCTGCAGGAAATAAAGGTTTCTGAAGGCAACACCGTTCAGGTCAACACCGTCGTAGGTGTGATTGGCGACGGCAGCGGCGCCTCCGCCCCCGCTCCCGCCCCCCCGAAGGCCGCTGCGTCTGCTCCAACTCCCGCTGCTCCGGCGCCCGCAAAGAAAGAGGTTGCCCCGCCCCCGCCCCCCGCCAAAACCCCTGAAGAGGACGAAGATTTCGACGTCCGCTCTTCCCCCCTCGTCCGCAAGCTAGCACGCGAGCACAACGTGGATCTCGCAAAGGTGAGCGGTACCGGCACCGGCGGCCGCGTCACCAAGCAGGACGTTCTCGATTTTGTCGAACGCCGCACGGCTGCTCCAGTGCCGGCCGCCCCATCCCGTCAAGCCACGGTCCCTGCACCAGCGGTCATTCCCGGCGACCTTGTGCCCATGTCCCAAATGCGCAAGATCATCGCGCAGCGCATGATCGAGTCGCGCCGCACCAGCGCCCATGTCCATTGCATGTTCGAAGTGGACATCACTCGCATCGTCAATTTGCGAAACAAGCTCAAGAATGGATTCGAGCAGCGCCATGGCGCGCGGCTTACCTTCATGCCGTTCTTCGTGCGTGCCGCCATCATCGCCCTGCAGCAATATCCGATCGTCAACAGCTCGCTCGAAGGCGACAGCATCCGCTACCACAAGCACGTCAATGCTGGCATCGCCGTCGCACTCGACTGGGGACTCATCGTTCCCGTTCTCAAAAGCGCCGACGAGCTGAACTTCCTCGGATTGCAGCGCGGCATCACCGACCTCGGTGAGCGCGCGCGTTCGAAGAAGCTCCTGCCCGCTGACGTTGAAGGCTCAACCTTCACCATCACCAACCCCGGTCAGTTCGGCGCCGTCTTCGGTTTGCCCATCATCAACCAGCCGAACGTGGCCATCATGGGCGTCGGCGGTATCACCAAGCAGCCGATGGTGATCACCGACAAAGACGGTGCAGATTCCATCGCCATCCGTTCCGTGGTTCACCTCACGCTGGGCTACGACCATCGCATTGTCGACGGCGCCGTAGCCGACCAGTTCATGGCCGTCGTGAAAAAGGCTCTAGAAGCCTGGAGCGAAGAAGTCGGCTAGCATCGCGACGACGGAGGGACGGGCACCTCGCCCCTCCTGCCGCGCGGGGACGCCAGCTTTCTACAGATTCAAACCAACGGCGTTTCTCCCAGCAGCAGCGGCCCATCTTCCGAGCGCTCGATGAAATATCGAGCCACGTCATCTCGGAGTCCGGGTTTGTTTCCTGTCCACCGCCACAATCCCTGGTAATCTCGCGCGATGTCGGTTGCCGGATTGAAGGCCCACTTTTGCAGGAGCGCCCACCGCTCTCCATAAGCACGCAGCGCTTTGCTGCCGTGAAAAGCATGCGTTGCAAAATTGTCGATACAACCCATTGGAGAGCGCCCCTCAACGCGTTCCAGCTTTGCGGCGCGCGCTTGCCAATTCAGTACGGCTTCCACATATGGCCCGGTGCATCGCTTCATTTCCGCAGCCACGTTTGTCGCTTGCACCAGTCCAAAAGCCTGATGCCAGTCCGCGCTGCCGAGGATGCACGTGTCCAACATTCCCCCCACGGTCTCGAAGGCATCGCGGCGCCACGACCACGCGCCTCCGGTCGCTCCCGGAGCGTGACCGAAGGGAAATGCTGCTGACGGTTGCAGCGGAGCATAGTAAGTATCAGCCCCTCCGTGCCGCGCTCGTCGGGAACTCAGGAATTCCGTTTGGTGCATATGATTCCAGGCAAAACTCGTGCTCATGCGGTAAGGGCGGTGACCAACATGGCTCGTCGCTGTCTCGCCCGTCAAGTCGGCATAAGTGCTAAAAAGCTGAACAAAACTATGGTGCTGGAGCATGTGAATGGCTTCCAGAGCCCAGTCATGCCGCGTGAAATGGAAGTCGCCGTCCACATAGCCGCCATACAGCCAGTCTGACGGAAACCGCCGTACGCCTTCATTGATCGCGCATTCCTTGATCCATAGACTCGAGTCGGTCCGCAGTTGCAAATCGAGCGGATTGTCAGCGCTGGTAACTTCGTGCGGCCGATCACCGAAAGCAACCTCGACCACATGCAGCGCGACGTTCGGACTCGCCTCCATGTGAAACCGAAAATCATGGAAAGCTTCTCGTCGCCTTCGCCAGCGGTACGGATTTGAATACACCGAAACAATGTGCAATTTCTGCGTCTCGGAGTACTCCACGAATTCGCGATGAACGTTTGGGTGTCTAAAAACCACGCGCTTCCTCTCGATCTTGTGCCGCCGGCAGACTCTCTGAACCCTTCACCTGATATCTAAGTTAGTGGATAGTCAACGTGCAGCGCCGCCGAATACCGCGAATACCTTGGCGGCGTGCTTCCGTCATAACTCCTCAAGAAATAGTTCTGCGCCCGAGCGTACCGCGTTAGCGTGAAGCTGCTGTTACTGAAGCGGCCTATCAGGTTGCCGTTGTAACCGGCTCCCCACCCCTCGTCCGAGTACCGCACTTCCACGTAATAAGTTCCTGCCGGAGAAGCGCCCACGTTCGGAACAAGTTGCACGGCAAATGCACCTAGCGGCCCGATCGCTACACTAAGATTGCCCGCCGCTACCGCGTCTCCCGCTGCCGTCTGGAAAGACGGCCATGAAATCAGCACCGTACCCGATGCGGCTGTTCCATCGGCTCGATACACGGTGTCGCTGATCGTCGTGAGGGCTGGACCTTGTGCCTGCAAAGTGGTCGCCAGCGTCATCGCCATCAGCAGCGCCAGTACTCGGGAAAGCACTACTTCCACCGCCATCCAGAAACACTCGTTATTCACCGCGAACGATCTGGGCATCTCTTCTTCTCTCCTCGTGATTACACGCCACCCTGATTCGGGCCAATAAAAAAGCCGCTCTGCCGAGCGGCGCCCCCTTCGCATATTCCCTCTCCACTGATTTCCGATTCTTAGCCCGGACTCCGCGGCCCGCTCTCCACTCGCGACTCTAGAAATCGCCGCACGCTCTCAACATAGACATCCGCGAAGTCGACTACCGGTCGTCGCGTCTCAATCAGCACCATGGCCGCATCCAGCTCCCACTCCATCGCGCATAATATCGCCAGCGTCATCATCGGAGCCCGGTGCACCCCTGCGGCGCAATGCACGTATAGCTTTGCCTCCGCCTCGTTTAGCGCTTCCAGCGCAAAATCCACGCCGCCTTTCAGCAAATCCGGAGGCTTGGGCAAAAAATCGTCGTCGGTCGGATTCCACAGCACGCGGATCCCGTACGGTTCCGCGAGCGGCCGGTCGTCGAACTCGATTTGCATGTTAAGCACGTGAGTTACGCCCGTTTGCGCCAGCTCTTCCATGTTCCGCGCGTTCCAGATCCCGCCGCCCAGCGCAACTCGTTCCGTGACCCAGCTGATGTCCATGCTGCGTGCCGTTCGCTTTCTCCTCGCAATCCGCAATCTGCGTCTTACGATTATTCTGATTTTACGTCACCTTCCCCACCGCCATCTCAGCAGGGGTCTCTTCACACAACCCCATCCGCCCGCCAAAATAGAAAAAGGGCGCGATTTGCGTCGCGCCCTCTAGAGTCTTTCTTTTTTTCGACTCTTAAGTTTAGGATATCAAATCCGAGGGGGGTGTACCGACAAATTTCCGGAATTTATTTTCGAGATTATGCACTTGACACAAGGTTGCCAATGTGGTACTGTTTGAAACATGGATTTCACTTTTTCTTCCGTTTCGCCACTGGTTTCGTTTGGCCCTTCAAATGCTTACGCACGGCCTTTACGATCTCAGGATGGAAGAGATGTTTTAGCGCCTCTTCGTCCGTCATGTGAATCGGATGCTTCTTTGAACTCTTCGGCATTGGTGACCTTATGACAGAAGCCATTGACCTCTGCGAGCTAGTAGACCGTTTCGGTGATGACCAGCAGTGCCGCAACTACCTTGAGCATCTACGCTGGCCCGTTGGCATTCGCTGCCCCAAGTGCGGCGGCGAGCGCATCTCGTCCATCCTAAAGCGCGATCAGTACAATTGCGATAGTGAATCATGCGGCTATCAGTTCTCCGTGACGGCTGGCACGATCTTCCACGATACGCACCTTGCTTTGACGAAATGGTTTCTTGCTGTTTACCTGCTTTGCCAGTCCCGCAAGGGGATGTCTGCAAACCAGCTTAAACGGATGCTGCGAATCAACTACCGGACAGCATGGTATCTCTGTCACCGCATCCGGCATGCAATGGCTGAGGAGCCGCCTCTTGAGAAGTTGGATGGAACAGTAGAGGTTGATGAAACCTATGTAGGCGGGAAAAAGATCGGCTGGGGTGTAAACGCTGGCAAAAAGGCCAAGGAAGTCGTGATCGGCATTCGGCAGCGCGGAGGCGATCTCCGTTTCTTCCACGCTGAGGACACGAAGTCCGGCACACTGGCACAATACATCAAAGAGAACGTCAGCAACGACGTTGACGTGATCGTTACGGATGAATTCGTTTCTTACCCATTCGCCATGAAGCGGGCCGGTGTGCCGGATCACAAGCACAAGACGATCCAGCACAAAGAGCGCGTCTATGTTCGCGGCGATGTTCACACGAACACCGTAGAATCGGCCTTCTCGCTCTTGAAGCGCGGGATTATGGGAACGTGGCATCGTGTCTCTGCTAAACACCTGATGGCCTATCTTGACGAGATGACATGGCGGTTCAATAACCGCAAGAACCCATTCCTGTTTCGGGATACGATGTTGAAACTCATTCATTCAGAAAACCTCGAATACAAGCAACTGACTAGCAAACCGAAGGCGGCTTGATTCGATCACCAGATTACTCTCGTCTTTCCGTCCGGCGTGTGCTCGAAGAACGCATCTTTCCAATTAGCGTCAGAATCTATTAGTGGTACTACTTCGTGGACTCCAAACGCTGGTGGTGGAGGATCTTGATCCTTTGTCCGTGGCATGCTCAATGAGACGAAATTGCCTATGTTAACGTCTCGGCCAGCTGCGTAGGGCCTTGAAAGCGTAAAATCTTTTTCATCGGCGAATCTTCTAAAGGCCACTATTATTTTGACCCCGGCATATCCCTTATAACCAAAAAGGCCATAGTAATAAGTGAAAGGCGAGAAATCGACCGTTATTTCTACATGCTGGTTCGTGCGAAGCGGCAAATCCCCATTGGGTTTTTGAGGAACTATCCTGCCGACCCTATATATCGTGATTTTTTCCCCGTCTTTCGTTGCGAAGAAAAACTCCTGCTTGATAACTATATGGTCAATGTCTGGGCCGTCGTTTTGCAAAGTTAAAGAAAACGCTTGGGCCTTGTCGGGAATACTAGGTACAGGCCCTTCTTCCGGTTCTACCCGCACAAGCGGATCGGGGATTACAGCAGACCGCTCTAGCTCTTTCGCTATCTTGGGATGTTCTGGTTTTGGTTCCGTAGGAACCTGAGATGTTTGCGGGCCTTTTTCCACTAACATGGCGCGTTCATGTCTATCAGTCGCCCACCTCAGCGCGACAAACCCACTGACCGTCGCAATTGCAACGAACAGTCCAGAGACTATTGCGCGTTGAAATGACGGCGTCGCTACATGGAAGTACCATAGGCCGATTGTGACGATGATCGCCAGCCACGAAAGGCAAAAGCAGAGAACGACAAAAATATATTCTCCTCTGGTTTTAGTGTCCATTCCAACTCCAACACCAATTGCTAACACCGCCATTAGAATGGCGAGACCAGTCCCGATCCAGAATTCCAAAGATAAGGTTGGCACGCTCACACCTCCGCGTAAGGCTCTTCAATAAACTGAAGGTGCCCGACGCGGAATGGTACTGCAATTGCAGTACCTGCGTCAAATGCACAATCCCGTTTATTTTTGCCTTCGTTTGAGTCACTTACATCGAAATTGTAATTTTTACCCTCTTGACAACTTTTCCGCCCCCTAGTCGCCAAAGGCAATCTGTCCATCAAACCACCCGCCAACAGTATCCGCGAGAGTTGGTCAAGCGCATCCTGGACGAACCGCTCGACCATTCTCTGGTTACAACTGTGCAGCCGTGAGACCTCGGGAATGGTGTACTCCTCCAGAACATACATCGCCAAGAGTTTCTTTTCGAGTGTGTTCAACTTCTCGATGGCATGCTCCATGTCGGTAACAAAGATCACGACGTCTTCAAAGTTTCTCATGGTGTAAGACGTCACCCGTGACCGGAAGAACTCGCGTCCCAGCAGAGATGGTAGTCTTCCCACCTCGACCGAAGACCGGGCATACCGCCTCAGCAGGGCGATCGTGCGGCGTCGGTACGGCCACAATTCCATCTCCGTTTCCCCAAACACGACCGCCGACGGTGGTTCCGCCTCCCCCATCAGGCTCCACGAGTATGTGCTCTGCGCTTGTGCATTTATCGTTTGTGTGGTCGTCATGCCGACACCTCCATCGCGCATACGCCCTGCAGATAATCAATCTGGCCCGGGTTTTGCAGTTCTCCTTCTTGAACATCTTTTTGAGCCTCTTCGCGAACGGCCGTTCCTTGTTCTTCTGCACGAAGTTCTTGCACACGAGCTCTGCGGCGGCGACGCGCTTTGCTGGGCGTCGGCTCCCCAGGATCTGGCATTGCTGCCAACCACACATGGCAACTGCTGCAGTACACTCCATCTGTTCCCTGCGGGCGCAGCCACAATCCGCCGCACCGCTCGCAATACTTCAGTTCCACTTGCATCTCCTGGCCTTCCATCTCGCTTATGAAATTCATGATCGCCTCTCTTTGGGAAACAAGAACCGCTAAAATAAGAAAAGCCCTGGCGCCGATCTCTCGGCCCAGGGCTCGTTTCTCTTACGATGACCTGTCGTGCTATTTAATTAGGAATAAAACCATTTACTGTAGCCTGGCGGTTGATTCTGCCTCCGGTTGTCGGAAGTAACCCTCTTCGTAGCCAGACTTGAGCACTTGCCCGTTCTGCACAACGACGCTCAAACGCCCGTTGAAGCGAAGGGCCTGCAACAACCTCTGCATCGCTGCCGAGAGCACTTCCGCCGAGCGTACCTTTCGGCGGAACTCCCCGAAGCTTCTCTCCTCGTTTTCGTGCGACTGTACTTCTATCATGGCGGACAACCTTTCTTCCAGTATAAGTGCATTATCAAACATACAACTTACTTAGGCTACATCTCATAAATTACTAAGTCAAGAACTCTATTTCCTTATGGCTGTTAGCACGGATTACTACTTGATTCTGTGTCCGCATAACTAGTAAGTGCATGTAATAACTAGATGGGATACTAAGGTAGATGTACTAATGTAGAGTATGCCTTGGCTCATTCATTGTCGTGGCGTATGATCCTTGTCGCCTAGGCACGATTCTTGGGAAGGTTCGTTCAGCGCTCGGAAGTTCGTCGATGGAGAACTCACCTCTGCCTGCCTGAGTCGAGGAGCACCCCCGCGACGGGGCGGTGACGCTGGATAAGTATTGCACGAAGCGATAATCTCAAAGAGCGATTTAGCGTCCGAAAACCCTTATGAGCTGGAAAATCTTCGCTCTCATGCTGCCGGTGCTTTCCGCCGCTGTGCCGGCCTGCGCCCAACACTCCTCCTCCGAACTCGTCCTCGATGTTTCCGCTATGGATAGAACCGTCGACCCGTGCGTGGACTTCTACTCGTACTCCTGCGCCGGGTGGACAAAGAAGAATCCGATCCCGCCCGATCAATCGAGCTGGGGCACGTACGGCAAACTCGAGGATGAGAATCGCGCGCAGTTGCGGACGATTCTGGAGGAAGCGGCCAAGGCGAACGGCTCGCGGGATGTGGTGACGCAGAAAATCGGCGATTACTACGCGTCATGCGTGGATGAGACCGCCATTGAGAAGCTGGGAGCCAAGCCTCTCGTTCCGGAACTGGATCGCATCGCGGGTCTGAAGTCGAAGCAGGATTTAGCAGAATATATCGCGACCGCACAATTTCCGCCGTCACTCTACGGAGGCGGAACGTTGTTCTCGTTCCGCTCGAATCAGGACTATAAGGACTCGACGCAGGTCATCGCCGAGGCTGATCAAGGCGGCCTCGGTCTGCCGGATCGCGATTACTACTTAAAGGACGACCCCAAGTCAGAAGAGTTGCGCACAGCATACCTGGCGCATGTCGCCAAGATGTTCCAGTTGTTCGGGGACCAGCCCACCGATGCCGCCACCGAAGCAGCGACAGTGATGCGAATCGAGACTGCGCTAGCCAAGGGCCAGATGACCCGCGTCGAACGGCGTGATCCACCGAACCTTTATCACAAGATGAAAGTAGCGGAACTGCAAAAGCTGGCGCCGTCCTTCGGCTGGAACACGTATTTCGCGAAAACCGGTGTGGAATCGCTCGATACGCTGAACGTGGTGACACCCGACTATTTCCATGTCATGAATGAGGAGATCGAAAAAGAAGGTTTGGCCGACTGGAAAACATATCTTCGGTGGCACGCTGCGCACGACGCAGCCTCCGACCTTTCCGCTGCCTTCGTAAGAGAAGATTTTGATTTCTATGGCAAAACTCTGCGCGGCCGGGAGGAACTCCCGCCCCGCTGGAAGCGCTGCACAAATGACGTAGATAACGATCTAGGAGAAGCGCTCGGCCAGGCCTATGTGGCGAAGTACTTCAGTCCGGAAGCGAAACAGGCGGCGCTGAAGATGGTGCAGGAAATCGAAGCAGCCATGCAGAGCGAGATCCAGGCGCTCCCGTGGATGGGGCCGGCGACCAAGGAGCAGGCGCTCATCAAGTTGCACGCGATCGCGAACAAGATCGGTTATCCCGACAGATGGCGCGACTACGGCACGCTTGAGATCGTGCGCGGCGACGAAATCGGGAACTCGGAACGAGCTTCCTGGTTCGAGTTTCACCGCTGGCTTGCGAAAATCGGTAAGCCCGTGGAACGCCAGGAGTGGGACATGACGCCGCCCACCGTCAATGCGGATTACGATCCGCAGAGAAACGACATCAACTTTCCCGCCGGGGTCCTGCAGCCGCCGTTGTTCAGCGCGCTGTCTGACGCTGCGCCCAACTACGGTGACACCGGCGCTACCATGGGCCACGAACTGACCCATGCCTTTGACGACGAGGGCAGCCAGTTCGACGCGCACGGAAATTTGCGCAACTGGTGGACCGACGCCGACCGCAAGGAATTTGAACAACGCGCCCAATGCGTGGTTGATCAGTATTCCGGATACACGATCATCGACGACATCAAGATCAACGGCAAACTAACGAACGGCGAGGATCTCGCCGATTTAGGCGGAACGCTGATGGCCTATCTGGCGTGGAAGGAAGACACCAAGAATCAAAAACTGGAGCCGCTGGATGGTCTCACGCCCGAGCAGCGCTTTTTCGTCGCCTACGGCCAGAGTTGGTGCACGAACGAGCGCGATGAAAATAGGCGGCTGCGAGCCACGGTCGATCCCCACTCGCCAGAAAAGTATCGCGCAAATGGCGTGGCCGCCAACATGAAAGAATTTCGTGAAGCATTCCACTGCAAGCCTGGGCAGCCGATGGTCCGGGAGAACGCCTGCCGCGTGTGGTAGGCGGAGCGGCTTAGCCACGCTCGAAGGCGTGTTTTTCCTCCAACTGCTGTAGCGCTGTGGCCATCTCGGATTCGAAACGATCTTTCTGGTCCATCAACGCCTCGCTCGCAGTGGCGTAGCGCCGGGCCATGGTGAAGAGTCCCTGTTGCGCGAGTCCGGCGGCGATCTCGGTGATCTGATCGGTGCTGGTATCCAGGTACAGGGCCTCGGTCGGGTCTCCCAGCCAAACATCTCCGCCTACCAGACGCGTCTGCCAGTACACCTTGCGCTCGATCATGCGGCCGATTTCTTCGTCGGTGGCCTTGCCGAAGACCCATTTCTTGAGTTTGAAGCTGTAGTGGCGACTGGAGAACGGCAGCGGCACCAGCTTGCCCGATTTCACGAACTCCGTCTGCTTGTGGTCGACCTCCTTGCGCAGGGCATTGACGACTGGACCTTCCGAGTCTTTCGGCTCAAGTGAAGGCAGCACTTCTCGCAGTGTCGCCGAAAGATTCACAGCCACAAGCGCACGCAGGCCATCGGAATTCTCCAGCGTGATTACCGAGTGCAGGACGTCAAAGTCTGCGCCGGAAGTGGCGTGGCGGAAAGGCCAGTCGAACCTGAAACTGAGCGGAAGGCCTGTGCGGGTCACGTAGATGGTCTTCGGTGTGGGAGTCTGGGTCGGGGTGCTCATAGTTGATCTTTGCCAAATTGTAGGTACTTATTTTAACCTGCGGAATCCGTTGCGCTAAATTAGACGACCGTCGCTACTTCAGACGCGCCAACTGCCCCAGGTTCCAGATGGCGGCGGCACTCAACAATCCGCACAGGCCTGCGGTCACCATCAGGCTTTGTTGAGTCTCCAGCAGATCGGCGAACACTCCGGCGACGAAGACGAAGAGGAACACGAGCATGGTCAGATGGAATCCCTGTCCGGGGAAATTGGGCGCGCCCAGCGCCAAAATCAGCGCCAGTGCCGCAATCAGGAGCGGCGCCGTGTTGCCGAAATAGCGGGCGCGCTTCCATCCGAAGTACACAACCAGAGCCACGGGCAGGGCGAGCATCAGCGGCGGGCTGTTGACGAAGAGCGTTTGCACGGCGTTGCGGTAAGAGACGGACGTGCCAAACGCGGCGGGTTCGAAAGTCATCCAGCGAGCGTGTAGCATTCCTTGCCAGAACAACCCAGGCCCGAAAAAGTAAGCGGCAAACAACAGCACAAACGCGACTGCGATTCCGGTGGTCCAGATAGCGAGCACGCTGCGCGGCCGGACTGGGGCCACCCAGAACATGAGCGGCAAGATCGCCAGCGCCAGCACCGCCAGCGAAAACTGGTTGCCCGCTGCCAGCGCCAGAGACAACCCCAGAAGCAGAATGCGACGCCAGTTCCAGAGCACAACTTCGCGGGGGGCGTAGAGTGTGTGCGCCACGGCGATGGCGGTGAAGACAGCTCCGAACGCTCCCCACACCGCGCCCAACTCACCCATACTCTGCGTGCCCGCCGCGTTCACGATCATCGCGGGTGAAAAGCAGTAGAGTGCCAGCGCGATGTATCCGCCAGCGTTGCTGTAGAGGCGGCGCGCGACATACCAAAGCGAGGCTCCGAGCATGACGCCGAAGAACAGGTAAGGTGACGCGGCCAGCAGCGGCTGAAGTGATTCCGGCAGCCATGATCCAGGGCGCAGAAGCAGCGGTGCAGCGGCGACGAGGTAATAGAGCGGCGAGCGGTCCTGATCGTAACCGTCGCGCACGCGGAGATGGCCAGCGCGTCCGGCGGAAGGCACGCCGGTGACGGCTTCGGAGCGCAACGACTCGGGCGTTCCAGCAATGACTCCACGTTGCCATTGCTCGAGGCCATGGTAGATGCGTAGATCCTGGTCGGAGTCCGGGGCCGAGGCGTGCAACGTTTGCACGTGCACCAGCCACGCGCACTGCAGCAGATAGGCGAGCAGCAGCGCGGCCGCGACGAATTGCGGAGCACGGAAAGCACCGGAATGGAAAAATCGCCGCAACATTGGCGCAACAAAGCAGGACCGAGTGTTTTACCATGTCCGGGACGGCGCTGGATAACTAAAGATGGATGACAAACCGTTGTCGCCTATTTCCGCGGAATCGGAGCCATCGGTCGCGGTGGCTGCTGCAACACCGAGTGCGCCTTCGTTTCCATCCGCGTCGTTGTTGACGAAGAGCGCTCGCCGCGAGTCTCCGCTGCGCGAGGTCTTTCTCGGCCCGAAGGGAATTTATCCGGGCGCGCGCTGGCTAACTTATCTGGCAATGGCGTGGATTGTTTTCCAGGTCGAAGGCTGGCTGGTAATGTCGCTACCGTCGCATCCAGGCGTCCTCGAGTGGCGCATGATGATCGAAGTCAGCATGATGCTGGCTGCGATCATACCGGGCTTCGTGATGGCGCGCATTGAAGGTCGGCCATTCGGCGACTTCGGCCTGCCGTTGCGGCGCGTCTTCGGACGAAATTTCTGGGTGGGGACGCTGTGGGGCATCGCGTCTCTGAGCGTCCTGATGCTGGCGTTGCGCGTGACCGGCGCGTTTGAATTTGTCGCGGTGGAACTGCATGGCGCGCGCATCTGGAAATTTGCCGCGTTTTACGCCCTGCTTTTTCTGTTCGCGGCACTCTTTGAAGATTTCCTGATGCGCGGATACTCGCAGTGGGTGCTCTCGCAGGGGATGAATTTCTGGCCAGCGGCGGCGCTTCTCTCGGCTCTGTTCGGGTACATCCACGGCCGCAATCCGGGTGAAACAACTACTGGACTGGCAGCGGTGGCATTGATCGTTTTTTTCTTTTGTTTGACGCTGCGGCGGACGGGCGATTTGTGGTGGGCCGTCGGCTTCCACATGGCGTGGGATTGGGGTGAGAGCTTTCTGTACTCCGTTCCCGACAGCGGTTCGCTTTTGCCTGGTCATTTGATCCGCTCCAGCTTTCACGGTCCCGATTGGCTTACGGGCGGCTCGGTTGGGCCGGAGGGAAGCTACCTCGTTTTCGTTGTTCTCGGGGCGCTCTGGGTCTTGTTTGACCGGGCTTATCCGGAGGTGAAGTACGGGGCGGATCGGGTGACGCTTTCGTCTTCTTCGTGAGGGCGGCCGCTGGCGCAAACAGTTTGTTCTCGTTGGCATCGGGTCTTGATGCTGGTTTTGTACCACCTGGCCGCCCCGCCAACCCTGGAGCGCCCGCCTAGTTTCCCCAGCAGAAGAATGCTAGAGCGAACCACAAGCTAAT
>Ga0181532_10001800_pt1 | contig 20409 bp, 17 predicted proteins | sample PEATcosm2014_Bin_33_FD_119768 | JGI IMG/M metagenome (GOLD analysis project Ga0181532, IMG submission 119768) | Peatland microbial communities from MTU Mesocosm Facility, Houghton, MI, USA - PEATcosm2014_Bin11_30_metaG | ecosystem: Environmental > Terrestrial > Soil > Wetlands > Peat | place... | reverse complement strand
CTGCATGTATGCACAGAAATTTAAGGTGGATGTTCTGATCCGCGGTGGGCGCAAACCGTGCCCATTGGAGTGGCTGGACCAGTTCTGCATGCGAAATTTCACGAACTCCGCCGACTTTGACGACACGCTTCCGGTGGCGGATGGCTGCGTGGAAGCGAGTTTCCGGCTGACGCCGGAACGGTTTGCGGAAGGGCTGGCGGCGTGGCTGACGCAACGTGGCAAGGGAGACGGGGAGCCGGTGAGAGTGGAAGTTTCGCGGAGTTAGCGCGGAGCGGCGCTAGGACTCTTCCGCAGCGAGTACCGATTTGCTGTCGAGCGCGGCGCGGATTGCGGGTAACGCTTTGAGCGCGGCTTCTTCTCCCGCGCGGATCAAATCGCTGGTCTTGGAAAAATCATCCCAGAGAAATGGAGTTACGTCCGGCTCGATGATGATGTCGGCTTCCTTGCGCCATTCGAGGTCGGCGTGTTTCTGGATAATGGTGAAAGAGCGGCTGAGGACGTCGGTGAAAGTGCGAGGCTCCCCGATCGAGCCGGCTTCGAGATAGACAGCGATGACCAGCTCGGCGCCGAGCAACAGTGTGCCTTCGATGGGAACGAGCGCAGTAAGGAAGCCATCGACAAGCGTGCGACCTTCATATTTCACCGGCACGAATAATCCGGGATAGGCGCAGGAAGCGCGAAGCGGCGGGCCAATCAGGCCGCCATGATAGTAAACCGGCAGGCCGACATTGATGTCGGTGGTGGCGATGGCCAGAGGCTTCTGCAGATCCTCGAAGCGCTTTACGGGCGTCATGCGTTCGACGAACTGACCGAGACGGTTATTGGTGGCGAGTCCCAGCCAGGACGGAGTCCAGCGGCCGAAATCCGCAAACTTGGTTTGGTAAGCGATGCGCTCCATCATCTCGAGGGAAGTGCCGGCACAGTAGCCGGTAGCGATGAGCGCGCCGACGCTGGTACCGGCGACAACGTCGATAGGAATGTCTGCTTCGCGCAGGACGCGGAGGACGCCGATGTGGGCGATGCCGCGGGCGAAACCGCCGGCCAGCGCAATGCCCACGCGCGGACGCCTGGTTCCTTTGGGCGCGCCGCCATAGGCGAAGGCGCGGAACACGTCCCGGGCCATGCGCAGGAAGTTCTGCGATTCGCCGTTCTTTTCGCTGGCCATAATTCCTAATTTTACGACGCGCGAGAGGTTACCAAACACTCGTTTGACCCGGACGACACCATTTTGTAACCTGTTCTGCAGTCCTAAACTCACTGCCGAAGGCCGTGTCATGACCCAAAACATTCAGAAAGCCGTAGTTCTTGGCGCCGGGACCATGGGCGCCCGAATCGCTGCGCACTTTGCCAGTGCAGGGCTGCCTTGCCTGTTGCTGGATATTGTGCCGAAGGATGCTTCGCCCGCGGAACGAAACAGAATTGTGATGGCCGGACTAGAGGCGGCGAAGAAATCGAAGCCTGCCGCATTTTTCACGGCGGGGTCCGCTTCCAAGATTTCCATTGGGAACTTTGAGGACGATCTGCCGCGGATTGCCGATGCGGACTGGATCATCGAGGTAGTGGCGGAAAACCTGGAAATCAAGCGCGGGCTGCTGGCGAAAGTGGCGCAATTCCGCAAGCCCGGCGCAATAGTCACGACCAATACCTCCGGATTGCCGGTGCACCTGATCGCCGAAGGTTTGCCGGAAGAATTTCAGCAGCACTGGGCCGGAACACACTTTTTCAATCCGCCGCGATACATGAAATTGGTGGAAGTAATTCCTGGACCGAAGACTTCGCGCGAAGTTGTGGACATGATTTCGGATTTTTGCGACCGGCGGCTGGGGAAGGGCGTGGTGATCGCCAAGGATACGCCGAACTTCATCGCCAACCGCATCGGGACGTTTTCGATGCTGAACGCCCTGCGGTTGATGACCACGCTGGGAATGACGATTGAGGAAGTGGACGCGTGCACTGGGCCGGCAGTAGGTTGGCCGAAATCCGCAACATTTCGCACTGCGGACATCGTTGGGCTGGATGTGCTGATGCATGTAGTGAGAAACATCTACGAGACTGCTCCCGACGACGAATCGCGAGAAGCGTACAAGATCCCAGCGATGGTCGAGGAGATGGCCAAGCGGAAGTGGCTGGGCGACAAGACCGGGCAGGGTTTTTACAAGCGCGTCAAGGGCGGTGGGGGCGAGAAGGAAATTCTGACGCTGGACATGAACACGATGGAGTACCGGGCACGTCAGAAGGCGAAGTTCGGTTCTATCGAAGCCGGGAAGGCGATCGAGGATACGCGCGAGCGGCTACGCGGATTGCTGACACCCCTGTTTGAAGGACAGAAAACCGACAAGGCACAGCAGTTCATCTGGGGCGGACTTTCCGAAATGTGCTTATACGCCGGGCGGCGTATGCCGGAGATTTCCGATCACATCGTGGACGTCGATCGCGCGATGCGCTGGGGGTTTGCCTGGGAGTTGGGACCGTTCGAGAGCGTGGATGCGATCGGGCTCACGGCGTTTGCGGAACAGATCAAAAAGGAGGGGCGCAGTCTTCCACCGATTTTTGAGAAAGCCCTGGCCAGCGGGCGAAAGAGCCTCTACGAGTCGCTCGAGGGCGAGACTAGCGTTTTTGATTTTGTCAGCGGCTCGATGAAAAAGGTGCAGGAGCCGGCAGGGATCCTGATTCTCAAGAATCTGAAGGACGCGGGGCGCGAAGTGGAACACAACGCGGGGGCGAGTCTGATCGATCTGGGCGATGGCGTCCTTTGCTGCGAATTTCACGCCAAGATGAATGCCATCGGCGCGGACCTGATCTCCATGATTCATAAGGGCCTGAAGAGGCTGGAGGGCGGTTTCGACGCGATGGTGATCGCCAACCAGGCCACGAATTTTTCCGTTGGCGCGAACCTGATGCTAGTCCTGATTGGCGCACAGGAGCAGGAGTGGGACGAACTGCACATGGCGGTGAAACAGTTCCAGAACGTGAATCTGGCGATCAAGTATGCGCCGAAGCCGGTGGTGGCGGCGCCGCAGGGACTGGCGCTGGGCGGTGGGTGCGAGATCAGCCTGCACGCAGCGAAAATTCACGCTGCTGCGGAGGCCTATATCGGGCTGGTGGAAACGGGCGTGGGGCTGATTCCCGGCGGCGGGGGAACGAAGGAGATGCTGATTCACGCGAATGAGAACGCCGCGTCGGGGGATGATCTTGATTTGTTTCACACCTTGAGGCCGGTATTTGAAAACATCGCAACGGCGAAGGTAGGAACGAGCGCGGAAGAGTGTCGCGAGTTGGGCTACTTGCGCCGCAATGATGCGGTCTCGTTGAATCGCGAGCGGTTGGTGGCAGATGCGAAGCAGACCGCCCTGGGACTGGCCCACGGAGGGTGGAAGCCGGCAGCTTCATCCTGGCAAGAAGGCGCGCAGACGACGCAGATCAAAGTACTAGGGGAATCGTTCCTAGCGGCGGCGAAAATGGCGATTCACCTGATGGTGCGCGGCGGTTACGCTTCGGATTACGACGCGCACGTGGCCAGGAAGCTATCGAATATTCTGGCCGGAGGAGCGTTGTCAGCGCCGCAGTCTGTCACCGAGCAGTATGTACTCGATCTGGAACGCGAGGCGTTCGTGTCACTTTGCGGGGAGAAAAAGACCCAGGAACGGATTGCGTTCACGCTGAAGACCGGGAAGCCGCTGCGGAATTAGAATTTGAGTTTCCGTTGTTGCAGTGAGCGGCGGACCATCTCAGACGGCGATCGCAGCAAGCGTAACCCGGTATTCAAGCCCACGCTGTGCTGGCGTGCACTGCACAAAAGGGGCAGCCCTTCGCTGCGCAGGACCGACCGGGGCCCCATACCCTAAAACCGGATAAAATCGTATTGTATTGGCTGATGAATACGTTTATTCTCATGCCCAGGAGAAATTCATGCAAAGGCTCCTGGCGCCTCGCGAAGCAGCAAACGTACTAGGTATCAGCTATCCCACGCTGAAACAATGGATTTATAACAAGAAAATCAAGACGGCCAAGACCCCCGGCGGTCACCACCGGGTGCCGGAATCGGAAATAGACAGGCTGTTTCCGAAGAATCTGGTGCGCGGCGATATCGCCACGCGGCGCGGGAATTTCCGGAAGATCAGCGGGCGGAACCAGTTGATCGGGCGAGTCGTGGCGCTGAAATTCAGTGGACTGCTGGCGCAGGTCACGCTGTCGATTGGGGAGCAGCACATTACCTCCATCATCACCGCGGATGCGGCCAAGGAATTGCGGCTGAAAGTCGGGGAGCGCGCGGCCGCACTGATTAAATCCACTGAAGTGATGATTCTGCGCGTATGAACTTAGGAGTTTGCCGATGATGATGCTCCGTAAAATACTGGTTCTTGCTTGCCTGCTGGCTTCGGCTCGCACCGCGAGCGGGCAGACGCTGCGAGTTGCGGCGGCTTCCGATCTGCAGTTCGCGATGAACGATCTGGCCAGCCAGTTCGAGAAGAAAACCGGAACGAAGGTGGCGGTCAGCTACGGCTCGAGCGGCAATTTCCGCGCGCAGATCCAGAATGGCGCGCCCTTCGATCTTTTTTTCTCCGCGGATGCCCAGTATCCACGGCAGCTTGTTTCGGCCGGAGTCGCCGATGGCCAATCTCTTAGCATTTATGGACAGGGCCGGCTGGTGCTGTGGGCGCCGGCGGGGAACAATTTTCATTTGGCTGAGAAAGGTTTCGAGGTACTGAATGATTCACGAGTTGAGAAAATTGCCATTGCGAATCCGGAGCACGCGCCTTACGGACGAGCGGCAGTGGAGGCATTGCAAAAGGCGGGGATCTACGACCAGATCAGATCCAAACTGGTTTTTGGGGAAAACATATCGCAGGCGGCGCAGTTTGCTCAGTCTGGAAGCGCGCAGGTGGGAATTCTTGCCCTCTCTCTCACCTTCGCGGAAAGCATGAAGGGCGGGGAGCGCTGGGAGGTTCCGGCCGATCTGTATACCCCGCTGCAACAGGCCGCGGTAATCATTACATCGTCCACAAATAGGGCTGCCGCGAGATCGTTCCTTGAGTTTGTGAAAGGCGAAGAAGGGCGGAAGATACTGGCGGGATACGGTCTGGCCCCGGCGGGTTCCGCCCAGAGACCATGAATATGGAAACGCTCCTGCTCTCCTTTCGGCTGGCCGGCACGGTGTCGGCGCTGCTCCTCCTAGTGGCGCTGCCACTGGCGTATTGGCTGGCATTCACTGCGTGGCGGGGAAAATTCCTCGTCGAATCGGTTGTGGCTTTGCCGCTGGTCCTTCCGCCAACTGTGCTCGGGTTCTACGCACTGATTGCGATGGGACCGCATGGCGCCCTCGGCAGAATCTGGCAGGCGTTGTTCGGGCATACGCTGGCCTTCACATTCACGGGTTTGGTCATGGCGTCCCTGATTTACAGTTTGCCGTTCGCTGTGCAGCCCCTGGTGGCGAGTTTCGAATCGCTGGATCGACGACTCCTGGACGCCTCGTCGATACTGGGAGCCAGCCGGGCGAGAACCTTCGCGCGAGTTATTCTGCCGCTTGCGTGGCCGGGCGTGATCACGGCGGTGGTGCTCAGTTTCGCGCACACCCTTGGCGAATTCGGTGTGGTGCTGATGGTCGGGGGAAACCTGGCAGGAATAACGCGAACCGTATCGATCGATATCTACGATCGCGTGCAAGCTCTCGATTACACAAGCGCGCACCAGACGGCGCTCCTGTTGCTGCTGATCTCGTTTGTGGTGCTTTCTGTAGTGTATGGCGTCAATCGCCGGGTATGGTCACTGTGGCCCAGCCGGTAGTCACTCCGAGACTTTCCGTACGTATCCAAAAACGGTTCCGCGCGGCGGGTACGCCGCCTTTCCAACTGGCAATCGAAGAGAGCTTTTCAGCAGGCTTTACGGTGCTGTTCGGCCCGTCCGGGGCGGGGAAATCCACCCTGCTCGATTGCATCGCGGGGCTAGTGAGCCCGGACGAAGGATTTATCAAACTGGATGAAGAAGTATTCTTCGACTCGGAAAAAAAGATCTCCCGCGCACCGCAAAAGCGGGGTATTGGATATGTCTTTCAATCGTTGGCGCTTTTTCCCAATATGTCCGTAGAAGAAAATGCCAGCTACGGGCTTTCGCATTTGCCAGCTGCGGACCGCTCGGAAAAAGTGGAGCGAATTCTCGCCACTTTCCACATTCAGGCTTTGCGGCGGCGGAAGCCTCGGGAATTATCGGGGGGAGAAAAACAGAGAGTCGCGCTGGCCAGATCTTTGGTGACAGAGCCGCGCGTTCTCCTTCTCGATGAGCCGCTGACGGGGCTCGACGCGGGTTTGCGGCAATCGATTTTGCAGGACCTGCGGGAAGGGAATACGGTGCATCGTATTCCGATTTTGTATGTAACGCACAATCGGGAAGAGGTGAATGCAATCGGAGACCGCGTCCTAGCAATTGAAGGCGGACAGGGGCGCAAAAGCGGGATACCGGGCGCGGTACTGGATGCGCCGCGGTCCGCTGGACTTGCTCAGGCAGCGGGATTTGAAAACCTACTGCAGGGAAAGGTAATCGAACACCGTACGGAGGACGGCGTGATGCGCGTGGCGCTGGATGCAACTCATTGTGAGCTGGAAGTTCCCCTGGGGACCGCGCCCTTGGGCGAATCGGTGCAAGTAGCCATTCACGCCGGGGACATTTTAATGGCCACGCACGCACCGCACGGGCTCAGCGCCCGGAATATTCTGCCCGGGACGGTGGAGTCGGTGGAAGTGCGAGGGCCGCTTGCGATTGTGCGCGTCAATGCTGGCGCGCGTTTCACGGTTCATGCGACACGGGGAGCGATGCGCTCGCTGGAGCTAGCCCCCGGCTTAATTCTCTGGCTGGTGGTGAAAACACACTCCTGCCACGTAGTCAGTCCGCAGTGATGACGATGGCGCTGCAGGGTTTGGTGCCAACACGCGAGTAGCCGTGGGGCAATTGCGAATCGAAGTACAAGGAGTCGCCGGCATCCAGGATTTCCTGCTCGGCGCCAATCTTGAGCGCCAGCTTTCCCTTTAGAACGAAGATAAATTCGACGCCGGTGTGCTGATGCGTGTGAATTTCACTTTCCGGCACCGTGCGAAAATCGGCCAGGTAAGCGTTGAATTTCCGGTCGGTGGCCAGAAAATCCAAAGATTCAAAATCAAAAGAGGCTTTGGCAATTTCAGGCGATTCGGGGAACCGCAACCGGTCCCTCTTTCGAACCAGGGCAAAGGTGTGCCGGTCTCTTTCATCATTGAAAAAATAATCAAGTCCAACACTGAAAACCAGCGCGATGCGGGAGAGCGTAGGCAGAGTGGGGTAGAGTTTGCCGTGCTCGAGCTTGGAAAGCAGCGCCGGGGACAGGCCGGTGTGGCGGCTGAGCTCGACCAGACCCATTTTGCGGCGCAGGCGCAGGTGCTTGAGCTTGTCCCCCACATGATAGCGATCGAGCGTTTCCTTTAAATGTTGCGAAACCATGAAAATCCGCCCTTCTCTTGTGGGGAAAAAGAGTGAGTTCTTTTTTTACGGAGAGGATAACACGCCGGTTTCCCCACAATGCAAGAGTTTTTCACATCCCTCAATCTGGGCCAGGGTGCGTTTTGGGCGCTGGCCGCTGTTTGCTCACAGCATGGCCGGCAGGCGTTGTCTGCATTCATTCCCCTTCGCGGCGTCTGCTAACATGGGAACATCGCTCCGCCGAGGACCGTCGTGCCCAAAAAAATGCGAAAAGGAAAAGCCACCCCGAAGCCGCTGCGAGCGCGGCAAGCTCCACGGGATCCGAAGCAGGCCAAGCCGGCCACACGGCTCGAAGAGGTGCTGCGAAGCGCCGCCAACATATTTTTCACTAAGGGATTTCACGCAACGAGCATTGAAGACGTGGCACGCGACGTCGGGATGCTGAAGGGTTCGCTCTACTACTACATCAAGTCCAAGGAAGACCTGCTGTTTCAGCTGCTGCTGGCGGGGATTGAAGACGGCGACGCGTTTATCGCGACGCAAATCGATCCAGAAGGCGATCCCGTGGAGCAACTGGAGCGGGCGATTCGTGCGCAGATCGACTACATCATTCAGAACCGGGTTCCGTTTGGACTGTTCTTGCACGAATTCGATTCGCTTTCGGGGAAGCGGCAGCACAAGCTGATTTCGGTGATGTCACGGTACAATTCGCGATTTGTGGAGTTGGTGAGGCGAGGGCAAGAGCTGGGCAAGCTGATGGAAGGTGAGCCTTGGATCGTGGTCAACGGGATCCTGGGGATGTGCAATTGGCTGTACCGCTGGTACGATGCGGAGCAGCTTTCCGATCCGGAGCAGATCAAGACGGTCTTTCTGCGCATGATATTCGAAGGAATCCGCAAGGACGGCGAAGCTCTCCAGGTTTAGGCAGTCGGGCAAATTGGCTGGTTTGTGGGCCACGGGCAGGGTTGCCCATTTTACGCTGGTCGGGAACAATCTATGAGTCACAGCAATCCAGGTTTGACGGGAGCGAGATGAAGCAGAAAATCGTAAGTTCGCTGGACGCTGCCGTCGCGGATATTCCCGACGCGGCGCGGATCATGTTCGGAGGATTTGGCGGGGCGGGTTTCCCGAATAATTTGATTCAGGCGCTGTCGCACAAGGGAATCAAGAATATCGTCGCCATCAGCAATAATTGCGGAACGCGCGAGGGCGAGCTGGGGATCATGTTCAAGAACGGCCAGGTGAAGCATGTGATCTGTTCGTTCCCCGGGCCGCATGCGAATTATTTCCAGGAGAGATTTGCGAAGGGGGAGGTGACTTGCGAACTGGTGCCGCAAGGGATTTTGTGCGAGCGCATGCGGGCTGCAGCGGCGGGACTGATGGGCTTCTACACCACGGTGGGAGTGGGAACCGAAGTGGGCGCGGGCAAGGAGGAACGCGAGATCGAAGGGAAACGCTGCATCCTGGAAATGCCGATTCATGCCGACTTTGCTCTGATCAAGGCGCAGAAGGCGGATGAGCTCGGCAACCTGATCTACCGGCTGGCGGCACGGAATTTCAATCCGATCATGGCCATGGCGGCCACAACGACCATCGTAGAGGCAGACGAGATTGTGCCGGTGGGCTCGATTGCGCCCGAGAATGTGATTACTCCGGCGATCTTCGTGCACCGGATCGTGCAGGCGAAAGGATTGCACTATGCCGGATAAAACGCGCCTTACCCGCGATCAGATTGCGCAACGTGCGGCGCAGGAATTACCGGACGGCGCTTACGTGAATCTTGGGTGGGGAATTCCAAACCACATTTCGGATTATTTGCCGAAAGGTGTGACAGTTTACTTCCATAGCGAGAATGGCATCCTCGGCATGGGCCCGCGCGCGAAGGCGGGCGAAGAGGACGCGGACCTGGTGGATGCGATGAAAGTCCCGGTGACCTTGATTCCGGGCGCTTCGTTCTTCAGCCAGGCGGATGCGCACCTGATGACGCGCGGCGGCCATCTGGATGTGGCCGCGCTCGGCGGATTTCAGGTCTCGGAAAAAGGCGACTTGGCGAATTGGAAGATCCCAGGATCGAAGGGCAGCGGAGGAATCGGCGGAGCGATGGACATTGCGGCCGGCGCCAAGAGGCTGATTGTGTGCATGGAACACAACACCAAGGATGGAGCGCCGAAAATCGTGAAGCAGTGCAATTATCCGCTGACGGGAATCGCATGCACGGATACCGTGGTCTCGGATCTGGCGGTGATCGATGTGACGCCGGAAGGACTTGTGTTGCGTGAAGTGGCGCCGGGATGGAAGGCGGAAGAGGTGCAAGAGCGGACGGGAGCGAAATTGATTGTTCGGGGGAAGATTCCGGAGATGCGACTGGGGTAGGACGCCGTCACATTCTTGCGGCGGCGCGGGCGGCGATGTGACCGTCGGGTGTGCGCAAGATCACTACCAGACTGTCGGAAACGGGAACGCCGGCGCTGGGCACGTCAAATTCAAATAGCCATTCAAATTTTTCGGGGAGATCAGCGGCCAGGTCGACCGCGTAGGGCTGGACAGCCCGTGTCTCAAAATGCATGGGGACGATACCGGTCGCGGGGCGGAGAGCCAGCCCACGTTTCCAGTAGAAAGTGAGGCGGAGGGTGCTGACTTGTGCGTGGGTCAGATACGTGCGACCGCCCACGGTTTGCAGCTGGCTGTCGCAAGGGAAATCGTACATGAGGAAGCTGAGGTGCAATTGGGCCGGGAACTCGGTGACGATTTCATTGCCGCGATGCATCAGGGTACCGAGTTCGGTGTCGACTCGCTTCAGGTTGTTAAAGTAACCGGGAGCGGTGGCGCGGCCAGTGAGGCGAAAGCAGGGTCCAGAGGGAAGCCCGCCATCAGTCGCCAACTGCAGACCGCCGTCGTAGTTCCAGACGGTTTTTTCGTGTTTGGGCTGGGCAGATAGAAAAGGCGCGGGTAGGGAAAGCAGTAGGAGTACTGCGAGGTAGGGCGAGACTGGATGTCGGCCAGACATGGAGGTTACCGATAGATCAGATTTTACCCCTTGCGGGCCTGCGCGGAAGGGAAAGATTTGACAGAAATTGCCCAGGGCGGACCGCAGAGGACGCGGCGCGCTGCACCCCTTCGAAAATGAAGTTCGGGCATCAGGGGTGGGTCATATCTTCGGGCTTGACGAGCTTGTCGAACTCTTCTGGGGTGAGGTGCCCGAGCTGCATGGCGGCTTCGCGAAGGCTGATGTGCTGCTGGTGCGCGGTCTTCGCAACTTTGGCGGCGTTGTCGTAACCGATTCTGGGGGCCAGCGCGGTAACGAGCATGAGGGAATTGTGGACGTAGTGCTCGATGGTCTTGAGGTTGAGCTCGATTCCAACGACGCAGTGGTCGACGAAACTGTTCATGGCATCGGCGAGCAGTTCGACGGAGTGCAAGTAATTGAAAATCATGACGGGCTTATAGACATTCAGCTCGAAATTGCCCTGCGAGCCGGCGAAGCCGATGGCGGCGTCATTTCCCATGACCTGGACGGCGACCATGGTGACGGCTTCGCACTGCGTGGGATTGACCTTACCGGGCATGATGGAGGAGCCGGGCTCGTTCTCGGGGAGAGTCAATTCGCCAAGACCGCAGCGCGGGCCGGAGGCGAGCCAGCGAATGTCATTGGCAATTTTCATCAGAGAGGCGGCGAGGGTCTTTAAAGCCCCGGAGGCGAAGACGATTTCGTCGTGAGCGGAGAGGCTGGCGAACTTGTTGGGGTGCGAGCGGAAGGGCAGCCCGGTGAGTTCACCGATTTTCTTCGCGGCCCGCTCGGCGAATTCGGGGTGAGCGTTCAGGCCGGTGCCGACGGCCGTGCCGCCGATGGCCAGATCGAGGAGACCGTCAAGGGCAACGGCGATGCGGGTGCCGTCGCGGTCGAGAAGACTGACCCATCCGGAGAATTCCTGGCCGACGGTGAGGGGCGTGGCGTCCTGCAAGTGCGTGCGGCCAATCTTGACGACGCCTGCGAATTCCTTGGCTTTGGCGTCCAGACTGTCGCGCAGCTTTTTCACCGCGGGGAGCAGGTGGCGGGAAGTTTCCGCGGCTGCGGCGATGTGCATCGCGGCAGGGAAAGTGTCGTTGGAGGATTGCGACATATTGACGTCGTCGTTCGGGTGAATGGGCTTCTTCGTGCCCATTTCGCCGCGGGCAATCTGGATGGCGCGGTTCGAGATGACCTCGTTGACGTTCATGTTGGTTTGCGTACCGCTGCCGGTCTGCCAGATGCGAAGAGGGAAGTGCTCGTGGAGCTTGCCGGAGATGACTTCGTCGGCGGCCTGGGTGATGAGGTTACATTTTTCTTCGGAGAGTTTCCCGAGGTCGCGATTCACGAGCGCGGCGGCTTTCTTGAGAATACCGAAAGCGCGAATGAGTTCGGGGGGCATGGTGTCTTTCCCAATGGCGAAATGAATAAGGGACCGGGCGGTTTGCGCGCCGTAGTAACGGTCCATCGGCACCTCAATCTTGCCCATGCTGTCGGATTCGGTACGAGTGGGAACGGACTTGGCGAATTGCGTGGCTTCAGACATAGCGGTCTCCTGAGGAGCGATGTGGATAGTTTAGCAGGCGAGAAGTGAGGAAGTAAGGATGCAGCAGGGCAAAAGGGGGCAGCTCCTCGGACAATACCCAAAGCTCCGGGGGCATGGCGGAGCTACAGAAATTCAGGAGCAGACTGCGTCGGAAGGCGGCCCTGCCTGAATGTCCACTGCCCGATAGAACAGGGCCGAAACTGTTGAAATCGGCCAGTTATTACTAAGTTCAGCACACCCCCCCTTCCCGGATGTTGCCCCGTAATAGAACGAGCGGCAATCTAAGGATGCGGGTTTTAGTACTTCTACTACCCGGGTGGCGTTTCCCTCGCGAACTGTTATGGATCGAACGGAGTTCGTAGCCAACACAGAGAGGCTGTGCGGCGGGAGTGGAGGCGAGTGGGTAGAGGAAGAGACTACCTGACAGGATTGCGTGGTCCAGCAGAGGCCTTGCACCCTGAGCGTGAGACGGAGAAGAGGACGAACATGATCCCCAGCAAAAAAGCGACATTAGGCCTCCTGGTGGCGATGGCATTTCTGATGGCCGCGTGCAGCGGACTGACCGATAAAGCGGGTGGCGGCGGCGGAGGTGAGAAGGGCACTTACACGGTCAGTGGGACCGTCAGCGGCCTGACCGGGACAGGATTGGTTTTGCTGAACAATGGCGGGAACGCGCTGACTGTCGCCGCTGGTGCGACCTCGTTCACGTTCACGACGGGCGTGGCCTCTGGCGGAGCCTACGCGGTTACGGTAGGGACTCAACCGACCAATCCGTCGCAGACCTGCACGGTTGCCAAGGGCACAGGAACGGCCACGGCCAACGTGACGAATGTCGCGGTCACTTGTCTGTCGGCATACACGGTTAGCGGAACGGTGAGCGGACTGAGCGGGTCGGGGCTGGTGTTGGCCGACAACGCGACGGACACGCTGGCGATCAGCGGAACTGGGACCGTACCGTTCACTTTCAAGATCCTGGTGAACGGGGCCTACAACGTTACGATACAGTCGCAGCCAACCAGCCCCACGCAGACCTGCACGGTAACGAACGGCTCCGGAACGGCCACGGCCAACGTCACCAATGTCCAGGTGACTTGCTCATCGAAATTCTCTATTGGCGGAACGGTCAGCGGACTGACGGGGACAGGATTGGTGTTGCAGGACAACGGCGGAGACAATCTTACGATCGCAGCCGGAGCGGCATCGTTTACGTTTGCGACGCTGGTGCCCGGAGCATACAACGTGACGGTGCTGACACAGCCGTCGAACCCGGTGCAGACGTGCGTCGTATCGAATGGAACAGGAGCAGCCACCGCCAACGTCACAAACGTGACCGTGACTTGCTCATCGGGATTCACGATCGGCGGGACGGTGAACGGGTTATCTGGAGCGGGATTAGTGTTGACGGACAATAGCAACGACAACCTGACCATCACCGGAACAGGGAGCGTGAAGTTCACGTTCGCGCTATTGGTAACGGGAGCGTACAACGTTACGGTGAAAACGCAGCCCACGAACCCCAGTCAGAATTGCACGGTGTCGAATGCAACCGGAACAGCTACGACTCCGGTCACGAATGTGACGGTGACTTGCGGGGCGGTCTACACGATCGGTGGCAGTGTAACGGGATTGCTCGGAACAGGGTTGGTGCTCGAAGATACGCTCGGGAGTGTTCTCGATCAGCTCCCGGTCACCGGGACGGGGACCGTGCCGTTTACGTTTGCGATACCGGCGCCGGCGAACTCGACCTATGCAGTGAGCGTTGTGACCCAACCGTCCAGCCCTGCACAGATTTGTTCGGTGACGAATGGGACAGGAACGGCGGTTGGCAGCGTGACGACAGTCCAGGTAGTGTGCCCGGCGCCGGAGTGGACGATCGGCGGAACGCTCGTGGGTTTGGTTGACCAAAGCTTCCTTGGCACGCCACTCGACGGAGCAACTGCCGAGCTGCAGGACAATGCCGGGGACAATATCTTCGTTACGGGGAACAATCAGGGCTTTACTTTCCCGACCCCGGTGACGAACGAGGGAAAGTACGACGTGAGTGTGTTTGTGCAACCGACCAGCCAGCTACAAGGTTGCGGTGCTTTCTACTACATGGGAGTGGCCACAGGGAATGTCACCAGTGTAATCATCGACTGCCAGCATAACGACTGGACATGGCAGTTCGGAGCAGACACGGTTGGAACATACGGGCCCTTGGGCTTTGTCCAGGTTCCACCCCCGCCGGCTCCGGCTACCGATCCGAACACACCCGGAGGGAGAGACTACGCATCTACCTGGACGGACTTGGGAGGAAGAAAGTGGATGTTCGGCGGCTATGGCATGGTTGTGCAGGGAGTGACCCCGCCGTTCCTCCCCGGCATTCTGAATGATCTTTGGGTTTTTTGGCCGGGGCTTTACAACCCGACCGGGGCATGGGTCCCGGCGAATCTTCCGATAACCACGACCAAGTTTGCGTCAGGCACTACGACCGCAGTAGCAAGCACCGTTCCGATGCAATATCCGGACGGCTATAGCAGCACTTCATCCAGCTTCACCTATACCGACCCCACTGGGGACATCATTACCAACTTTACCCCCGGCGGGCCGGGAGCGCGCTGGGGAAGTGTTACATGGTCCGACAAAGCAGGGAATTTTTACCTGTTTGGCGGGCAAGGCAACGCCGCAGCCCCCTACAGCGGATTGTTGAATGACCTCTGGGAATTCACTCCCAACCTATACGATACGTCACTTGGCAACTACACAGGGTCCTACACGTTCACCGGAACCTGGAAGAATCTAAGTGGATATGCAAGCGCCAACGTTGCGGGCAACTACACGGTTGCCCCGTTCCCCGGTGGCCGCTGGGGAGCGGCGTATTACACCGATGCCACCGGAACCCTGTGGATGTTTGGCGGCCAGGGCTACGACTCGAACGGGAATCTCGGGCTGCTGAACGACCTCTGGAAGTACAGCGGCGGGACGTGGACTTGGATGGGTCCGTCAAACTCGAACGTAGGCCAGAACAACGGCATCTACGGCACACTCGGTCAAGGGTCAACGGCAAATGCGCCCGGCGGTCGGCAGAGCGCCGCGCTGTTTGCTGATAACAACGGAGATCTGTGGTTATTCGGTGGATTAGGTCTGGATTCTGTGGGAACGCAAAATCCCGGAAACACCGGCACACTTCCGAACGGCAGTACACCCGAGGGTGCACTACTCAACGATTTGTGGAAATTTGACATCGCCACGGGCGAGTGGACCTGGATGTCAGGCGGAGGAACCATCGGCCTGGCGAACCAGATTGGAATGTACGGGTCCCAGCAAACACCCGCGGCGGGATTCTCCCCAGGTTCACGCTGGGGGGCGGCAAGCTGGTCCGACAGCAACGGGAGCCTGTGGATTTCCGGCGGATGGGGCTATGCCTCGGCCGTCGCACAGAGCACCGGGTTCTTGGACGACATTTGGGAATACGACACTGCCGGGCCCAATGCGGGCTTGTGGACCTGGTGGAAGGGCTCAAGTAACGTAAATGAGATCGGCAACTATCCGACCTACTTACCTGTGCAGCTTGGCGTACCGTTTGTGAACAACCAGCCGGGCGCGCGCCGAGGAACTGCGTTCTGGCAGCAAGACCAGTACGGATATGTCTGGGGCTTCGGTGGACAAGGCTACGACTCAATCGGAGCCAATGGCTACTTGGGCGACTTCTGGACGTACTTGCCGTTCCCGTACTAGTCAAACCAGGCAGAAAATCAAGCAGAGGCGGAACAGCCAGGGAGGCGAGTGGTCCCTGGCTGTTCCTTTTTTGTAAATGGCGATGACAGGGAAAGAAAACCTGCGTTGAAAAGAGGGTGGCACCGACGGGCTTCCTGAAGCGTCCTGCCCCATTCCCAGCCCGTCGGGGATGGGTGACTTCTTCGGTGCCTCGGGTGCTTCAAGAGATGCAGCATGGCGCGCGGAGAAAGCTCAGTCAGACACACAAGTCGAGGGGCAGGGACACGGCAAGGCTGCTGTATAATTAATTGCTGGGGGAAATCAGCAAGAAATGGCAATGGTGCGGCAGAAGGGGAAGGCGTCAGCGGAGACGCGACGGCGGAAGCGATTGCGCTTTTACCGGACGCGGCTGCGGGAGCTATGGCGGATCGGGAAGGCCCTGGGGTCGACCAAGCACCCGTTCCTGGTGCACATCATCCCGATGCGGCGATGCAACCTGGACTGCACCTACTGCAACGAGTATGACGACACCTCGATGCCGGTGCCGCTCGCGGAGATGAAGAAGCGGCTGGACCTGCTGGCGGAGATGCGGACCTCGATCATAACGATCAGCGGTGGCGAACCGCTGATGCACCCGGAGCTCGATGAGGTCATCCGGCACATCCGGAAGCGAGGGATGATCGCGGGGCTGATTACCAACGGATTCTTCCTGAATAAAGAGCGAATTGAACGGTTGAACGACGCAGGGCTCGAACACTTGCAGATCAGCATCGACAACGCGGTGCCGGATGAAGTTTCGAAGAAGAGCCTGAAGTCACTGGACGGGCGGCTGGAGATGCTGTCGGAGTGGGCCGTGTTCCAGGTGAACATCAATTCGGTGCTGGGCAGCGGCGTGAAGAATTCCGAAGACGCGCTGAAGATTGCGCACCGGGCCCTGGAGTTGGGTTTTACCAGTACCGTGGGAATCATCCACGATCATGATGGACAGTTGAAGCCGCTGAACCAACGAGACCAGGAAATATTTGAGGAGATCATGGGGCTGGGGAAGCGGTCGTACTCGCGGTTCAACGAGTTCCAGCACAATGTGGCGCGGGGGCGAGAGCACGATTGGAAGTGCCGGGCGGGATCGAGATACTTGTACATCTGCGAGAACGGCTTAGTGCACTGGTGCTCGCAGCAGCGGGGGTATCCGGGCGTGCCGCTGGCAAACTACACGGCCGAGATGCGGCACCGCGAATTCCTGACGCATAAAGGTTGCGCACCAAGGTGCACTGTAAGTTGCGTACAGCAGGTCGGAATCCTGGACAACTGGCGGGCAGCGCAAACACAACAAGCCGGCGCGGTGTCACCTAAGAGTGACTTGGTGCAGATTGAGAAATAAAGAGGCTAGGGTGTAAGCAAGCATAGCTTTGAGAAGGGGACGACGATGGGCGCGGGAAACCGCGCCTTTTGCTTTTGGGGCGGTTGCGTGTGGCGAACAGGCAAACGGGGAGTGCGTTGACGGTGTGCCGTCAGTCTCGAAGAATAGAGGCATGCCGAACCCAGCCATAGAAATAGAGAGTCTTTCGAAGGAATACCCCTACGGTTTTCTGCACCTGAAGAAGAAAATGTCGCTCGAGAGCCTGAGCATGCAGGTGCAGAGGGGCGAAGTGTTCGGGTTCCTTGGCCCTAACGGGGCGGGAAAATCCACAACGATCAAACTACTGATGCGGTTGATCTTCCCAACATCGGGGACCGCGCGAATCCTGGGGAAATCGATAGAAGATGTGTCCATGCACCGGGAGATCGGTTACTTGCCGGAACAACCGTACTTTTATGACTACCTGACTGTGGCGGAGTTGCTGGATTACTTTGCGCGTTTTCACCGCCTTAGAGCAGCGGACCGACAGGAACGCGTGCAACGGATGCTGAAGAAGGTTGGGCTGGATACGGCGAAAAAAATTCAACTGCGGAAGTATTCGAAGGGCATGCTGCAGAGAGCAGGCTTGGCGCAGGCAATCCTGCATGATCCGGAGGTCGTCGTACTCGATGAACCGATGTCCGGGCTTGACCCGTTGGGGCGCCGAGAGGTGCGGGACATCATTCTGGAATTGAAAAAGGAGGGGAGAACGGTGTTGTTTTCGACTCACATCTTGTCTGATGCGGAAATGCTGTGCGACCGGGTGGGGGTCATCGTGGGCGGGAAGTTGAAGGGTGTGGGTACGCCGGGAGAGATGGTGGGGATTCAGACGCAGGGGATGGAGATTCTGTTCGAAGTGGATAGCACGACAAAGAAATCTGCGCTGCTCGAGAGGGCGACAAAGACGGGCGATCGATACCGGGTGCACCTGCCGGAAGCCGAGCTTTACGGGGCGTTGGATGAATTGAAAGCGGCAGGAGCGCGAATTCTGTCCGTGGCACAGATCAAGCCGACGCTAGAAGAATTTTTCATGAACCTGGTGGACGCGGATCGGGCGCAGGCCAATGCGGTTGAGGTGAGTGAGCAATGACGAACGTGTGGATAGTGGCGAGAAATACGTTCCGGGAAGCGGTGCGGGACCGAGTTCTCTATAACCTGGTGTTTTTTGCGCTGCTGATGATGGGCGCGGCGATTTTGGTTGGACAAATCTCGATTGGAATCGAACAAAGCGTGATCATCAGTTTGGGACTGACGGCGGTCTCGGTGATCGGAATTTTCATTGCGGTGTTTATTGGTGTGGGGCTGGTGTCCAAGGAGATGGAGAAGCGGACGCTGTACGCCCTGCTGGCAAAGCCAGTTGAAAGGTGGGAATTCCTGCTGGGCAAGTATGCCGGGCTGGTGATGACGCTGACGGTGAACACGGCGGCGATGGCGGTGGGGCTGTATGTGGCGCTATGGAGCGTCAAGCATCCGCTGGAGAGAAGCGATTGGTATGTGCTGGTGGCAGTGTACTTGATCCTGCTGAAACTGGCACTGATCGTGGCGCTGGCCATGCTGTTCTCCTGTTTTACGACACCGTTTCTGGCCATCCTGTTCACGGCGGGAATTTATATTGCGGGGGTGTTTGCAGAAGACCTGCGAACCATGCAGGTTGTGGATATGACGCCTGCAACAATGAAATTGCTAAAGGGAATTTCCTACCTGCTGCCCAATTTTGAAAATTTCAATGTGATGGGAGCGGTAGCGCACGCGCGGGGAGTGCCCGGAAAGCTGGTCTTGCAGGATACGTGGTACGCAATTCTCTACGGCACCGTGGTACTGGCCGCGGCGGCGGTGGTGTTTTCGCGGCGGAACCTGAAATGAGACCCGCAAGGGCAAAAGGATGGCTGCTGGCGGCTTCCCTGGTTGTGGGATTCGCCGCGGTTTGGCAGCTGCAAGTGAGAATTGATCGAGAGAAAAGCCTGATCCGGGTGGAGCAGGACCAGTTGGCGTTTCAGTCCGGGAGCCTGGTGAAAAGGCTCAGCCTGGAGTATGCGCCGTTGCTGGGCGCGATCTACTGGACGCGGGTGGTGCAATATTTTGGTGAGAAGCACCGACTGCACCAGACCAGGCTTGATTTGCTCTGGCCGCTGCTGGATCTTACGACCACGCTGGACCCACAGCTCATGCCGGCATATCGCTTCGGATCGGTGTTCCTGAGCGACAGCCCGCCGAGGGGAGCGGGGCGGCCGGACTTGGCGGTGCAACTGCTGGAGCGCGGAATAAAAGCAAATCCGGACCAATGGCGGCTGTACCAAGATTTGGGGAATGTGTATTACTTCGACGCAAAAGACTATCCGAAGGCAGCAGCGGCGTATGAGGAAGGTAGCAGGAATCCACATGCATTGATCTGGATGAAGGTGATGGCGGCAAAAATTGCGGCGGAAGGGGAATCGCCGGAGACGTCCTATTTCCTGTGGCAGCAGGTGTACGCGACAACCACGGATCCTTCAGTGAAGAAAAACGCGGAAGATCACCTCAAGCTGATGCAGGTGGAACTGGACTTGAAAAAGATAGACCAACTGGCGGATGCTTTTGAAAAGCAAACCGGACACCGGGCAGCGCACATGAGTGAATTAGTTCAGGCCGGGCTGATCAAGGGAGTGCCGAGAGATCCAGAGGGATATCCATATGTCTTGGGAGAAGGCGGGAAGGCCGAGTTGAACTTGGACAGCCCGCTGCTCGAACAGACGCTACTGGAGAAGATGAGGCAACCGAAGTAAAAGGACATCCATAGAAGAGAGCCCGGTGGTTGCTCGGTAAAGAGTCTCCCGTATTCTGGAGGGAAGAAGGTCTCGCGCTCACTCCGAAACACAGAGAAGGGTCATATGCGGGTCGATCAGGATTTTGTGGGGTTCGGAAGCGGCGTTGAAGGTAAAGGAAGTTTCCTCCCCGGAAGTGACCACGGTTCCTAGGAAGACACTGTGGCCTGCGCTAGAACCGACGTACAACGGGACGGGCGCGATAAAGGAGTGGAGGACGCCGGCTTGAAGTAATTTCCCGCGAACCTGGAAGCCCTTTTCCGTGCGATGGGTTGTGAATTCGACCTGGTAGCGCGGGATGCCTGTTCCGCGAACGTATTCCTCGAAGAACCATTCCATCGAGTGGCCACCCTCAAGATCCATCCGGGGGGTCATGACCGCTTCGACTTCCTTGCGGAGTTGATCAGTGGAAAGCGCACGTTGAGCGTACTTGGTCACCAGAGTGTGGAGCAAGGCGACGAAGCGGGCGTCAGGGTCGCGAGAGTTGGGTTGGCGAAGCATTTCACGGAGCATATGG
>Ga0181532_10001794_pt1 | contig 20435 bp, 21 predicted proteins | sample PEATcosm2014_Bin_33_FD_119768 | JGI IMG/M metagenome (GOLD analysis project Ga0181532, IMG submission 119768) | Peatland microbial communities from MTU Mesocosm Facility, Houghton, MI, USA - PEATcosm2014_Bin11_30_metaG | ecosystem: Environmental > Terrestrial > Soil > Wetlands > Peat | place... | reverse complement strand
GCCTGTCCCCGGGCGCACAAGGAACCCTGGCCAATGGGATCGGCCGGATTGCCCTCCAGTTTGACGACCCGCCCTTCCCGGATTCGCGCCACCATGCCGCATCCGGCAGGGCATTCCGAACACGTCGTGGCAAAAAAACTCGGCACGCCGGGAATTACGTTCTCATCGGGCACGACGTACGGGATCAGCTTCCTCGCCGCCGGCTCGCAGCCAGGGATCGCCGCCGCCGCACCCGCAGTCGCGGCCAGCTTGATGAATGATCGCCTGGATATCGACGGTCGCTCGCGCATCTACCTACTCACTCAGTGATGACAGCCAACGCAGTCGAGCGTCGCTTTCTTCTCCGTGTGACAGTCCACGCAGAAGCCCATGTTGATTTCAAAGGCCGGCACCACGCGATCCATCGTTTGCACCGGGCCGTGACAGGTCTGGCATGGCAAGCCGGCATGAATATGCGGCCGATGCGTGAAGCGCACGAAGTCGGGCAGCGCGTACACGCGATTCCACTGAATCTCGAACGCCGCCGGCGTGTCGTCCGTCCACGCCCGCGTCACCGGCTGGATTCCGCCTCCCGCAATCCGGTTGCCGTGGCATCCCACGCATTTGGCTACCGCCGGGATACCCGGCTCGGACGATCGGCCCGCATCGGCATGGCAATACATACAGGGAATTTGGTTCACCCCGGCGTGTACTCGATGGCTAAATGGTATCGGCTGAACTACGTCTGCCCGGGGTGCCCATGGCCGCTGCGACAGCGCGATCGCTGCCCCTCCCAGGGCAAGCATCGACAGGGCGAGCACCAGCACGATCCGGTTCATACTCACAATCAGGCTTGTAAATAGGGCAAAAAGCGCAGCCGCGACACTGTTCGGCAGGTAAAGTTTCTAACAGTACCGTCGCTCCAAGTAAAGATAGTTAATGATCCCCGCTGAATTGGATCGTCCAATCGAAGCGCGCACCTGTGGATTGGCGACGGGCGAGAACGCTGATTTATTGCGCCAGGTAGTTTCGATGGTCCGCAAAGTATGTTACTTATGACCAAGCCTTGTGGTCTGAGGCTTTTCGACAGGTGCAAATCAAGACTGCTTCTCGACTGGGTCTTTTACCGCCCTACCTCTTTGCCGAGCTTGACCGCCTGAAGAAGGAAGTGGCAAGCAAGGGCGTTGACGTTATCAGCCTCTCGATCGGCGACCCCGACCTGCCCACTCCGCGCCACATCGTCGAGACGCTCAAGCGCGCCGCCGACGACCCGGCAAATCACCGCTATCCCGACTACGAAGGCTTGCCGCGATTTCGCAATGCGGCCGCGGATTGGTACCGGCGGCGTTTCGGCGTCAGCTTCGACCATCAGCGCGAGGTCTGCGCCCTGATCGGCTCCAAGGAAGGCATCGCAAACTTCTCGACCGCCGTCGTCGATCCCGGCGACATCGTGCTGATTCCCGACCCCGGATACCCGGTGTACTACTCGGGATGCGTCTTCAACGGCGGCGAGCCGTATTTTCTGCCGCTCAGAAAAGAAAACGGATTCGTTCCCGATCTCGCCTCGATTCCCGCCGAAGTGGCGCGCCGCGCCCGGATGCTGTGGCTGAATTATCCGAACAATCCAACCGCGGCGACCGTTGACCTTTCCTGTTTCGAAGATGCGGTCAAATTCTGCCTCAAGCACGACATCATCCTCGCCCACGACAGCGCCTACTCCGAAATTGCCTACGACGGCTATCGAGCCCCGAGCGTTTTCCAGGCGCAAGGCTCGCGCGAATGCGCAATCGAGTTCCACTCGCTATCGAAGACTTTTTCGATGACCGGATGGCGCGTCGGCTTCGCGATTGGCAATGCCCAATTGATCGGCGCGCTCGGCAAGGTCAAGACCAACATGGATTCCGGGGTTTTCCAGGCGGTGCAGGAAGCCGCGATAACGGGCCTGGAAGGGGGAGACGGCGACCAGCTCGCCGAATATTGCGCAATCTACAAGCAACGCCGCGACCTGCTGATCGAATCGATCCGCGCGCTCGGGCTGGAATGCGAGAAGCCGCGGGCGACGTTTTACCTCTGGAGCAAAGTTCCGCGTGGTTACACCTCGGTTTCATTTACCGAGCGCGTGTTGAAGGAAGCCGGCGTCGCGATTACGCCCGGCTCCGGATTCGGCAAGGGTGGTGAGGGATACGTTCGCTTCGCGCTTACGGTGTCGAGCGAACGGTTGGTCGAGGCGGTGGACCGACTAAAAGCGCTACGGTTTTAACGGCGAGGATGCCCAATCGGGCTTTCATCGGAATAGGCAGTAATCTAGGCGATCGAGCCGGCAATTATCGCGAGGCGATTGCCCGGATCGCCGCGATCCCGGACACGAGGATCGTGCGCCAATCCTCGATCTACGAGACCGAGCCGATGGGCGATCTCAAGGGCGCGTTTCTAAACGGCGTCATCGAAGTTGAGACTGAGCTCCCCGCCGAAGTGCTGATGCGCCGGCTGCTCGCGCTCGAGCGAATCATGGGCCGCAAGCGCGTCAAGGGACGCAAGCAATCGCGCGGCAAGTACCGGCCGCGAATCATCGACCTTGATTTGCTGTTCTTCAACAAGGAGACCATCGACACGCGAATCCTCAAAGTTCCGCATCCGCGCCTTCATGAGCGCCGCTTCGTGCTCGCCCCCATGAGCGAGCTGGCGCCCGCGCTGATCCATCCGAAACTCAACGCGTCGATTTCCGAAATGCTCGCGGGACTTAAGTCGCCGTTTCGTGTTACGCTTGCGCGAGCGGACCTGCTCAGGCCGCAATCGTCAAAACGCGAGGCATTCACCAGATGAAGTATTTTATCGATACCGCGGAGGTCGCCGAGATTCGCGAGGCCGCCAGTTGGGGAATCATCGACGGAGTCACGACCAATCCGTCCTTGATGGCGAAAACCGGGCGCCCGTATCACGACGTGCTGCGCGAGATTTGCGAAATCGTCGACGGTCCGATCAGCGCCGAAGTCATCTCGACCGAAGCGTCCGCGATGATCGAAGAGGGCGAAAAGCTCGCCAAGGTCCACAAGAACATCGTCGTCAAGTGCCCGATGATCATCGAAGGCCTCAAGGCGACCCACGCGCTCGCCAAACGCGGCATCCGCGTCAACGTCACCCTCATCTTCACTCCGCTCCAGGCGCTCGCCGCGGCCAAAGTCGGCGCCTCGTTTCTGTCGCCGTTTATCGGACGGCTCGATGACATCGGACAGGACGGTTTCGCGATCGTCGAGGATATGGTGCAGATACTGTCGAACTACGACTACCCGGCCGAGGTGCTGGTCGCGTCGGTGCGCAACACCACGCATCTGCTGCGTGCGGCTGCGGTCGGCGCCGATATCGCGACCGTGCCGTTCGCCGTGCTCAAGCAGACGCTCCATCATCCGCTGACCGATCTCGGGCTCGAGCGCTTCCTCGCCGACTGGCGCAAGACCAATCAGAAGATCTGAGCAGGGGTGACCCCTGGCCGTGGCGACGGCATGAAGGAAGAATCACCTGCGCGGTGGGCGGCAGGGGGCTGCAGCCCCTGCACCCGCAGTGAGAAGACGGAAAATCTGCGCAGGCAGGGCTGAGCCCTGCACCCACCGTTAAGGCCGCGCTCCGTTGTCGCGCGCGGCCCCTGCCAACGGCTTAATACTGCGCGACCGGATCGCGCTGCCTAATTCGAAACGGCAGCAGATCGCGAGCGCTCTGCGGTCGGTAGGTGAGGGTTCCGCGGCGCAGCACAAAAGCCCGCCTGCTCACTTTTTTGTGTCATTCTTGAGCGCAGCGAAGAATCCCGGATCTTTATTTGCCTCGCCCGTGTGCCCGTTTTTTCCGTCATCCTGAGCGAAGCCGAAGGATCTCGCGCGCCAGCGCGTTCTTCGTATTTGCGATACCCCCGACGCCGGTGATAATCCGATTAAGCATTGAAAATGGAAATCCCTCATAAGAGGTGAGCGGTATGGCTACCAAGGGTTTCTCGCACATCGGCCTGTCGACCCTGGATTTGGACAAGACACGGGATTTCTACGTGAACGTGCTGGGCTTCAAGCCGGTCCGATGCGACACCATTCCGATTCGCGAAGGCGGCCAGATCCGTCACATCTTCTTCGATACCGGCCGCGATCAGTTGATCGCGTTCATGGAGGCGCGCGGAGTCCCGGGCATCCCCGCCGAATACGACGCGGGCATCAACCGCGGGCTCGGCCTGCCAAGCGGCTTCTATCACTTCGCTTTCGAGGCCGGTACCGAGGCCGCCCTCCAGGACAAGCGCCGCGAACTGATCGCCAAGGGTGTGAAGGTCACCGAGGTGGTCGATCATGAGTGGGCGAAGTCTATCTACTTCAAGGATCCCAACGGCATTCAGCTCGAGTTCTGCACTTACATCCGCAACTTCACCGACGAGGACGCGCAGATGAAGGTAAGGTTCGAGATGTCGCTGGAAGGGTTGGGACCGGACGACGCGTCGAAGCTGAAGCCGAATCCGAAAAGATAGCCGCCCCAATAGCCTCGCCCGCGCGCCCGTTTTTTTCGCCATGCTGAGCGAAGCCGAAGGATCTCGCGCGCCAGCGCGTCTCGCCTAATTCGTAGCGGCCGCGGGTGGCGCTGGCGCGGAATCGCAGGAGGGCTGCTGCTGCCGCGTAGATTCTTCGCTACAGCAGCTTTCGCTCAGAAGGACACCGGCGGCCCAGCAGCAGACGGCGGCGATGGCGTCTTCACGAGCGGGGATTTGGACCCAGCAGGACTCGCAGCAGCACCGATCGTATCCGGGCAAACCGCGACACCGGCATCGGCCTGGGTGGACTTGGCGGTTCTGCAGACGGAGTGAGGGGGACTCGCGAAGAAGTTTTGATATCGGGGAAAATCCGTGAGAGCTTTTCGGCTAGCGCGTCAAAGTCGATGAAAGGTTTCTCAAAAAATTCGATCGCGCCTTGACGCAGAAAGTCCGCGCGCAGGGCTGCTTTGGATTGAGCACTGATCACTACGACTGCCACCTCAGGCATTTCCTTGCGGATCATACGGAACAGTAGTTCGGCGTTCAGGCTACCCGTCTCCGGCATGATGAGGTCCAAGGTGACCAGCTGAGGACGCAGCTCCCGGACCAGCTCGAGCGCGGTCGCCGACTCCGACGCCGTCGCGATAATCTCGCAGCCGATTGCCTCCAGGCGTTGCCTGATGATGCCTCGCGCCGAAGCGGAATCCTCCACCAGCAAAGTTCTTACGGACACGGTTCGCGATCCTACTTGATGGCATCGTAGCAATATCGAGTGCGATTGGCGACTTTGGGTCCTCGCGTAGACAAGGCCGAGCAATCTTTCGCGCCAGTGGATGGAGCACGGCTACCGGCGCGGCCCTGAACCGACGGATCGCCCCCAACTGAGGCACCTTTCTTGCTGCAATATGGAGTTTCGCCCAACGGCCACAGGGGGCGATACCAATTGCCTGCGGGAGATGGTAAGCACTGCGCTAAGGAAACGGCAAAACAACAGAAAACTATTAGGAACCAAACCATTGGTCGTGAACGAAAGCAAAGACTTGGTTGTGGTCGTAGATAGTGATCTGCGAGCGCTGATCCCTGAGTTTCTCAGAAGCAAACGCGCCGATATCGCAAACAGCATTCATGCGCTGGAGCAGGGCGACTATGAAACCGCACTGCGCGTGGGCCATCAACTCAAGGGCGAGGGGGCCGCGTTCGGCTTAGACCAAGTTACCGCGATGGGTGCCGAGTTGGAACTTGCGGCGACAAACGCCGATCGCTGTGCGGCGCTGAAGTGGGCGAGGGCTCTGGCCGAGTTTCTCGACCACGTCGAAGTCAGATTCCGCGACTGAGCCGGCCGCGACTACCGGTATTGCCGAGGCGCTTTTCTCGCGCCCTTCGATCAACTCATAGCTTGATCCGACGGAATCGTCGTTCGATTAGTTGCAGAGACGACACTGTGTTGTTGTGAATTTGCTACTTATTGACATTCAAAGGCAAAATAACGCGACTCTGGATCGTTGGCGACGAGGGCTGAAGACTACAGCAATAAGTAGGCGATGTTGAGCAGTTAAAACGATTAAAAGCCTGCTAGTCTTCTATTCTTTCCGTTAAGAACGCCCATTCGTCGATGAAGTTCACAATTGGCGCGTGGTTTGCTTCGCTTTCAGGGGATTGCACTGGCAGGCGACGCTGGAGGAGCTACACAGTGAGCATAATTGGATTCAGAAGGGGACGCCCCGAAACGGATATCCCTGAGGCTGAGAGAAGCCAGCTCCAGGCTGCCGAGCGTGAACTCGAAGCTCTCCGCGCCGAACTGGCCGAGCAGGTCGCCGCTCGCCATGAAGCCCAAGACCGCCTCGAACAGGAAGTTGCACGGCGCGATCGGATTATTGCCGAGGCCGAGCTGGCTGCGGCCGAATTGCGCGAGAGCGAGACGGCGCTGCGCCAACTCTTCGATCAGAGTCTCGATTCGATGACGATTGTCGATCTCGAAACCGGCAGATACATCGATATCAACGAAGAGTACGCCCGAAATAGCGGCTACAGCCGCGAAGAGGTCGTCGGTAAACGCTCACGCGAATTCTTTCCATTCCTGAACCCTGAGGAGGGCCTCCGTTACGTCGAAGAGATCAGACGAGCCGGCCTCGTCAGGAACCTGGAGGCCGCCTTTCGCCGCAAGGACGGTAGCACCTACTACGGTCTGATCTCCGCGATCAGGCTCAAGCTCCGCGGACATTCGTGCCTCGTCACGGTCACTCGCGATATCAGCGACCTCAAGGAAACGCAGCATCGGCTAACCGCCGCGCAGGTCCGCCTCGAACAGGAAGTTGTGGAGCGCGATCGGATTATTGCTGAGGCCGAGCTGGCTGCGGCCGAGTTGGGCGAGAGCGAAACGGCGCTGCGTAAACTCTTCGATCAGAGTCTCGATTCCATGTCGATTCTCGATCTCGAAACCGGCAGGTACATCGACATCAACCAGGAGTACACCCGAACTACCGGCTACAGCCGCGACGAAATCATCGGCAAACGTTCGCGCGAAGTCCGGTTAATGAGGCCCGAAGAAAACGACCGCCTGGTCGCCGAACTCAAACGAGCCGGCTTCGTGAGGAACATGGAGGCCACCTTCCTCAGCAGGGACGGCAATGCCTACTGCGGCCTGCTCTCCGCGTTCAATATCAAGCTCCGCAGACATCTGTGCTGCGTCTTTATTACTCGCGATATTCGCGATCTCAAGGAAACTCAGAATCAGCTAATCGCCGCGCATGAAGCCGCGCTCGAGGCCTCGCGCGCCAAGTCTGAATTCCTTTCGACCATGTCGCACGAGATCCGCACCCCCATGAACGCGGTGCTCGGGATGACGGAGCTGTTGGCGAACAGCACTCTCACCGACGAGCAGCACCGGTGGGTCAACGTGATGCACTCCAATGGCGACGCGCTGCTCAATCTGATCAACGACATCCTCGACCTTGCCAGGATCGAGAGCGGCCACCTCACCATCGAGCGCGTCGCGCTCGATCTCGAAGAGTTGATCGACAAGCTGGGCGACACGATGGGCATGCGTGCGCACGAAAAGGGACTCGAGCTAGCGATGCACATCGCGCCCGACGTGCCGCGCAATCTGGTCGGCGACCCGCTGCGTCTGCGCCAGATTCTGGTCAATCTGCTCGGCAACGCGATTAAGTTCACCGATCGCGGCCTGATCGTTCTGAGCGTCGAACGCGCGAACATCGTCGCGGCGGATCAAACAGACCCCGATCAGATCGGATTGCGCTTCTCGATCCGCGACACCGGCATCGGCATTCCCGAGGACAAGCTGTCGGTAATATTTTCCAGCTTCGGCCAGGCCGACTCGTCGACCACGCGCCGCTACGGTGGCAGCGGGCTCGGTCTGGCGATCGCGAGCCGGCTGGTCAAGCTGCTGTCCGGCGGCGAGATCGCGGTCCAGAGCGAGCTGGGGGTGGGGAGCTGGTTCAGTTTCGTCGCGATGTTCGGTGCCGGGCGGGCGGTGCCCAAGCGCGCTGGCGCGGCGGTCGTCAATCTCCGCGAGGTTGAGACCCTGATCGTCGACGATACCGAGGTCAATCGCTTGATTCTGCGGGAGCTCCTCCAGGCCCAGGGTGCGCGAGTCACCGAAGCGCCAAGTGGTAAGGATGCACTGGCGGAACTCGAGAAAGCGAGCGCCACGGGGCGCCGGTTCGAGCTATTCCTGCTGGATTGCAGAATGCCGGAGATGGACGGGATCGAACTGGCCGAGCGCATCCGCGAGTTCTATGCGAAGCGCGGCGCGCCGTCACCGGTCGTGATGATGCTCACCTCTGACGAGTTGAGCGTCCGCCTCCCGCAGTTGTCTGAACTCGGAGTTCGCGGCTATTTGGTCAAGCCGATACGGCGAACCGAGCTGCTCGAAGCGATCGGTAGAGCAATGGGCGACGCCGAGACAGTTGCAGAGTCCGCGGTGAGTCCGCTTGCGGCCGAAGCAAATGGCGCGCTCCACGGATTGCGGATCCTGCTGGCCGACGATTCTCCCGACAACCGTATGCTGGTGCGCGCATTCCTCTCGAATACCGGCTGCCAGCTCGACGAGGTCGAGGACGGCCGCAAAGCGTTCGCGCGGTTCACGACCGGAAATTATGACCTGGTGCTGATGGACATCAGGATGCCCGTGATCGACGGGATCGAGGCGACCCGCGCGATCAGGCGGTGGGAGAACGAGAACCGCGAGGGGCAGCGCACGCCGATCATTGCGCTGACTGCGTCGGCGCTGCCCCTCGCGGTGCGCACGTGCCTGGCCGCCGGCTGCGACACCCACGTGAGCAAACCTATCAAACGGGTGACTCTGATCGACGCGATTCGCGCCGCGGCTGACGCCGGCGCCGCCAGCTCCGGCCCGTACGTCGCGGATTGACTACCAAAACGGTGGTCGGTTCAAACTCTCAGTTAACTTCCGGCGAGCGCTCGGCAATCAGCCGATCCAGCTCGGCGCGCAGCTTGGGCAGCACTTCCTCGTAGCCGAAAAAACCGATCTTTTGATCTTTCTTCTTGAGATTCACCGTGGTCGGACCGCACCACAACCCAAGGTCGGCGTCGTCGGTCTCGCCCGGCCCGTTAACTCGACATCCCATCACCGCAATCGTGATCTTGTACTTGCGCGCGTAGGTCGTGAGTTCCTTGACCTGCTGCGCCAGCTCGACGAACTTCTCGTTCTCGACCCGCGAGCACGACGGGCACGAGATGATGTTGAGCCCCGCGCCGAACTCCGGCACCGAGATGAACCTGCCCGCGGCGACGTCCTCGATAATCTTGTGCCCTACTGTCACTTCCTCGTGCTTGCGCTCGTTGGGCAGCGTCAGCGAGACGCGGATCGTATCGCCGATACCCTGCGCGAGCAGTTTTTCGAATGCGATCCGGGTCTTGATGATTCCGTCGGGCGGCAACCCCGCCTCCGTCACGCCAAGATGAAGAGGCACGTCGGGCCGGCGCTTCGAGAAACGCCGATTCGCGTCCATCACCTTGCTCGGATCGGAATCCTTGAGCGACACGACGAAGCGCGTGAAGCCCAACTCGTCCATCAGCTCGCAATGGTACGCCGCCGACTCGACGATCGCGGCCAGTTGATCGCCCGGATACTTGTCAAGAAACGCCGGCGCGACCGAGCCGCAGTTAACCCCGATGCGGATCGCGAGGTTGCTGTCGCGGGCCACATCCACCAGCCATTTCACCTTCTGCTTGATCGTCTTCGACTTTTCTATGTGGTGCAGATGGCCCGGGTTGTAGCGAATCTTGTCGACGTGCGGCGCCACCCGGCCGGCGATCTTGTAGTTCTCCTGCAAATCGACCGACAGCACGATGCCCCTGGTCTGCGCGCGGATTTCCTTGAGCGCCGGAATTTCCTTCTCGTTGTCCATCGCGATTCGGACAATTCCCGCGCCCGCGTTGGCCAACTGATGGGCCTGCGCGACCGTCTTATCCACGTCGATGGTTCGCGTCGCGCACATCGATTGGACCACCACGGGCGCATCGCCGCCGACCTTGGTGCCGCCGATCGTTACCTGCCGCGTCTTCCGATGTTTTTGTGCCTGATCCATTTCCACCGATTCAATTGTTCCCAATGCTGCCGAATGCGCGCCGCCCATTCCAGTAGTTGTGTTCTTCAGCCACCGCCGTCGCGCTTGCGTCTGAGAATTCAACTATAGCAGACCATCCGGTCGTATCGACAACCACTGCGCTTCGCGCCCGTGAGCGCATCGGTCGCCGGCGCCCGGTGCGCGTCTGCGACCCCGTTTCGCTGATTTCGGCGTTATTATTGGGCAAATTTGGCTCGATCCGAGGCTCGTCGCCACCCCCATTTTTGGTGCGATTTTTCTCTTGCAATGAGTAAGGTTTCTCACTAAGTTTCTTTTTCCGTCAATATTAGACGGAACGTGAAATCGCATAAGAGAGGCTGCTGGGTTCGTTAATTTATCGCGGCAAAGTTTCTACACTCAGGCTCTTCCGCGGGAGGGAGAAAGCTTAACAATGAATACCGTCGTCCTGGCAATCGCTGACGCTGATTCGCGTCCCTTTCCCGACGTTATCCTCCGCAGCCAGTTCTTCGAGATGGTCGGCACGAGATCGCTCTCCAGCGAGCAGCGCCTGATGCTCGCGGTGCTGGCCGACGCGATCAACGTCGTGCAGGAATGCGGCAACTCGACCAGCCTGCGCAAGCGCAACTCGTTTAACGAAGCGTGGAACTGGATCTTCACCAAGGGTGTCACTTCGCCGTTGTCATTTGACAACGTATGCGACGCGCTCGGCATGGATACCCGGGGCTTGCGATGGCGGCTGTCCGAACTGGTCGCCGGCCGCGGCGGCGCTCCGCTGCGCCTGCGGCTCAAGGAAGCGAGCCGGATCCAACGCTTGACGGTTAATCGAACGCGCCGGCGAGATCGGCGCGGGTTGCGCCGCGTCGCTCCCGCCCGCTAGCGACTAACCCTCCGATTCAGTCGTCCGATTCAGGTCGCACGCGATCTACGAAACCGCGCCCGCGGTTTCCCGGTTGCTGACTATCGGAAGTGGCGCGCCAGCTCCGAAGCGTACGCGACCCCGATCTCGTCCGCGTTGGTCCGGAGCCATTGGCTGAAGCGGGTCGCCGCGTTTGGCTGAGAATCCGTAACCAGCAGATTGGCCATCAGGCCGCGAGCTTCGTCGCGAGTCAGCGTCACGTCGCGCATCAGCCATCCGACTATCCGCGCGAATGCGAGCGCGACGCGCGGATCGACGTGCACGATCCGCGATTTGCTGCCCACCGCGCTCGCAATCATCCGGACCAATTCGTCGAAGGTAAAAATCTCCGGTCCCACCGCGTCGAGAGTCGCGGACCGATCATCGCGAGCTGCCTTGACAGCAATCTCGGCCAGGTCCGCCGCGAAGATCGGCTGGACGCGGTAATCTCCTCGCCCGGGAATCGCGAACAATGGAAATCTCCGGAGCAGCCACGCGATGTTATTGAGCAAAATGTCCTCGACGCCGAAGATCAGCGCCGGTCGAATGATCGCGTAGGAGAGCGCCGACTCCCTGACTGCCGCCTCGACCATCGCCTTGCCGCGGAAATAAGGCAGCGGCGAAGACTCCGCCGCCCCGGTAACACTGATATGCACGAACTTGCGCACACCTGCCGCGGTGGCCGCATCGATCATCACGCGCGTATTCGCAACCGCCGTGTCGAAGCTCTGTCCGCCATACGGAAACCTGATCCAATAGGTATTGAATAGCGCGCCGGCGCCTTCAAGATTGCGCGCGAGATCGTCCGGGCGATCGAAATTGAACGGTGCGGCTTCGATCGAATCGCCAAATGGAATTGGCCGCGCCGGATGTCCGGTCAGCGTCCTGACTCGTCGCCCCCGAGACAACAGCAAGCGCGTGATGTATCGGCCGGTGTACCCGGATGCGCCTGTGACAACGTCGAAACCATTCTCTGACATCGCGCAGTCTCCTTCGCCGCTCAACCAATAGTGTAACAATCGCGACTGCGACAAGCTTCGCGAAGATGGCCGGCGGTTTCATTGTTGGTGCGACTCCTGATACGAATTCGGTCTCATCCAATGAAGGAGACCTTTGCGATGGACCGTCCGCTCAAGGGCGTCAGAGTTGTCGAAGTTGCGATGTGGGTCGCCGGCCCGTCCACCACCACCGTGCTGGGCGACTGGGGCGCCGACGTTATCAAGCTCGAAGACCCGACCACCGGAGACCCGATTCGCGGCTTCGTCACGCGCACCATGGGCGATCCCAATGCGCGCATCCGTCCGCCGTTTGAACTCGACAATCGCAACAAGCGTTCGGTCGCCGTTGACTTGCGCCGCCCCGACGGCCACGCCTTCGCGCTCAAGCTGATCGAACACGCCGACGTGTTCGTCACCAGCCTGCGCCTGGACGCCCTCGAGCGCATGAAACTCGATTACGCATCGCTGGCCGCGAAAAATCCGCGACTCATCTACGGGTCGATCAACGGCTACGGGCATCGCGGACCCGATCGCAATCGCCCTGCCTACGACTACGCCGCCTCGTGGGCGCGCTCGGGCCTGATGGCGACGATCGCCGAGCCGGGACAGTCGCCGCCCGGGCAGCGGCCCGCGATGATCGATCACGCCGTCGGCCTGGGCCTGGCGGGCGCAATCTCCGCCGCCCTGCTCGCACGCGAGCGCAGCGGCCGCGGCCGCGAGGTCAACATCTCGCTGTTCTCGATGGGCCTGTGGATGAACGCGTCGGATCTTACCATCGGGCTCATGACCGGCCACTCGCCACAATCCGAGTCGCGGACCGAGCGCATCAATCCGATGTGGAGTTCCTATCGATGCGCCGACGCGCGATGGATTTACTTCGTGATGATCCAAAGCGATCGCTTTTGGCCGGATTTCTGCCTCGCGCTCGGCAAACCGGATTGGCAGGGCGATCCGCGCTTCAAGGATTCAGTCGCCCGCGCGCAAAACTGCGCCGCGCTCACCGGCGAAATAGATCGCGCGATTGCGCTCAGGACTTGCGACGATTGGGCGCCGATTTTCGATCGCCACAATCTCATCTGGGCGCCCGTCCGCACCGACGCCGAAGTGCTCGTCGATCCTCAGGCCGAAGCTATCGGCGCTTTCGCCGCCGTGGACCATCCGAATATTCCCGGATGCCGCGTCGTGAACAGCCCCGTCGAGTTTGGCGGCGCCGACACGCCCCCCCATCGCGCGGCGCCCGAACTCGGCCAGCATACCGAGGAAGTCGCGCTCGAAATGGGCTTGACGTGGGACCAGATCTCCAGTCTCAAAGCCTCCGGCACCCTGGGTTAGATTTCTGTCCGTTCGATGCGCCAAACCCGCTGCCGCGAGGCGTTTATTACCATCATGCGGAAATCAAACAACGGTATAAACTCGGATTTCCTGAAAAGGTTTGACTCTGACGAATGCGCCTCCATATGATCTTTATCTGATTTTTATCACCTGTCAGCGGAGGTCGCCTGGTTGTGCGAATGATTGTTCCGCCTGTCGCTCATCGCCGCGAAATTGATCGCAACCTCGCCGAATTTTTCCGCGGCCATCGTGCCGCGCATTTCAACCGCGCCATCGCCTCGATGTGCCGATACTTCAAGCTGCGCCGCCCGCGGGTCGAATGGTTCGAGTATATCGATTGGGGCAAGACGGCGGGCCGCACTTACGAAGACGGCCGCATCCATCTCGTGCATCCCGAAAACTGGAAACGCGGACGCGTCTATTTCAGCGAGCGCCTGTGGATTCAAATGATCTACCACGAGATGGGTCATTTCCTGTTCTGGTCCGACGCCGAGCGCAAGGCCGACCTGTTCTCGCGCCGGATGGTGATCGGGCTTAAAGTCCCCGTCCGCCGCGGCTCATCGCGCTCGCGCACCCGGGCGGGAATCTCCAGCACGCGCCGCGCCGCAAATCGGGTCCGCAAGCGCCGCCCGCGTATTTCGATCGCACGAAAATCGAGGCGCACTGCTCGCATCGACGCTCGCAAATCCCGCCGGGTTGCCTGATGCCGCAAAAGCCCAACGTCGAAAACCGCTGGTGGGTCGAAACCACCTTCAAGAAGCCCAAGAAGGCCAAGTCCGAGACTGAGATGCCGCAGTTGCCGGTCGCGATGGCCTTTTACCAGGTCGCGCGCGACTACGATCAGGATCGCGCCAAGGAAGACCTGACCGACAACAACCTGCGCATCGCGCGCGAGGCCAATCCTCCGCAGGGCGACTGGGCTTACGTCGCGATGACCGAGCAGCATGCGCCGGCCAATGTCATCAAGCGCGTCAAGGACGAGTTCCGCATCCCGCGCGAGGCCCGCGGCATCGTGATCGATCACGGGCGCGTCGTGCGCCTGCTGATTTGCGGCCCGCAACTCGAGGACTGGATGCTCGACATCACGCTCGGCGAGGAGCCGTCGGTCGACGCGTACGTATGGTCCGTGATGTATCGCGAGCGAATCTTCCGCCGCGCGGAGGACGCGCTGCGCCAGGCGCGCAAATGGGCGATCAACCTGCTCCAGTTCCCTCCGCCGCGCGACGAGCCCTTCCGCGGCTCCATCCTGGTCTAGCCGAGCTTCGCACGCTTCACTAAATCCGGCAGGGGTGACCCCTGCACCCACCGTTAAGGCCGCGCTCCGCTGTCGCGCGACAGGGGTGACCCCTGTACTCAATGTTAAGGCCGCGCTCCGCTGTCGCGCGCGACAACAGCCCTGTCATTGCGTGGTCGCGAAAAGATGCGTTGCGCAGATTTTCGCGTCTTTTCACCGGGTGCAGGGGTCACCCCTGCCGCCCACCGCGCAGGTGATTCTTCCTTCACCCCTGCAAACCCACGGCGGGTTTCACTACAATTAACTTCGCGCCATGAAATACCTGCCCCTCGTGCTCATCAACCTGACCCGCAACAAGCGGCGCACGATTCTTACCGTGCTGTCGATCACGGTCTCGGTATTCATCTTCGCCTCCCTGATCAGCCTGCCCGCGCTGCTCGACCAGGTCCTGCGCGACCGCGCCAACTCGCTGCGCCTCATCTGCCACAGCAAGGCGGGCTTCTTCTACATGCTGCCCGAGGCGTATCGGCGCCAGATCGAAGCCGTGCCGCACGTGGACGCGGTGGCGGGCTACAGCGTCTTCATGGGAACTTATCGCGATCCGAACGAGCAGATCGGCATCCTCGCGATGGACGACGATCATATCCGCGAAATTTTTCCCGATTGGGAAGTGAGCGCGCAAGCCGAACACGAATTCAAAGGGATGCGCACCGCGGGCCTGGTCTCGACCACCTTGATGAAGAATTACGGATGGAAAGTCGGCGACACGGTGATGCTGCGCGGGACGGTGTATCTGGTCGATCTGCAGCTGACAATTGTGGGCGTGCTGAACGGGGAAGCTGCGGGGCCTCGAATTATTTTCAAGCGCGACTACATGGAAGAACTGCTCCACAGGCCCGGCACCGTCAACCTGTTCTGGGTGAAAATAGACCGCTCGCAATCGGCGCCTGCGGTGATCGGCGCAATCGACGAGATGTTCGCCAATTCGGCGCACGAGACGGTCACCGAAACCGAAGTCGAGCTGATCAAGAACGAGATGGCGAGCAATATTTCCCTGCTGCTCAGCGGCGCAAAATTTCTCGCGGTGATCGTGATCTTCACGATCGGGCTGGTCGCCGTGAACACGGCCGCGATGGCGGTGCGCGAGCGTCGCCACGAGATGGCGGTGATGCGCGCGATTGGATTCACCCGCAACTCGATCATTGCGCGAATCCTCGTCGAGGGGCTGATCGTCGGCGTGACCAGCGGTGCGCTCGGCTGCGGCCTGGCAGTACTGGGATTCGAAGTATTGCCGTATCTTTCCGGAGCGCTCGGTCCGCTGGCGATGGCGCTGACGCTGTCGCCGCGAGTCGTTGCCTACAGCTTCATGCTCGCCGCCCTGATCGGAGCAGCCAGCGGCTTCATACCCGCGACCCTGGCCACCCGCGGCGACATTTCAACCGAACTCCGCGCCGTCTAAGGCAGCAGGGGTGAAGGAAGAATCACCTGCGCGGTGAGCGGCAGGGGCTGCAGCCCCTGCACCCGCAGTGAGAAGACGCGAAAATCTGCGCAACGCATCTTTTCGCGACTACGCGATAGAAGAACCGCTGCCGCGCCCGGCAGGGGTGACCCCTGCACCCAGTGTTAAGGCCGCCCGCCGCTGGCGGGCGCGGCCCCTGCCGCGGGCGCACAGTCTTTTGATACTGGCCAGTATTACGCCCGAGAGAAAAAGACGCGCCGCGCGGATTTTTCGATTCGTTACCGGGTGCAGGGGTCACCCCTGCCCAAGGAGGCGCGGAACCCACGGTGGGTTCCGCATTCAATACGCTCTCAATCAAGCTGCGATTTTCGAGGATCGAGGCAACACTTCTTGTACTTCAGGCCGCTGCCGCAGGGGCAAGGATCGTTGCGCCCTGCGCGAGCGGCGGCTTCGCCATCCTCGGAGCGCAGACTATCCATGAGCCGTTCCACCGGCACGCCCGACCGCATCAGCGACGCGATCCTTTGCAGCGGTGGTCGGCTATGGATGAAAAACTTTTTCAGACCCGGGCAAAGATAGTTAAGACCCGATTCGCCGTCGGGAGTCCAGGCAAATCGATCCTTTGGACACCCGCCATTGCACGAGCTCAGGACCTCGCACTCCCTGCAGTATCGAGGCAGCCCGTCGCGCTTGATACGTCCGAAGTCGCGCTGCGCCGGGCTCTCCAGCATTTCCGCGAGCGGGGTTTCGAAGATGTTCCCGATGCGATGCGCCTGATCGACAAAATGATCGCACGAGTAGAAATCTCCGTTATGCTCGACGACGACGACATTGCCGCAGGTCTCCTTGAAGAGGCACAAGGCATGCTCCACGCCGAGGATGGGTCTTAGCGCCTCGTCGAAGTTCTGGATCGCGATACGGCCGATATCGTTGCGGACCCACTCGTCGAAAATCGTGCACAGGAACTCTCCGTAGGCCTCCACCGGCACCGTCTCCGTGCTTACCCCGACCCCGCCTTGGCGCACGACCAGCGGAAGGAATTGCAGGCACTCCACGCCCAGCTCCTTGAAAAAGCGGTAAACCGCCGTCGGCTGCCGGACATTCTCGCGATGGACGACGCACAGCACGTCGCATGGAACCCGGTAGCGCTTCAACAGCCGCCACGACTGCATCACCTGCTTATGGGTCGGGCGTCCGCCCTTGGTCACCCGATAGCAGTCATGGAGCGCCTTGGGTCCGTCGATACTGATGCCGACCTGGAAGCGTTCCGCCGCGAGGAAGCGGCACCAATCGTCGTCGATCAGTGTGCCGTTGGTCTGGATGCCGTTGAGGATCTGGCGTCCGGCGGGCCGATGCTTACGCTGGAGCTCGACGATTCGCCGAAAATAATCCAGCCCCAGGATGGTGGGCTCGCCGCCGTGCCACTGGAAGAAAATCAGCTCTTTAGGGGACGCCTCGATATGCTCGACGATATAGCGTTCGAGCAGATCGTCGGTCATCCGAAGCGCATCGCCGCCGGGATACAGGGCCGACTTGTCGAGGTAATAGCAGTAGCTGCATTCGAGGTTGCAGACCGCACCCGCCGGCTTTGCCATCACCTGGAATTCCCGTGAAGCTGTCACCCGCGAAGCTGTCAGCATTGAGCGATACGCTCCCCGCCCGGCGTGAATTGTCGCAAGGGAAGCATCTGACTTGGCATATCGCGCGGCAAACAGCGAAGCAATGGCGCGCCAACGGTGGGGATGCTGTAGCAACTCAGGATCGCGGTGAAGTGCGCACTGAACCGCAGCCATCCAGCGTCGATCGCGACAAAATCTCCCTCAGATGATTCTGGCGCATCGCTCTGAGAACAATCAGGTATCTTCAGGTCGTCTATCTTCGTCATTCAGATAACCAAACAGAACGTCTGGTGATGGCTTCTCGCATCACGCCGGATGTAGTCTTGAGAAGTCGGAACGATATAGGAATCGCGGTCCGAATTTGATCCTGCCCTACGATGGCTCTTCCGCTCGCCTTCGGCCACGTTGCGCTAGACCAACATCACCCGCCGGAAAGGAAGGCCCGTCGAGGCTGTTATATGTATCTTCCCATTTCTCTTGGAACCGTCGTGCTAATCCTGGTCGTGCTCTGGCTGGTCGGCGGCATCTGAAAGAAAGAGCCGGCTCTCTCTCAGCGCAATAGCCACTTCGATTCTCTGTTAAGCGCGAAACGTATATCGAGTGATTATTCGCAAACCCACGGGAGAATAGCCAGTGAAAGTTAGCACTTGGCGTTTCGAAATGCGCGCGGCACTGGCGCTGATGAGCCTGTCGCTTGCGGTCTCATGCGCGACCCAACAGGAATTGCCGCAGCAGTCGTTGCCCGTGCCGGCTGTAGCTGCGCTTGCGCCTGCGCTTTCAAGAACGGCGACTCCGCATACCAGCGCGAAGGGGTCGGGAGCTGTCAGGGCTTCCTATCAGGGAGATGCGTACGCCGGGCATCGGACAGCCAACGGCGAGCGCTACGACCCCAATGTCCTGACGGCGGCGTCGACCACATTACCGCTCGGTTCCTCGGTGATAGTGACGAACCCCGCGACCGGCCGTTCGGTGAAAGTGCGGATCAACGACCGCGCTCCCAAGGTCCACGGCCGCAGCCTGGATCTGTCGAAGCGCGCGGCAGAAGAGATCGGTATGACCAAGAGTGGCGTAGCGCGAGTCAAGGTCAAGCGGGCCGATTCGAAGCCGGCGAAGAGCGAATCCCCCGGCTCCGGTGCAGGTTCATCCACGACTTCGACTCCAAAATCATAATTTTTCGCAGAGCAAGGGACATCGCAATCGCGGCTGCGAAGTCAGCGATGAGCGCGATGATCGTCGCGATGATGTCCCGAGCAGCCGGGAATATCGCCACAAACGGCGAAGCAATGGCGCGCCAATTCGGCGTAGTGCTCTAATTCAGAGCTGAATGGCTGAATTTGGAAACGCGAGTGGCTCAATTTACGGGCCGACGCCGGGATTGATTCAGAATACATTCTGGGCAGAGCGGGACGCCACGGAGCACCTGGACGGCGTTCCGTTTGGGATGCCAGTAGCACTTCCGTTTATTCGGTTTTCTCGGCGACTTCATTTTGCCAATCGTGGATCGTCGGTTGCGATGCAGTTCGCAGCCGCATAGCGCAGCCCGCGTTGAACGATAGCTAGGGACAATTCCGATACCTTCTTTTCCGACTCGTCCTCGACACTCTTTTGCATACGCGACATCCGCGCTTCGCATTCGTCCAATCTTTCAAATGATGCCACGGTGATCCAATTGCTAGAGAAAACAGGCTCGTCGTCGCCAAGCATCGTCGCAGTCATCAATTGCTGAAGAGTATTTGTGTTTTCGTAGACATGGCCGGTCCAAAGATTCAGAAGAGTCGAGCGGATCGTCCCGTCGTCGATTGGCGGCAATGCCGAAATAGGCGGGATCATCAGATACCAGCCCACGAGCGCGAGCGCGGCAGTGTGGCGGAGATTCATGCCCGCGAGTTAACAGATTACCGCATAACCGGCAAACGGCGGCGGCGTGATGGTTGCTGGCATGACGGATCGGCTATGGTCGGTTGAAGAATTGATTTCACTGGCGACCAATCTGGAGGCGAATTAATGGCAGGTGAGATTGCCGGGCTCGCGTGGACCGGGCTTGAGTTCCTCTGGGAACATCGGATCGGAGTGGCAGCGGGAATTGTCGCCATCATCGGTCTAAATTCGTTGCGCGTAATCGCATGGAATACCGCCGCGATTGCCAACGAGTTGTCGCAAATCAGGGAAGTGCTAAAACGGCTCGCCGACAAGCTGCCAAATTCAAATTAGAAGACTACCCAACCTGCCGGCTACTTGCGGAACTCGACGGTCGCCGTCCCCGTCACCAGCCGCTCCGACTCCTCGTTCTCCATCCAGACATCGATCTCGGCGGTGCGATTCTCGGGATTCTTGTTCGTGATAAAACCGTGAATCGTCACCGTGTGATCGGGTTGCACCGGCACCCGATAGGTCGTGCTCATCCGCGTCAGCCACGCGTTGCTCGAGCCGATCCAATCCGTCACCAGCTTCGAGAGCAGTCCGAGGCTCATGTTGCCCGGAATGATCATCCCGGGCAGCCCCTCTTTCCTGGCGGCCTCATCGTCGGTGAAGCGTCCCGAGCCCTCGCCCATGCCCATCGTTTTGGCGTAGGCGCGGCACTGATCCTTGCTCACGAACAGCTCGAGCGGGCCGAGCGTGTCGCCGATATTAATCTCTTCGAAACTGTTCACCTGGTTCGACTTCCCGATAGCGCCGCGTTCAGGGGCGGTTCATGAAGCGATGGTCGATATGGGCCAGCACTTCACCTTTCTGGTTCTTCAGCGTCGAGCGGATTACGACGAACACCATCGTGCCCGTCCTTCCCGTTTTCTCGTAAATTTCCTTCACGTGCGAGCTGAGCGTTACGTTGTCGCCGGGCCTGATCGGCGCG
>Ga0181532_10001793_pt1 | contig 20445 bp, 12 predicted proteins | sample PEATcosm2014_Bin_33_FD_119768 | JGI IMG/M metagenome (GOLD analysis project Ga0181532, IMG submission 119768) | Peatland microbial communities from MTU Mesocosm Facility, Houghton, MI, USA - PEATcosm2014_Bin11_30_metaG | ecosystem: Environmental > Terrestrial > Soil > Wetlands > Peat | place... | reverse complement strand
GCCGTAGGAATCGTAGTCGAACAGCACCAGAGTGCTCAGCGTGCCGCCCGGAGTGAACTGGAATACCGTGCCGTTGCCGCCCACACCACCCTCCGAGGTTGTTCCATAAAGATTGCCGTCGGTGCCGAATGTCAGCGGGGCTTGCGGGTCGAAGCCGTCAATGCCGCCGGTGAAGGAGTACAGGCTGGTGAGCGACCCGTTGGTAGTGATCCTGAAGATGGTGCCGAGCCCGCCGGTCGCGACGTCGTTGGTGCCGCCGTATTGGGTGGTGCCATATAGATAGCCATCGGTGCCCTGCACCAACGCGGCGACGGGATAAGCGCCGTTGGTGCCGTTGAAGGAGGCCAGGCACGTAAGCGTTCCATTGGTAGTAATCTTGAAGACGGTGCCATATCCGCCGTACATGACGTTATAGATACCGCCGCCGTCGGCGGTACCGTAGAAGTTGCCATCATTGGCCAGTGTTAGCTGGGCCCAGGGGTTGGCGCCATTGGTGAAATCGAAGGAGACCAGGGTAGTGAGGATGCCAGTCGTCGTGATCTTGAAGACAGTACCCAGGCCGCCCATGGCCACGTTGTTGGTGCCACCGTTCTGCGTGGTCCCGTAGAGCAGGCCATCGGGTCCCAGGGCGAGCCCGGCCGCCGGGTTGGCGCCGTTGGTGCCGTTGAACGAGACCAGAGCCGTGAACAGGCCGTTGGTGGTGATCTTGAAGACCGTGCCGTCGCCGCCATTGTCCACGTCATTCGTGCCTCCGTCGTAGGTGGTGCCATAGAGCTGGCCATCGGGACCCAACACCAGGTCGGCTTCGGGATTCGAGCCGTTTGTGCCATCGAAGGAGAACAGAACCTTCAGCGTGCCGCCGGGGGTCAGTTGGTAAACCGTGCCGAGGTCATTGTCGCCTCCTTCGTAGGTAGTGCCGTAGAAGTTGCCATCCGGCGCTTGGACCACTCCGGCCTGAGCATCAGAGCCGTTGGTGCCGCCGAATGAAAGCAGGGGCGTGAAAGTAATGCCGCTGCGCGCACCGGGGGTCATGAAGGCCATATCCGCCCCGGTGTTCGTGCCGAGCGCGTTCGCCGCCGCCGCGGCAAAGTGATACGCCGTGAAGGGCAGCAGGCCGGGCACGTCCAGGCTCACGGAGACCGGGTCTCCGCCGCTGCCGACGTTCGTCACGGCGCTCGCATTGCCATAATCGGTCGTGAGACCCCAATAGAACCAGGCCGTGGTTGCAGCCCCATCGGGGACCACTGTGCTGTTGAAGGTCGCGCTGTTGATCCCGATGCTGCTGGCGGGTTCAGTCGTTACACTGGGCGGGAAAGGATTGATCACGGTAAGAGTCGCGACGGTGCTGGTCGCCGTTCCCGTCGCATTGCTGAGGACGACGGCGTAGGTGCCGGCGTCGGCCTGGGTCATGTTGCTCACCGTTAGGGTGCTGGTGCGGGAGCCGGCGATATTGCCCTGGTCGGTCAGGTTGGTCGAGCCTCGCTGCCAGCGGTAGCTCAGTGGGGGAGCACCGATAGCTGCGACTGTGAATAGGGCGGTTGTACCCGCGAAGTTGGTGAGACTGGAGGGTTGGGTGAGGATTGAAGGCAAGGGGGCCATCTGCATACGGAACACAGTTCCTGAGCCATTCGTGCCGCCAAAGGCAGCCGTGCCGTAGAAGCTGCCGTCGGCCCCCAGCAGCAGCCCGGCTTGGGAGCCGGCACCATACACGGTGGAATCGAACAAGACCAACGTCGCGAACGCGCCTCCCGGGGTTATTAGAAACACAGTGCCGTTGCCATCTACCCCGCCGCTGGAAGTAGTGCCATAGAGATTGCCATCGGCGTCCTGCTCCAACCCGGCGTCAGGGCTGGAACCGTCGGTGTCCCCGGTGAACGAGTAGAGAGTAGTAAGCGCGCCAGCGGCGGTTATCTCGAATACCGTGCCCTGGTCATAGTCGCCGCCGGCATACGTCGTTCCATAGAAGTTGCCGTCCAGGCCCTGCACGAGCCCGGCTTCAGGGTCAGACCCATCCCCACCGCCGGTGAAAGAGTACAGGGTCGTAAGCGTGCCATTCGTGGTGATGCTGAATACCGTGCCGGAATCATTGTCGCCGCCGCCGGAGGTCGTGCCATAGAGAAGCCCGTTGGTGCCGAGCGCCAGCCCGCCCGCCGGGTTGGCGCCGTTGGTGCCATTAAACGAGACCAGGCTGGTGAGGACCCCGTTGGTGGTCGTCTTGAAGACCGTGCCGTTGCCAGCGTAACTCGGGTCATAGGCGCCGCCGAATTCGGCGGTGCCGTAGTAGTTGCCATCCGGCCCCTGCGCCAGCGCGGCGGCAGGATTGGCCCCATTGGTGCCATTGAATGAAACCAGGCTGGTGAAGACGCCGTTGGTGGTTATCTTGAATACCGTCCCGTTGTCCTCGTCAACTGGATCGTTGGTGCCGTAGGTGGTGCCATAGAAGAAGCCATTCGCGCCGGGCGCCAACCCAGCCGCCGGGTGCGAGCCATTCGTGCCATTGAACGAAAGCAGCGTGGTGAGCACACCATTGGTGGTCAGCTTGAATACCGTGCCATCGTCATAATCACCGCCATAGTATGTGGTGCCGTAAAGATTGCCGTCCGCGCCCTGCCACAAGCCGGCCTGAGGGCTGCCGCCATTTGTGCCGCCGTCCAAAGAGGCCAGTAGCGTGAACGTGATGTTGCTGCGAGCGCCCGGGGTCAGGAAGCTCAGATCCGAACCCGTGTTCGTGCCCAGGCTGTTTCCCGCTACCGCCGCGAAGTGATATTCGGTGAACGCGAGCAGGCCCGGCAAATTCAGGGCCACAGATAGCGTGTCCCCGCCGCTGTCGAGGTTAGTCGCCGCGGTAGTGCTGCCGTAATCGCTGGTGAGCCCCCACAGGAACCACGCGGTTGTTGCCGCCCCGTCGGGATTCACCGACGCATTCAAAGTCGCGCTGCTCACACCAACCTCCGTCGCAGGATCTGTGCTTACAGTTGGGGCGAAAGGATTACGCACCGTGAGAGTGGCTACTGCGCTGGTCACCGCGCCGTAGGTGTTGCTAACAATGATCGAGTAACCGGCTGCATCGGCCAGCGCGACGTTGCTGAGGTTCAAGGTGCTCGTGCCGGACCCGGAGACGTTGCCCTGGTCGGTCAGATTGGTCATGGCCCGCTGCCACTGGTACTTCAGCGGCGCGGCACCGATTGCCGCGACGGAGAAACTGGCCGTTGCACCTGCGAAGACAGCAAGGTCGCTGGGCGGCGTAACGATGGACGGAAACGGATCAACGAAGAGGTGGAACAGGGTTCCTGCGCCGTTGGTTCCCCCGAACTCGGCTGCGCCATAGAAATGACTTGGCGCGCCCTCCACCAGTCCAGCAACGGGGTTGGCACCGTCACTTCCGCCAGTGAGAGAGTATAAGGGGGTGAACACGCCGTCCGGGGTGATCTGAAATGCCACGCCGTTGTAGTTTGTGCCGCCGTTGGACGTCGTGCCATAGAAATTGCCGTCCGCGCCGAGCACCAGTGGGGCGGTCGGCGTGGCGCCGTCGTTTCCACCCGAGAATGAGTAGAGGGAAGTAAAGGTGCCATTGGTGGTGATCTTGAAGACCGTGCCGGCGCCGATCGCACCGCCGGCCGCCGTGGTGCCGTAGAAGCTCCCGTTGGTGTACAGAGTCAGCCCAGCCTGGGGATTGGCGCCATTGGTGTCGCCGAAGGAGATCAGCCGCGTGAGGGTGCCATTAGTGGTGACTCGGAAGACGGTGCCATCGCCCCCGCTGGCAAGGTCGTTCGTGCCGCCGTAGGAGGCCGTGCCGTAGAGATTGCCATCCGGGCCGAGGGTCAGCCCGGCAGCCGGGTTGGCTCCGTTGGTGCTGCGGAAAGAGGCCAGGCGGGCAAGGATGCCATTGGTGGTGATCCTGAAGACTGTGCCGTTGCCGCCGTTCGCGACATTGTTCGTGCCGCCGTTCTGCGCTGTGCCGTAGAAGTTGCCATCCGGGCCCTGGGCCAGGTCGCCGATAGGATTTGCGCCGTTGGTGGTGCCCAATGAAGCCAGCACAGTCAGCACGCCATTGGTGGTCACGCGGAAGACTGTGCCATCGCCGCCATTCGTGGTGTTATTTGCGCCGCCGTAGGCGGTCGTGCCGTAGAAATTGCCATCGCTGCCTGCCACGAGCGCAGCCTGAGGATAGGCACCATTGGTGCCGCTGAACGAGGCGAGGGTGGTATGCGTGCCATTTGTGGCCAGCATGAAGACGGTGCCGAAGCCGCCGTGGTTTGTGCCGCCGAAAACCGTGGTGCCATAGAAGACGCCATTGGCGCCTGCCAGCCGCGCAGCCGGCTGAGCGCCGTTAGGATTGTTATCGCCAAATATGTAAAGCGTGCTGAGGGCGCCATTGGTCGTTGCCTTAAAGACGGTGCCATTTCCGAGGACGAGGTTGACGGGGCCGTTGGCGACGGTTGTGCCGTACAGGTAGCTGTCAGTGCCTTGCACCAGCCCCGCTTGCGGCTGGGCACCGTTGGCGCCATGGAAAGTGATGAGGGCCGTGAACGCGCCATTGGTCGTGATTTTGAATAGTGTGCCCAGGCCGTCCGAGCCGCCGTATGCCGTGGTGCCGTAGAGGATACCGTCAACGCCCTGCACCAGCACGGCTTCCGGGTCAGACCCGTTGGTGTTATTGAAAGACGTCAGAGTGGTCAGGGCGCCAGCCGTTGTCATCTTGAAGATGGTGCCATCGCCGCCGCTGTCCGCGTCGTAGGCGCCGCCGGATGCGGTCGTGCCGTACAAGTTGCCGTCTTTGCCTTGGATCACCGCGGCATCGGGAGAGGAGCCGTCGTTCCCTCCGGTAAACGAATAGAGGGTGGTGAGGACGCCGTTGGTGGTGACCTTGAACACAGAGCCGCTGTAGTCCGCGCCGCCGTAAGGGGTGGTGCCGTAAAGGTTGCCATCTTTTCCCAGCGCCAAGCCGGCAGTGGAGTTGCCGCCATCGGTGTCGCCCGTGAAAGAGTAGAGCCTCGTTAAGACGCCATTGGTGGTTATCTTGAAGACGGTCCCGGAATCGTAGTCATTGGCCCCGCCGTACTGCGTCACTCCATAGAGCACTCCGTTGGGCGTCTGCACCAGAGTCGCGGCCGGGGAGGCCCCATTGGTGTCATTGAATGAGGCCAGCTTCACCAGCGTGCCGCCGGACGTCATCTTGAACACTGTGCCTAGATCGTAGGTGCCTCCGGCTGTTGTCGTGCCATAGAAGTTACCATCAGCGCCTTGGATCAGCCCCGCCGCCGGAAAGGCGCCGTTAGTGCCCGTGAATGTAACCAGGGTGGTGTAGGCGCCGTTAGTGCTTATCTGGAAGACTGTGCCGAGATTGTTCGTGCCGCCCGACGGTGCCGTGCCGTAGAGGTTGCCATCCTTCCCCTGCACCAGCCCTGCCGAAGGGCTGGTACCATCGGTGTTGGTATAGCCGGAGCCGAAGGAGAAAAGCGGCGTGAGCGAGATGGTGCCTTGAACCGGGGGTGTGGCAAGGTAGAGCGCAGCGAGGATCACGGCGGATAACGCCCTTTGGGTCAGCTTCATATAGTGTGGTATCAGGTAGCCGCTCAGCTTTGCTGTGTCAAGCTTCAGTTGTTGGACGGCCCGCAAATGTATGCCGCCGGTAAGCTTGGAAAGCTGTGCTCTGCCGCAGGACGCAGTTGGCCAGCGATGTCCCTGCTCCCGCCCGGCATCCTACTTACCAGCCTGTGACCCGCGATTGCTCGGCGGTGTTCCGTGAGCTGTTCGCCGGTGGCTATCGGGCATTGAATGTGGCCTGGAAAGGGCCATAATAAGGTAGTTACTATGAGCGACTCGATAGACCTGCGGAAAATCCTGCAGGGCTGGCCTTACGACCCGGAACACGACGCGAGAATCCTCCAGGGCGAGGACGGCCGCGAGCTTCTCCAGGTGCGCACTCCCCTGGGCGTCGAGCAGTATGAGATGGACGGACGCCCGGATGGCGCGCGCCCGCACGGACTGGAATCAGCCCTCGAATTTCACGAGCGGCGCCTCGAGGAGGCCAAGGCTGCCGGACGGGAGGCCGATTTCGAATTGAACCCGCGGGAGTGCAGTGAACTCTTCAACGAGGGCACGCTTTACTATTTCCGCTATGTGCGGTTGTTCCAGCTCAAAGACTGGGCGCGCACCGTTCGCGATACCTCTCGCAACCTGCGTGCCTTCGATTTCCTGCATCGCTACGCCCGGCGCGAGGAGGACCAGCAATTCCTGGAGAAATGGCGCCCTTACATCCTGCGCGTCAACGCCTGCGCAGCGGCGATGCTCGGGGTGGAAAAGGGCGCTTACGACAAGGCCCTCCGTGTCGTCAATGAGACCATCGCCAAGGTCGAGGCACTGGACATGGACGATGAGACCTTCAAGTTCGAGCGCGAACGCTCACTGACCGCCTTGCGTGAATTGGCCTCCCAAATCCGTAAGAACCGCCCGTTGTCCGAGTTGGAGCGGTTGGAGCATCAACTCCGGCGGGCCATTGAGACGCAGGAGTTTGAGCGCGCGGCTCAGTTGCGCGACCGCCTGCGGGAGCTGCGCAAGCAGCACACCTGTTAGCCCCCTCAGGCCCTGGCGAAAATCCGGTTGGCCTCCTCGAGGGTTTCCTTCGAGCCGATGTCGTACCAGCGGCCGGGCACTTTCCAAGTAAAGACCGGCACCCGCGGGTAGAGCCACTGGACCAGCCGGCCCGGCTGATCGGGGTTGTTGCCCTCAGCGATGTATTGCTTGATCAGTGGCAACGTCGTTCGCGGATAAAAGTAAAGGGCGATGCCCGTCAGCGTGCTCGTCGGTTGCTGCGGTTTCTCCTCGAAGAAGGTGATGCGCCCACCGGCGTCGAGGGTGATGGCATTGAACTTCTTGATCTGCTCCAGGTCGCCAACATCATAGACCGCCAGAACAGGCGCTTGCTTCGCGCGGCAAAGCCGCCCGAAGTCCAACAGCTTCTCGCTGAACAGGTTGTCACCTCCGACGACGATGATGTCGTCATCAACGTGCTCGCTCTTCAGGACGAAGTGAATATCGCCAATGGCGCCGAGCTTGTTGGAGTCGTGGGTCGAACCGTCGTTAACTATAGTAAAGTCCAGTTTGGCTTTGGCGGCTCGGTAGCCATCGGCCCAAGTTTGGAAATGGCTGGCGAACTTCGCGTTGGTGACGACATAAACGCGGTCAATCCCGCCGATGGGCACGAGGTTGTCCAGCACGTATTCAATCATCGGCTTGCCGGCGACCGGCAGCAGAGGTTTGGGCCGCGTCAGGGTCAGTGGATACAGGCGGGTGGCGTAGCCCGCCGCCAGAATAATCACTTTCATGTGCTCCTTTACTTGGCTACTGAAATCCCTAGCGCAAGCTTCACTTGCCGTCAAACAGGCTGGGGGCGAGCTGCCGCGCGAGGTCTTGGCAGCGAGCCAGGATGTCCGGCGCGGCTTCGCAGTTCAGCGCGAACTTCGCCAACTCCTTGGCCTCACTGAGCTTCAGCCGGCGGATGATGAATTTGATCTGCGGCACGAGGGGCGGGGCGGCGCTCAGCTCGTCCACCCCCAGGCCAAGCAGCAAGGGAACCAGGACCGGGTCGCCGGCCATCTCGCCGCAGACGCTCACCCGTATCCCGTGCTGGTGCGCGGCGTCAACGATCATCTTGATCAGCCGGACGATGGCTGGATGCGTCGGCTCATACAGATGGGCGATCTTCTCGTTCATCCGGTCCACGGCCAGTGAGTATTGGATCAGGTCGTTGGTGCCGATGCTGAAGAACTGCACGCGCTTGGCCAGCGAATCAGCCACCACGGCAGCGGAGGGCGTCTCGATCATCGCCCCGATCTCCAGGTGTTCATCGAAGGGAATGCCCTCGCGGCGGAGCTCGGACTTATATTCCTCGACGAGCGCGTTGGCCTGGTTTAGCTCCTCCAGGCCGGAGATCATCGGGTACATCATCTTGAGGTTGCCCTCGGCGCTGGCGCGCAGAATGGCCCGGAGTTGGGCGCGGAAAATGTCCCGCTCCTGGAGCGAAATGCGAATGGCCCGCCAGCCCAGGAACGGATTGAGTTCGGTCGGCACTTGCATGTGCGCCAGGAACTTGTCGCCGCCCAGGTCCAGCGTCCGCACCACGACCGGCAACGGTTTCAGAGCGGTGACGGCTTCGCGGTAAGCCTGGTATTGCTGCTCTTCCCCGGGCAGCCGGTCGCGGTTCAGGAAAAGATATTCCGTGCGGAACAGCCCGACACCTTCCGCACCGTTGGCCTTGACCTGCTCCGCATCGGCGGCCTGCTCGATATTGGCGGCGAGAAAAACATGGTGGCCGTCGAGCGTGACCGCCGGTTCGTGTAGGATGTCCCGCAGCGTCTGCTGCAAAGTCGCCTGCTTGAGAATGATCTGCCCATACTCGTGCAGCGTCTGGTCGGTGGGATTGATGATGATGACGCCGTTGAGGCCGTCCAGGAGGGCGTATTGGCCGCTCTGCAATTCTTCGCTGGCGTCCTTCAGACCCACCACCGCTGGGATGCGCAATGACCGCGCCATGATGGCCGTGTGCGAGGTCCGGCTGCCGACCTCCGTGGCGAACCCCAGCACCTTGCGCTTGTCCAGTTGGGCCGTGTTGGACGGGGTCAGATCGTGGCTGATCAGGATGCAGGGCTCCTTCAAATGCCTAAGGTCGCTCTCCTCGTCCACGCCGAGCAGGTTGTTCAGCACGCGCACAGTGACGTCGCGCATATCGGTCGCCCGCTCACGCAGGTAGTCGTCGTCAATCGCCGCAAGCGTGACCGCGTAGCGCTCGGCGATGGTGTGGAAAGCGTGTTCCGCGTTGACCTTCTGCGTTTGGATCACGCGCACCACCTCGTCCAACAGCGTGCGGTCTTCCAGCACCAGCAAATGCGCGTCGAAGATGCTGCCCTCCTGGGCGCCCATGCCTTCGCTGACCTTGCGCTGGACCTCGAGGATTTGGTGCCGGGTTTGCACCAGCGCGCGCTCCAGCCGGTTGATCTCTTCCCCCAGTTCCGAGTCTGTGAGCTGCCGCCGGGAGATGGCAGGCCGCGCCCGCCCGACGACGAGAATCTTGCCGCGGCACACTCCGGACGAAACCGGGATGCCGTGGAAGGTCTTTTCACCACGCGGCTGCGACTCGGGCATGGACGATTCCTAACTAGACGAATTCATTGATCAGGTTCTCCAGGAACTCCTGCCGTCCGCTGGTGTTCGGGGCGGCATCGCCCTTCTTGAGCATGTAGTCTTCGAGGTCCTTCAGGCTGGCTTTGCCGGACTCGATCTCGGCGCCGATGCCGCTGTCCCAGGAGCTGTAACGCTGCTTCACGAATTCGGCGAGCCGCCCGTCGGCCCGGATGGCGGCCGCGATCTTGAGACCGCGCGCGAAGGCGTCCATGCCGCCGATGTGGGCGTAGAACAAGTCCACTGGCTCGAAGCTCTCGCGGCGGACCTTGGCGTCAAAGTTCGTGCCGCCGGTCTTGAAGCCGCCCATGCTGAGGATCGAGACCATGATCTCGGTGGTTAGATAGATACTGGTGGGAAACTGGTCGGTGTCCCAGCCCAGGAGCAGGTCGCCGGTATTGGCGTCAATGGAGCCGAGGGCGCCGGCAGCAATGGCGACTTCCAGCTCGTGCTGCATGGTGTGGCCGGCGAGCGTGGCATGGTTGGTTTCCAGGTTGAGCTTGAAGTCGCGCAGGAGGTCGTATTCGCGCAGGAAGTTCAGGCAGGCGGCGGCGTCGGAGTCGTATTGATGCTTGGTGGGCTCCTTGGGCTTGGGCTCGATGTAGAATTGGCCCTTGAAGCCGATGGCTTTCTTATGCGCGACAGCCAGGTGGAGGAACTTGCCCAGGTGGGCCATCTCGCGCTTGAGGTTGGTGTTGAGCAGGGTGGAGTAGCCTTCGCGTCCGCCCCAGAACACATAGCCCGCGCCGTCGAGCGTGTGGGTGACCTCGATGGCTTTCTTCACCTGGGCGGCGGCGTAGGCGAAGACGTCGGCATTGCAGCTTGTAGCCGCGCCGTGCGCGAACCGCGGATGGACGAAGAGGCAGGCCGTGCCCCAAAGGAGCTTCACGCCCGTGCGCTGCTGCTCTTCCTTGAGGATCTTAACGATCGCGTCGAGGTTGCGGTTGGTCTCGCGGAGGTTCTTGCCTTCGGGCGCAACGTCGCGGTCGTGGAAGGCGTAGTAAGGCGTACCGAGCTTTTCGAGGAATTCGAAGGCGAGGCGCACGCGGGTCTCGGCCATCTGCATGGAGTTGGTGCCGTCCTCCCACGGGCGGATGGCGGTGCCGACGCCGAACATGTCGCCGAGCTGGCCGCGAATCGTGTGCCAATAGGTCACGGAGAAGCGGAGATGGTCCTTCATGGGCTTGCCGGCGACAAGTTCATCGGCATTGTAGTGCTTGAAGGCGAGCGGGTTCTTGGAACGCGGTCCTTCGTATTGGATCTTGGATACGCCGGGGAAGAATGCTTTGGCTTGCTTGTTCATGGTGCAAATAGTTTAGCGAAGGCTAATAGCGCGCCCGAGCAAAGACAAGAAGGGAGTTACACGCCACGGTTCCCAGGACGCATCTGCGCCCTGCGCCGCCAAGGCGCGCTCAGAAGCGCGACTGGGTCGGCTTTTGTTGCGTTGGGTTGTTCCCGGGCGGCAGGTAGTTCTCAGTGCCCGGGATTGACGGCATGGTCCCCGCTTGAATCTCCTTCTGATACTTCTGGCTATAGAGGAGCTCCATAGCGGCCGCCTGTTCGGGAGCCATCGGGGTTTCCGGCGGCCAGTTCTGGGACGTGGTCACCGGGGAGGGGGGAGCGCCCAAACCGCTTAAGGCGACAGTGCCGGGCGTGCTGGTGACCGGGGCGTTGGGCACTGCGGAATAGACGTTAGGCGGGGTTGCCCCCGGGTTGTAGGCGGCGCCGCCCCCAGTGTTCATGCGCGACGTGCGGGGAATGGCCCTGGGGTTGTAGGCGGCCGGGTTCCCAGCGGCTGCAGGGTTGAACGGGGGCGGGACTCCTCCGGGACGAGGCGGAACGCCCGGCGGTGCTCCTGCCGCCGGGGCGGCACTGGCGAGGTTCACGCCGTTGTCCTTAAAGTTCAGATTGGTAATGGTGCCGGAGTTATTGACCTTCACAAACTTCGGTTCGTCCTCATGGATCTCCAGCACCTCGACATCCTCGGATTTCTGGCCGACGGCCAGGGTGAGCGGGACTTCCTCTGCCTTGGCCCCCGGCTTGGCGGGCGGCGCCATCACCTTCATCAGGGCGAGTTTCTTGTCCAAAAGAGTGATAATGCCTTGAAGCGTGATCTTGCGGGGCGGGGGCTTGGTCGCTTCCGGGTCGGGAGGCGGCGGCGGGGCCTTCAGGCCGAAGACGTTCCGGTCCACAATTCCCTGGTAGGGGCTCGCAGGTGGCTCCGCAGCCCATACCGCGCTGGCTGCCCAGAGCGTCACCAGAACGCCGGCCTTGCACCCCATCATGCCGTTTCTCATGTGCTTAAGCTACCGTGCACGGGAATAAAACACCACTAGGAAGTTATAGTTGCGGGGAAAGCCGCTCATGGGCCACACCTTCACTTCCGCTTACGGAAGACGACTATCCGGTTGGTGTTCGTTCCCTTGGCATTGTTGTCCACCCCCCAGCAGTTGGCGGTCTTGGTGAACTTTTGGTCATTGATGAGGATCAATACCGGCTCCAGGCCGGCTGCCGCACCGGAGGGGACCACGGTTTCCTCCAGCTTCACCTTGCCCCGGCGGACCTCTCCCACCTCGAACGCAACGTGGCCGCCCGGGCGCAGCACGCGATGCAATTCTGCAAACACCTGGGTCATCGCCCGCTGCCATTCCTCGAGCTTGCGGGGCACGGTCAGGGTCACCGCGGCCGGGTCAACGCCGATAAACCAGCATCGGAGCCAGTTGTCCCCGGCGTAGTTCACAACGTCGAGAAACGGCGGGGAGGTGACCACTAGAGCCACGGTCCCGGAGGCAATCTCCGGCACGCTCCCCGCGGCCTGCGTCAGGAGCAGGGCCTGGTTGGAAACCGCCGCCAGTGACTGCCTCGCCTGCGCGGTGCAGTCGGCCAGCAGTTGGCGGCTCTTGCGGCTGATGATCTCGGCTACATGCCGCCGGGGCGGTTCCTGCTGGCGCGCTTCGTTGATCTTCTTCTGCGACTTCACCGACACTGCCTGGTTCGGCGGGAGCGTATAGACGGAGAAGAAACCGGGGGAATGGCCTGTCAGGCGGTTCACGGCCACCATGCGAATCCAGTCGTCAACCGGGTCGCCCGTCCCGCTCTCGCCACGTCCTATCAGGTAGCGCCTTAGGGCGCAGATCTCCCGCAGCGTGTCCGGATGGTAGAAGACCAGGAGGTCCTCGGGCAGTTCACCCGCGTCCTGGTAGTCCACTTGCCGGAGCCGCCTGGCGATCTCCTCCAACGCCGGCGGGCGCAGCCTGGGGCGCGTCAGAACGACGCTCAGCGGGTTGACGTCGCAGCCACAGGGCACGCGGCCCAGCAGGCCGGCTTCGACGACGGTGGTGCCGCGGCCCATGAAGGGGTCATAGACGATCTCGCCGGGCTCGGTCAGCCGTTCGATGAAGAACCGGGGCAACTGGGGCTTGAAGCAGGCTCGGTAGGAGACCTCATGCAAGCTGCTGGCCGCCCGCTGCTTGGAGGTCCAGAACTCGTTCACGTAGGTAGGAACGGACAGCCGCGCTCCCTCGAACGTGGCCGCCGCGGTTTCAATCACCTGCGTGGCCTTGCCGAACTCGTTGAAGGAACGCAACTGTTCCGCCAGCGGCGCTCTCAAATCAGGCGCAATCCGCGGTTGCGTTGCGAATCCAAACTCCAGATTCTCTTCCACTAACATGACGGCGGCAGGTTCTACTTCTGACGCACAAGTCGGCGTGTCTTCATGCGGTCCAGCCTGCGAAGATTCTCTTCTTGGCGCAAGCCTCACTGCTCGACCACCCCGGTGGCTTCCGTTGGACCAGCGGACCCGTCCCGAAGGTGGGGACAGGCCCTTGCTCCGATAAGGGAGGTAGCCCACTGGTGGCCGGGGAAGGGCCAGGCACCTGAGTGAGACCCCGGATTGTTCCTCGATTGTTCCATGCCTATCCGGTTGCGTGCCAAGCAGCCAATCTGCACATGCATTTCCCCTTTGTTTACAGGGGGGCTGGCACCAAGTTTTTCGGGTTTTGGCACGCAACCGGATAGGCATGGATTGTTCCTCGATTGTTAGGCGGTTTTGGGCACAAATGGCACATGGCGAACGTCCGATGGGCACCTGGAGGATATATGGGTTCCCGTCACGCAGGTGCGTCCACGGGCTGTTCCGCACTCGCGGATTGCCTGTGCGCCGAAGTTTCTGGCATGGTTAGCCGATGTATTTTGTTAAGAGCCGCTTCATTTGCGGCGGCGTCCTGGCGGCTTACCTGGCCTCGGTTGACCTCGCTTGCTATGGCCAAGCCCTTCCCGAGGCGCAGTTCTCGACCCGTGAAGCTGTGGGCGCCGTTGGCAAAGGCCGCTACTATACGCCCGCTAATCAGGTCCTCACTCCCACGGGGATCCAGGTCGAGCTGCCAAACCTGAGGCCGCAGGCCATCGCGCTCAGTCCCAATGGCCGGCTGCTCGTCACGGCGGGCAAGACGCACTCCCTGGTCGTGATTGATCCAGCCAACGGCAAGATCCTGGAGCAAGTTCCTTTTCCATCGGGCAAGGACTCGCAGGCGACGCCTGAGTCTGTTTCTGCGGAGATCCTGCACCCGGACAAGGAGGGCCAGCTCAGTTTCACGGGCCTGGCCTTCTCGCCCGACAGCACGCGCATTTACCTGGCCAATGTGGATGGCGATATCAAGGTGTTTGGTTCCAAGGCCAAGGGGAAGGTAGTGGGGCTGTTTTCCATCCCGCTGCCGCCCGCCAAGGCGCCGGGACGCAGCGCGGACATTCCGGCCGGCATCGCTGTGTCCGCGGACGGGAAGCGCCTCTACGTTGCGCTCAATCTATCCAACCGTCTGGCGGAACTGGACGCCGGCACGGGCCACGTGCTCCGGCTTTGGGACGTTGGCGTCGCGCCGTTCGACGTGGCGTTGGCCGGCGAGAAGGCTTATGTGAGCAACTGGGGCGGGCGGCGTCCCGACAGCCACAGCGTCAAAGGCCCCGCCGGCCGCGGCACATGGGTGCGCGTGGACTCGGTCCGGTATATCGCGAGCGAAGGCTCGGTGTCCGTCATCGAGCTAAGCCAGGAGGGGGGGAAGTCAGAAGTCAGAAGTGCGAAGGCCGAAGTCTTTACAGGGCTGCACGCTAGCGCGATAGCGGCGTCGCCCGATGGCCGCTGGATAGTGGTGGCCAACGCCGGCAGCGACTCGCTCAGCGTGATTGATACGCGCACGGACCAAGTCGTCGAGACGATTTGCGCGCGGCAAAGCCCTGCGGATCTCTTTGGGGCGCAGCCTGACGGTCTCGCATTCGATAAAGCTGGAAGCCGCTTGTTCGTTTGCAATGGCACGCAGAACGCCGTGGCCGTCATTGACTTCAAGCCCGCCCAATCCGCCTTGCGCGGCCTGATCCCCGTCGGCTGGTTCCCCGGCGCGATCGCTTATGACCGGGCGCGCAAGGCGCTCTGCGTCGCAAATATCAAGGGCATCGGTTCGACCGCCCAGCTCTCTCCCAGCGAGCCCAGGAAGTTCAACACCCACGAGTTCTTCGGCACGGTGTCGCTGGTGAGCGCGCCCGGGGAGCGGGAGCTGTCGCGCCTGACGCAAACGGCGTTGCAGAACCTGCGCTACGGTTTGCTGCAAGAAGCGAAATTGCCTCCGCGCCCGGACCAGCCGGCCCGCCCCGTGCCCGAGCGCGTGGGCGAGCCGAGCGTTTTCAAACACGTGATCTACATCATCCAGGAGAACCGCACCTACGACCAAATCCTCGGTGATCTCCCGCAGGGCAATGGGTCCCGCGATCTCTGCACCTTCCCGGAGGAGGTGACCCCCAACCACCACAAGGCCGCGCGCGACTTTGTCCTGCTCGATAACACTTACTGCTCGGGCGTTCTCAGCGCCGACGGCCATCAATGGACCGACAGCGCCATCACCACCGATTACATGGAGCGCTCCTTCGCCGGCTTTCCCCGCAGCTATCCGCACGGCATGAACGACGAGGGCGTGGACGCGCTGGCCTACTCGCCCGCCGGTTTCATCTGGGACAATGCCATCGCGCACGGCAAGACCCTGCGGGACTACGGCGAGTTTGCCATAACCGAGTCGGGTTGGCGGCAGGGATCGAGCTGGCCTTCACCCACTTTCCTGGATTACTACCGCTACTTCCTCAAGCTCACCGACAACATCCGAATCTCCTGCCGCCCCGCCATCGAGTCCCTCCGGCCCTATCTCGCGACGAACACCGTGGGCTGGGACTTGCGGATTCCTGACGTGTTCCGGGCGGCGCAGTTCGTCAAAGAGCTAAACCAGTTCGAGCAAGGGGGAGCTTTCCCAAACCTATGCCTCATCTGCCTGCCAAGCGATCATACCTGCGGCACCAAAGCCGGTTCCGCCACCCCGGCGGCTATGCTGGCGGACAATGACCTGGCCTTTGGCCAGATCGTCGAAGCCGTCAGCAAGAGCCGTTTCTGGAAGGAGACTTGCATCTTTGCCATCGAAGACGATCCGCAAGCGGGCTGGGACCATGTCAGCGCGTATCGCACCACGTGCTACGTCGTCAGCCCCTACACGCGTCGGCACGCCGTGGTGAGCATCCAATACAATCAGACCAGCGTCCTCCGCACGATGGAATTGATGCTCGGCCTGCCGCCCATGAATCAGATGGACGCCACGGCCACGCCCATGACAGCCTGCTTTGCGGAGATCGCCGACTCCACCCCGTTCACCGCCCTGACCAACAACATTCCCCTGGACCAGATGAACCCGTTTCCCAAAAAGATCTCGGATCGCGTCCTGCGGAAGGACGCCTACGTTTCGGCGCGCCTGCCTCTGGAACTGCCGGACCAGTGCCCCGAAGACGTGCTGAACCGCATCCTGTGGCACGCACTCAAAGGCTCCCAGACCCCCTATCCCACTTGGGCCGTGAGCCCGGTCCGGGATAAAGACTAGCGGGCGGGTCCAGCAGATTTTCGGAGCGCGGACATTCCTGTCCGCCTCGCCGCGACTGATCCTGGCAGGCGGACAGGAATGTGCGCGCTCCGGATGACGATTTAGTTTAGTTGCGGCTTGGCGGCGCTCGCGAACTCTCCCTCTGGCGCGCGCCAACCGATAGCCCGCCCACAAGGCAGCCTTGCCACGTCTTTGTCCGTGTAGCTCTGCGGCCTCCAGCCGCCTTCCAGGTGAGCCACCGTGGCCTCGCCCGCCTTGATCACGACGGGCAGGATGACGGTGATCCGGTTACCGTCGCAGTTAATGGCTTGCGCCTCGACCCGATAGGCGCCTGGAGCAAGGGCTACGACAGACGGCGTGCCGTCTGTCTCGTCGCGGGCGTTGGGCACGGTCGTTACCAGGTCGCCGCTTTTAGTATAGACGGTATAGCCCGTGTGGGCGGGCTCATACCTGAAATCATTCCTCTCCGGGTCAATGTTCGAGAGCCACTGATCCCTGTTCAAATCAACTACCGCGGGCATTCTGGCGGAGTAAATCAGGAGTGATCCGTCCCCTGACCCTGCCGCCTCCAGCATCGGGGCGGGCCCGACCGGTTCAATCACGGCTACCTTGGGCGCCGAGGCGCAACCCGCCAGCCAGGTTGCGGCGGCGGCCATTGCGAGTGAGCGTGCGTACTTCATTGCGTTGCTTCTATCCTTTCCATTTCTCATTGCTGCATTGTTGTGTTACGGCTGCGTTGTTAGTGTTTCCTATAATGCGCATGAATCTAGCACATGAGCGCATCTGTTGCAAATCGCATCCCTGAGGGAGGATTGGCGCGGACGAATTCCGGAGCCATCCATCCGCAAAATGATAGAAGGAGCAGACGGAAAGATGGGGGAAGACAGTTTTACAGGAACAGGAAGTCAGCCGCAGACGGGCAGGTTTCCAGGGTTGTTCACCCCAGATTCTGTGGGCCACTTAAGCGATATATAACGTTACCGTTGCCACTAGCAGGCAATAAATGTTATAGTTAACGTTAACGATAGCAAAGCTCATCACCTAACTTGCTCAGTGCTTCTGTTCGTCGGGATCGCTCCAATAGAAGCTCAGGATCTGGATGTCGCGCGGATTATTGCGGAGAAGGATGGCGGAGAAGTAGCGCGAGTAACCGCTCACGGTGGCGGTGACGTTAACCTGAAAGGTCCGGCTGCGCACATCCCCAAACCGCCCGATTAGCGCGGCCATTTGCGGATTGATCTCAGGCATGCGCGAGACCTGGCCCACGCTCCGGTAAGGGCCGGTGAGGCCGCTGCCGTCGTCTTCCCCTTCACGGCCGCTCACGATGGCCTGAGCCGCCTCCGGGGTCATGTTCGGGATGAGCTGGAGGACGGCAGCCGAGGCGGTGTTAATGTTGATCTTGCCGTCGGAGATTGGGGTGAAGAGGTCCACCAATCCGACGGGAAAGGAAGGCTCGTCGGTCGGCATGTGGGAGCGATTCTCGCGGGGCGTGAAGATGCTCACCGGATGATCAGAGGATGAAGTGCCCCAATACATGTCCGGCGAGATGCCCCGGATGAGCAGCAGTTCCGACAAGTCGTCAATGGGCCCGTTCTTGGCGGCGTACGGTGGATTCATTCGGGAATAGTCGTCGGAGGTGGCCCCCTGGATGCGAGTACCCTTGTCCATCCAGTTCAGGATCGAATTGGCTAGGGGTGTCACGTCGCCGGCATCCATGTTCATCAGCGTGAAGGCGTTCTGCAACAGGTCCTGGCCCCCGGGTTGGATCATGGCATTGATGTTCCACTTGCGCTCCAGGTCCTTGATCTCCCATTTGAAGGTGCCGTCGCCAAGCTGGACCTCTTTCTGCACGTCGGCCAGGGGGCTGTTGGAGGTGCCGATGCCGCCCGGGCCGCCGGCCCAGACCTGGTCCATCCCGTCGTAGGGTTCGCTGGGAATCTGCAACTGCTGCGCCAGGATCCAGCGAGCGTACTCGACACCGGAGCGCCCGAGCCACTGCAACTCCTCTTCGCTGTTGCCGTTGCGCGCCAGCTTGGTTTCCACCTTCATCGAGTAAGCGAAACCGCCGGCCAGCATCGTCAGGACGAAGATTGAGATCATGACGACGATGAGCGCGATGCCTTCCTGGCCTCGCGCCACTCGCCTCCCGGCGCCCCTTGCAGCAGCCATTCTCATCATCGGCCAAACCTGCCGGAGTTTATTGGCTGGTTCGGATTGACTCCCGGCGGGGGCGGGGAACCAGGCTGGCCGGGCTGGCCGGCGAACTGCGGCACCTGCCACATGCGCTGAACCGTGACTGCCGGAATACTGATGATGCGGGTAATCTGGTCCACCGCCTGCGGGTTTTTCGGGTTATCCGCGACCGTCAGGTTGATCATCACCATCTTGGGCAGTTGATTGGTCTTGGCCTCGGTCCATTCGTCCACCCATTCGGGCGGGTTCTTGTTGCCGTCGAGGAACTGCATCTCTAAGGACTTCACGTTTTTCACCAGCACGAGCGGATTGTCCTTCTCCTCGGGGTCCGGGTCGTCCATCACCAGGGGCATTTGCCGCAGAACGAGTTGCCGTGTTCCGTCGGGCCCCGACTCCACCGAGAAGGTGACCCGCCGCACGTCCAGATCGCCGAATTTGCCGCTACGGGGGAACGTCCTGGAAAGGTGCGCGACAAAGCTCAATGCGGCCTGGTTTCCGTTCTCCGCCATGAAGTAGTAATAGGGCAGGTTTGCCGCGAAAGATTGCGCCGAACCGAGGGAATCCTCCAACATGCGGACGGCAATGCGCATCCGCTGCACCGAGGCGGCGACCTCCAGGCCCGTTTTGGATGCGCGCAGGATGGCCGTCCAGCTCGAATAGATGGCCGCCAGCACCAGCGAGAAGATGCCGATGGCGATCATGATCTCGATGAGGGTGAAGGCGGCGCGAAGGCGACGAGGGACGAATGACGAATGGCGCATAAGCCGCGAAATGCGCAACGTGAAATATGAAACGTGCCGGGCACACGGCGGGGGACAGGCCGTGGCCTCTGGTCCCAGGTCAGTGGTCGTTCGAGATGAGAAGGCGGTATTCATCACCGGAACCTTGGTGCGCCGAAGCCGCCGTTCTGCGGTGAGTCCGGCGCAAAAACGAAGATGCTCATCGTGTCCACGGGCCGTTGGACGCCGCGGCGGTGCACTGTGATGTTCACCTGGAACAGGCCGTTCGTCGCGGCCTGCACGATCTCAGTGTCCCACGAGTATTCGGGAGCCATGTTGCCGAAGTCACCGGATTCGAAGCCTTCGTAGAGCTTATTGGTTTTATAGATTTGCGAGGCGACCATGCCGGCATCCACGTCCACCCGGCGCAGGGCGCGGGCGTTGCGCACCACATTCGATACCAAGGCCAGAATCGCAAAGATGGCCATGAAGAAGATGCCGCAGGCGATCATCACCTCCAGCAGCGAGAAAGCGGTTTGCGAGCGCCGAGTCAGTCTCATCGCCTTATCTCATCTCCGCCTGCAGCCTGTAGCGGTCGGATTCGACGGAGGACAGGCTGGTCGTGATCTCCAAAAAGACCCCCATGACTTCCCCGGCGTCGGAAAGGAATACCAACCGCATTTCGTCGCACGTGCCGTTCGGGTAGAAGCGCACCCGGGCCTCGTGCACGTCAACGTCCTCCCGAGGGACGTAGCGGATGCCGTTGATCTTGAGCGAGGCGATGGCCACGTTCTCGGGGATTTGGCCGGACAGCCCCGAGCCCGAGGCCGTGGGCATGCCGGACATCGGCGCTACGATCTGTCCGCCGCCCGGTGTGGGAGCGCCCCCGCCCCCGCTGACTTCGAATCGCCCGTCATCGCTGTGAAAGACGACCTCGGTCATGGTGCCCCGCATGATCGCTCGCGCGCGCGCATTGCTGCAGACTTCCACCAGCTCGCTCACGGCTTTGCGCATCGGCGCCTTGTGCCAGACCTTGTAAACGATGGGCACGCTCATGGTCATGACGATGGCCATGATGGCGACGACGATCATGATCTCGATGAGGGTGAACCCATTGCGGAGTGCGGAGTGCGGAGTGCGGAATTCCCGCGGGCCTGTGGACCCTGGACGGTGGACTGTGAACCGGGGGCCGAACATCAGCGGGCGATATTGGCCGTGATGGCGAACATGGCCGAGAGCACGCTCAGCAGCAGGAAGCCGACGCCGACCGCCATGACGATGATGAGCACCGGCTCGATCATGTTGGTCATCACGCGCAGCGCAATGCTGAGCTCGTTTTCGTAGGTGTCGGCCACATTCTTCAGCGCGCCGGGGACGTCCCCGGTGTCCTCGCCGATCTTCACCAGGTCCACCATGAGCTGAGGGAATATCTTGCTGCGGGCCAGCGG
>Ga0181532_10001791_pt1 | contig 20476 bp, 13 predicted proteins | sample PEATcosm2014_Bin_33_FD_119768 | JGI IMG/M metagenome (GOLD analysis project Ga0181532, IMG submission 119768) | Peatland microbial communities from MTU Mesocosm Facility, Houghton, MI, USA - PEATcosm2014_Bin11_30_metaG | ecosystem: Environmental > Terrestrial > Soil > Wetlands > Peat | place... | reverse complement strand
GATAGTTCCGGTCTGGATGACGAGGAAGAGCGTCCAGCCGTAGAGGAAGCCGCAGAGCGGGCCGAGCGACTGGCGGAGGTAGACGTACTGGCCGCCGGCGCGGGGCATCATGGCGGCGAGTTCGCCGTAGCTGAGCGCGCCGATGAGGGTCATCAGCGCGGTGACCAGCCAGGCCGCGATGAGCAGAGCGGGCGAGCCGACGATGCGACTCATGTCGGCGGAGACGATGAAGATGCCGGAGCCGATCATCGAGCCCATGACGATGGCGGTGGCGGAAAAAAGTCCTATGCCGCGCACAAAGTGCGGGGCTGCGGCGGGATCGGTTTGGTCGTTGGTAGAGATCATTTGAGGGCGTCTACTGCGAGGCGGCGGAATCAATCGAGTAGACGATGGCTGGTTCGTCGGTGAAGTCGGTGAGCCTGGGCGGGGCGCTGAGTTTATCCGCGACGGCCGGATTAAGCAGCCAACTGTAGGTGCCTTTGAACGGGTAGCCCGCGGTGGGCGCAACCTCAAGTTGCCCGTAGGCCTTGCCCTCTCCGCGCAGGGACATGTAGCTGTTGGCGTCGATGCGGCCCTTCAGCTTCACTCTGGCTTCGGCGATGGTGTCTTTGCCGAGGATGATTCCATCGCGCGTCCTGAAGGTGTGGCCGGGCTGGATGGAGTACTCGACCCAGCCCGCGACGCACGGGCCGCCGGGCTTGACCAGCACACGGATGGTCACGCCGTCCTGTTGCCAGACGTGAGCGGGCCCATTCTGCGAAGATTCTTTGCCATAGGTGGCGCGGAGTTTTTCGCAGGTGTCGCCGGGCTTCATGTCGGGCACGCTTTGCGCGGCAGCGGTACATGCGATGAGGAATACGGCGGCAATGGCAGATGTCTTCATGCGGATACCTCGGAGGAATAGACTTTTGTTTTGCCTGAGCGATTCACGTTCCCTCAGTTCTACCGCAGACGGGCGAGAAAGTCGCGCGCGAGCTGAGCGGGGCTTTCGTTGGGGGCGAAGAGCGCGGAGATTACGGCGACGGAGTCTGCGCCGGCATCGGTGACGCTGCGGGCGTTGGCGCGGGTGATGCCGCCGATGGCAACCAGCGGCTTAGTGGTGAGCGCGCGGGCGCGGCGGACGCCTTCGAGGCCGACGACGGGGTCGGGGTTGAGCTTGGTGGCGGTGGTAAAGACGGGGCCGATGGCGATGTAGTCGGCTGAGGTTTGATTCGCGGCCTGAACCTGCTCATCGGTGTGGGTGGAGACGCCGACGATGCGGTCTGGGCCGACGACGCGGCGCGCATCTTCGGGGCAGAGATCGCCCTGGCCGACGTGGACGCCGTCGAAGCTGGCGAGCATGGCGAGGTCGGCGCGGTCATTGAGGATGAGACGGCAGGGACTGGAGGCGAATGCTTTGCGCAGGACTGCACAGGCGCGCAGAATCTCCTGCGGGGAGCCGTTTTTATCGCGGTACTGCAGCAAGGTGACGCCGGCGGCGCGGAGTTCACTGGCAACGGCGGCGAGTGAGACGCCGTGGGCGGCGAGGACTTCTGCATCGACAATGACGTACAAAGGATTGATAATCATTTTGGATTTGAAGATAGCAGCTTGAGAGATGCAGCAAGAGGTGTAAGGCGATGAAGCTCGGAATCTATACCGCCAATCTGAGTCCGCGGGATCGCTGGGAACGGATGCAACGGATGGGATTTATTCTATACATCCTTCAGTGGACTCTTATCGCTGCCAGCATAGGGGCTCTGGGCGGTCTTGTCAGCGTTTTTCTACCTCTCCTACATGATCCTCTCACCATAGCGGCGGTACTTGGAGATGCCACAGGCGCTGGTGTTGCCGGCGCTCTCTATGCAGGATATTCCTGGCGCAGTGCGAAGAAGCAAGCCCGGACTATAGGAGGTACTTCCTGATGTTCGAGAGCATGAACGCAGTCAGCAGGGTAGAACGAGAGCGCGAACTGTGGATCAGACAAATGAAGATGGGCAAGAAGCGCTATCTGTTCATGCATGCCGTGATTTTTGGTGGTGCTACATTCACACTCCTCCGCGGGGTGATTTATTTTTTCACTCTCTACGTCCATCCTTTCGATTCTACGGGCAAGGTGGTTGTTGCCACGGTCGGAATGTTCCTGAGCATTTGGGCTGGCTATAGGATCGCATTGCTGTTATGGCGCAGGGGAGTCAGGATTACGAGCACGACGGGTGCGACTGAGTAGATCGGCGGCATTGCCGTTGGGTGAAACAAGCAACGACGAACTACGGAGATTCTGGCTTCGCCAGAATGACGACTCGATAAAGAGAATGACGACTCGAACGGCGGTTGTGTTACGCCTCTATCTCTGAAGTTGCCTTCTCCGCCTGGCGGGCGAAGAAGCGCTCCATGAACTTGGTGTCGAACTGGCCGGCGCGGAACTCGGAGTCGTCGAAGATTCGCTGGTGGAGTGGGATCGAGGTATAGATTCCCTGGACCACGAACTGCGAGAGCGCGCGCTGCATCTTGTTCATGGCCTCTTCTCGATTTGTGCCGAGGCAGATGAGCTTGGCGATGAGCGAGTCGTAGTAGGGCGGTACGACGCCCTCGGCGTACTGCGCCGTGTCGACGCGGACGCCGTTGCCGCCGGGCAGGTTGAAGGCGGTGATGGTGCCGGCGCTGGGGGTGAATTTTTCGGGATGCTCGGCGTTGATGCGGCACTCGATGGCGTGGCCGGAGATGGCGACCGGGGAGGGGATAATCTCCGACAGCTTTTCGCCGGTGGCGATGCGGATCTGCGCCTTGACCAGGTCGATGCCGGTGACCATCTCGGTGACGCAGTGCTCCACCTGGATGCGGGTGTTCATCTCGATGAAGTAGAGCTTGCCGTCCTCGTCCATGAGGAACTCGACGGTGCCGGCGTTCCAGTATCCGACGTCCCTCATGCACTTTTGGATGGTCTGGCCCAGCTCGGCGCGCAGCTTGGGCGAGACCATGAGGCTGGGGGCCTCTTCGATGAGCTTCTGGTGGCGGCGCTGGATGGAGCACTCGCGCTCGCCCAGGCTGAGGACGTTGCCGTGCTCGTCGGCCAGCACCTGGAACTCGATGTGGCGTGGCCGCTCGAGGTACTTTTCCATGTAGAGGTCGCCGTTGCCGAAGGCGCCCGCGGCCTCGCCGGAGGCCTGCTGGAAGAGCGCGGGCAGTTCCTCGGCGGAGCGCACGATCCTCATGCCGCGGCCTCCGCCGCCGGCGGCCGCCTTGAGCATGACGGGGTAGCCGATGGAGCGGGCGCACTCCAGGGCCTCGGACTCGCCGGCGAGTACGCCGTCGGAGCCGGGGAGGATGGGGACCTTCGCCTTCTTCATGGTCTGGCGCGCGGTGCATTTTTCGCCCATGAGGCGCGTGACCTCGGGTGGCGGGCCGATGAACTTGATGTTGGAGGCGCGGCAGACCTCGGCGAAGTTGGCGTTCTCGCTGAGCAGGCCATAGCCGGGATGAATGGCGTCGACGTCGGCGATCTCGGCGGCGGAGATGACGGCGGGGACGTTGAGGTAGCTCTCGGCGGCGCGGGGCGGCCCGATGCAGATGGCCTCGTCGGCAAACTTGACATGCAGGCTGTGCCGGTCAGCCTCGCTGTATACGGCAACGGTGCGGATGCCCATCTCGCGGCAGGCGGAGACCACCCGCAACGCGATCTCACCACGATTTGCGATCAAAATCTTATGAAACATTTTCCGCCTTTGAGTGACTTACAACATCGCCGTCCCGGTTGCGCTCGCGCAATCTGATTCGCAGCAGAACGACGAAGAATAAGAGATCAAGTAGAAATGCAGGAATCAGCAAGAAAATTCGGGTCGATCTCCAATCCATGCAGATCATCGTCCCTAGGACCAACAGCAACACGATGAGACTAAGCAAAGGTGTTCTCAAGAAATGCTTCATACTCTCTCCTCGGTTACACCATATTGCAAACTCTGATTTTTATCGCGGGCGAATGGCGAAGAGGGGCTGTCCGAATTCCACCGGCTGGCCGCTGACGGCGATGCGCCGGACGATCTCGCCGGCCACGTCGCACTCGATCTCGTTCATCAGCTTCATGGCCTCGACGATGCAGAGCACCTGGCCCAGCTCGACCTGGTCGCCGACCTTGACGAAGGCGGGCGCGCCGGGCGAGGGCGACTCGTAAAAGGTGCCCACGATGGGCGACTTGACCTCGTGCAGCTTCTCCGAATCCGCCGCGGCGGACCCCTCCGCGGAGGCCGCGCCCAGGCCTGGGACTGTGCTGGTTGCGCTTGCGGCCAGTTGCTGCGCCTGTGCCAACTCGGCCGCGCTTGCTCCGGCGGCGCCGGCAAACTTGATGCGCACCTTCAGGTCCGTGCGCTCCATGTCGAACTCGGCGATGCCGTTTTCCTTCAGGAAATCGACCAGCTCGCGCAACTCCTTCAGCTTATTGCTGTCCATCGTCCCTCTTCCTCGCGCTGCAAGCGGCGCTCAGTGCATCTAGTCTTTTCGAACCTCGAACCTCGAACCTTGTACCTCGAACCTGATTTGTTACAACTCGATCCAGGCCTTGGGGCTTGGAGTTAGAATCTCGCAGCCGGAGCGTGTGACCAGCACCGTGTCTTCGATGCGGATGCCGAACTTTCCCGGCATATAGATACCGGGTTCAATTGTAACGATCATTCCGGCTTTGAGCTTCTCCGTTCTCTTTGCGGCGAGGCGCGGCTCCTCGTGGATCTCCAGGCCGAGGCTGTGGCCGGTGGAGTGGGTGAACCACTGGTCGAGGCCCGCGCGGCGCAGCACGGAGCGTGTTGCCTCATCGACATCACCAGTGACGACGCCCGCGCGGACAGCGGCCACACCCGCTTCCTGCGCCTCCAGCACGGCGTCGTAGGCGGTGCGCTCGGCTGTGGTGGCGCGGCCGATGTGGATGGTGCGGGTCATGTCGGAGCAGTAGCCGTCGAGGAGCACGCCGAAGTCCAGGGTGACGAATCCGCGCCGGGGCAGACGGGCCTGGGTGGCGTGGCCATGGGGCAGGGCAGAGCGCTGGCCGCTGGCAATAATTGTTTCGAAGGACATTCCTTCGGCCCCGGCGAGGCGCGCCGCGTGCTCCAGCTCCGCGGCGACCTCCATCTCCCTCATGCCCGGCTGGATGAAGGTGAGGATGTGGTCGAAGAGCCGGCAGCCGAGCGCGGCGGCGGCGCGCAGGCTGGCGATCTCGCCGGCGTCCTTGACCTGGCGCAGGCGGGCCACCAGCGGATCTACAGCGACGAAGAGAGTGCGGCGCTTCTTTGCCGGGACGGCCATGCGCATGGAGGCCAGGCCGGCCACGGTGGTCTGTGTCCCATCGAAGCCGCAGCGCTTGATGCGCGCGGCTGCGATCCACTCGCAGGCCTCGGTGAGCGGCGGCCGGGTGGCGATGACAACCTGGGTGCCCACGGCTTCGTCATTGGCCTGGGCGATGTAGCGGCCATCGGTAAAGAGCATGGCGCGCCTGGCCGGGCGCGATGTCTTGCGCGAAGGACAGGGCAACACCAGGGCGGCGCTGGAGCCGGTAAAGCCGCACAGCCAGCGCACATCGGGAAGATTGGTTACCAGCAGCGCGTCGACTCCCGCCGCCCGCGCCGCACCCGCCGCTCTCTTCCTGCGCGAATTCAAGCTCATCCGATCAATTCTACCGAAGAGGGCGCAGAGAGCAATTGGCAAACCCTCCGCGCTCTGCGAAAGCGCGAAACCCGGTATCATGGACCATGGCTGTAAATATCGCCGAACGACCGCTGGCAGAGCAGAAGACGCTGCTGACCCGACGCAACTTCCTGCTTGGCTCGGCAGCCGCTGCCGGCGGGCTGGCGCTCTACTCCGGCGAGATTGCGCGCCACGAGATCAGCATCGTCAAGTTCAACCTCGCGCTGGCGAAGCTGCCCGAGGTGTTCCAGGGCTACCGCATCGCGCAGATCAGCGACATCCACTACGACGAGTACACCGAGCCCTCGTTCGTGCGCCGCGTGGTGGGCCAGGTGAACCGGCTGGCGCCCGACCTGGTGCTGCTGACCGGCGACTACATCAGCAATACTCCGCTGGGCCGCGAGTTCGCCGACCAGGCCATGCATCGCTGCGCCGAGGAGCTGCGCGAACTGGCCTGCCCGCTGCGCTTCGCCGTCATGGGCAATCACGACTCCATCCTGGGCGCGCCCACCATCCGCCCAATCCTGGCCGCGGTTGGCATCCCGCTGCTGGTCAACCAACATGTCGCCATCGAGCGCGCGGGGCAGCGCCTTTGGCTTTGCGGCATCCACGATCCCGTGACCCACATCCCCGACCTGGAATCCGCCATCCCCGAAAAGCCCGATGGCCCGGTGCTGCTGATGTCACACGGCCCCGACTACGCCGACGAGGTGCTGGCCCACCCGCGCGGGGCGCTGGTCGACCTGATGCTGGCGGGGCACTCCCACGGAGGGCAGGTCCGGTTGCCCATTGTCGGAGCGCTGCATTGCGTGGATGGCGGCAGAAAGTACGTCCAGGGGCTCTTCCGGCTGGGCCAGATGCAGCTCTATGTGAACCGCGGGATCGGCACGGTGGGTTTGCCGTTCCGGCTGAACTGCCCGCCGGAGATCACATCGTTCACTTTGAAGAACAGTGGGTAGTGGGTAGTGGATAGTGAGTAGCGAAGGTCAGGCGTATGCGTATGGGGGCATGAGGGATGAGATCTGGCTGCTTGCGCGGCCACTACCCACTATTGATTACCCACTGTTTTACCTTGCGCGGCCGGCGGGCTTCTTCTCGCGCGGCATGACGGAGACGTAAGAGGTGGCCTTGGGGCCGCTCATGCGGACCATCCAGGCGTCCAGCAGGCTGCGCTTGAAGCGCCAGCGATTGCCCAGCTTGAAGGCCGGAATGAAGCCCTCCGAGGCATAGCGATAGAGTGTGTCCCCGCTGATGCCCAGATACTCCGCGGCCTGGCGAATATCCATCACCTCGCGCATCATCTGCTGGACAGCACCCGCCATGGAAGAACGCTCCCTGGAAACCCGAAGATACCGGAAAACCCGAAGATACCTGGGCAAATCCCCGACAAACCCGGCAATCCCTTTTGTAATCCCAAATGAGGGCCCAGGCAACATGATTCTAATTCTTCATGCAGGGGTGCATGTCTTAGCTACTAACTGATTGATAAACAAGGGGAGGTTCGAGGTTCTGGGTTTCGAGGTTCGAGGGGAGACAAAAAGCGGATTCCTCCACTCCCCACCCCAGCCAGCAAAACTGGCCGGGGGCCCCGGCTGCGCTGCGGAATGACAAACAAGAGGGCTGCGTACCGGTACTCTTGTGCGCTTGCTGGATCGTGAAACAATCCAGCAAGCGCGGAGTCCGAGGTGGGCACACATTTCGGCACGGCTAAAGCCGTGCCCTTCCGGGCAAGCGGCTATTACTTCTACTTCGCGGGCTGGAGGCCGCGGATGACGGCGAAGATGTCCTCGCCCACGGTGCGCGTCTGGGCGATTGCGTCGGCGATTGAGATGTCGCAGATCCTGGTTCCCTTGAGCACCGCCATGCGGCCGAACTTGCCTTCATGTACCATGTCGATGGCGGCGATGCCATAGCGGGTTGCCAGCATGCGGTCGTACGCCGTGGGAGTTCCTCCGCGCTGGGTGTGGCCGAGGTTGACCGAGCGCGTCTCGTAGCCGGTGCGCTTCTCGATCTCCTCGGCCAGGACCTGGCCGATGCCGCTGAGGCGCGCATGGCCGAAGGAGTCCAGCTTGTCGCCGACCGTGATCTGGCCCTCGACGTTGGGCAACTTCGCGCCCTCGGCGACGACCACGATGCCGAAGCGCTTGCCGCACTCCCAGCGCGCGCGCAGCAGGCGCACGACGTCGTCCATGTCGATGGGCCTCTCCGGGGTGAGGATGACGTCGGCTCCGCCGGCGATGCCGGCGGTGACGGCGATCCATCCGGCGTCGCGGCCCATGACCTCGACCACCTGCACGCGGCTGTGCGCCTCGGTGGTGGAGTGCAGGCGGTCGACCGCCTCGGTGGCAATCATCACAGCGGTGTCGAAGCCGAAGCAGGCGTCGGTGCCGCTGAGGTCGTTGTCGATGGTCTTGGGCACGCTGACGACGTTCACGCCGCGCCCGGCCAGCTCGACGGAGATGGACTGCGTATCGTCACCGCCCATGGCGATCAGAGCGTCCAGCTTCTCGTCCTGGATGACCTTGAGGCAGCGCTCGAATCCGCCCTCGATCTTCTTCACATTGGTGCGCGAAGAGCGCAGGACGGTGCCGCCGCGGTGCAGCATCCCGCTCATGGTCTTCATGCTGAGCGGCATGGTGCGGTCGTCCAGCACGCCGCGCCAGCCCTCCATGAAGCCGATGAACTCATCGCCGTAGTGCAGTACGCCCTTGTGCACCACCGCACGGATCACAGCGTTCAGGCCAGGACAGTCCCCGCCCCCGGTCAACATTCCAATGCGCATCGCAAGAACCTCTCAATCAGAATTTTCAATCAATCAAATGATACTGCAAGCGCCGGAGTGGGGCCGGTGCGCGATGTCACAGGACCGATGGGCCCCAACGGACATGTTCCGTCCCGGCCCAACATCAAAGTGAGTTTGAAGGCGGCGGCAATCGTTGTGGTTTGGGTAAAAAGCTGACCTCAGGGGGTAAAGCCCCATTAATTTTGCTGCACTTACGGCACGGGTAAACCCGTGCCCTTAAGCAAAACAGGGTATTTCCGCAGCCTGTAAAGCCGATGAGCGAATCTTTCCCCCGCCGCAACCGGCGTATTTCTTCGGGAAGGGATGGGATGGATGGTGAGAGCGCTGGGACTCGAACCCAGGACCAACGCCTTAAAAGGGCGATGCTCTACCAACTGAGCTACGCTCTCGAACCACACTCCAACGGTAGCATATCGAGCGGGCTTCGAGGCGTCCGGGAGGGCCTGGAAAAACGATTGACGAGGACGCCCGGAGAGGGCGCAGAAGGGCCGTGCGTGGGGATCGGCGAGCAGTGCATGGAGGGGCCGCGAAAAAGTACTGTGGGGAGCGGCGGAGGGGGCGTCTTGCAGAGCGAGGCCGACGCGGCTGCCAGCAATTTTGCCGAAAGCAATTTGGGGGCCGTTGGGGATGGACAGAGGCATGTAAGCGGAGCGAAGTGTGGGCGCGAATTTCCGCAATTACGGGGGGAATCCGCTAAATATTTGAAAACAATAGCTTACGGAGTGACACTTAAGTCGTATAGAGGACTCATTGACTTGGCATGGGAGCCAACGTAGGCTAAAAAAAGCTGGATAACTGCGCATAAGTGCAATCGATGGAAGCGAGTACGCCAGACCGGCTGGTGCTGGTCGCGATGCGTCAGACGGAACATACGGCGCTTCAGCGCGGGAGCGGTGATTAGCAGCTGCTGCCGGTCGCGATGCGTCAGACGGAACATCGGTTGCCATTTGTATCGACTCATAGAAAGTGGCTGGTGCTGGTCGCGATGCGTCAGAGCGGCCCTGTTTGCCGCCCTACTTATAACGGGTCTTATTAGCTGGCTGCGATCACGATGCGGCAGAGGGCCTAACCGGAGCAGCAATGGACTCTAGCGGCACAGAAGCGGGCGACGAACAGGCGGTAGCCGGAACGCCGGAGGATGTGGCCGCGCTTTACTTGTGGGCCAATCTGCAAGGGGCGAAGTATCGCGATTTTTCGGCGTCGCGGAGGGAGTACCGCGCGCAGGCGCGGTATCGCGCAGCGCAGACGCTGCGGGAGCGTGAGCTGCGGGCGCAGGCGGCGGCGGAAGCGGCGGCCGAGGCGGCTGAGCGGACAAAGCTGGCGGCGCAGGCGGCGGCCCGATTGCAGGACGCGAGCGACAGCCGGGCGTTGCGTATGCAGTCGCTGGAAGACGCGGAGGAGGCCACGCGAACAGCGTCGGCGGAACGGATGGAGGCGGCGCGCCGGGCCGAGGCCGCGGCCCATGCCGCAGCCGTCGTTCTGCGCGAGGAGCGCGAGATTGCTGCGGCCCAGGCGTCAGCCAGGCGCCAAGCGTTGCGCTACGCGGAGTCCGAGGAGTGGCGGCGTCAACTGGCGGGGCCTCAGCCACGCGGGCCGATTGGAGGTCCGAATCCGGCTTCCAGCGCCGGGCTGGCGCCGCAGTTCAATTCCGAAGCGCCGCTCGATCCAGGAGCAGACGGCGGGCCCGAGCCTGGGCCTGGGGAAGACCGGCCGCGGTCCGGCTCAGGGGTCGAGGGCACTGATGCCGAAAGCGCCGGCGCCAACGCTGTGCATTCTGGGCCGGCGTGGCTCTTTGCTCTGCAGGCCCCGCCGCCGACACGGCTGTTGCCGGCGATCGGGCAGGCCTACCCGGGGGAGATGCCCGAAGGCAAGCGTGAGGCGCCTGGTGGGGAGACGCTGCAGGACTCGCGGGAGCGGGTTGCGGCGCGCTGGTTTGCGCTGAAGGGGGCCTTCGAAGAGGCTGGGCCGGAGCTGCCCGCGTTGCAGCCGGAGAGGCCAGGCAACGCGCGGACGCCGCTGCTGGCGGTCTTCTCGCTGGCCGGAGGGGTGGGCAAGACCAGCCTGGCGGCGACGCTGGGGCGTGCTCTCTCGCTGCAAGGGGAGAAGGTGTTGCTGACCGACACAACCTCGCGCGGCCTGCTTCCGTTTTATTTTGGGGTGCGAGTGATTCGCTCCGGGGAGGTGCATAGCTTCCTGCCGCCGGAGGGGAGCAGCGGCGCGCCGGTCTCGCTGGTGACGTACGACGCCGCGGCGATGAGTGGAGACGAGCGGCAGCAGAAGACGCTGACCGAGGAGATTCTGCGCAATGGCCAGGGCAACCAGCGCGTGGTGCTGGACCTTTCTTCGGGATCGAGCTGGCTGGTGCGGCGCATGGCGGACCTGCATCCTATCGTGCTTGTGCCCATGGCGGGCGACATGAACTCGGCCATCAGTCTGCACGCGGTGGAACGGGTCTTCCATGCCATCGCGGACTGCGACGGTCGGCCCCTGCTCCCCTATTACGTGCTGAACCAGTTCGATGCGTCGCTTCCTCTTCACCTGGACGTTCGCGAGGTACTGCGCCGCCAACTGGGCGACCGTCTGCTGCGTTTTGTGATTCGCCGCTCGCCGGCGGTGAGCGAGGCGCTGGCCGAGGGGATGACGGTGGTGGATTACGCTCCGGACGCGCCGGTGTCGCAGGATTACTTCGATGTCGCTTCGTGGCTGCGCAGCGTCTCTCCACCCGCGACGGCGGAGATCGCCAACCTGCAAAGGGGTGAACGGTGACGCGCTCGCCTTTGTGGAGAGAGTTCGAGTCGTCCGACAGCACTGCGATGCGGGTGCTGCGGTTCTCGGTGCTGGCGGGCGGGGCGTTCTTTTTCTGCTTTACCGGGGTGCTCCCCCTGACCTGGCCGCAGCAGCTCATTCTGGCCCTGCTGACGATCCTGCTAGCGATATGGATGGACCGCGGCTCGAGTGCGTACCCGGTGACGCTGACTCTGATGCTGCTGTCCGTCTACTCGACGTTTCGCTACGGCTTCTGGCGCGTGTCAACCGTGGTTGCATTCTTCCGCAATCCGGGCACGCACTGGAGCGCGCTGGACGCGTTCTTCGTGGGGACTCTTCTGCTTGCGGAGTGCTATGCCTTCGTGGTGCTTCTGCTGGGGTATATGCAGATGCTGTGGCCGCTGGGGCGCATGCCAGTGCCGCTGCCGGACGACCTGGAGCAATGGCCCGCGGTGGACGTGCTGATCCCCACCCTCAACGAGCCGCTGAGCGTGGTGAGCTTCACGGCGCTGGCAGCGATGAATATCGACTGGCCGGCCGACAAGCTGAACGTCTACATCCTGGACGACGGCCATCGCGAGGAGTTTCGCGCGTTCGCCGAAGAGGCGGGCATCGGATACATAACGCGCGACGACAACCTGCACGCCAAGGCGGGCAACATCAACCATGCGCTGGGCCAGACCATCTCCCCGTTTATTGCGATCTTCGATTCGGACCATGTGCCGACGCGCAGCTTTCTGCAGATCACGATGGGGTGGTTTCTGCGCGACCGGAAGCTGGGCCTGCTGCAGACGCCGCACCACTTCTACTCGCCCGACCCATTCGAGCGCAATCTGGGCCAGTTCCGCATCACTCCCAACGAGGGCGAGTTGTTCTACGGCGTGGTGCAGGACGGCAACGATTTCTGGAATGCGGCGTTCTTCTGTGGCTCCTGCGCGGTGCTCCGGCGGAGCGCTCTGGACGAGGTGGGCGGCATCGCGGTGGAGACCGTGACCGAGGACGCGCACACCTCGCTGCGCATGCAGATGCGCGGATGGAACACGGCCTACATCAACATTCCGCAGGCGGCCGGCCTGGCCACCGAGCGGCTGAGCGGTCATGTGAGGCAGCGCATCCGCTGGGCGCGTGGCATGGTGCAAGTGCTGAGGATCGAGAACCCGCTGTTTGCGCCGGGGCTGAAGCCGGCGCAACGGATCTGCTACTTCAATGCGATGTCGCACTTCCTGTACGCCCTGCCGAGGCTGATCTTTCTTACCGCGCCGCTGATCTACCTGATCTTCGGACGGGTAAACATTCCGGGCTACTGGTTGACGATCATGGCCTATGCGGCGCCGCACCTGGTGCTGTCGAACCTGACCAACTCACGCGTGCAGGGACGCCACCGGCACTCGTTCTGGAACGATATCTACGAGACGGTGCTGGCGCCCTACATCTTTCTGCCCACTGTGCTTGCGCTGTTCGGCAGCCGGACGGGCAGCTTCAACGTGACGGCCAAGGGCGGCGTGATCAGCCACGAGTACTTCGACGCGCGCATCGCGCGGCCGTTCCTGGTGCTGCTGGGCTTCGATCTCTTCGGGCTGTTGTGCGCCATCCCCAGGGCGATCCAGTTTCCCGCGTTCCATGTTGCGCCGTGGATGTCTTTCGTCAACTGGCCGGCCAGCATCTACGATGGCGGCCATCCGGGGACGATCTTCATGAATGTTCTGTGGCTTCTGTTCAGCGTCGTGCTGCTGGGGGTTGCCACAGCGGTTGCGTGGGAGAGCCAGCAGCGCCGCCAGGCGGTGCGCATGGCCAGGGAGGTGCCATCGGACGTCCTGTTCAGCGACGGCTCGGTGGCCCAGGGCATCACCTGCAATCTATCCAGCGGCGGCACGCACACCAGGATTCACGGCCCCATCCACGCCAAGGTGGGCGATCCGGTCCGGTTCGTCTTCCCCGTGCTGGATGGGACGGCGACGCTTCCGGGCACAGTCATCACCATCGAGGGAGAGATGCTGCGCGCGCAATTCGATCCGCTCAACCTGCAGGAGACCGAAGCTCTGACCATGATTCTCTACTCGCGGGCGGACACCTGGCTGGTTAGGTGCGAGGCGCGCGAGGCTGACCATCCGATGCGCAGCCTGGGCCGCATCCTGAGGTTGTCGCTGTACGGCCTGTCGCAGACGGTATGGTCGTTGATGGGCAATCGCAGGATGGGCGACAAGAAGAGTCTTCCCAAGGGCGGGCTGGCGAGCAGCGTGGTCGCGATGGTTCTGCTTGGCGTGCTTGCCGGCGTCTGGCCGCACGACGCGCGCGCGGCGCAGACGGCACGAGAGCCCAGCGCACCCGGAACTGCGGCCGGCGCGGCGACGGCACAGGCCAATGACCTCAGCCAGCTTCCGCGTCCGTTCTACGACTCCGCGGTGGACCTGCATCCTGCGGTGCAAATCGTTTTTCTGACGCCGCCATCGCCCAAGGCGATGCGCGCGGCGGGAATCATCGCGTCTTGGCTTGGCATCGTGACGGACGACCATCCGGTGCGGTTCCCTGTATCGATTGGGACAATTCCCGCAGGCAACGCGATTGTGATTGCCGAGCGGGCGGGGGAGATTCCGTCTTCGCTGGGCCTGGGGGCTACCTCCGTGCCGACCGTGGCGCTGCGCGCGAACCCGGCCGACCCGAACTCGAAGCTGCTGCTGGTGACCGGGGGCAACGCAGACGGGTTGGTGAAGGCGGCGATTGGGCTGGCTCTGCAGCGCAAGCTGTTGCATGGAGGCCAGGTGAGCTTCGCGGGCCTGAAGATGCCCGGCCCGCGCCAGCCGGACGACGCTCCGCGTTGGCTGAGCACGGAGCGGAACACCGGGATTGGCGAGATGGCCGGGACTGGAGAGCTGCAAGGCGACGGTTCCGCGCCGCTGCGAGTCACCATGCGCCTGCCGCCCGACCTCTACTACGGGCAGACGCAGGACCTCGCGTTGCATCTGAGCTACCGCTACAACGGCGTTCCGCTGGGCAGCCAGAGCACGCTGCAGGTGACGATGAATGGGGCCTACGTCGGCTCGACGCCCATGCCGCAACCCGGCAAGGCGTCGATGGTGGTGGAGACGGTGGTGCCCATCCCGGTGGTGGACATGCGGCCGTTCTGCAACACGATGCTGCTGCAGTTCGTCATGCAGAGGGCGAAGCAGGAACCAGGCGAGGAGGCGGCGTCGAGCAACCTGGAGGGCGCGGTGCTCAAGGACTCGTATCTCGATATTGCGGAGATTCCGCACTGGACCGTGATGCCCAATCTGGAGCTGTTTGCCAACGCGGGGTACCCCTTCACGCGCATGGCGGACCTGGCCGAGACCTCGGTGGTGCTTCCCGAACAGCCCACGACCGGCGAGTTGGAGCTCTTCCTCGCCCTGATGGGCCACTTCGGCGCGCAGACCGGAACGCCGGTGCTGAATGTGAGCGTGACCGATGCGGCGGGCATGATCGGCGACGGCCGCAAGGACACCCTGGTGCTGGGCACGGCGGAAGACCAGTCCGCGCTGCGCACGCTGGACGCCGCCCTGCCGGTGGGAGTGGATGAGACTGGCCTGCACATCCGCGACGCGGAGGGATTCTTCCACCACACCAAGAACGCTTGGTGGCGCGTGCGCAGCTCCGACCACGTGCAGTCGGGCGAGCTGGAGACGGTGGGCGGCCTGCCCGATGCGCTGATCGAGGGCGCCGAGTGGCCGCGCGGCTCGGGGCGCACGGTGGTGGTGGTGGCGCTGCGCGACGCAGAGGCGAGCGCGAACTTCCTGTCCGCGTTTCTGGAGAACTCGCAGTCGTCCGATATCTCGCAGTCGGTGAGCGTGCTGCACGGTGCGCGGTTCGCGTCCTACCGGATCGGAAGCGACGTCTACCGGGTGGGGAATATTCCGCTGCTCGCCCGCGTGACGATCGTGCTGACGGAGTTTCCCTGGCTGATCGTCCTGGTGGTGGCAATCTTCTGCTTTGCGATGGCGGCCCGGATCTGGGCGATGGTGAGGAGGCGCGCGCGGGCCCGGCTGCAGGGCAGCGACTAAAACCACGTTCCCGATCTGATAATTTCTCCTCCATCTTGCGGGAAAATGGCTGCACCATCCTTCGTGCATCCTGCGCAGGGGGTTTGGGACGGCGCGGAAACGCAAAAAAATGGAATTGTGTCCGAGTTATCCTCAGATGAGTGAGTCTGGATGCCAAAATCACGGTACAAGACGGAAGCACAGGCGGTAGTCTTCAGGCATAGCCGCAGTGTCAACCCTGGCCCTAGCCGGCCTTGGTTGCTGGCGGCGTCGGGCAGCGCACAGACTACGATGACGATGAAAACGTGTGTAATCCGGCTCTGGGTCCCTGCGATTCTACTTGGCGGCGTGGCGCTGGCAGCGTCCCCTGTCCGGGTGGAAGCGCAGTCCTCTCAGCCGAGTACGCAGGTTTCTCCTGCGGGGGTGCAGGCTGCACCACCCGCAACGAAGGCTACACCGGCGGCAACGCCGTCCTCTGCGCCGGCAACGCAGACTTCACCGCCGGCAACGCTGCCTGCTCTGCCCCCAACCCATGCTTCTCCCGCCGGAGCGCAGACCCCTGCTTCAGTTTTGCAGGCCCCTCCATCTGAAGGGCAGCCCGCTCCATCGGGCACACAGGCTGCTCCGGTCACAACGCAGGCCCTGCTGGACAAGGCTTATGGATACGAGGCGCGTGGCCGCATGGACCTGGCGGAGCAGACCTGGAAGCAGCTGCTGCAGATGGACCCGAACAACGCGGACGCTCTGGGAGGGTTGGCGCGGGCGGCTCGGGCGGCGGGCAACACGGCGCTTGCCAACAGCTATCTGGAGCGGCTGCGGGCGGTGCAGCAAGGTGCGTCCAACGCCGCCGGCGGGGAAGAGTTGAGCGCGCAGCAGAAGCAGATGGCGCAACTGCAGCAGGCGAGCAAGCTGACCGAGGCAGGGAAGTATGCGGCGGCGATGGCGATCTACCGCCAGATCTTCGGCGCGACGCCTCCGCCGGGCGAGTGGGCGCTGGTGTACTACGAGACGGAATCGGCGACCGATGACGGCCGGCCGCACGCGATCGCCGGACTGCAGGCGCTGGTGAAGACGTATCCCAACGACTCGCGATACCAGATTGCGCTGGGACGCATTCTGACCTACAACTCCAAGACGCGCGAGGAGGGGCGGAAGTACCTGGAGCGCTATCCGGCGGACCGGCAAGCGGACGAGGCGCTGCGCCAGTCGCTGCTTTGGGATTCGTCGGACCCGGCTTTCGCCGGTGAGATTCGCGCCTATCTGGCGAAGCATCCCGACGCACAGCTCGCCGAGGCGTTGCGTGCGGCCCAGGGAGTGAAGTCTCAGCCGGATGAGAGCGAGCATGCGGCAGCGCTGCCAGCGCAGCCCAGCGTACCAGCGCAGCCTGCCGTACGAGCGCAGCCCTCCACACAAGCGCAGCCCGCTGCACAAGCGCACCCTGCGGCACAAGCGCAGCCCAGCGTTCAAGCTCAGCCCGCTGCACAAGCTCAGCCTGCCGTACCAGCGCAGCCTGCTACACAAGCTCGGCCCACTCTACAAGCGCAGCCTGCTGCACAAGCTCAGCCCACTGCGCAAGTGCATCCCAGCGTTCCAGCGCAGCCCACTGCTCAGGCGCAGCACACCGCACAAACGCAGGCTCCAGTTCCAGCGCAGCCTGCTGTACAAGCGCAGCCCACTGTACAAGCTCAGCCCGCCGCACAAGCTCAACCTGCCGTACGAGCGCAGCCTGCTGCACAAGCTCAGCCCACTGTACAGGCGCAGCACACTGCACAAACGCAGGCTCCAGTTCCAGCGCAGCCCACCGCACCAGCGCAACCCAGCGTACCAGCGCAGCCTGCGGCACAGGCGCAGCACACTGCACAAACGCAGGCTCCAGTACAAGCGCAGCCCACTGCACAAACTCAGCCCACTGCACAAACGCAGGCTCCAGTTCCAGCGCAGCCCACCGCACCAGCGCAGCCCAGCGTACCAGCGCAGCCTGCGGCACAGGCGCAGCACACTGCACAAGCTCAGCAGCCCAGCGTACAAGCGCAGCCTGCTGCACAAGCTCAACCCACTGCGCACACCGCACAAACGCAGGCCCCAGTTCCAGCGCAGCCTGCTGGACATGCGCAGCTCACGTTACAAGCTCAGCCCAGCGCACAAGCGCAGCCTGCTGTACAAGCTCAGCCTGCCGTACGAGCGCAGCCCTCCGCACAAGTGCAGACCGCTGCACAAACGCAGCCCACTGCGCCAGCGCAACCCAGCATTCCAGCGCAACCTGCTGCGCAAGCGCAGTACATTGCACAAGCGGCGCCCACTTTACAAGCGCTGCCTACTGAACGAGCGCCGCATGCAGCCCCTGCGACCCTCAAAGCACGGTCGGCGATGGAGGTCGAAGCATACAAGGAGCTGAACGCCAAGCACATCGACCAGGCGGAGGTGCTCTTTAAAGTGATTCTGGAGAGTGACCCCAACAATTCTCGCGCGCTGGCGGGCATGGGCTACATCCGCATGCAGCAGGGGAATTTCCTGGGCGCGATCAGCTACCTGGAACAGGCCAGGCAGGGCAACTTGAACGACAAGGGGCTGACCGAGGCGCTGGAGACCGCGCGCTTCTGGCTGCTTATGGGCGAGGGCCAGACGGCGCTCAACGATAACGACCTGACGATGGCGGAGAGGCAGTACCAGGCCGCGCTGCTTCTGCGCCCCAGCAGTCCGGAGGCGCTTACCGCTCTGGGTGAAACGCTCGAGAAGGCGCAACAGCCGGGACCGGCGGTCCCGCTTTACGAGCGCGCGGTGCAGGCCAACCCCGCATCCGTGGAGGGCTGGCGCGGGCTGTTTCTGGCGCAGGTTGCGGCGGGCAACGCTGCGCTGGCGCTGGCCACCGACACGCGCATCCCCGCGGCGGTGCATGCCCAGTTGACGCGCGACCCCGCCTTCATGCGCGCGCTGGCTTCCTGCTACTCCGCGGCGGGCCGCGATGGCGACGCGCAGAAGACGCTGGAAGCAGCCCTGCAACTGCCCTTTGCCGCGGATGCAAAGAAATTGAAGGCCGACATGCAGGTCCAGTTGGCGGGCATTCTGCTGGCCTCCAACCACCTGGAGCAGGCCGCCACGTTCTACTCCCAGGTGCTGGCGCTGGACCACGGGAATACGGCGGCGTGGCAGGGGCTGACGAGGGTGCAGCACGCCATGGGGCACGATCAGGAGGCGCTGGCGACGGTGGAGGGAATGCCTCCGTCGAGCTATGCGGCGGCCATGCGCGATCCCGGCTTTGAGGCTACGGTGGCTTCCATCTACCAGGCGGAGAAGAAGCTGGATGTGGCGGAGGACCTGCTGGAGAAGGCGACGGCGGAGCAGATCGGCGCGGGACAGAAGCCGTCCGTGGGGATGGAGATGCAGCTTGCAACCCTGCACATGGAGCGCGGAGACCCCAAGCTGGCCGCCCCAATCTACCGGCGACTGCTGATCGATGATGCCAGCCGCACGGATGCCTGGGCCGGGCTGATCGGGTCGCTGCACGCGGCGGGCAGCGACAAGGAGGCGGCCACGCAGGCGCAACAGATTCCCGCTGTGGCGCGAGCCCAGTTGGAGAGCAATGTGAACTACCTGCAGACCATGGGATCGGTCTACCAGGCGCTCGGCCAATCGCAGCAGGCCCTGGCGCTGCTCAACCGCGTGCAACAACTTTACGCGGCGCAACACACCGCTCCGCCCGCCGGGATCGACATACAGAACGCGTGGCTGCTGTACAACAGCGAGGACGAAGCGGGCCTCTATCGCCAATTGATGGCCCTGGGCGGCCGGCCCGATCTGACCCAGGAACAGAGCCGCGCGGTGCAGGCGATCTGGACCAACTGGGCGGTGCGGCGCGCCAACCAGACAGCCGCGGCAGGGAATTCGCGGCGCGCACTGGCCATTCTGAACGCGGCGGCGCGCGCCTTCCCGGACAATCCCGCGGTGCTCAAGACGCTGGCCAACGGATACGCGCGCGCCGGGCAGCCGGAGCAGGCTGTGATTATCTACAAGGCGCAGAACATGGCCTCGGCCAGTGCCGAGGACTATGAGGCGGCGGTGGGCGCCGCCCTGGCGGCGGGCGACAACAAGCTCGCCGAGACCTGGCTGCGCTACGCGCTGGCTGCATTCCCCAACGACCCGCGCATCCTGATTCTGGGCGCGCGGATGGAACAGGCGCGCGGAGACACAGCGCGTGCCATCGACTACTACCGCGCATCGCTGAAGGCGATGCCGCCAATGGACCCCGGCGCGGAGCTGGCGTCGGAGCTCAGACTGCCCGCGCCCACCGTGGCTTCGCGTCTGCCCAGCGCAGAGCAGGCGCAGGACCTCTCCCTTTTGTTGGCTCCGGCGAGCGCCGAGATGGCTCCAGCCGGCAGCATGCCCGGCGCGCAGTCGCAGCCCTATCTGCCCAACTATGGCAATGGCTACGGAACCTACGGAACTCCAACCGGCTACGCTCCAGCGGCCCCCAACGGACAACCGGCGGGCCAGCCGTATTACGGCCCGACCGGCGTTGTGCCGCCCTATATGACCAATCCCGGCGCGCAGCCGGAGAGCACCGGCAAGGGCAGGCCGAACGAGAATGCGCCGCAGTCCCGCCTGGACCAGGGAGCGTTCAATCTGCCCAGCCAGGCAGAGGTCGAGTTGAGGGTGCGCGATGCAGTAGCACGAGCGCTGGGCCAGTTTGAGGCCGCGAGCGAAATCGCAACGCAGCCCACTCCTGGAACCGCTCTGCAGCCTGCTCCAGAGATTGCGCTGCGGCCCGCAAATGAGATCGCGTCCCGACGCGAAGCTGCAACGCCGGAACGCCTGGCATCTGCCAGCACTGCCATGCCCTCCGTGGTCGCGGTCCAGCTTGGCGACAGCAGGCCGCATCCGGCGCCAACACAGGCTGAAGTCACCGACGTCCTGCCCACCGTGCACTATGTCCCGAACGCCCGCGCCGTGCAGACCATCTCCTCCCACGCCGATATCGCCGCCGCGCAGGCTGCCAGCATTCGCCGCCATCAGTCCGACCCCGACACGGCCAGGACCGGGCAGAGCAACCCCCCACCCGATGACTCGATCACAGCCACCGGGGAGGACGCGCAGTACACGGTGCCGCAACTGTTGCTGGCGCAGAACCAGAACAGCCAGCAGATCGCCCGGCCATCCACGCCACCCAGGGGCCAGACCGGCAACATCCCCGACACAGGGTCGCAGCAGTATTCCCAGCCGCGCGTGGCTCCCGCACCCGCTCCCGCTG
>Ga0181532_10001785_pt1 | contig 20511 bp, 14 predicted proteins | sample PEATcosm2014_Bin_33_FD_119768 | JGI IMG/M metagenome (GOLD analysis project Ga0181532, IMG submission 119768) | Peatland microbial communities from MTU Mesocosm Facility, Houghton, MI, USA - PEATcosm2014_Bin11_30_metaG | ecosystem: Environmental > Terrestrial > Soil > Wetlands > Peat | place... | reverse complement strand
GACTTCCCGGTTCAGGCGTTCGCGCTGCGCTACCTCGTCGGCGATCGCGGCGATGAGGTCGGCGTTCTCCAGCGCCAGCCCAGTCTGCGCCGCCACTGACTTGAGCAGACGTAGATCGGTACGCGAATAGGGTTCATCGGAGAGCTTTGGCCCGAGGCTAATAAATCCCAGCAATTTGTCCCGCGTGCTCAGCGGAAGCAGCAATTCCGCGCTGAGTTCGGTCAGTCTGGAGCGGTCTTCGTCCGTCATTTCCGGTTCGCGATACAACCATGAATTGGGATCGTCGAAGTATACGCGCGCGGGCTCACTCTCCTTCTGAAGTAGCTTGACGGTACCAGCACTCGGCGGAAAGGCAATGTCGGGAACCGCGCCATAACCAAGCGCGTAGGCAGGACGGTAGGCGCCGACGCCGTTCAGCAAAATCGCCACGCGAGGAATGTGCAGCGTCTCCGAGATGCGCTCGGCAACCGTTTCTATCAAGGAGCGCGCGTCAACCATGCCGCGCACCCCATCGCTGAGTTCCGCCAACACTTGTTCCGCGTCGTAGGCTTCGCGGAAGAATCGCCGGTCAATCCAGGCGCCGATTTTTTCGGTCATGCTGCGGATGGTAAAGATGGCAACAAGTCCAACCGCAATCACCATTATCTTCTGCGGACGCTCACCGTTTTGTTCGACCAGCGCTAGTGCGGTCGCAGCTACGGAGAGGATTGCGGACACTTGCAGGACGCGCACGCCGTTCCTTGCCAACGCGTATTGCAGTCCCTGCCGGAGGACGACCCTGACGTCCATCGCCCGCTGCACCACGATCACATAGGCCAGAGTCAACGGAAAGATCAGGAACATCAGGAGAACGAGTGCAACCGCCGAGTCGGGAACCTCAGCGCCTCTTATCCATTCTGCCAACGCCAGCAGCAACAGAGGAGTCAAGGCAAGGGTTGCGCCCCAGTAAAGAAGACGAAGCCGCCGCTTTGCGTCCGGAGAAATGGCGATGGATGACTTAGAAAAAATGAGGGCAAAGAAACCGCTTACCAGGCACATGGCGTACAAAGTGGTGGCCAGGTCGAACCGACCAAGAATGCGATAGATTGGCTGCGCAGCGGAGTAATTTGTGAGTTCTGCGACTGCGACGGCGACAAACCCAAGTCCGGAAAGGGCAAATGGGGCGATCGCAATCCAAGGCGCCCACCTTCGCCATGCACCCGGCCGCCGGAAAAAGGGGAGTGGCTCGGGAAAGAAAAAACCAAAAAGAAACATGAAAATGGGCCAAGCCATTTTCATTGTGAAATTGTAGCCAACGGCGAAATGGAGCATGCCGGGCCCCCAGCTTACAAAAAGCGAGCTGGTATTGACGACTTGAGTAAAGCTCAGCAACAGTCCGAGGAGAAGCCATGCCGATAGATCATTGGGCCGAACCAGTACTACCCAGAACCCAAGCGCGATACAGAAGGCGGGCATCACCACGCCGATGGCAACCATAACTGCTTTGTTGGAGACCCAGCGATGATTTCGCGTGACCGGGATCAGCACCGTGTGCTCCTGTGGATCCGCTCCCGGTGACCGCACGGTCACAGCCAGCGTGCTTCCCGGCATAGCTTTAACTATTTCTTCCCAAAACACGTCTTTGCCGGTGAAGGGACGGCCGTCGATGGCCACCAGTATGTCGCCCTTGTGCAGCCCGGCTGCGCTTGCGGTCGCGCCCAACACATCAATGGCGGCGCTGGCCGAGGCAGGCATGAAGTCTGGTATGTGGAAGCCATGTTGCAGAATGAGTACCGCCGATCCAACCTGATAGCAGGCTGCGACTGCGAACAGGCACGCCAGGAGGACATAGCGAAATACTGGACGTCGAGAAGGTGTAGCAGGTAGAGCGTTTCGCGTGCTGATTGCTTCGGATGGCATGCGCGATGATTGTAGCTTGTACTGCCGGGATCTGCGGTACTAAAGATACAGAGTTGCGAACCACAATCTGAGTGTTTGCGGCCCGGCTAACGGCTGACAGCTCAAAACAGGTGCGGATTGTTGGGATTGCCGGAATCGATGGTGATCTGCTCGTCGGTATGCCGGATGGCGTACCAGCAGGGCTTCAGTCCGAGCTGCGGAAGCAAGGAGTTGGCACAGTTCACGTCGTGGTCGCCGGCATAGTCATACTCGGTCTTGCCGCTCTTCAGTTTTACTGAATAGTATGTGTGGACGGTGACCGAGCCCAGCATGTCTCGCTTGGGCAGGCCCAGCCGCAACGAGAGAAAGTCGCCGCCGTATAGAACCGCGACGACAATCACCGCGATGATCAGGAATCGCTTCATGGAACAAGCTCCCGCCATTGTAAGGCACCGACGGTTACGATAAGTCATGTTCACACCGCAAATGCGGTTGTCGAAAACCGCAACTTCGCGAGCTTCAGAAAAATTGCGTTCCCCGGCGGCCTCGCGCATCAAAATGTCACACAGCGCGGTGACGTAGCTTAATCTAAGGCTTTCAGGACATGAGTCGCGGAACCAGTATTCGAGAACCGCGGAGCGCGCCCGGTGGCGGGGGTCGCGGACCTGCGGCCAACTGGCCCGGCGGATGGGGCGGCGGCGGTGGGCGCGGCGGCGATGACCAACCCAGTTATGGCGAGCGCCTCAAGCGCTATCGTCTGGGCGTGCTGCTAGCGCTGTCATCGGTAGTGATGCTGTTTGTTTCGTTCACCACGGCTTACGTGGTACGCAAAGCGGGAGCGGCCTGGGACCCGGCCCACAACGATTACACCAGCAACTGGATTCCGCTCGTGTTGCCGGTCCGCATTCTGCTTTGTAACACCTTCATCCTGCTGCTGAGCAGCCTCACCCTGGAGATCGCCCGGCGTCGGGCCGCGGAAGATGTGGCGATGGCGCCGATCGCCGGTATTCCCGGCATTCGCATCGACGACAATCACGCCATTCCCTGGCTTCGGACCACCGTGCTGCTCGGCCTGGGATTTCTTGCCGGACAAGTCTATGCGTGGCGCATTCTCGAACGGAATAACATAAGCTTCGCTTCCAACGCCAGCAGTTCGTTCTTCTTTATTCTCACGGGAGTCCATGCCGTGCATTTGTTCGGGGGCATCCTCGCGCTGCTGTATGCGGGGGTCACCAACTGGCTGCACAAGCCGCCGGAGACACGCCGCATCATCATCGATGTCACCGCGTGGTACTGGCACTTCATGGGCGCGCTCTGGATCTACATCTTCGGACTGTTGTACTTCGCGCGATAATTTCTTATCACAGAGCCACAGAGGCACAGAGAATTTCCTAAACTCGGAGATCACGCAGTGCGCGGAGAATAAAAGAAATAAGAAACTCCGTGCGCTCCGTGGTCTCTGTGTTGCAATGAACTTTCTGAATCTCGGTACCCCTGTCTGCGGTGAATCCACGTTTATGCCCGTGCTGCGTCGCGGCTTCTGGCTTCTTCGCGCTAAAATACCGCGATGGCCGACTCGCTCTATCTCAGTATTTGGTTTCCCAGCTTCCGCGAAGGCGAGATGATGCTGCGCACCTTGTCGGTGCTGCGGCAGTTCCCTTTCTCGGCGTTACGCGAAGGCATCACCTATCTCTCGGTGCATCCAGTCTCATGGGCTGAACCGACGGTGCTGGAGCGCCGCTTCGATCCTGGCATCTCGCCTGAAGAAGCAGTTGAGCTTGCCCGCGAGTTTGCTCACAACGACTTTGCTTTCGTCTTCGAAGCCTTCTGGGACCTGTGGGTTCCGAATGACGATGAGCTGGGAGAAAGCTGGGTGCAACGCCCAACCGCGGTTCGCTTCATAGTCCACGGCGTGGAGTTCGACGAAGGAATCTATACGGACGACGGCCACATCGAGGTCGACTTCGGACTGGACTCGTCGTTCGTGTACGAGGGCGTACAGATTTCGCCGACGGTCGAGAATCATTTGCGCAGCAACATTGCCAAGCTGGTAGCGTTCTCCGCCGCTGTCGAGAAAAATTGTTCCGTCAGTGGGCGCGTCCTGTGGTCGGAGTCGGAAGCGAATCTGGCACAGAAGCTGATCGCCAAGCTGCAACAAACGCAATAATCAGTGGCCAGTGATCAGTTGCAGTTAAGAATCGTCTTTCGCAGACCAGCAAACAGTTCTTCCTGAAAAACAAAGGCCCGGCAATTGCCGAGCCTTCCCTGAGAACTGGCCACTGACCACTAGCCACTATTTGGTTCTTCCGCCTTCGATCTTCAACTCCGCGCTGGCACCGGCTTGTGCCGCGGCCAGCCGTGCGGTCAGGACGCGGAATGGCGAGCACGAGACGTAGTTGAATCCCAGCGACGCGCAGAATTCCACCGACGATGGTTCGCCGCCGTGTTCGCCGCAGATACCGATCTTGATGGTCGGACGTGTTGCCCGGCCTTTCTCGACGGCGATCTTCAGCAACTGACCGACGCCTTCGCGGTCCAGCACCGCAAAGGGATCCTGCTTCAGAATGCCCTCGGCGAGGTACGCGGTCAGGATCTTGCCGACATCGTCGCGCGAGAAGCCGAAGGTTGTCTGCGTGAGATCGTTGGTGCCGAAGCTGAAGAACTCAGCTTCCTTGGCGATCTCATCGGCAACCAGCGCGGCCCGCGGCAACTCGATCATCGTGCCCACCAGGTATTCGACTTTCTGCTCTTTTTCGGCGAATACTTCGTCGGCGACGCGGCGAACCACGGCCGCCTGGTTGGCCATTTCCTTCAGGCCGCTGGTCAGCGGAATCATGATCTCCGGCTTAACCTTGACGCCTTCTTTGGCGACTTTGACTGCGGCCTCGAAGATAGCGCGCACTTGCATCTCGGTGATCTCAGGGTAGGTGATGCCGAGACGGCAGCCGCGCAGCCCAAGCATGGGATTGACTTCGTGCAACTGCTCCACGCGGTTCAGCAGCGTGCGCAGTTCCTTCAGCTTGGGCGACTTCGGCTTGGTGATTTCAAGTTTGGCAATGTCGACCAGCAGTTCTTCGCGGCGCGGCAGAAATTCGTGCAGCGGCGGATCGAGCGTGCGGATGGTGACCGGGAAGCCGTCCATGGCGCGGAAGATGCCGATGAAGTCGTTGCGCTGATAAGGCAGCAGCTTGCGCAACGCCACGCGGCGGTCTTTCTCATTGGTCGCAAGAATCATGGCCCGCATGTGGGGCAGACGATCCTCGGCAAAGAACATGTGCTCGGTGCGGCACAGCCCGATGCCTTCTGCGCCGAAGGCGCGGGCTTGCAAAGCATCGCGCGGAATGTCGGCGTTGGCACGGACACCCATACGACGGAAGGGTTCGGCCCATCCCATCAGCTTCAGCAGTTCAGGATCGTCAGGCCGCGCGGGCACCGTGTTCAGCTTGCCGTAGATAACCCGGCCCGTGATGCCGTCGAGCGAGATCCAGTCACCTTCCTTCAGAGTTTTACCGTGAACGCGGATGAGGCGCGCCTTCTCATCGACCTCGATATCGCCCGCGCCCGCGACGCAGCACTTGCCCATGCCGCGAGTGACCACAGCAGCGTGGCTGGTCATGCCTCCGCGCGAGGTGAGAATACCGGCCGCGACTTCCATGCCGGCGATATCTTCCGGCGTGGTTTCGCCACGCACCAGAATCAGCTTCGCACTTTTGTCCTTGTGGAACTTCTCGACAGCATCTTCGGCCGTGAACACGATCTGTCCGACAGCCGCGCCCGGCGATGCCGGCAGACCGGTGGCCAGCACCTCGATGTCCTTGCCCTTTTCGTCAAGACTGGGCACGAGGAAGTCGTAGAGCTGGTTGGGCTCGACTCGGAAGATCGCTTCTTCCTTCGAAATCAGTCCTTCTTCCACCATTTGAATGGCGACGCGAACCGCGGCGCGTCCGGTGCGCTTGCCGTTGCGCGTTTGCAGCATGTACAGGCGGCCATCCTGGATGGTGAACTCGAAATCCTGCATGTCGCGGTAGTGCTTCTCCAGCCGCGTGGTGATCTCGCGGAGCTGGTTGTAGACCTTGGGCATAATCTTCTCGAGCTCGGAGATGTGCACTGGTGTCCGAACTCCCGAGACCACGTCTTCGCCCTGCGCGTTCATCAGGAACTCGCCGTAAAATTCCTTTACGCCGGTGGCGGGATTGCGCGTGAAGCCGACACCCGTGCCGCTGGTCTCGCCAAGGTTGCCGAAAACCATGGCCTGCACGTTGACCGCGGTGCCGAGCATGTCATCGATATTATTAATGCGGCGATAGGTCTTGGCGCGATCATTCAACCACGAGCGGAAGACGGCGTCACGCGACATCACCAGTTGCTCGTGCGGGTCTTGCGGGAACTCGCGCTTGGTGTGCTTCAGCACGACTTTCTTGTAGTCGGCTATGACTTCCTGCAGCGCCTTGGCGTCGAGGTCGGTGTCGAGCTTGGCCTTCTTCTGCTTCTTCTTGCCGTCGAAAACTTCCTCGAAGGCGTGCTTGGGAATGTCGAGCACGACGCTGCCGAACATCTGAATGAGGCGGCGATAGGAATCGTAGGCGAAGCGCGGATTGTTGCTGAGCTTCACCAGTCCCTCCGCTGACTTGTCGTTGAGGCCGAGGTTGAGGATGGTGTCCATCATGCCCGGCATGGAGAACTTTGCGCCTGAACGCACGCTGACCAGCAGCGGATTGTCAGCGCCGCCGAGCTTCTGGCCTTGCAACTGCTCCAGGCGCTTAAGCGCCTCATCCATCTGGCGATTGATCTCGCCGGAGACAGTATGGTGTGGCATGTACTCGCGACAGGCTTCGGTCTGGATGGTGAAGCCTGGAGGCACGGGCAATCCGGCGTTGGTCATCTCGGCGAGCCCGGCGCCTTTGCCGCCAAGTTCGTCCTTCATCTTGCCGTGACCTTCGGCGTGGCCGTCGCCAAAGAAGTAAACGTACTTCACGGCTTTCGCGTTGGCGGCCGCATTTTCCAGTTCAGCAGTAGGAGTGCTCATGGGGAGTCCTTTACATGTTGCGATTCATGAATTACGTGTTAAATCTTGTTCACCACGGAAACACGGAGCGCACGGAGTTTTCGTTTGCTCATTTTCCGTGATCTCCGAGAACCTCATAGGAAGTCCTTGTCGTTTTCGCGAAGGTTGCGCGACCCCAGCCCGCAGGGCGGCACAATCGTAGCCCAGGACGTAAGTCCTCGGGTAGGTGCATTTATTGCAATGAGTCCGCCCGGACGGCACAAAATGTGTCGTCCCTGAAGGGACTCCAGGTTCCAACCAACCAGTTCCCAGCACTCACGTGCTGGGCTACGATTGTGCCGCCCTGCGGGCTGAGCAATCCGCAACTTCAGTCGGCATTGCCGCTTTGCCCTACTTGCCTTCCGTCACAATTTCGCTGAAGTCGGCGATGGTGGAAAATTCGTTCAACAGATCGCGGAGCAGGGCGAGCCGATTGGCGCGCACACGCTCATCGTCGACCATGACCATAACCTTGTCGAAGAACAAATCCACTGGTTGACGCAACCGGCTGACCTGCGCCAGCGCGCTCGCGTAGTCCTTCTCTTCCCGCAACTTTCGGACCGCCAACGCGGTCTCCGGAATTGTCGCGGCCAAGTGTTTCTCGGCCTCGTCGGTCAGCGCTGCCGGCTCCAGATGTTCTGCGACAGCTTTCTTGCTTTCGCGTGCCTGGCGCAGGATGTTCTTCATCCGCTTGAACGCTACCGAAATGGACGCGAAATCCTCCGAGTCTCGGACTTCACTCACAGCTTCTGCGCGCGCGATGGCGTCCACCACGTCGTCGCTGCCGGCGGCGAGCACGGCGTTCACCACGTCATAGGCGAAGCCACGCGCCTCACGCAGATAAAATTCCAGGCGCTCGCGCATGAAGTTCGCGACTGCATCGTCGAAGTTCACTTTGCGGTCAAAGCGGCGCTCGGCTTCGGAACCTGCGTATTCCGCACGCGCGTCCGCGAACAGCTTGCTGATCGGCACCGGCAGCTTGTGTTCAGCGATGATCTTGACGATGCCATTGGCGGCACGGCGCAACGCAAACGGATCCTTCGAGCCGGTCGGCTGCAGTCCAATCGCGAACATTCCCGCGATACTATCGGCTTTGTCGGCGATGGCCAGCACGCCGCCTTCGACGCTGCGCGGAACGCTGTCGTCCATCGATTCCGGTTTGTAGTGGTCGTAAATGGCATCGCCGATAGCCTCGACCGTGGCCCGCGGAAGGATTGGGTCGAGCTCCTGCGCCTTGGCGTACAGGCCGCCGATGATGCCCTGCAGTTCGGTAAACTCCTTCACCAGTTCGGTGGTAAGGTCGGTCTTGCAGAGCAATGCAGCCTTGAAGATGATGCCCGGACGAGCCGCGCCGCCTGCGCTGCGAATCGTCTCCGCGATAAGGCTGCCAAGCTTCTGCACCCGGAGGGTTTTGTCGTAGTAGCTGCCGAGGTCTTTCTGGAAGGTCACCGACTTGAGCATGTCGACGCGGTTGCGCAGCGGAATCTTCTGGTCGGTCTCCCAGAAAAAGCGGGCGTCGTTGAAGCGGGCGCGGAGCACGCGCTCGTTGCCATGACGAATCAATCCGTCGGGATCGCCTGAGGTATTGAGGACAGCAAGGAAATGCGGCAGCAGCTTGCCGTCCGCGCCTTCCAAGGCAAAATATTTCTGGTGGTCGCGCATCACTGTGACGAGAACTTCATCGGCGAGGGCGAGGAATTCGGGGTCGAAGCTGCCCGGAACGACCGACGGAAACTCGGTGAGATTCACGACCGTCTCGAGCAGGGTCTTATCTTCCCGCCAGCGAGCGCCGGGAATGGTTCGCGTCGCCGCGTCGAGCGCTTTGCGGATGCGCTGCTCACGTTCGGTGGAGCTGGCAACGACACAGCCACTGGCAAGCGTCGACACGTATTGCGAAGGCTTGCCGATGGTCAGCGGCCCGGATGACAGAATGCGATGGCCATGGGTGACATCGCCGGCGCGAATGCCGGCAAACTCCAGCGGCACCACTTCCCCGTCGAGCAGCGTCACCAGCCAGCGCACCGGGCGCACGAAACGCTCGGCTGACTTGCCGCGCCAGTACATGCTCTTGGCCCAGTAGATTCCGGCAATTTCCTTGGGCAGCGACTCGGCAAAGATCTCCGCCGCCGGGCGGCCTTTTTTCAGCACTGTCGCGGCGAGATATTCGCCCTTGGGCGTCGTGATCTTCTCCAGCGCGTCGACGGGTAGGTTCGCTTTACGGGCGAAGGCCTCGGCAGCGGGCGTCGGCGCTCCATCCTTGTACGCGACCTTGAGTGACGGGCCGGTCAGCTTCTCGCGAACGTCGGGCTGGGCGGGAGCAACGCCGCAAGCGAGCACCGCCAGCCGCCGCGGAGTGGAGTACGACTGCAAGGACGCACCATCAGCCAGTCGCTCGCGCTGCAAGAGCTCGCCGACGCGGCGCGCCAGTTCCTCGCGCGCGCCGTCGATCATGCGGGCGGGAATCTCTTCGGTCCCGATCTCGAGTAAGAAGTCCATAAAGCAGCAATTAGCAACTAGCAATTAGCAAAAGCGACGGAACGACCATTTTGACCGAGCGGCGGAGGTTGCGATGTGATTCGAGTCACCCAAGCAAGTACGGCGCTGCTGACACGAAATGCTGTCACCCTTAGGGCTCATCGCGGAAGAGGACAGCCTCTGCCACCGCCAATCCGATATCGCACACGCCCAACCCGCTGATCAGGCCACGAACGAAGCCGTTCATCAGGAAGTCCCGCACGCGCGGGAAAGCTGCGATAAGTGAATTGGTCGTCCAAAACGGGGTCCAGGGCGCGACGGTCAGGATGATTCCGATTTCGAGGCAGAAGAGGACGAACACGACCAGGAAGATGCGGCGTCTCCAGATCTCCCACTTGCCCGGCCTGGGTCGCGGCGGAGGCATCACCAGGACGGGGCCGTTCGGCTCCGGCATGTTGCCCTTCTGCGGCCCTTGCTCAAGCGAACTCATCATGTTTGCATCCCAGCGCTTTTCGCCGGTCCCGCATCGCTCCTAGCTCTTACAGCAAGGATACTACGGCGTCGCAGACAACAGCGGTTCCAAAGCAGCTATTGGCGTTTCGCTGTTCGCCCGCGAGGATTTCAGCGGGAAAAGAATCATACTCGTCAATCTGAAATCGAGGGTCCTCCGGGCGAAAGAGGGCGTGTGAAAACCTGAGCCGTCCCTACGAGACTCAGATCATAATTCGATCTTTACCCAGCATTCCGCTTCGCTGCATGCTGGGCTAGACTATTCCGCGCCTACGGCGCTGATTTTTCGCGCCCATATTCCACTACCGGGAGGCACGCATCGTTGTCATTCAGCGCTTCTAGGCGCCGAAGCGGGCCGCGGCGCGGGCCTTGGCTTTCGCTGCTTCTTCCGCGCGATCCCTGGGTGGGGCGTTAGTTTCAAGCGAATGCAGAAGACGCGTCGAGATCGCAGTTACTTCGTCGATCGCGGCCTGAAACGACGCTTCGTTCGTCTTCGAGGGCTTGTTGAAACCGGTGATCTTTCTTACGAACTGGAGAGCGGCCGCTCGAACCTCTTCGTCGGTGACCGGCGGGCTGAAGTTAAAAAGCGTTTTGATATTCCTGCACATGTGTCAGTGCCCAGTTGTCAGTTGTCAGTTGTCAGTGGCCAGTAGCCAGCTATCCGAAAGGCTAAGGGCTAGTTGCTAATTGCTGCCTTCACAGCATCCCGCCGGTCTTGGTCGTCAATATGCTGAGCGCCATTTCCAGACTGGAGATGGCTTCTTCCAGGTCCGGATGCTTGTCGAGCTGCTGGCGCAAGGTGCTCAGTTTGCGATGAGCGTCGGCAACGTGTTCGGCAGCGTTGTGTTGCTGGTTCGCTCCCGTGGTTGGATTGGAATTTTCTGGCATCGGTCACCTGCAGAATATCTTAACGCAACTCGACGGCTTGCGGACTTGGGCCCGGCGAGTTGGCTGGCCACTAATCACTCATCACTGCCTGATAAATGACGAACTGATGGGTCCGCGCCAGCTCCTGCAGCCAGCCCTCGGCAGCGACGATGTCCTGGTGCACGGGGTTGTGATAGATGAGGTAGACCGGGCGCGGCGCAGCCAGCAGCGAACGGTACAGATTCGCCAGCACCTCGCGCCAGACGTGCCGGGGAAAGGGATTGAAGAGATAGAGCACGCTGGGATCGGCAGGAAACGCAAAGCGACTCGCATCTGCGTCCTGCGACTCGATGGCAAAACACTGCTGCGAATCGCTTCGGTAACGGGCGATGTTCTGTAGCGCGATCGCATTTAACTCGGCCAGCAACTCCACTCCAACGATGCGCCGGAAAGGATAATCGGATGCCATCAGCAGAGTTCTGCCCTTGCCCGATCCAAGATCGATGAAGGTGAAGCCGTCGAGGGCGACCGAAAGTGAGTCGAGCATCTCGCGAAACAGTGCAGGCTCGGAAGGCTGATATTGGCCGCCGGAAAGCCACTCGCGAAGACGGGTGCGCAGCGAAACGGTAGCCCAGGTGGTATCCACGCTATGTTCGAAGTCGAAGTCGATGTCACCGTAGCGCGATTTGCGGCGCGCGGGAGTCAGATCGCGTAGGAGATCGACGAGCTCGCGCGAGTAGTAGCCTAAGCTGCCGGCGATGCCGCGATGGCGAAGTGAATCGCGCACCCAAGTGAGGGCGCTAGTGGAGTTGGAGGGTGGGCTAGATTTCATTGGTCGATTACCGCAGCGGCTAAAGCCGGCCCTGATGCAAGCCGGCTACTATGCACGCCTGAAGGCGGGCTCCGCCCTGTGGGGCTTACCTTTTCCACCGTACTCAATTTGGAGCCTTCCTGTTGGCGACCAACAGGGCTGCAACTTGCTGTGCCTGCCGGTAGTCGGCGGTCAAGTCCTTGGCCTTCTGCTCGGCCCATTTTGCTTCCACCGGGTGCGCGCTTTGTTTCAGTGCCTGCGCCAACACGAGATAGCCGACGTCAAAGGGATGGAGCGCGACCGCCTGGAAATAGTCGTGGATCGCCGAGGGAAGGTCGCCCGTCTGTTGCGACACTAATCCTAAGTCCAGCCAGGCTGCGAAGTCTCTGGAATTCAAGGCCAGAGCTGCCTGCAGGCTGTCGCGGGCGGGGGCCATCTCGCCCAATTCACGATAAGCGTGTCCCATGTTGGCGAAGGCCTTCGCCCGCATGGTTGGGCTCTGGCTCACGGCGAGCACTTGCTGGTACTGTGCGATCGCCTGGCGCTGGTTGCCTAGTTCCTGATTACGAACCGCCAGAAACATGAGGGTCGGCGGATAGTTGGGTGAAATCTCCGCCGCCCGCAGAAAGTGAAGCTGGGCCTCGTCGGGCCGTCCCGCTCCGATCAGGGCGTCGGCCAACTCGTCCTCGGCGGCAAAATTTCCCGTGGTGACCTGGGTGGTGTGCGTCCATAAGGTGACGTTGTCGCTCCAGTAGCTGATCTGGCGATGGGTGAGCGCGGCCAGCAGCAGCAGCGCACACGCCGGAGCTGCCAGCCACGCCGGCGATAGTTGCCTGTGCTGCGCCCAATCGGATACCCCCCAGCACACCATGATGAACAGACCTACGAACGGGAGATAAGCATAGCGGTCGGCCATGGCTTGCCGGCCGACTTGCATCAAGCCAATCATCGGAACCAAGGTGCCGAGAAACCACAGCCAGCCCACCAGCAAATAGCGGTGCTGCCCGAAGCGGACTACGAAAACAGAAATGGCTATCAGGACGAGCAGCGCCAAGGCGGCTTGCCACGCCTGGAGCGCGTTTCCAGGATGCGGATACACCAGCGCCAGATGCGACGGCCACAACGCTTTGCCGATGTAGCGCACGTAACTGACGGCGGCGTTTTCTATTCGCTGGAAAAAAGTGTAATCGGGATTGAAGCCGCCGCCTTCGCTTTGCGCCTTCACGGTGAGAATGGCGCTGGCGGCGCTAAGCGCCAGCAGCGGAAGTTTTTCCTCCAGCAGCGACCAGAAATTTCTGGCCGGACCATACCCGCGACCGGAGGACGACGGCGGCCCGGCAAAGGACATTCTCTCCAGCGGCCAGTAATCCCAAAGTAGCAAGACGAAGGGCAGTGTGACGACCTGCGGCTTGGACATCAGTCCCAGAGCAAACAGAAACATGACCACGAGGTAACGAAATGATTGCGGTTTGCGCGCGTACCATCCCCAAGCGCCCAATGCCAGCAGGAAAAACAACATACTGAGCAGGTTCTTGCGCTCGGCTATCCAGGCCACGGTTTCGGTATTGATGGGATGCAGGGCAAAGAGCGCGGCGACCATCAAGCTGGGGCCCTCGCGGCCGGTGGCGCGCATCAGCACCCAGAATAGAAGAGCTGCGTTGAAAGCATGCAGCAGCAGATTGACCTCATGGTGGCCGGAGGGATTGTCCTGGAAGAGCTGATAATCGAGCATGTGCGAGAGCCATGTGAGGGGATGCCAGTTGGCCGCATCGTAGCTGGTGATGGCCCACTTGATGGTCTGGTAGTGGAAACCATGTTTCACATGATCGTTGTTGGCGACGTAGATGCCGTCATCGTAGTTGACGAAAGGATGATGGCGCACAGGGGAGTAAAGCGCGATGGTGACCAGAACGAGGAGCAGGGCGGCAAGAATTGGTCGCAGAGCAGAAGGGCCGTGATCCAGGAAGGAGAGCACGGCAGAATTCTATAACGGAGACGGGTGGAAGACCGGCTTCAGGAATGCATAAGCAGCTAGTCAAGGAAAAAGGCTTCAGCCATTGCGGTAAATCTAAGAAGAGTTACCTCAGCGGCTAAAGCCGATTTCTCTTGGCATGCCAACTGCACCGCTGAAGCGGTGCTCCACCCGCTATGCCAAGAATGAACTGTGCTAGTCGCCGCTGTAGGCGACGGCCACGGCTTCGGCTTCGGCCGGCGCCTCTGGCTGCACGATCGGCTGGATGCGTGCCGAGCCCAGCTTAGGAAGTTTCACATCCCAGATTAGCCCGAGCCACTGCAGCGTCTTAATGCCGTACCAGTTGACATCGAGTTCGTACCAGGCCAGCCCATGCCGCGCCGACTGCGGATGCGCGTGATGGTTATTGTGCCAGCCTTCGCCAAAACTCAAATAGGCGACCCACCACAGGTTCCGCGAGTCGTCATCGGTGGCGAAGCGCTTGGAGCCCCACATGTGGGTTGCCGAATTCACAAACCAGGTGGAGTGCAGGAGTATGACCGTGCGCAGGAAAATTGCCCACATCATTACGGACCATCCGCCGACGATCAGCAGAATGATGCCGAGCGTGGTGATAGGCACCCAGTGATACTCGCTGATCCAGAGATGGAACTTGTCTTTGCGGAGGTCGGGAACGTAGGCCAGCAGCTCGGTGCTCTTGTTGTGGAAGGTCTTGCCGGTGAGGATCCAGCCCATGTGGGACCAGAAGCCACCGTCGCGCGGCGAGTGCGGGTCGCCAGGCTTGTCGGTGAGCTGGTGATGGACACGATGGGTGGCGACCCAGAAGATCGGTCCGCCTTCAAGCGCCAGCGTGGCGCAAACGGTAAGAACGTACTCCACCCACTTGGGGCACTTGTAGCCGCGATGCGTCAGCAGGCGATGGTAGCCCATGCCAATGCCGAGGCTGCCTGCCACCCAGTACACGAAGAGCCCAACAAACAGGGCCTTCCAGCTGAACATGAAGAGGGCGACGATTGCGCCCACGTGGAAGGCCACCATGAAGGATGTAGTAAGCCAATTGATGCCGGTATCTTTTTTGGTTTCGCTCTGAGCCATGTGTCCCCTAAGTTGTGCGTGCCATCCCTCGCTCGAGTGCGCGTGAGAAGTAAATTCAGACTAACAAGTTAGGCGAGGTTCGTTTGTAATAGTTTTGTCATGTTGAAATGTGGGCGGGGTAACAAGGCTGGTGATCTTCGGTAAGCGGATGTTCATATGTCGCCGGCTGAAGCCGGCTCAGGAATTATTTAAACAGCTTACCCAGCACTCCGCCTCGCTCCGTGCTGGGCTAGACTATTTCGCGCCTACGGCGCTGGTGCCTAATGACTCACGGGTCTCATAAATCTGGGGAGAACCGCGCCGCCCCTACGGGGCTCGGGTTATTTTCTACGCTCACCCCGCCCTGAAGGGCGGGGCTATCATCTTCCGTCCCGCTTCGCGGGACTGGGCCCCTGCGACTTCAACTTTAACGCCGAATCGGTAGGACTCTTATCTATGAAAGTGCGGTGGAAGCGTTTGCGAAGGTGCGGCAGGAACGGTTACGTTCTACTGTTGCTTGGCGCTGCCTTCGCCCCAGGCGAAGCTGACGGAGACTGAGCAGCCGTGGCCGGAGACTTGAATGTTGGCGACGCCCGAGCTTTGTCCCGCAACCTTGGTTCCGATCACCGCCAGCCAGTCTCCGTCGGGCGACGCCGTCGGACTGTGCGTAGTGCCCTCGGGTCCCGAGTTCATCTTGACGGTCAACATCTCATAGGGAGTAAACCCGCTGGCACGGACGATTACATCATCAGCCAGTGCCGACTGGCGGACCACCGAAAGCTTGCAGTTCTTATCGGAGGCCTCGATGGGAAACGGAACGGCCTCGGCAAAGCCGGCAACCCTGCCGTCGGTGGAGACAACCGCAAAGCGTTTGGGCTCGCCCAGCACCGCCTTTGTCTTGATGTTGATGGGATCATCCAGTCCGCTTCCTTGGCACGAGCCCGGTTTGCCGGAACAAACCAGGACGCCGCGCTTGTCGAAGCTGACGTCGGCAATGGCTTTTCCCGGCTTCTCGCCTGGAATCCAGAACCAAAGGTCGTAGGTCTTGTCCGCGGGGAAACCTTTGCCGATGAGGTTGTACACCAGCACCGTTCCCGAAGCGGTGTGCTGGCGCGGGCCTTCGTGGGCGGCGAGTTCGACTCCGGGGCTGTTCTTGCCCCACATGCCCGGGTCGAATTGCTGCGCGGCGAGCGGCAAGGCCAACGCGCACAGGATCAGCAGCGCCACCGTAACGAAGTTGAAACGTCGCCCGGTCAATTTGTTTTCCCCTTCGCCGGTTGCGCGGGCAGCGACATCCCGAAGAGAAGAACATCACGCGCTCTTTCCGTCACGGTGTCGTCAAAGCCTTCCATGATCAGCACGTCGTTGCCTTCGATTTCGATGGAGGCTTTGCCCTCGTCGGTATCGAACACGTGGAGATGGCGCGGGCCCTTGGCATCCGCCGCGGATGGCGCTTGCAACACGGCTTTCTTGTAGCGCTTGGGAAGATAATCCGCGTACAGCTTGGCGAAATCGCGCGCAGCTTCAGGTGAATCCCAGCGCGACCAATACAGCATCGCGATCTGATCTTTGGGCGCGGTCTTGGCGCGCGCGGCAAAATAGTAGCCTCCGCGCCAATGGCGATAATAATTAGGAGGATCGCTAGCGCCGTACTGCTTGGCCAGCAGATACACATCGAATTCGCCCATGCTGCCGAAGTCGAAGCGCTCATAGTTCGGTGCTACCAGCTTATCCATGTCGGGAATCACCGGCGGCGCCACCACGTGGTGCAACAGATAGGTTTCCGGCTGCATGATCTGGCGGGTGTCGACCGGAGGATTCTCCAGGATGCCCGCGAACGCTGCCTCTTTACCTTTGTTCGCCATCACGGTCTTCACGAAATCGAGGCCAAAGGTATACGGCATGAGCAGCGATTCCTTCAGAAACATCGGCGCCTGGGCAAAGACGGGCGAATCGCTGTTGTCAGCCATGCCGGCCTGCATTTTGGAAACGATGCCAGGAGCGGTCAGCAGGTTCTTGCCCAGCGGCGCCAGCATGTAATCGAACATCACGGCCATGCCCTGCCCTTCGGTGACGCATTGCCGGGCAGCCTGCGCTTCCTCCACCGAATACTCCTGCTGATCGGGCAGCGGCGTCGAGTCGTCCTTGGCGCCCGCCAACTCCCACTTGTCAACGCCGACCTTCTGATCTTGCAAGGCATGGGTCAACTCGTGCGCCAGAATCGGCTTCTGCGCGTCCAGCTGAACCCAGTCCAGCAAGTTGACGCTCTTAGTCTTGGGATCGTAGTACGCGGCAACCTGCTCGCCCATCAAGCGCACAAACTCAGCATGAAGGTCATAGCCCGGCGGCAGCAGCCCGAACTTCTGCAACACCAGTCGCGATTGCTCCAGGCGCTTCTCGTCCTTGTCATCTTTCATGCGCTTGTTGACGTACTTCTCCACCGACTCGCGCGTGATGAGATTGCGCTTGACCTTGTGCTCGATGGGCAGGCCGGTGTCCTGGCTGACGAAGCCGAGGATCTCGTCCACCGAACGGAAGAGTTCTTTGGCCTGGCTCTTGGTGACGTGGGTCTCAGGTTCAGGTGGTTGCGACGCCTGGTTGGTCGCAGTTCCGGGCTGCTGGTTTTGGACGCCGACGCCCGCGCCCGGAACTTGCACCGCGCCGGAGTCGTTCGGTTGCTGCGGAGATGGCTGCGATTGCGGCTGCGCGGGAGCCGTCTGGCTCCACATCGAACCCGTGCAGAGCACGGTCAGGAGAAGCGCGGCCAGAACGGTCGTCAGACGGCGTCTGAATGTGAAACGGACTAAACGGCGGGCTGGCATCGACAGACTTTAAGCATACAGGAGAAACCGAAAAAGCTGCGTTCGCCGCCAACCCAAGTCACGAAAAGCGCCAGGCGTGGGCCGCCGCCATCCGCCGGTGAGCTGTGACCGTCTTGCGAAGCACCATCGCCTGCAATCAGTTAGACCGTTAGATTGAATTCATTTGACTTCTTTCCGGCGTTGTCGGAAAAGAGCATCTTGCGCGCCGCAATTCCAGGCAGCAAAGAAGGAACACTGCAATGATAGGAAAACGTGCTCTGCTGGGGAGTTTTGCATTCGCAGTCATTGCATGCGGAACCCTGACCTGGGCCGCATCTGAAAACGTGCTGCACAGCTTCGGGTCGGCCGGCGACGGGCAGGCTCCATTTGCCGGGCTGACCATGGATGCCAACGGCAACCTGTACGGAACCGCCTCGGCAGGCGGGAGTCATGACCAATGCGACGGGATGGGATGCGGTGTAGTTTACCGCCTGATGCCGGCCGGCGGCGGCAACTGGAACTACGGCGTTCTACATTCGTTCACGGCCAACGAGGGCGGCAATCCGTATTCCACGATTGCGATCGATCGCAGCGGAGCCTTATATGGCACCACGCTGTACTATGACCTGGGATGCGGGACGGTGTTCTCGCTCAGGCCGGGCTCGGGCGGCACGTGGTCGGCGAGCACGCTCCACCGCTTCACCTGTGGCGACGACGGATTCAGCTCTTACGGGGTCGTCCTCGACAGCGCTGGCCGGCTCTACGGCACAGCCTACGCCGGCGGCGCCAACGACCACGGCCTCGTCTTCTACCTGGCCCAGCAGTCGGCCCTGAGCTGGGATGAGCTGGTGCTGCACGCCTTCGACGGCACCGACGGCGGCTCGCCCGTGGGCAATTTGATCTTCGACGCGGCCGGCAACATATATGGCACAACCTACGAGGGCGCTCCTGGGCTGACCGGCCTCGTCTTCAAACTGTCGCCGGGCGGAGGTGCAGGATGGCAGGAGAGCGTTCTTTACGCTTTCCAGGGCACAGGGTTCACCGCCGGACCGGATGGAGTGAATCCTGTCGCTGGCGTGGTGGCCGATGCGCAGGGAAATCTGTACGGCACGTGCGACTATGGCGGCCCGGCCAATCTGGGAGCCGTCTACGAGTTGTCGCCCAACGGCAGCGGGGGCTGGACTGAAACTGTACTGTACGCGTTCCGCGGCGGCAGCGACGGCGGACATCCCTATGCCGGAGTGATTCTCGATCAGCAAGGCAATCTGTACGGCACCACGCAAGGAGGCGCGGGGAGCAACGGCACCGTGTACAAGCTGACCCGGGGCTCCAATGGAAAGTGGACCGAGGCCATCCTCTACGCCTTCCAGGGCGGCGCGGACGGCAGCACACCCTACGGCGGATTGGTGATGGACAGCAGCGGGAATCTGTACGGCACAACTGCTTTCGGCGGAGAGTACGGCGGCGGAGTGGTATTCGAAATCCAAGGACAGTAAGAGGTTCGACGTGCTCACGCCCACCCCTCGGCTGCGCTCGGGGCAGGTTCCTCTCGCCAAAAGACGGCGACAAGGGTGGGGCACCCCAGCTACCCCGGTCTCGAAAAGTGCGAGACCTGAGCCACCTGGCCAGGCCCCGCTTTCCTGCCGCGGCAATCAGTGTTCAATCCGGTTATCTGTTGCCGCCTTAGTTCGGCTTGAAACCGGCCTGGCCACATTGTGCAGAGTAGTAATAGTCAAACGCCAACAGCGGACGCCGACCGGTGTTAACAAAAATGCTCGACACATTAACCCATTCCACATAGGTCGGAGCCGGGCCGGTGGGTTGCTCCGGCGGTTGTACCGCCGTAAAGTTGTAACTCATTGCGGGTTGATTGGTTGGACCTGCCTGAATCTGCATGCCCACTCCGTCGGGTACCTCATTGTTGGAACCGTAAGACCCGGCAGGCCGGTCGGCAAATGGCAAATCGATGAACATCTCGCTGATGCCGACGTCCAGCAGCAAATTTCCGCAGAACTGCGGATCGCCGCTGAGAGTAGTGAACTGGTAGCAACCGGGCACAGGATTCCAATCTCCGGGAACCGTAGTGTTGGGATCGAGGGCGACCGTGTTGAACCCGCTGGCATCGGCTGAGGTGATTCCCAGCGTCACGCCGCTTGTCCCCAGAACGTACCCAGTGTTGATGTCGGTACCGTTCTGAGCATCCGTCAACTCCAGGAAGGCGTTCTCCGATGGCGAATCAAATAAGTCGCCAGTTCCGGTGCTATTGCGGTCGAATCCCACTCCGAGGTAATGCAGGTCTGGTGGCCCCGGCTGCTTACACTTTGTATAACCGGCCTGGCAATGAACGCCATCAATAGCCAGGATCAGGATGGGGCTGCTCTGTACGAAGGTTCCGTCCTGTAGTTCTACACCGACCGGAGCAAGATAGTAATTGCCCGTGAAGACAAAGCCGCTGCTGTCATAGAACTTTTGTCCCGGGGCGCCCGGGCCATGTACGTTGCTGCCCATCACCAGATTAGATTTCGTTACCAGAACTCCCAGCGAGCCGGTGTCCATCGTGAACGTTTTCACTTGGGACTGCTGTGGGTTGTCGGAGCCTACAACCGCTGGGACCTTGATTTCGTTGGGAACGTTCGACGTCACATCGAGATTGAAGCTGGCGGTGCCATAGCTGCACGCCGGCTGGTTGGCGTGGATAAACAAGGTTGTTCCCAGCGATGCGCCGCCGGATATCGGATCGTTCATCCACGCGGCCAGCTCGATGTTATTGGGAAATGCACCACCGTTATAGGTAAACGTGACGCTTGTTCCTGATGTCAGCACAACCTGCGTGGGTGTGATGACGCCATTGGGAGCGCCATAGACGTTGACGTACAGCGGATCGGATGATGAGGGCTGCACGATGTTGCCCTCAGAATTGTAGACCGTCATGGTGACCGTCACGGGCGTGGAGCCGGTGAAGGCCGCTCGATGATCGTTGGTTGGATTGTTGAGGGTGATGACGGAAGGCGAGAACAATATCTGGCTTGCGTTTGAGCTGGAGGTTGTCTTTGTCCCATTTGCCTTGGCCGAAGCATTG
>Ga0181532_10001784_pt1 | contig 20515 bp, 17 predicted proteins | sample PEATcosm2014_Bin_33_FD_119768 | JGI IMG/M metagenome (GOLD analysis project Ga0181532, IMG submission 119768) | Peatland microbial communities from MTU Mesocosm Facility, Houghton, MI, USA - PEATcosm2014_Bin11_30_metaG | ecosystem: Environmental > Terrestrial > Soil > Wetlands > Peat | place... | reverse complement strand
CACCAGATGGGTCTGCTCCGCCAATTGCACCCGCGCTACCCGAACCTTGAGCGCGAGATTCAGCGATTGCAGCGTCTGGCAGAGCAGCAGAAAAATCTAGCTGCAAAACCTGCCTCGCCAGCTGGGCCATCGCGACCCAGCGATTTGAAAGCGACAGACTTGCAGGCAACAAATCTGCAAGCAACCGGCTTACAAGCAACACGGATGATTGGGTCGCCCACCGCCCCGCACAGCGAAGTCGCTGCCACGAACTATCCCGAGCCCGCCCCAGTCGACGGAACGCTCACGCCAGAACGAGCAACCGGACCTTCCCGCGGAAAATTGCTAATCATTGGCGCAGCCGCGCTCGTCGTGGTGGGCGCCGGCATTCTGTGGATCCTATTCAGTTCTGGCGCGGTCGCCGTGCACATTGAGACGGTTCCCTCCGGCGCCACCATACGAGTAGATGGCAAAGCTTGCCCGTCCCCGTGCGCTCCGCAGTTGTCCGTTGGTTCGCACACCGTGGACGCAGAACAGACCGGCTACATCGCGTTCACCGAAAAAATTGATGTGGCTCGCGGCGGCCAGACCAACTTCGCCCTGGCGCTGACCCCCGAGTCAACTTCTGCGGCGACCGCGGGCTCGCTCGCGGTCCAGACCAACGTGGAGGACGCCGACGTTCTGGTGGACGGCGTTCTAGCCGGCGTGACGGGAAGCGACCATCGTCTGGTTGTGTCAGGGCTGGCGCCAGGCAAGCATACGGTTACGGCCCGAAAGTCCGGCTATCAAAACTCCAAGCCACAACCGGCGGATGTTACCCAAGGCCGGCAGCTCGACGTGCCCCTCACTCTCGTAGAGGCCAAGGGTTCCAATAACATTCCGAGCGACCAGTATTTAATGGTTCAAGGCCCGCCGGGAGCGCATGTAGTAGTGGACCAGCTTTCTCCGCAGTCGATTCCGAGCTCGGGACACTTGCCGGTTACAGTCGCACCGGGATCCCACAGCGTCGAAGTAAAAATGGACGGATACCAGGTTTGGCAAAGCAAAGTCCAGGTACAGCCGGGCTCGCGCTTGCCGGTCGTGGCAGAACTCAAAGCGATTCCCAAGTCGGTGACGGTGGCGACAACTCCCGAAACGCACAATGCTACGGTCGCTGTGCCCACTGCCACTTTGATTGCGAGTTCGGACACCGTCGAGAAGGGACAGTCTGTCGAGCTGCGTTGGGACACCAAGGGCGCGACCGACATTACCATCGACGGCCAGAAAGTTCCGGCGCAAGGGACGATGAAGATCAATCCCACGGAATCCGGGAACCACACGCTGGTCGCGCACGGCCCGGGCGGAGACGCGAAGGATGTCGCTCACGTGGAAGTCAAGGCGCCGCCACCTGCCAACGCAAGCGACGACCAGAGCGGCATCCAGGGAGTGCTCGACGCCTACGTGGTTGCATTTCAATCCAAAGACCCGGCCAATTTGCGGCGTATTTGGCCGACCATGAAAGATAAAACCTTCAAGGACATGCAGGGCAACTTCAAAGACGCCGAATCATTTCGCATTAACCTTCGTAAAACTGCCCCCGCCCAAGTGACTGGGAAAACCGCATTCGCCATCTGCATTCAAGATGCACAGATCAAGCCCAAGGGCGGTCAGACCCAATCGTTCAGCCAACCCGCTACCTTCTACTTCAAGAAGCTAGGGGATAAAGACAGCGACTGGACGATCGACCGAGTCGAATACGGAAAAGGTACCCACTAGCGTCCTTGGTGCCTGCGCTCCACTCCAATTTGACTTTCTCTTGACAAGGTCAAGTTGCGCGGCTTATTCTCGGCTACTCGTTTGGGGGGTACTGCGAGTAGGCTGAACCTCCCCTGCATCGCTTCGTCTTTTCTTGGGGCTCCGCGCGTTCGTGGGAAGTCGATGTCACGATCTACCCATCTCATCGCACTATAGGATAGGCGTGTCTCGCACGAGAAACGATCTCAGGCGGTTTGCCGGAAAGAGTCAGGAGTGTCTATGAATACGGTGCTCGACTTTTGTAAGCCTTCGAAGACTTCTCCGATTCATCAGTTCTCCTCCGCCCGTGCGATTCTGGTGCGAGCCGCTGCCCTTTGGTTCATCCTCGCGGGCCTTGGCTATCATGCGGGCGCCCAGTCACTGGGCTTTGTGGTGAACTCCGCCGACGGAACCGTCACCGTCCTCGCCAACGCTACCACCACGCTCGACGCTCAAACTTTCTCCGAGGACACACTGCAAACCGTCACTTTCCCAACCCAGGCCGGACAGTCTGCCGTGCAACTCGTGGCCACGGCAGTTGCGCCCGCCGCCGGCAGCAAGACTCCTCCCACTCGACTCGTCTACGTGACCGACGAGAGCAATAACGAACTCTGGGCTTTCGACATCAGTACCATTTCCCAGGGAAATGCCGCGGCGAAGCCGGTGAGCATCACGGCTGGCTCATGCTCTCCTTTATTCACTAAGCCGGGCGCAATTGCGATTGCCTCGCCCGGCTCTTCCATCTTTGCCTATGTGGCCAATAGCGATGGCACGGTTTCCATCATCAATCTGGCAACCTCGAGTTGCGTAGCCAAAACGGCGGCCCTGGGCACCATCACGGGGATGGCAGTGTCCCCTGACATGAATGAAGTGTTCATTATCACCTCGACTGTGGGCGCACAAGCCGCGCTCTGGGAGATCAACACCACGGCGACTCCGCAGGCCGCCGTCCAAATTAATGCGGTTGCCATCAAGCTCGCGAACCCGGTCTCGATTGCCGTGCAGAATGACAGCGCCGGGTGCTACTTCCTGGCCATTGGCGATAAAGGAAACTTCAATGTGTTTCTAGCAGCGGTGGGCCCTTCTGGAGGTGCCGACACCAACTGTCCTGCCGGCGTGACCCCAACCACCGCGGAAATCGTCGACGGCCAGACTCCAATTGCGCTGCAGGCCGTAAATCCCGTCTCCGCGGTTTCTACAGTCGTTCCGGGACCAAACCCGGGCAGCATCTATGTGGCCGATGCGGGCAACAACGAACTGTGGGAGATTGACTGCTCCGCCTCGAACAATCCGCCGGTTCTGTGCAGCGTTAACGAGACAAGCCCTCTGGCATTGACCAACGGCGCTACGCCCACCACCATGGGGATATCGCTCGCCCAAACGATCGGCATTGCCACCGCCGCGGTAACGCATCAATACCTTTATGTCGCGGGCACCTCGTCGTCGGGTTCAGTGTTTGAGTATGCCGATGTGGCTCTTGAAGACGAAGGTCTGAGCCAAGGGTTGTCTGCAAGTTCTTTGACGCTGGGCAACGCTCCCCAAGGGCTGATCTTCTCCGGACCTGATCCTGGCGATCCTCCGGTGACGTGGTTTATCTACGCCAACGGCGGCGGCACCGGCAACTTCCAGGGATCCACCTGGGTGATGCCAGTCAGCGGGTTACTGACCGGGCTGGGCAGCACGATTGTGGATTTGAGTTCCCCAACCCCAACCCTTTCACTCAATTTTGGAACGACCGCGGTCAACGGTCAGTTCGGTTCCGCCATCATCTATTGCGCGCCCTTCGGAGGGGGCACGGGTGAGACGACATGTCCAGCAGATAGCGGAGTGGCGGGAGCAAATGCGGTGGGCGGCCAGTCATCCACTATCAGTGGAGGCGGCGGCCAGGGCGGCAAACCCACCGGCCTCGATCTCCCCGCCAGCACCGTCTTCACCGTGACCCTGGAAGCCTGCTCGGAAGCCGCGGGATGTCCCGCCTCGCCCAACCCAGCCACCGATACCGTGTTGACCCAGGAAATCAACGCGGGCGGAGTCTGCACGCTCACTGTCACCCCATCTCCAAATACCGGTCTGAATAACGTTGCCATCGGACAAACCGTCAACGCCCAAATAAACTGCCTTGCACCGGCGAGTGGCGTCCCGCCAGTTGGCGACAATCTCACCGCGACCATCAATTGGACTCCGACCGTAGCGGGGACGGTAAGCTGCACTCCGGAAACCTGCACCCTAAGTACCCCGGTCAATGGATATCTGTACGAAAACGCCACCATGTCGTTCGCCAGCAACAGCTACACGGCGGCGGGCACCTACCCCATTAAGATTAGCGGCACCGACATCACTGAAGAAACAGCGATTCTCTTCACCGGTGCTTTGCCGACCGTCACCGTAAACGGCCCCACCATCAGCATAAGCCCGACTGGATCCGCAAGCGCACCCATCCAAGTTCAGCTGTTGGGAACTCAGGCTTTTTCCGGAACCTTGAGTTTCTCTTCCAGCACTCCGACTGTAAGCTGGACGCTGACCGACGACGCCGGAGCGTGTGCTCCAACCTGCGGCACTATCACCAACCCGCAGGCGACGCTAATCGCCGGAACCCTCGACTACAACATCTCCGCGACTTACAACGCGCCTTCGGGTCTAGTGGCAGGGACGATCACGTTAACCGTCGCAGCCGAGGGAGCCAGCGCCAAAGCCTATATCCAGACCACGCCTTCCATCACCAATCCCCCGCCCGCCTGCACTCTCAGTTCACCGCCCACGACGGGACAGACTGGCCTGGCCGTAACTGTCACGCTGGCCTGCACGGCTCCGGCGGGTGATTCATTCAGTGCGACCGTCAACTGGTCCGATGGAGAACCCGAGACCATGACCGGGACCGGCGACGGCACCGTCCCCGTGAACCTCACCTTCACCCACACCTACGCCAACCCCGCAAACTACGCGGTCAGCGTCACCTCCATCCAGGACACCACGACCGGTCTGACGGGAACGCCGCCCGCCGCCCTGTCCATCACCATTTATCTGACTCCGACCGTGACTCCGTTGCAAACCGCCGTCACCTTGGCGGCAGGCCAGTCGGTGACTTTCGCAGTGAACTTCACCAGTGGCCCGTCGGATGCGAATCTCACATTGTCGAATTTCGTGTGTCAGAACCAGCCCACGGGCGTCAGCTGCGCGTTTTCACCGTCGTCCATCACGCTGGATGCCAACGGAAACAGCACGAACACGCTGGAGTTGACGGTTTCATTGGCCGCGCCTCCACCTTTGTCGCAGGCCGCTCCTTTCCGCGACTCGCGGCAGATCCTGCTGGCATCCATCTGGGGCCTTCCCTTATTCGGTCTAGTTTTGTTGGGCGCGGTCCCAGGGGACAAGCAACGAAAACGCCGTCGACAGGCGTGGTGCGCGATGCTTTTCATCTTCGTGCTCGTGTGGATGCCGGCATGCTCGACGGTGACGCAATCCAATGTGCCCTGCCCCACGTGCGCGCCGCCGGGGGGACCCTATCCCATCACCGTGACTGGCAGTTCAGTGAATCCTCAACTGCAGGCGTCAACGGTGTTTCAGCTGACGGTTGCGCAATAGACGGGGTAAGAAAAAGCAGATGAAACCATCGCAGCCAAGGAATTATGCGGAGATGACATCTATGCGAAAAATGTTGCTGCTTGCCGCGCTGCTGACGGCGCTCATTAATTGTTCATCCGCTCTGGCCCAGACGCAGACCTCGACCTGTTCTCAGTCCGGAAATAGCCATCTCTACTGCGTTCCCATTCTCGCGGTGGAGAACCTTCATTACGCCGGGTCGTCTACGAGCGCGGTGCAGGGGGCGCCGGTCCCGCCAGCGTTTTCGGCCTTGAACTCGTCACTCGGTATTCAACTCAGCGATGTTCCCAAGCCTTCGCCGGCTTCCGGCATTGTCTTTTCCTTCGGACCTTCCGGCCTTACGCGCGAGCGCGAACTGGGTCCTATCTTCACCGAACGGCCATCCATTGTTGGCCGGCACAAGCTCTATGTTGCATTCACGTATCAATACTTCGAATTCGACAAAGTCGATTCCGTGCCTCTCAACAATGTGCCGCTGCTGATTGAAGGCTGCGTGCCGAATCCCACCCCCCCGCCCGCATGCAACCCCTCCTCGAACCCATTCATTGCAACCCAGAGCCGCCTGGATTTGAAAGTGCACCAGTTCACGGTCTACGCGACCTACGGACTGTTCAGCCGGGTCGACGTTTCCGTCGCAGTTCCGATTCTCGATGTCCGCATGGGAATGCAAACCACTTGCCTGATTTGCGGCCAGACACAATCGGATAACAGTTTGCTGGTGTTCACGCCGAATGCAGCCTCCGCCAGTGCCGGCGGCATTGGTGACGTAACCGTACGCGTGAAAGGTACCGTTATAAAAGGCGAACGGGCAGGGCTGGCGGTGGGAGTCGATTTCCGCACGCCCACCGGCAATGACTTGAATTACCTCGGCTCCGGCGCTATTGGAGTTCGGCCCTTCGCGGCGGTGGACTACCGAGCCAGGATTTCCCCGCATGCCAGCATCGGATATGAAGCCAACGGGAGTTCCATCCTCGCCAGCACCGATCAAAGCACAGCAAAATCGCTCCCCAATTTCCTGACCTACACGGCAGGCGCCGACATCGGAATCGGCAGGAAGTTGAGTGTAACCGCGGACCTGTTGGGATCCACCTACTTCAACGCGAACCGTCTCCTGCTGGGAGTGGTGACCGGATCACAGGGGCTGGGCAATCGGAATGTCGCTTGCAGCTTGACCTCAGCCAAGACCTGCCAGGGTCAAACCTTCAACACCAACAGTTTTTCGGCGGGCGCCAAATTCAATCCCACCGGAAATCTGATTATCACCGCCAACGTGCTCGTCAAGCTCGACAATAACGGACTGCATTACAAGCCCGCCCCCATGGGCGGGATCTCCTATACGTTCTAGCCTCTGGACCAAATCGCCTCGGTCACCGAGCTACGCCCCGGAGTGGGGACGCCAACGGTTGTCGAACCTTCGCCAGGTCCACCGCGGTTTGGGCGATATGCTCTGCGCTGACGCCGAATTCTTTGATCAGCTCCCAGGGAGCGCCGGATTCGCCGAACCGATCGCGCACACCAACCGCGCCAGTAATTATCGGCACACCATACAGACTTGCCGAGCTGGTGATGATTCCGCTCACCCGCCATGCCAAGGCGCCAATCTGATGCTCCTCGGCGGTGATGATCAGGCCTGTTTCTTTTGCTGCCCGGATCACCGCCGCTTCGTCGATTGGTTTGAGCGTATGCATGTTGATGATGCGAGTCTCCCATCCGAACTCATGTTGCAGAATATAAGCGGCCCGCATGGCTTCTGGGACCATGGGCCCGCAGGCAATGATCGTCAGGTCCTCCGCCTCGTTGCTGTAGTCGGAAGCCAGACAGGTCTGGAATGCATTCGCAAATTCATTCGCCGTTTGGCGGAGCCGAATGACGTTGGCTGCTCCAAAAACAAACGGAGTGTCCTGGTTCGTAACGACCGGGGTCGCTTCGCGCGCAAACCGGATGTATTTGGGCCCGAAGTGTTGCAATAGCAAGTAGCTGGTCGCTTTCCGCGTCTCAATGGCATCGCAGGGAACGACCACAGACATGTTGGGCAGGCCGCAGACAGCAAACAAATCTTCCAGTGCCTGATGGGTTGCGCCATCCGGGCCGACCGACACGCCGCCATGCGCGCCCGCAATCATCACGTTGAAATTGCCGTAGCAGATGGAGGTTCTGATCTGATCCAGGTTGCGGGCGGCCGCGAACGTTGCGTAAGTTCCGAAAACCGGCAGCTTCCCTTCCCTGGCCAGGCCAGCGGCTGCCGCAGTCGCGGATTGCTCGGCGATTCCCATGCTGATCCAGCGCTTCTTGCGCTCCGGTTTGCCAGAGTAGAACTCACTGATGGTGATGGAACCTGAGATGTCGAGCCCGAGACACACAATGCGCTCATCGTCGCCATGCTGGGCCAGTGCGCGGCCGAATCCGGCGCGTGTCGGCTCCATCTTTGCATTCATCACAATCGAGCTGTTCCACCAGTAGTCACGGCTGAAGCGCGGCTGCTTCTCATTGAGTGCTTGCAAGGCCTGCTGCTGATATTTTTCGGCATGCTCCAGCAAACTCGCGTACGGAACCCGCTCCGACAGCCCCAATTCCCGCAATCCCTGTATCATCTCTTCATGGTTGGGAACTCTGCCATGCCACCCGGCCACATTCTCCATGAAGCTGACACCTTTCCCTTTGACGGTGTCCGCAACAATCAGCAGCGGCCGGCCCGTTCCGCTTCGCTTCATCGACAACGCTTCGACGACTTGCGCCATGTCGTGTCCGTTGATCCGCACAGCGTCCCAGCCGAAACTCTTATACTTCTCCTCGAGCGGGTCAATGTTCATCACATCGGCGACCGCGCCATCAATCTGAAGCCGGTTGTAATCCACAATGCCAACCAGATTGCCGAGTTTGTGATGCGCCGCCTCCATGGCCGCTTCCCAGACCTGGCCCTCCTGCTGCTCCCCATCCCCCATAATGCAGAAGGTCCGGTAGTTCTTGTCGTTGAGCTTGCCCGCTAGCGCCACTCCTACTGCGAGGCTCAGACCCTGCCCCAGGGAACCGGTGGACAGTTCAACGCCGGGCAGTTTGAGCCAGTGCGGATGACCTTGGAACGCAGACCCCAGCTTGCGGAGCAGCACAACATCCTGCAGTTTGCAGAATCCGGCAAACGCGAGACCCAGATAGAGGCTCGGGGCCTTGTGCCCGCCCGACCAGATGATCCGGTCCCGTTCCGCCCAATTTGGATTCTGGGGATCATGATTCGCAATCTTTAAATAGAGAGCGGCGGCGACGTCCATGATGGAGAGTGTGCCGCCGGCGTGGCCGGATCCGGCCGCGCAGAGTGCAACCAGGTCGTAGCCGCGCATCAGATTGGCCGCATCCACCAGTTCCTCGATCGAATAATCCCGAATGACTTTGCCAGTTGCGGAATCGAGCAGCGCCATAACGTCCTCCGTGGGCAAGAGGTAAGTGCGGGCCGTACCGGCGGAAGGCAGACGTGGAACGGTTCACCGGAAGCGCGGCACCCTGCCATCATGTCTCTTAAACCGCGCCCAATTCGGTGACCAGGCTCCCACGGTCAGGTGATCATGCGCACACAGACACAGGCAGGGGCCAATCCTTTTTTCGTTAGCCCATGGGATCCGCGGGACAGTCTGTCCCCCGGGTTTGCCACCTGCCCTCATGAGGGGCCACCGAGCAGAATAACTTGTGCGCGTGTCTCAGTTAGATAGTTCGCTGTTGGGCCAATGACTTCAATTGCGCAATCTTTCGCCCGATTTGCACACTGTTTCGACAGGCCACCCCGCACGACTTGCAACCGTCGCAAGCATCGAGTCCACGTCCCGGCGCAATACTCGCCAGCATCTCCCGAGCCATTCCCTTATTTCCGTATTGCACGGCATACATGTGCGATCTCATCAACGCCGGTATATCGGCGTGCTCCGGACAATCTCCCTTGCAATCGCCACACTGCTGGCAAAACTCTGCCTGCGCCGAAAAAGTCTTGTCTGCCAGGAATTTTTCCTCTTCGTCCGTATAGGCCAAGTTTCGGGCCACGGAAAAATCCTGCTCAAGATGTTCGTAAGTGCTGAAGCCTGGTATCGCGGTTGTGACAAACTGGTGGTTCAGTGCCCATTTCAGCAGCGCTGTCTGGCTGAAAGGCGGCAACGCTTTCGGCAGTTTTGCGTCTGGCCTAACCGTACCGCCGGCCTGCGTCTTCATGGCCACGATACCAATTCCGCTCTTCGCGGCTCGCTCAATTGTGCTCAACATTCCGGCATCGTGCGCCATCGTGTAATTCAGCATCACCAGCGCCACGTCGAACACATTCAGCCGGATCGCTTCGTTCACCACGTCCTCGGTCTGGTGCGTCGATATCCCGATGAATCGCGTTTTCCCGTCTTTCTTCAAACTCTGCAGCGCTTCCAGCGGTCCTTCCGCTCGCGCATCTTCCACGGAATCCACCGCGTGGTAGAACAAGATATCGACGTGGTCCATCTGTAGCCTCCGCAAGCTGCTTTCCACGCCTTCGATGAAGCGCTTCTTGGCATTGGCAACATCTTGCGTGCCGCCGCCCTTCGCTGCCTGTTTGGTGGCGATCGTCACTTTATCGCGCACGCCCATTTCTTTGATGACTGCCCCTACCATTTCTTCGTTACGCCCCTGCTGGTAGCCGGCCGCCGTATCGAAGTGGCGGATCCCCAGTTCATAGGCCCGCCGCAACAACCCTGGTATGTCCGCGTTCATCACCCCCATGCTGACCACCGGCATGGTAAGGCCCGTCTTCCCGAGTGTGCGCTGCAGCACTGGACCTGTCGCCGTTCCGCTGAGGGGATTTGCCCGAAGCAAGTCCGTTCCTCCCAAAACCCTCGCCGCTCCCGCCCACAGGATCGGTTTCACGATGAATTCCCGCCGGTTCCATTCCCCTTGCTTCTTCATGGCTGCGCTCCTGGAATTGCGTTCTCTACCCTCACTGGCTGCTCGATACTCGACTTAAGCTCTGCGCGGTCTTATTCACGATCTCAGCTGCATTCGCCGGCGGATTCACCACCACAATCACGTAGCGCCCCTGAGTCCGCGCGATCACGCTGCCTTCGAAACTGTTCTTCGCTCGGATCCCGCCCGCTCCCAGTTCTGGCGCCGCCACACATTCGCCGCTATCCTTGAAGTGCTTGGCGAGTTGTTCCAATCGCGTCTTGGCTCCCGCCGCATCGTTTGCGATTGAATCACCAGCTTGCTTTCTTTCGGCCCCCAGGCATACGCCACCACGTACGCCGGCGCCAGGAAAGCGTGCCCCAGAGGATCCTTTCTCATGTACTGTTCGGAATGTGCCACCCGATGCTCCCGGGGAAGCTGCTCCAACAGTGCCGGCATCGCGCTCGTTCCGCCGATGCGCTGCGACAAAATGCGCGCAAATTGGTCGAGGAGTGCATCCGCCTGCGCGCCAGATCCCGCCAGCTTTATGTAATAGTGGCCCTGCAAGAAATTCAGAATTCCTTTACTCCGGTAGCCCTCGACCCCAATCGCCACGAATTTGTACGCCGGTGACCGCTCCGCTGCATACATCCCAAATGCATCCTGCGGGTTCCCCATGTCGTAGATGTCTGCCGTCAGTTCCGCATCGCCGCCCTTGAAATCCTGGTGCAGCAAGATTTGGAAATCATAGAGCAGATAGATGTCCGCTCCGCCGTCGATGTACTGATAGAGACTGTCCGGCTTATAGAAAGTGGACGGGGCTTGTGCGGTTGCACGGCCCGGCAGCGGCTGCCTCAGAAAACTTGAGAGTTGTTTTTGGACATCAGCAGACGCTTGCGTGCGGGGAACGCCGGCGCTGGCTGAATTTTGTGCCGGAACAATTCCTGCGGCTAACGTGGCACAAATCAGCCCACTACTCCATCGAGCCCAGAGTTTCATCTCAATCCATCCTCGAAAAACAAACTGTCGCGGAGCCCTGCGGCCTCCTTGTTCCTCGGGGAGGTCGGCGCAGCCTCGACGTCAGCGGCTCAAAGCCGGTTCCGATTCTGGGCTGGCCGACGGATATGCGCTCGCGTTGGCTGGCGTCGAAAGCAAAACCTTTTGGCCGGCCAAGAGAGCAGCCAGCATTCCGATCTCGTCGGCAGCGTGCCGGAGCGGCAAGGCCACCTGGCCGCCCTCCACGGCTGATCGGCAAAGCGCCATCATGATTTCAAAGCCCGCATAGGCGCTCTCGAAATTGCAGGGATGAACCTTGCGATCATCGTCGAGCCAGGCCGCGATGTCCTCAATGTATGGAGGCATATCGCGGTCATAGTTCATGCAGCCCTCACCCGAGGATGAGCCAGCCTTGGTGACCGCGCGCCACCCGCCCCCGGTCAGGACCTCCGCGAAGCCCTCGGTGCCTTGGGCGCCGATACGGCACTTCCGCCACCAGTAATCGACTTCGGGAACGTCGGGAGCGCCCGCGCCACACTCGACGATTCCGCGCACACCATTGGCGAACTGGATGAAACCCCCGATATAGTCGGGCGAGGGATGAGCATCGGAGAGTTTTCCGCCCCCCGCAGCCTGTCCCATCACCCACTCCGCCTTCGCCTCGCCGTTGTACCAGCGCATGTAGTCGATCAGATGGGACAGCATGTGCATCATCCATCCCGATGCCGTCCCATAAACCGTGTGTACCCGCCCTAGCGAGCCGCTGGCAATGATCTCTTTCACCTTGCGGTAATGTTCTCCGTAACGATGCTGATGGCTTACCACGGCCTTCACGCCACTCGCGGCCAGCAGCCTTCGCACTTCCAGGCCTTCGCGGCTGTTCCGCGCCACCGGCTTCTCGAACGCGACCAGACGCGCGCCAGTCTCGATGGCGATGCGAATCATTTCACTGCGCAGGTTGGGAAGAGTGCAAAAGCAGAAAACATCAGGCCTGACGCTCAGGGCGACCTGCAGCGCGTCCTTGCCTTTTACGCAGCCGAACTTGGATGCCGCCGCATCAAGACGCGCCGCGTCGATGTCGCAAACGCCCGCCACCTCGAACCGGTTGTTGGCCTGGAACGCCAGGGCATGGTGCATTCCGCGCTTGCCCATGCCCACTACGACGACTCGGTATTTATCTTTCATAGAACCCTCCGCATCGGACCCTCCGCATAGAACACTCCGCGTCGCGTCCTGCTCAGCGCGCCTTTCGATCCCACTCGAGGACCTTATCTACCGTGTAGTCCACTTCTTCTTCGGTCAGCTCAGGGAACATGGGCAGCGAAATGCAGCACGCCGCGTTGCGTTCCGAGTTGGGGATTGGTCCAACGATGCGCGCCTCATGGCCCCAGGGATATCCCTCCTGCTGATGAATCGCAATCGGATAATGGCACTTGGCGTCGATGCCTTCGTCATTCAGGAACTTGAGAAGCGCATCGCGATGCCCGGACTGCTGGGTTTCGATCACATACAGGTGATACACGTGCCGGTAACCAGGAGTCTCGTAAGGCAGCGTGATGTTCTTCACGCCGGCCAGGCCTTTGCTGTAGCGCGCCGCCCACTTTCGTCGGAGGTCACTCCACTCCGTAATGTGCCGTAGCTTCGCACTGAGAATCGCGGCGTGCAGGTCGTCCAGCCGGCTGTTGTATCCCGGGCTGTGGCAGGAGCGCTTGTCAGAACCGTGGTTGCGCAGTTTCCGGACGAGCCGGTCGACTTCAGGATTGTTGGTGACGATAGCGCCTCCGTCACCGAACGTGCCCAGATTCTTCTGGATGATGAAGCTGACCGTGGCCGCGTCGCTGAGTTCGGCGATCTTGAAGCCATCGCCACACGCGCCGATCGCCTGGGCGTTGTCCTCGATCACCAGCAGGTGGTGCCGGTCCGCAATCTTGCGGATCGCCTTCATGTCGGCGCATTGACCGTACAAGTGAACCGGGACTATCGCTTTCGTGCGGGGCGTGATCGCCGCCTCGATCTTGACCGGATCGATGCAGTTCGTCCGCGGATCGGAGTCCACAAACACAACCGTAGCGCCCGTGATCCAGATGGCTTCCGCGGTGGCGAAGAACGTGTTCGTCGTGGTGATGCACTCGTCGCCCGGTCCGATGCCCAGCGCCTTGAACGTGAGCCAAAGAGCATCCGTCCCATTGCCGACGCCAATCGCATACTTGGTTCCATGGAACGCGGCCAGTTCCTGCTCAAATCGTTTCAACATGGGGCCGAGGACGTATTGTCCGCTTTCCAGCACTTCTTTAATGTTGGCGTCGATTTCCGCCTGGATGTTGTGATACTGACGCACGTGTCCGTAGAAGGCCACGTTCACTTTGGTTGCTAGCATATAAATCCTCCTTGCCCTGAGGCCGGGACGACAGAGACAGTCCTGCAACTGCAATCGCAGAGGGCCGGGTCTGCCGTGGAGCGATCTGGGGCGGTCGAGAAACGCCCGGCAGCATGTTAAGAAGCCGTGGTGGGCACGGCCATGATTGCGATCACGTGGAGTTGTGATTCTGGGCTGTCCAGTCCGAGAACACAGCTTTCCGTGGCATGCGTAGAGAGTTGCCCAAGTCTACGGAAGCGGCGGTAAACCGTTTGCTGGACGCGGGCATACGCGGTGGTGGCGAGCCTCACGAGGTGGTCCGCCGCAAACCGTCCGCAATCCTCGTCATCACTTACCGTCCGAGAGAATTGTCGTTGGGGTTAAGGGAATCAATCCTTGTGGGCCCGCACGACAAACCGACTCGGTGCTGGACCGACAAAATAAAATGGGTAGCAGGTCACAAGCGTAAGCGAGGATTGGGTCGATGGGGCCAGGACGCTCAGGTCATCGGGCGCCACGACCTTCACCCAATCCACCGCATAGCGGGATAGCCCAGTCGCTGTCTGAAACTGAATCTCGTCATTCTTGCGAACGTCTTTTAACCTGCGGAAAAAGGTGTCGCGGTGTCCGGCGATTCCACTGTTCCCGGGCTCCCCGGGTAGTGGAGTGCCTTCGATGTGCCCCGTTCCCAGCCGTAACATTCGCGAGCCTGTCCCTTGTAGCACGGCGACGGAGAGTCCAAGCCTCGGGATATCGAGACGTCCCAGAACGTCGCCCGGTTTGATCGCTGGTTTGATCGCTGATTTGGGCTGAATTTCGTGTGGCTCTTTTTCCCGCTGGATCTGACTTTCGAGCGCCCGTTTTGCGGAGGCCTGGTAGAGCCTGGCATCGAGCAGAGTAAAGCCTACATAACCGAGCGCGAGAATGCCGGTTATGAAAAGGAGGCGCTGACTCCAACGTAGAAACCTTTGCATGTGCGTTGGGACGAACCCCTGTTCAGTGGTGAGTTTCATGGTCGATGACCTTGGCCTCGGCTGGTGGAAGTGCCGAGGGCGCGAAGTAACCGGTTCGGGTGCGCACCGACAAACGTCCATAGCCCGGCGCGCTGGCTTTCACCTGGATGACTCGATACGCTCCGTCGCGCTTTCGGTTCGTGGGAACGTAGGCGATGGTGTACTGGTTGCGGATATCGCGGGCAATGCGTTCGCAGATGGGTGTAACCTCGGCTAGTGATTCCGGTAGGAAAGGCTCACCTCCGGTTTGCTTCGCTAGTCGCTTGAGCACGGCGGGGTTGCGATCCGCATCCTGGTCATCGAAGATACCAATGGTGTAGATGATTGCGCCCGGCTGCCCGGCCAGAGCCATGATTTCGGTCAGCTTATGTTTGCTGGCGTTGTCGCCTCCATCGCTGACCACGATCAGCACTTTTTTGTCCCGATCCCCCTGCTTCAGGTGTTCGAGAGCGACGGCTATCGCGTCGTATAGCGCTGTCTCACCATCGGCCGCGACTCTGGAAAGGGCAACCTGCAACTGAGCCGGCTGGTCGGTGAACGCAATATTGCCAGGAAGGCCGAACGAAACGTTCTCGTTGAAATTGACCACAAACATCTGATCTTGCGGGTTGCTGGAGCGGGCAAATGCCATCGCAGCCGCGATCACGTCGTGGCGCTTCGACTTCATGCTTCCACTGTTATCGACCACTAAGCCGACCGTCACAGGGATATCTTCGTGGCTGAAGTACTTGACGGGCTGAAGTACTCCATCCTCGTAAACCTGAAAATTGTCTTGCTTGAGTCCGGAGACGAGAATGTTTTTGCGGTCCTGGGCGGTTGCCCGCAAGACCACCACGTCCACGTTTACTTTGATGGTGTATCCGTCGCCCGGGCGGCTTGGCGTCGGCACGGGTTCGTGCGTCTGAGCCCAACTCGATACTGCGATCAGAATCAGAAAAGCGGCCAGACAGAAATGCGCTGTATCCTGCAGCGTCGGTTTGCCTTGTGGTGGCGGCGCGGATAAGTAACGCTCAGGCATCCGTGTTTCTTTCAGCTCATCTGATGAAGTGCCGGAATAACCGGAAGGCGCGAACTATCGCGCCTGTCCGGTTATTTCGGTCAACTGACACGGATGGATCTTCCGAGTTCCATCCGCTGATTTGATCAAACGGCTCGCTTCGAGAAGGCCGAGAGCGCAAAGCCGGCGCCAATCGTCAGCAGCCCAAACAATGCAATCAACGGAAGCGGGCTGGCCGTGGCAGGTAGCGGATCGGCGGCAGCAACCGTTGTTGGTTCCGCGGCGGCCACGGGGGCTGGCTCAGCCGCAGGCGGTGCTTCAACAACCTGGGCCAATTCGACGGGCTCTCCTGTTGGGGCAACGGCCTCGATAGGGGCGGTTTTCAGGGCTTCGACGGGTGCGGTGTCCAGTTCGATTGAGGTTGCGAGCACAGGCGTATTGGCTTCCTTGGCCAACTCGATGGCTCGCGATTTTGCATAAACAAATTCCTCGCCCCACGCACGCCCAGGGTAGAACCAGGCTCTCAACGCCTCAGGCTCTCCGGCGGGTCGCTCGCGAAACGTGATTGTCGTCTTGTCGGTCGTCTTCAAGCGGTAGTTCGGGATTGCGAGGATCGTCGTTAGCACCTGGGTTTCGTCCTGATTGAAAATCTGGACGATGTGACGGTCGGATTGTGAATCCAGAATTTTGAAGACATACGTGCCGGCCGGCAAGTTATGCTGGCCCACGCCCGGAACTTCGACCGGCCCGCTAAAGGTAATAACGGTCTTCCGGTTCCAGTCATCGGCCCTTGCGGTGGAGACGACAAGGAAACAGAGCACAGCGAGGCACAGTGCGATTCCTAGCCCTTTAAGCAGTTTCATGATTGATCTCTCCTGTAGTTTTCTTCCGACAAACTCGCCCGGTGGTGGTTGTGTAACAAGAGCTCTTTATGCTGTCGGTTTCACAAGAGATCTACAGCCGGAGAGTCCGGCTTGTTCTTTCAGAACCGTGGAAAGTTGTTCGAGAGCCAGTATCGGGCATGGCAATTTCGATTGCTGGTCAAAACTGACCACAGGTGGGTTTTTGATTCCAAAACGGGATGGGAGACGCGCAGTTCGAGCCTTGCGCCCGACCTAGGAGGATTGTGAGCACTATTGAACATTCTCTGCAAGGCTTCTTATGCTCAGATGGGACGTACTCTGCCTTTGAGGACCGGGATGCCATGGCCAAGCCCACTTTCAACCCGAAAACATTTCTCTCCACCTCTGGTCTGGGCCGGGCAATGATGTCTTTCCGGCGAGGACAAACAATCTACGCTCAGGGTGATAAAACCGATGCCTTATTTGTCATTCAAAAGGGCAGAGTCAAGATCAGCGTCAAGTCCAAGGCCGGGAAGGCAGCAACCCTCGACATTTTGGGGGATGACGATTTTGTGGGCAAGGATGCTGTAGCCGGCCAGTCTTCCCGCACGGCATCTGCCACGGCCATGACCGACTGCAGCCTGCTGCGGATCGAGAAGCAGGCCATGCTGCTCGCACTGACCAGGCAGGTGAAATTGGCGAATGTGTTTTGGGCATACGTGTTGGCCAGGAACATTCGATACCAGCAAGATCTGGTTGACCAGCGCTGCAATCCCAGCGAGAAAAGACTGGCGCGCATTCTTTTGCTGCTGGCCCATTTCGATGCCCATGGATCAACCGAGACCGTGGTTCCGAGAATCAGCCATGAGACGCTGGCCGAGATGGTAGGAACCACACGCTCGCGGGTTTGCTTCTTCATGAAGAGGTTCAAGGACTCGGGCTTCATTTATTACGAAACCAAAAGCAAGATGTTGCGAGTTCACAAGACTCTTCTCGCTTTTTGCGTCCGATAACGGCTGCGACATCCGCTCCTCGGAAGACCCCAACCTTCGCCGTGAATCGGCCACGACGGTAGATCGACAGCACGCGCTTCGGGCAGCGATTGTTGCAAGCCGCTTCTGCCAGGAACTTTACTGCGGCGGATCTTTCTGGCGAGTCGCCTTTACCCCGGACAGGATCCCAACTCCCAAGAGAACAATCGCGCCAACGGCAATCCAGTGCGCGGGCATGTGCATCAAGTGCGCTCCGTACATCAGTCCGCAGATCATGATTGCGAACCCAATCGCGTAAATTCCAAAAGACATGGTATCTCCCTTTTCAAGTTCCCTGTGACGGTTGGCCCCCTAAAGAGTCTGCTTGATCGATTGCGGCGTTGCTCAAGTGGGGCCTGCGGTCCCGCCAACGATCTGCTGGGCAGTCGCTACTGCGACGAACTGGCTTTCTGATTCTTGCCCTGGAGATCGTTCAGCCAGCGTCGCTCATTCGCCGCCGCAGTGCTGTGCAGAATCGCTCACTTTCGCGAGGAAGGATTGTCCTGCCCGCGAGTTTCGGAAGAACTTTGCGCTGGTTCCACTCGCGAACCAGATTAGCCTGACACTGATTCAAAAGACGAGCAATTGTGACCAGTCTTCTGGAAGCGGAAGTCTGATACTGGCCACTCACCAGATTCTGACCAGAAAGCGAATCTCGTGAACAAATTTAGTTTTGTGGAGGTTTCGATGAACTTCAATTTGATGGATCCGAAGGTGATTGCTCTCGCCGCTGCGGTAATTGTGATCGTCGCAGTGGGTGCCTGGCTGTACGTGCGAAAACGCAGGGGCACGACAGCAGGACTGCGGCAGAAGTTTGGCCCCGAATACGACCGGGCGGTCCTGGCGCATGGGTCAAAAGCAGAAGCGAAATTAGCCGATCGCGAGAAGCGAATTGACAAGCTCAACATTCGCGATCTGGATGCAACGGAACATGAGCGGTATTCGAAGGAGTGGCAGGCCGTGCAGTCCCGCTTTGTCGATTCCCCGAAGGGGGCCGTCGTGGAAGCGGACGATCTGGTGTCTTCTGTAATGAAGGTTCGGGGATATCCCGTAGCCGATTTCGATCAACGCGCTGCCGACATTTCTGTCGACCATCCTCGGGTCGTGGAAAACTACCGGTCGGCCCACGAGATTGCGATCCGCGCCGGAAAAGAAGGAGCAGCCACCGAAGAACTCAGAACGGCGATGATTCACTACCGCTCTTTGTTCGAGGAACTGGTGCAGGTGCCAGTGGCAGTCGAAAGAAAACAGGTCGCGTAGCCATCGAACTGAAAGGAGGACATATGTTGTTGAAACCAAGTGCGGAGGACCGAACATCGGGCAAGCTCCACGAAGTAAAAGGGAAGATCAAGGAGGAGGTGGGGAAAGCGACAGGCGATCCCGACTTGGAAGTCTCAGGCAAAGCGGAAAAGAGAGCCGGCAGGGCTCAAAAGCTGATCGGTCGTGTTGAAAAAGCCGTCGGTGAATAGAGAGTGCCCGGCTGGCAAGAATAGACCGCGGCCAAACGGCGCTGGAGTGAACGGCTGAACACAATGGCAACTTGCTCCGATAGCTGCGCAAAGATTAGGGATCTCGGTTTCAGAGCGTCCATACACATAAGCATGTATGGCGAGCGCTTTGCGATTGTTTCAGATCCTTTTGAGGAAGGTGATTGCATAGCAGTCCGCGCGACCAGCGGAAGCGATCCAAAGATCCGCACGGTGCGGCTTCCGACCGCAATTCTTGTGAGTCGGGAGGATCGATTTCTGAAACAACCAAGAGGGCTGGCATCCAAAACGCTTTAGGAACTGGACTTCAAAAAGGAGAACCACGATGACGATAGCTGAGCAGGCTAAGTGTGCACACCTTCCATGCAAGTGCGTGGCGCAACCCGGTGATAAATACTGCGGCCAAGCCTGTAAGGAAGCGGGATCCAGTGAAGTCGAGATCGCTTGCCAGTGCGACCATGGCAAGTGTCCTCTGACCGTATAAGGACAGACGCTCCGCAGGTGGATTTCTCAGGGAGAATCTCGAAATGAAATCGCGCCCAACCATAATCTTGCTCCTGGCCGTGCCCGCCCTGTCGCTGCTGGCAGGGGCGCAATCACTGGTCGATTCGGGAGCACCCTCGGGCGCGGTTGCGATCACAACCCCAGCTTATCCGGACCTGGCTTATATCCGCCCAACCACGGAAATGAAGCTTCACAGCTATTTATTTGACGCGTTTGGGCCCTATCCAATCGCGGGCAGTGCACTCGCGGCGGGCATCAACCAGGCAGACAATGCGCCGCCCGAGTGGAAGCAAAGCTTCGCCGGCTATAGTAAGAGATTCGGATCCGATTTCGGCATCAACGCGGTGACTATAACGACGCGCTATACGCTCGCGCAGGCTCTCCACGAGGACACGTTGTACTACCGCTGCGAGTGCACAGGCGTGTTTCCGCGTTTTCGCCATGCCATGGTTTCGACCTTCACCGGACGTCGCGGCGAGGACGGCCATCGCGTCTTTTCGATTTCGGCTATCGTTGCACCGTATGCCGGGACGATGACCGCGGTCTACGGATGGTATCCCAGCCGCTACAACGCCAAAGACGGGTTTCGACTTGGCAACTACAGCCTGTTAGGCTACGTCGCCGAGAACGTCGCTCTCGAATTCTTTTATAGCGGACCACACTCCCTCATTCATCGCATGCATTTGAACAATGGTCACGCAGCGCCAGATCCGAGCCCTGCCCCGTGATCGACGATACCTTAACGGCGACTGGAGTCATTCGCTCCGCCGGTGCAGGGCAACGGGTCCTACCCGTGTCACCGTCATTCACAACAAATTCTTCCAAGGGATTCATCAACCAGTTCTTCGAATGGTTCGGCGACCTGGGCGTATTTTTCTGGCGAGTGGTGCGGGCCGCGGTGACGCCGCCATTTGAATTTCGCGAACTCTTTCGACAGCTCGACGAAATCGGATCCAAGTCGCTGCCGCTGGTGGCTTTGGCAGGCGCGGCAACCGGGGTGGTGCTCTCGCTGGAAGCCCGCTACAGCCTGACTCGCTTTGGCGCCAAATCGTT
>Ga0181532_10001783_pt1 | contig 20530 bp, 24 predicted proteins | sample PEATcosm2014_Bin_33_FD_119768 | JGI IMG/M metagenome (GOLD analysis project Ga0181532, IMG submission 119768) | Peatland microbial communities from MTU Mesocosm Facility, Houghton, MI, USA - PEATcosm2014_Bin11_30_metaG | ecosystem: Environmental > Terrestrial > Soil > Wetlands > Peat | place... | reverse complement strand
CCGCCGAAAAACAAATAGCCAGGCACCGGCGCTCCACTGCACACGAAAGAGCCCGTTACCGTTGCTTCCTTCCGGACCTGGCGGGGTTGGCGGGAAAACGTCGCGCGGAAACCGATGCCTGACCCTACATCTTAACAAGAGATCGCCGAAAACAGGAATGGCCGCAGAATCCGCGGTGGAACACGCCTTATCGTAGAGACGCGGCTGGCCGCGTCTTGGCACCGGCAACAACCTGGAGCATTTCGGTTATTATCACGCCATGTCCGACTCACAATGCGCCGCCTACAAGCGACTGAAAGATCGCGAGACCCGTGCCCACGCAGCCTGGACTTCTTTTCTCTACCGCAACGAAGTCAAGCCCAGGCTTTCGGAGAAGGCAAAACGGAAGCATCAGAAAGAAGAAATGGAAGCCTATCAGCAAGCTCACAAAGCCCGCTTGGCGCACGTGAAGACTTGTCCCACCTGCATGTCGAACCTGTAAATTTGCCTGCGTGACTTTTCCTGTGACTTCTGCAGCCACTGTGATTAAATCTCTTCTTCCCAAACTCTTTTTCCGAAGCTTATGAAAATCACTCACCTCGCACTGCTTTTCGCCACCGCACTAACCGCCGTGGCGCAATCGAAACCGAACTATGAAGTCTACGCGATCCGTTACGCGACCATACCCGACTTCCCCGTGGCAGAACTGGTAGCGGGCGCCGAGCCGGCGCGCAAGCTCGATATCGCCATGATGATCTGGCTGGTTCGGGGCAACGGCCGCAATATCCTCGTCGACAGCGGGTTCTATCACGATCGCTTTTTCAAAGACTGGCACGTGACTGACTTCACCAAGCCGTCCGACACGCTGAAGCGAGTTGGTCTGAAGCCCGAGGACATCACCGACGTCATCATTACCCACATGCACTGGGACCACGCCGACGGCATGGATCTCTTCCCCAACGCCCGCATCTGGATTCAGAAAGATGAGCTGCAGTACTACGCCGGAGAAGCGTGGCAGTCGAAGAACACTCACGGCGGCATTGATGAAGAGGACGTGCTCACTCTGGTGAAACTAAACACGCAGGGGCGGGTGGGTCTGGTAAATGGCGATGCCCAGGAGATTCTTCCCGGAATAACCTGCTACATCGGCGGCAAACATACTTATCAATCACAATACGTAGGCGTGCAAACCACCGCCGGAACCGTAGTGCTGGCGAGCGACAACATGTACCTGTATGAGAATCTGGAACGGCATGCACCCATCGCAGCCACGCTCGATGCCGCCTCGAATCTGCGAGCCCAAGATCGCATGAAACAAATCGCCGCCCGCCCCGGCCTTATCATTCCCGGACACGATCCAGCCGTTTTCGCCAAATTTCCCCATCCCGTGCCTGGAGTAGCCGAAATCCACTGACCCTACAAGAACAACGCTGCCGTGCGGCAGCCCGCTGATGATTTTCAAATGTTGGATGAGTCAGCGAACCACCAGCACTTCCCGGATAGCGTCGCGCGCCAGGAAAAATTTGATCGACGCGAAATCGCGGAAGAGGGTTTCAATGTGCCGATTGTTGAACACCCGCTGCAGCCGCGGAGATCGCGCGTCGGACGCGGGACGTCCGGGCGGCGCGAACTTCACCTCTTGCATCTCCAGCACGTCGGTGCCGGTCACATGATAGCGATAGCAGATCGAATCCGGGCCCGCGTCGCGGGTGTGAAAAAATGTCAGCAGTAATCCGCCCGGCTTCATGATCGACCACAGCCGGTCAATGGTCGGCTTCACCAGGCTCTCTTCCATGTAATCGGGCAGATTCCAGCACAGCACCACGTCAAACTGGGTATTCTCGTAAACCAGGTTCTCTGCCATGAACGTTTTGCTGTCCACTACCCAGTTGCCCAAACCGTCCTGAACGCGCAGCGCCGGGTCAAGCGAGGAGCGCAACAGATCTTCGCTGTAATTCTTGTGGCCCTTGCCCGTGAAAAAACTGATGTTGTGCGGAGAGGTCGAGCCCAGGTCCAGCACGCACAACGCATCTCCGGAATCGGAACTCGTATTCAGCAGCCGCGAAATCTCCCCCATGCCGCTCGACCGGCGGGTTAGCTTCTGCGGGACGGCCGGACTCGCCGTCTGGTTCGAAGAGTTCCTGAAAAATCTCATTACGTTGTCAGAGACAGATGCCATGTCCAGTCATCCGTGCACAGGGTCCGTGCGCAGCGATAAGTGCGCCCGATCCCACCATGCCCGCTATTGTTACGAAGACGCCGCTCCCGCTTTTCCGCCCTCTTTCTGAATGTCAACCTTCCCTTTCAGAAACGCGCCCTCTTCAATGGCTATGCGCTGCGTGGTCACATCGCCCGTTACGACCGCCGACTTTCGCAACTCTACACGATCGGAGGCGTTCACACTTCCATCCAATGTACCCTGAACCACTACCGCCTTGGCGCTGACGTTGGCCTTGACCTTCCCGTTCGGCCCGACCGTGAGGCTGTGGTTGCGAAGCTCAATGTTGCCTTCGACGCTGCCATCCACGTACAAGTCTTCCGATCCCGACAGCTCTCCCTTGATTACGACCGACTTGCCGATGTGGGCAAATTCTCCAGTCTGCGGCGCATTCATGCTTTGGCCTCCATCCTGCTCCTCGCGCTCTGTTCGCCGCGAATGAAGGAATTGTAAATCATCTGCCCCCATGCGGTTCGTCCCGTCGATCGGAAATCATTTTCCATCAGGACCTTACCGCAACGATCGACGATCGCAAGCCGGAAGCGCGGATTCCCTCCCATCAGACCTCGGGTTTGTTACCATCGTCGAATCAAGTTTCGACGTGCCCCGCAATGATGGTGGTCATCAAATCTATCCCGCGCAATTTCATCGCGCACGTCGCCGCCTGCCTTCTGCTGCTCACCGCCGCCAGTTTTGCCGCCCAGCCAGCAACCGTTTCTTCGTATTTGGACCCGGCGGAACTGGTGCGCAAGGTCGTGCAGAACGAACTTAAGGCGTCCAATGATGACACCACCCGCTTTCTGTTTCGCAGCATCAAGACCACTCCCAAGGGGTCGACCACCAGACTCTATGTCGAAACCAAGGAGGTGACGGCCGGCTTGGTGATCGCCTATAACGGCAAACCTTTGACTCCCGAACAACGCCAGGCGGAACAAGCGCGCGTCGAACGTTTCATCCAATATCCCGAAGAAATGAAAAAGAAGCGCGAACAAGAGCGCGAGAACGCCGACCGTACCATGCGCATCGTGCGCGCAATGCCCGACGCCTTTGTGTTTGAGTACGCGGGACAAGAACCGGGCTCGGAAAGCATTGGCCGCGTCGGCGACCCCCTGGTCAAGTTGAAATTCCGCCCCAATCCCCGCTACCAACCGCCTTCGCACGTGGAAGAAGTTCTCGCCGGCATGCAGGGCTACGTCCTGCTGGACGCCGCCCATTACCGCATTGCCAGCATTGACGGCACTCTCTTCAGGGAAGTCGGTTTCGGATGGGGCATTCTCGGCCACCTCGATCGCGGCGGCCGCTTCACCCTTCAGCACCAAAATATTGGCGACGATCTCTGGGAAGTCTCAGGCATGACCTTGAATTTCACCGGGAAGATCCTGCTATTCAAGAATCTCTCCGTCGTCTCCACCGAGCTTTTCAGCGGCTTTAAACGGGTCCCCTCGGATCTGACCTTCGCCCAGGCCTTGGAACTGCTGAAGAAAGAAGAAGCGAACGCGGGAGGAAATTCTGCCCCCAGCAAACTCGCCCACCAGTGATGGACGAAAAGACATACCCTTAAAAATTGTCATCCCGAGCGAAGCGAGGGATCTGCAGTTCGTCGCACAATGCAGATCCTAGCTTCGCGAGGGATGACAATTCACCAAGGTCTCCTTGTGCACTACAGGCGCCTAGGCTTTTCCGGCGCGAAACGTTTCTTCGCGCACGGTGAACTTCTTTACCAAGTCTTCACGCACCTCGTAGCCCGTTCCCGGCGCGTCGCTGATGACGATCATTCCATCGGCGCGGACTTCGACCTCAGGTTCGATGATGTCCTCTTTCCAATAACGCTTCGATGCCGACACATCTCCCGGCAACCGGAAATTTTCGAGAGTCGACAAAGCAATATTGTGCGCCCGCCCCACCCCCGATTCCAGCATCCCGCCGCACCACACTGGAACGTTGTGCCGCACCGCCACATCATGGATTTTCTTCGCCTCGCTGAAGCCGCTCACCCGGCCCACCTTGATGTTGAGGATCCGGCAGGCGCCGACCTCGAGCGCAAAATCGGCGTCGCGCGCATTCAGAATCGATTCGTCCAGACAGATCGCTGTCCTAATGGATTTCTGCAGCCGCGCATGCAGATAGATTTCGTCGTTCCACAACGGCTGCTCGATCATGAGCAAATTGAAAGCGTCGAATTTGCGCAGGTGCTCAACCTCGTCGAGCGTGTAGGCCGAATTCGCATCCACGCTAAGCACGATATCCGCCCACCGCGCGCGGATCTTCTCCAGTACATTCAGATCCCATCCCGGCTTCACCTTGATTTTGATTCGCCGGTATCCCGCCGCCAACTCCGTTTCGATCTTCTGCAGAAGCTGTTCCGGTGAGTCCTGAATGCCAATCGAAACGCCGCAGGCGATCTCGCGCCGCGTGCCTCCCAGCAACTTCCAGAGCGGCTGTTGTTTCTGCCGCGCCTCCGCGTCCCATACCGCATTTTCGAGCGCGGCCTTGGCCATGCGGTGCCCGCGGACCCGCGCAAACCGCGCCGCACAATCGCGGCCGGCATCCAACTCGCCCTGCAGCAACAGCGGCGCCAGGTAATGCTTGATCGTCGGCCAAGCGGTTCCGATCCACTCCGGGCTGTAATACGGATCTTCTCCAGCGACGCACTCGCCCCATCCGCGCACCCCATCGGCCTCGATACTCACCAGCAGGATGCGCCGGCTGTAAGTGCGGCCAAAGCTTGTTTCAAAAAAATGCACGAGCGGCATATGAATTTCACGCAGCGTTACCGATTCGATTTTCATAATGATTTATTGCGGAACACCCTGACAATCCACCCACTTCTGACCGTTCTCGTCCAGAACTGAAACCGCATCTGGAAGCAGTCGATACAGCTCATCACATCCGCCAAACGGAAGCAGGCAGGCTCGCTTGACATGACGTGCCTGCAGTTCCCGCGGCGTGCTACCTGGCGTGACAGCAATGTTGATTCCACACCCTCCGGGTAGACTGGTGATGCTGAAGGCGCCAATGGAAGTACGCCGCTGATCCGCCCCTTGGTTCGGATCGTTGAATCGTGACGGGATACTTTCTGCGATCTGCCATTCGACCCCAAGGGACTTGTAGCGGCCGATAACCATCGCAACGACGCGAATCTCCTGAACGCGCCCTTCACGAACTGAAGACGAGACGCTAACATACCATGGTTGAATTCCGAAACTCCTCAGGAGTTCTATCGCCTTGATATATGAGTCAGTCGGAATCTTCGATAAAAGCAGCCATTGCCGTCGCCCCCAACCGGGAAAGATCTCGCAGCGATAGGCAGCCATCTCTTCGACCTTGCAACCTGGGACGGCGCGTTCAAGACGCGAGGCTGGATCACCCACGCGAATAGCTTCCAACGCATCAAGCATCTTCGATGCCTGTCGAGCCGAGTAGGCCTGCATAATCAACGTAGACACATAGAGCGCAAGAAGAACCGCAACGAGCGACGCAATTCCTATCGCGAATATCCTCCGCTTGCGCGGCCGTCGCGGGCCTTCGTCAGACGCCATACTTGTTTAGGCTCCAGTGACCGGCAAGATGTTCCTGATAGCTGCTCGTCGCACCTCTTCCGTTCTGCTGTTGAGCCAGTCTCCTTCGCTCGTTTCTGCGAACTCGTGTCTAATACCGCCAGCCTTCTCCCCACTCGCCCAGCAAAAAGCGCCCATTCCCGCGTTCGTCGCGCTCATAGCCAAGCACGCTCAATCCCTCGGCAAACGCCCGGTTGAACTTTTCACGATTGCGCTCCTGCACTGCAAGCGCCTGCGCACGCGTCGCCGTCGCCGCCTTCCATCCGTAAATCTCCGCCGGCACGTCGATGCGCGCGCGACAATCGAACTTCGCGCGCGGAGCATCCGCCAGCACGGCTTCCACCCGCTTCGATTTCATCCACCACTCCGCCACCAGCCGGTCGGTGGGCAAACCACCCTGCAACGGCGACGACGTGATCCCATACTGGTTCACGTTATAGCGTCGCGCGATCGCACCCAGTTTCTCGATATTCAAATACGCGTTCTTGATTTCCAGCGGATCGAATGTCCACTCCATCAGCTGAAAACCTCGCGCCAAAGCATCTTCCCGCTGGTGGAGTTTGATGCGCCGGCCCAGTCCGCTGTTGCGATACTGCTGGCGAACCGCCAGCATGTGCGAGTGCAGGTAGCAGTGCCCGTTCCGCATTCCCGGAATCGCCAGCGCAAAGCCGATCAATTCCGAGCCGTCATTGGTTGGAACGAACGCCCCGATCACCTGGCCGCCAATCCTCGAAGCCACCACGAACATGCGCACCGGAATCAGGTCCGCATCTGAGAACCTCCATACTTCCTTCTGCAAGGCGAAGCAGGCTTGCATCTCCGCAAGTAGTTCGCACTTGCGGATGGTCGCGTCGTCGGCCGTCGGGATCGTCTCCGTCACCCTTGTTTTTCCTTCCGTTTGGCGGCCTGCCACAGCGTTTCCATCTCGTCCATCGACGCCTGCTGCGGCGCTCGCCCGCCCACTCGCAGCCGCTCCTCCATCCATTGAAAACGGCGCCTGAATTTGCGATTCGTTTTCCTCAGCGCCGATTCCGGATCGAGCGACAGATAGCGCGCAATATTCACCAGCACAAAGAACAGATCTCCCACTTCATCTTCCAGACGCTCGCGCAACTCCGGTGGAACCTGCGGCTTTCCCGATCCGGCGATTCCCTTCCCCAGCGACTGCGCGTTGACAGCTGACATGGGCACAGCCTTGAGCTCGTCCCGCAACTCCGAAGTCTCTTCTGCCAGCTTGGCAAATAGTCCTTCCATCTCCGGCCAGTCAAATCCCACGTGTGCCGCGCGCGAGCTGAGTTTATAGGCCTCCATCAGCGCGGGCATTTTCGACGACACACCTGCCAGCACAGACGCTGTTTCGTCAGGCCGAGCGCCTTCAGAGTGCTCTACCTGCTTGTCTCCGTCGGCGGCCAGACGTTTCTTTCTCTCTTTCTCTTTCTCTTTTTCCTTCTCGACCGCCTTCAGCGCTTCCCAGTTGCGCAGCACCTCGGCCGGAGTATCCGCCTTCACCTCGCCAAACACATGCGGATGCCGGTCCACCAGTTTGTTGGAAAGCCGGTCGAGTACATCGTCCACCGAGAAGTGGCCTGCCTCACGCGCCATCTCGGAATAGAACAGCACCTGCAATAGCAGGTCGCCTAATTCGCCGGTAAGTTCAGGCCAGTCGCGATTGTCGATCGCTTCAAGGACTTCGTAGGTCTCTTCCAGCGTATAGGGTTTGATGGTGTCGAAAGTCTGTTCGCGATCCCACGGGCATCCGCCCGGAGCCCGCAGCCGCGCCATGATCTGAACCGCTCGTTCGAATCGTTCGCCGGTGGTGGACATCCTGTTCAATGTAAATGAGGCGAATTAAGCGAGCAATGCCAGCGAACGCTCGTGCGGTAGCTCAGCTTGAATTTGTCTTGAAGGGGCGCGGCTTCAGCCGCGCCGTAAGCATCAAATTTCAGTCCGGCTTTAGCCGCTGAGGCAATGTGTTTCTCAAATTGACCCAATACTGAATACTCGTGTGGTGACGGGGCTTTGCCCCGTCCGAGTGTCGTGACTGGCGCCCTCGCGAGCCTGCCCTGAGCGAAGCCGAAGGGTCCAAGCCGAGCAACTCCGGGCAATGTTCTTCGCCGGAGCCGATTCGCCTGCTTCTCCCGCGCCTATCGCAGCGAACTCACCAGCAGTTCCGTTTCATCCGAAATAATCGCATCTGCGCCCCAAGCCGCAAACTCACGCATGTGCTCGGCGCGATTCACCGTCCAGACCATGATTCTCTTTCCGGCCGCATGAACCAGTTCGACCAATTCTCGATCAGCCAAATCAAAACGCGGAATCACCCACTCCGCCTCCGTGTCCCGCCAACCTCGCACCTGAGCCGCAGTCTCGCAAAGCAATCCCAGCGGAATCGCCGGGTCAAGATCGTAGATTGCGGCAAGCACTTCAGGAAGAAACGAAGAAACCACATATCCATTTTGCGGCGGATGCATGCGCAACTCCACAAGCGTCTGCGTCTCCAACCCAGCAACTTTGAGTTCGATATCGAGAAATGCCCGAGAAGCAAACTCCCGCAAAACGCCTTCCAACGTGGGCAATGCCAGGCTTTTCGCAGCGGTGTTCGCAATTTTCATGCCGCCAATGGTCGCGTCGTGGCAGATCACAGCCTGCCCATCGCCGGAGAGCCGCACGTCAAACTCAAACCCGTCGCAGCCATGCTGCAAACAAAGCTCGAACGACGCCAAAGTATTTTCAGGAATGTCCCGGCAGGCCCGTGCCCCACGATGTCCAAGTAGAAGGGGTTCCATTGGGAGTTCTCAGTTCCCGGTTCTCAGTTCTCAGTAAAACCTTCCCTTGCCTCAGACTGAGAACTGAGAACAGAGAACTGGGAACTGTTTTCTCAGTCCAGATCGAAATCCCGGATCGGCCTGCCCGTATCTGGCGTTTCTTTGGCCTTCTTCACCGCCTCCTGGAATTTTTTCTCCAGCAACTCCGAGGCATGCTTTTGCGCTTCCATCGATTGGCGGAAGATCGAATCACGCCGACTGTCCTGCTCTTTCATGGCGCGAGCCGCTTCTTCCATATCGTTGAAAGTTTTCGGCTTCACCGGCGCAGTATGCGCGATGATACTGCGCGTGGCAGGGTCGATTTTCATGACCGCGCCGCAGCATGGGCAGGTCACATCAAAATTAGAATCACTTGAATTGGATCGGCGTTTCACCACACGCGATCATACCGCAATCCGCGTCAGCGCGGCGTCAGGCGAATGGGCAGAATGTGGAAGACATACAGCATTTCCCAACCCAGCAGGACGATCGAGACCAGCACCACCAGTACCGCCAGAATCTCACCAAAACTCAGGCCGCCCTTATCCCGATCCTCGAAACGCCGCGCCCCCAGGCTCAAAATATTAATAGTGGCAAAGCCAAACACCAGCGCCCAAAGAATGTTGTAGACCTCATCGCGGGTCGATCGCAGCAGAAACATCGCGGGCAGAACTCCCACCGCGAGCGCGCGCGCCGCACGGCCAGAGAACTCTGCCCAGCCGTGAACCTGCCCCATCGCAAGAAATAATGGTGAGCAGTTCCGGAACATCGACGAGCTACTCCGGGGCACAGCCGTGAAGGGCCGAGGAAGTCTCATGTTCGAAGTTTGATAGTACCGTGTTTGCCTTCGCCTAGTCAGCCACTCCGCAAAAAGGGCACCCAGCAAGTCAATGCGGTTGATTTTCTGGCAATGGTCACAGAGGATAGTACGCGAGATCGTTAACCTGCACCGTAAAGACAGAGACCGTAAAGAATGATCGTCAACTTCGCCGAGCGGGCGCACAACCACAACTGGGAACTCGACCCGGTTACCAGGTCATTGCTGGATACCGATTTCTATAAACTCCTGATGCTTCAGTTCATCTGGAAGCATTACCCGAAAACCCGTGTGTCGTTCTCGCTGCTCAACCGCTCCACTTCCGTGCGCCTGGCGGACATGTTCCCGCGCGAGGAACTTGTCCACCAAATGGAGCACGTTCGCGGCCTCCGCTTTCGCAGGTCGGAGCTGGTCTGGCTCGCCGGCAACACTTTCTACGGTCGCCGTGGAATCTTTGAACCCGCCTTCCTGGAATGGCTGGAACGCGATTTCCGCTTGTCCGACTACGAGCTATCAGTCAAGGACGGACAATTCGACCTCAACTTCGATGGCCTCTGGACCGAGACCATGATGTGGGAACTCTATGCGCTTTCCATTATCGACGAGCTCAAGACCCGGGCCGGTTTGAAAAAATTGCGCGAGTTCGGTCTCGACATCTTGTATGCCCGGGCAAAAACAAAACTCTGGGGCAAGATCGAGCGCCTGCGCGGCGTCCCCGAACTGGCCGTGGCCGACTTCGGAACCCGCCGCCGCCACAGCTTCCTCTGGCAGGAATACGTGGTCAACGCCATGGCCGCGAATCTTGGCAGCGCCTTTACCGGAACGTCGAATGCCTTCCTCGCCCATAAGCATGATCTGGAAGCGATCGGAACCAACGCTCATGAGATCCCCATGGTCCTCGCCGCGCTCGTGACCAATGATAATGATGACGACGATGCCCTCCGAACTTCTCAGTACCGCGTCCTCGAGTTGTGGCGAGCCACCTACGAAGGCGCTCTCCGCATCATGCTGCCCGATACTTTTGGGACCTCACAATTTCTCGACAATGCCCCCGACTGGGCCGCCGATTGGACCGGCCAGCGCATCGACAGCAAGAATCCCTACGTTGCCGGCGACGAATATATTCAATGGCTCCAGAGTCGCGGGCGAGACCCGCATGACAAGCTCATCATCGCCTCCGACGCACTCGACGTCGACGACATCCTCGGCCTGCACGCCTATTTTGGCGGGACGATTAAGGGAGGCGCCAGTGCGGCAAGCGACTTCCGCAGCGCCGCCGATTTCCACGATCCAAAAAAGTGGACCGCTGGCCGGCGCATTCGCTTCAGCGCCGGTTGGGGAACCCTGCTGACCAACGATTTCCGCGGCTGTGATCCCGCCGGCGGCAGCGACTTTGACCCCATCAGCCTCATCTGCAAGGTATCCACGGTCGAAGGCAAGCCCGCCGTCAAGCTCTCCGACAACTACGCCAAGGCGCTCGGCACTCCGGAAGAAATCGAACGTTACCGCCGCGTCTTCGGCACAAAAGGCCTCAGCAACATCCCCGTAATCACGTGATGAACACCCCATGCACGCGAAGAAATAGTGCATTGGTTTTCCGCGCTGGGTATATAGTGAGAGGCCATCGGGAGGCCATCAATGGGATCGACGTTGGCAATGTTGTTGCAAAACGAGGGAAGCAATCCAGTTCCCGCGCTTTTTGGTGGCATGGGGCTGCTGGGATTCTCGCTGCTCACCGCCAACCGAGCGCTACTACACAATCCACTGATCGTCAGTCTGGCCGAGAGCGCCAACATCACCCCCGCCCAGGTTGTATTCAGCTTCGCCCGCGACATCGGGACTCTGCCGCTCACCGGCACCTCGAACGCCGAGCACATGAAGCAGGATCTAGCCAGCCGCGACCTGACACTCCCGCCCGAAGCAGTGCAAGCCATCGAGTCTCTAGCCGGCTAGCTCTGTTCTCGTGTGGGGACGGGCGTCCTCGCCCGTCCAAGCCGAGCAAAGCTCGGCAACTGCCACCGGCAACCGCAGATTCTCGACTCGCGCTAATTACTTCGCCTGCGCCACTGCCTCGCGTTCGCCGACCTGCTGCCGCCACATCGCGTAGTACAGTCCCTTCTGGTCGAGCAGTTCGGAGTGCCGTCCAAATTCGACAATCCGTCCGCGCTCCAGCACGTAGATTCGGTCGGCATGCATCACCGTCGACAGCCGGTGCGCAATCAGAATCGTGATCGCTTCCTGATTGGTCGCGACTTCGCGGATGGTGCGGCTGATTTCTTCTTCCGTCAGCGAATCCAGCGAAGAGGTCGCTTCATCGAACACCAGCAACTGCGGATGCCGCAACAGCGCCCGAGCGATCGACAGCCGCTGCTTCTCGCCTCCCGAAACCTTTACTCCGCCTTCGCCAATCAGCGTGTCCAATCCGCGATCGGCGCGCGAAAGCAAGCTGTGCGCGGCGGCTTGATGTAAAACTTCCATGCACTCTTCGTCCGTCGCCTTGGGATTGACGAACTTCAAATTCTCCCGAATCGAGCCGGAGAACAGTTGCGTGTCCTGCGTCACAAATCCAATTCTTTCCCGCAGCACATCCAGATCCACGCGATGTGATGGAACCCCGTTGTAAAGAATCTCGCCTGCCTTCGGAGCGTACAAACCCACCAAAAGCTTCACCAGGGTTGACTTCCCTGCTCCCGACGGCCCCACAAACGCAATCGTGTCCCCCCGGGCCGCGCTGAAAGCGATCTCATCCAATGCCAGGGCCAAAGAGCTCTGATGCTGAAAACTGACGCGCTCAAATTGCAGCGTCATCAGCTCATCAATGGGCTCCGGATCGGCCGGCCTCGGATCCCGAGGTGTATCCAGTATCTGCTGGAAGTTGTGCAGCGAAACTTCCGTTTCGCGATAAATGTTGATGACGTTCCCCAACTCCTGCAAGGGCCCAAAAATGAAAAATGAATAAATCCAGAGCGAGAAAAATTGCCCAATCGTGATTTCCTGCCGAAAAATCAGATAGAGCATCAGGAACAGGATGCTGCTGCGCAGCGCATTGACCGCCGTCCCTTGAATAAAACTCAAACTGCGAAGGTATTTCACTTTCTTGAGTTCGAGCTTCAGAATCTTGTCCGTGATCCCGTTGAGCCGCGCCACTTCCTGATGCGCCAGCCCCAGGCTCTTCACTAGTTCGATATTGCGCAGCGACTCCGTTGTCGAACCCGCCAGCGCGGTAGTTTCGGCAACAATGGTCTTCTGCATCTTCTTGATCCGCTTGCTCAGTACCGAGCTGATAATTCCCAGCACCGGAACCGTCAGCAGAAATACCGGAGCAATCGACCAGTGAACCCGGAAGGCGTAAATCATCACAAAGACGATGCCCACCGTCGAAATGAAAAGCACATTGACGGCCGCCGTGATAAATCGCTCCACGTCGCTGCGCATCTTTTGCAATTTTCCCAGGGTTTCGCCGCTGCGCTGATCTTCGAATACCTGGTAGGGCAAATCGAGCGAATGCCGCACCCCGTCCGAATACATTTTCGCGCCCAGCCGCTGCACGATCACGTTCACGAAATAGTCCTGGAAGTTCTTGGCCACCCGCGACACAAACGCCACGCCCACCGCCGCCAGCACCAAAAGGCCCGCCCCGCGCACAAATTGCCCGAGCGTGTATTGGTGATACTTGGTCGCGTAGCTGTCGATTACATGACGAAAAATCAGCGGGTCGAGAAGCGAAAAAATCTGATTGGTCGCCGCCAGCAAAAGTGCGACCGCAAACAGCTTCCAGTACTGCTTCGAATATTGATAAAGAAGATCCATAGGCCTCAGCGCGCGCGCCCGAGCAATGCGGTTTAGATGGTGCAGTGATGTTTTCGATTCAGGAAACCACGCCAGTTGCTGGAGAGACGGGCGCCTCGCCCGACCAACCTGCCCCTCAAGCCGTCCCGGTGTTAGCCAGCGCTTCCACCGCTTCCCACGTGGTGCCAAACGTCACGAACAAATCGTTGACCTTGGTAATTTCCATGATCTTGCGCACCCGCGGCTTCATCCCCGTCAGCACCAGATACCGTCCCGTTTTCTGATGCGATACGTACACTCTCACCAGCGACCCCAATCCCACCGAGTCAATATACGGAACATCCGACAAATCCAGAATCATCGTCTCCGCCAGCTCATGGCACACCGCCCGCTCAAATTGTGGGACGGTTTCTATCGTGATCGGCCCGCGCAGCAACAGAATCCGCTGATCGTCCGCCACCCCTTCATAGCGCTCGACAGTTAGTTCCTGCAATCCCATGGCTGCCGATTGTAGGACACCCAGCCCTCTCTGTCACGCACCAATAAAATGTTATGTCTGCTGCACTTCCCGCGCCCAGCGCCCTATTGCGGTTTCTTGTCGTCCCCGTGATTGTCATAGATCGAATACTGCCCGCCCGGATGCTTCAGCTTCACCGTAATCTCCATTTCCGGCTTGTTGATCTCGTAGTCTTCCCCAAAAGTCTGGAAGTGCGGCATCAAAACCTGCACCCGCATTTGACCATAAGGAATCCCGTCAACGTTCGTCTTGCCATCTGCGTCCGTCTTCAACTCCATTTCGCCCTGCGTTTGCTTGCCCTTTCGTTTCATGAAATGCAATACCACCTCCGCATTCTTCACCGGCTTCCCGTCGGAGTCGCGCACCACCACAAACCGTAAGTTCGACGTCGGCCCTTCATCATCCTGAGCCGCCGCCCATCCGACCATGCCGACCCCAAGCATGATCACCAACCCCATCGCCACCAAAGTATTTTTTTTCATAGAAAATTCCCCCCTGTAGAGACGGGGCTTGCCCCGTCTCCGCGTGCGCCGTCCCTGAAGCTGCGGAGAAGACGCGGCAACCCGCGTCTCTCCGGCAAAAACCGATCACTGCGGCTTCTGCTCCGGTTGTTTGTTGTCATCAGGCTTCTTCGCGTCTCCGCTGCTCCCGTAAGACGAGTACTGTTTGCCCGGACGCTTCAGCTTCACCGTAATCTGCATCTCCGGCTTGTTGATCTGGTAGTCTTCCCCGAAAGTCTGAAACCCCGGCGCCAGCACCTGCACCCGCAGCGGACCATACGGGATGCCATCGATGTTCGTCTGCCCCTCGTTGTCCGTCTTCAACTCCAACCCTCCCATCGCCTGCGTCCCCTTCTTAGTCACAGGGTGCAGCACCACCGCCGCGTTCCTCACCGGCTTGCCGTTGTAGTCTTTCACCACCACAAACCGCAACTCGGACATCGGAGGATCAACCGGCCGATCATCCTGAGCCCACATCACCCCCATGCCAAACCCAAGCACTACGATCAGTGCACCCGCGATCGAAAAACTCTTCTTCATGGCAACCATTCTAGTGCGTCCCGCCAGTTCCCCGATCACTTCATCCCCCTGATGACATATACCTGCGACAGCACCTGCATGTAGCGATAGGCATACCCGCCCGCGTCGCTCAACATATAGGACCTGCCCATGCTCACGGTTCCCGCCGCCAAGTCCCCGCCGAAGGTTCTCACCAAATTCGCCTTCCCGGTAGCCACATTCACCTGATAAACTTCCCCAGTCTTGTCGCGCTGCCGGGAAGGGACAGCGAACACCGACGCCCCATCCGGCGACCATCCGCTTACGCGATAGTTCGAATCCAGCCCCGGGATCGGACGAAGGCCGCTGCCATCCAGCGGCCAAATTCCCCATTTCCCGTCCGCCCCCTGCACCGCCGTGCTGCGGCCGTCCGGAGTCGGTATTACGCCGACCACGCCCTCCGGAGTAACGGGCTTCGAATCGCCACTGCTCACCGTGATCACGTAGTCGCGCGCGCCGTGTCCCGACTCAACTCCGCTCGCCAGCAATTCCTTGCCGCCAGCCAGCCATCGCACTTTCTGGTAGTCCACTTTGTCGTGAGTCAACTGCCTGGCCTCACCCGCACCCGTCGGCACCAGGCGGAGCGGCCCGCCCTTCGCGGGTTGCGTGATCACCCATTTGGCGTCGGGCGAGATCGCCAGACCCGATCCTTCGCCAATTCGCACCGGAGGAGACCCATCGGTGTCGCGCACAAACACGGTGTAATTCGGTCCCCCACCGCTGCCTGCTTCTTCGAATAAGACCTTGTGGCCGTCGCGAGTCAGATCATCCAGAACCGACCAATCCAACCACCCCAGCTCACGCTCTTCTTTTCCCTCCGGCGCCATGCCGCGAATCCCGATACGCCGGTGATGCGTTACGATCAGCAACGCGCCGTTCCGCACGTCTTCCAGCCACATTCCTCCGGGCACATTGGTGATGGACCGCACTTTGCCCGACAGTGTTACGGCGCGGGGGTTCGAGCCGCTTCCGCCATTGGTGGACGTAAACCAGATCTCATCGCCGGTTCGGGACCAGAGAATTCCCTGTAATGAGGTCCATCCCGAAGAAAGTATCTTCTCCTTGTCTCTGCCATCCGACTCAATTGCCGCCACCGAACCCTCGTCGTCGCCAATCGCGTTTTGATGATCGGCAAACGCGACCCACTTTCCATCGGGCGAGATCTTCGGATGGCTGATCCAGTTCGCACCTTCGACCAGAATCTTCCCAATCGGATACTCCAGACGCCAGTGCTGATTCTCCGGCACATACCGGACGACCGCCATCGTTTCGCCGTCCGCCGCCCAGTCCGCGTCCTGCACGTTGTCCAGCAGTTCTCGCGGCGTTCCCCCGCTCATGGGAATCCGCGCCAGTGTTCCCGTTTGCATCCACCCGCCGAGATTCACCGAGTTGAGCCGTACCGCCAGCTCTCCGCTCTTCGAGATCGACAACAGCTCCGCATTCTTCAACCCCAGTTCGCGTGATCCGGGATCGTCCGTCCGACCCACGTACAACTGGCTCGCACCGCCGTCCCATGAAGCGCTGTAAACGATGCTTCCGTCCGGAGTAAATCGCGCATTTCCAATCGAGCCCGGCCGAAACGTGACGGCTTGATACTCGGCCAGCGGCGCGCGCGCCCTGCCCCTGCCCAACCACCACCCCACAGCCAACATCAAAGCCGCCAGCCCCAGCGCTCCGGCCAGCTCCCGCCACTTGCTGCGCGGAGCATCCTTTTTCTGCGCCGCCGGCTTCTCGGCAATCCCCGTCTCTGTAATCCCCGTCTGTGTAATCGCCGCCTGTGCGCTCGTCTTCGAGCCCACCGAAGTATCTGTCAGCGCTTCCAGATTGAACGCCAGATCTCCCGTCGACTGGAACCGCTGCGCCGGATTTTTCTCCAGACAATGCCGCACCATCCTTTCCAGCGCCGGAGGAACATTGCGCGCCGTTTCTGAAAGGTCGGCCGGCTCTTCCTTCAAAATCGCGCTCATCGTATCGGCGGCGGTCTCTCCCTGAAACGCGCGCTGCCCCGAAAGCATTTCGTAAAGAATTGCCCCAAAAGCGAAAATGTCCGAGCGATGGTCCGCCGCTTTGCCCCGCACCTGCTCCGGCGACATATAGCCGACCGTTCCCATAACCTGGCCCGGCTCGGTGTTTACTTGCAACGTCGGCTCTTCCCCACCCGCGTTCGTTTCCGGACGCGTCAGTTTCGCCAGACCGAAATCGAGAATCTTCACCCGGTCGTCGTTGGTCAAAAACAAATTTTCCGGTTTAAGGTCGCGATGCACGATTCCCTTTTCGTGCGCCGCCGCCAATCCGCGCGCGACCTGCAGCGCGTAGTCAATCGCCTTGCGGCTGGTTAGCGGACCACTCCTGATCCGCTCCCGCAGGGTTTGTCCTTCCAGCAATTCGGAAACAATATAAGGAGCACCGCGCTCTTCCCCGATATCGAAAATCGAGAGAATGTTCGGATGATTCAGCGCCGCCGCCGACCGCGCTTCCTGCACGAACCGCTGCAGCCGCTCCGTGTCCGCCGAGTAAGATGTAGGCAGAACCTTGATGGCCACCACGCGATCCAGCCGCGAATCGCGCGCCCGATACACTTCGCCCATTCCTCCCGAGCCCAGCAAGGACTGGATGTCGTAGGGACCTAGTTTTGTGCCGGAAGCGAGTGCCATCTGAAGCTGTGGATTATATCGGACTTGATGGGGGAGCCGTAACGGCGTGGGAACTCCAGTTGCTGGCTGTTTTGAATTTTAGGCGGCGTCAACTTCGATCTTCACTGAATCGTGCTTGTTCTTTAGGCGCTCAATAATGTCTCCAGCGCTCGCTTGTGTGACGCCGAATGCGAGAAATCTAGCCAGTAAATCCGCTTCACTATTGATTGGCTGTATGGTCGCTCCGCCGCTGGGTTCACTGTGAACGGATAGTCCGTACACCCTTTCTCGTAGGCAGCGTTTCGCTTGATGACCACCGTTAGCTTGCTCATGGGCTTGGCTCATGTGCAATAAAGCGGCGGCGGCTTAATAGGCTAATGTAAATATTCCCGCAGTGCCATTGTAGCTAAACAGGCAATGCTGGAGAATGTCTCTCCCGATCAAAGCATGGAAGCCTTGAGCCAATAGCAGCTGTGCTTCCACAACGGGCACAGTGGGGCTGAAAAAGGGGGGATACGTCGGGCCGGGTCCTGGGATGATAATGCTCACATCGTATTGATTGGCCACGTGTGGAGCGGTACCGGTCGAAGGCGTGTTCATGGGTGTACTGCCAGTGGGAGTGAGTTGGAGGCTCTGCAACACGGAAGGATCAATGCAGGTGCAACTCGCGCCGGTATCCACCAGCGCGAAAATATTGACCACGGGGGGAATCGGAAGATGGGCTGCCACCAAAGCAGCCTGTCGAGCTTGGCTGACGCCGACCGCCGCATGGAGCATCGGCCCATTCGGGCCTATCTGGAGGGTAAAGTGTGGCACGGATCAACGAACCGCGAGATGAATTGGACTTGCTGGATCGCTTGAATCTGTTTAACGAGGAACGGTGAATTTACACCGAACTTGGCATAACCCTCTTTGATCGCATCCTCGTAGGTGCTGTACATATCAACAACCTGATCGCCCCTTATGAGGACGAATTTCCCCTCGTTACCCTGCAACTCCGCCAGTTTATTCTTGTACGTTTCTAGTTCCTGTTCAAGTGCCATAAAAACCACCGTTCGTTCTGCGGGCGAATTTTACTTCTGGCGTGATTATAGATCAAGCTTCAAATTTCGCGCCGAAACCGTGGTCGATGGCCGGTTGGACAGTGCCCAGTATTTCAAAACAGCCCACCACCCGGACTCCTCTTCTTTCGACCGCGGCAGCATCGGTCAGACCTTGTCCCTTAAGCCCTCACCAGGTGCTTCAGCGCCGGCCGGTTATGGATGATCAATGTCGTCCCCTTCAGCTCCGCCATGGCATTTCTCCTGAACTCGGAGAGCAAGCGGGTAACGGTCTCGCGGCTGGTGCCGATCAGTTGTGAGATTTCCTCGTGGGTCATGGCCAGCCGGACGCGCACTTTTCCGTGGTTGACCTTGCCCTCGGCCGAGGTTTCAAGCAGGAATCTGGCAAACCTCTCCGAGACCGAATGTGACAATCCGATGGCCCGCACCACACCATAGGAATCGGAGCAGTCCCGGGCCAGATGCTGCAGCGCGCGGAACGAGGCGTCAGCATGCTCCTGCAGGAAGCGCAGCATGTCTCCGCGTGACACATAGTTCAGCTGACAGGGTTGCATGGTTTCCACCGTCAATTCGTACCGCTGGCCGGTAATCACCGCGTGCAAGCCCAGAATTTCACCAGCTTCCGCGATGCGCACAATCAGCGTTTTGCCCTCGCGCGAGGTGGTCGAGAGCTTGGCGCGTCCCTGGCAGAGAACGAAAATTCCGCACGGGCTTTGCCCCTCCACCAGCACCACGGCGTGTTCGGGAAAAACCGCGGCATGTTTTATGTTGTCGAAAGCCGCGATCGACTCCGGCGACAGGTCACAGAAAAAATTGCGGGAACGCAGATGACAGGTAACACAGCTTTCAACGCACTTTAAGCCGGACACAGGCATTGGCGCTTCTCCATCTCCTCGCAGATAGGTGTGCGCCGGGTTGGCGAGCAACGATGGAACGCAGTTAGTATTTGAAGCTCGTGGCTGGCCAGATCGCCGCTTGCGGAAGGTCACAATGCAACACTGCACGCCGACGGCCACGTCGACCCGTTCCATTTTGGGTCTGAAGGTCAATGCTTGCAGCATTCGTCATGCACGCGGCTGCGATGCCCTGGCCGCAGCGCTGGCATGCCCGCCGACGGTTGGGCGGGACTGGCAGCAGGCAAAGTAAAACCTGTCTCCATTTGGCCGCCGAGCGTCTCCAAAACAATTAAAGGAACTGTGCAATTTTGACCAGCCACATTATGGTCCGGAGACTAACGTATCTCTTAGTTTACCTGGGCGCCCCCTGAAAAGGCGGGACCGCCCACCCCCATGGGCAGGCATGGGTTATGCCGACCGGGTCGGCGACGTTCGACTCCCATGTCTGCCTCGTTTACCGCCTTTAGAGGTACCCACGAGCGACCCGGAAGTTATGCAAAAAGATATGCAATAAAAGACCGGCCGAGAAATTAGCCTGGGCAGCGGAAAGAAGCTGATCAAAATGGACTTCCTAAGACGACTCAGATATCGCCACATTCCCACAATTTTGCTGCTGGCTGGCCTGACGTCCTGCAATCAAACTCCGAACTCGCAGCAACTGGAACACAAAACCGCGCAAGCAACGGCCGAGGTCAAGCACGACGCTGAGGCCATGGCGGCAGGCATCCGCGAGGGCTGGAACCACGACAAACCGCTGGATTTGAACACCGCCTCAAAAGACGCACTGCTGACCTTGCCGGGTGTGACCGCGACGGAGGCAAACCGGGTCATTGCCGGGCGTCCCTACAGCCAACCCGACGAAGTGGTGACGCGACGCATCATGCCGAAAGCCGAGTACGACAAGATTGCAGACCGCGTGACCGCCATGAAATGACATCCAGCTATTACACTGATTGCACATGACTTAGTAAACATTCGGCGTAATCGCTTGACAACCAGCCGCTCATATTCCTATAATTAGCACTCGTGAGCCTCAAGTGCTAACAGACCTCGATTCCGAGGCAATTCTGAATTCGACTCAACCCTACTCAACCAACTCTTGAAAGGAGTACGCAACTATGGCAACCAAATTTACCCCGCTGCATGACCGCATCCTGGTCCGTCGGGTAGAAGAAGCCGACACCACCCGCGGCGGCATCAT
>Ga0181532_10001782_pt1 | contig 20533 bp, 14 predicted proteins | sample PEATcosm2014_Bin_33_FD_119768 | JGI IMG/M metagenome (GOLD analysis project Ga0181532, IMG submission 119768) | Peatland microbial communities from MTU Mesocosm Facility, Houghton, MI, USA - PEATcosm2014_Bin11_30_metaG | ecosystem: Environmental > Terrestrial > Soil > Wetlands > Peat | place... | reverse complement strand
CGGAGCGATGCGTCGCCCAGGTCGAGTCGGCATGGGGAGAGATAATGCGCTCCGTGGGCTACGAACTGGTGACAACAAACGAAGCCGTGACCCGCTGAGCGCGAGGTCGAACACCGCTGGCAACTACACACTACAGATCCGCCCTGATTTACTCTTATGTCTCTCGGGACCGTCTCGCTTGACGATTCCGAACCCTTTTACTCCACAAAATCAATGCCAGCGTCATTCACTTCGACTGCTACTCGCTTTCGCTCCGCAATTGTTCGCCTTCACCGGAATACCCCTTGTGTTTGAGACGTTGTTAGAATGTTCAGTGCTGCCGCAAACCGGAAGATGATTTCTCATTCAGAAAAAAAGAGGGTCGGCGTTTGGAAATATCCACTTTGCTGCAAAAAGGCCTGAGAAGCCTTGATCGCGCGGTCGGCGTGGGAATCGATCGAGTTCTCGTCTATCGTCTTGCTGCCGAAGACGTGGTCCCAAGTTTGAACTGTCCGCCAGGACTCGCCGTCGCACCTCTGCTGCCGGATCAAATGTCTGAACTGGGGCAAGTTCTGAGCCCGTCCGCGATGTCAGAAGGGGTGGAAGCACAAAAAAGGCAAAGTCAGTGCTACGGCGCTTGGCTCTCTGGTCGGCTGGTTCACTATTCATGGGTCCAGGTTTCGGGAGCGCACTGGATCCGTAAGGCCGGCCGCTATGTCGACATCAAGCCCGGCGAGTTCTGGATTTACGAGTGCCGGACCAGCACTTCGGCTCGTGGGTTGGGCATCTACCCGTACGTTCTTACCGTCATCTCCCGCGATCATCTAAGAAACGGTGGACAGGGCATCATCTATACGACGGGCGTAAACATCGCTTCCCAACGCGGAATCTCGAAAGCTGGGTTCCACCTGAAAGAGACGTTGCGAGGTCTGCGCATCGGCAAAAGATATTACCGGTGCTGAAGCATGTCATCGGTGCGACCGCATAGCATTGTCCGGGGGGGAAGATGTATTTTCATTTCCCGTTTGTTGCCGTTTTCTCTTCTTCTTCCGTGGCATTCCGTCTTACGGCCACATGTCAATGCAGGGAGTCCTCGTGTGTCGACAAGATCGCAAGCAGGAGATACGGAATCGCAGGAGAAGAAACCAAGATATCTAACTCGAAGAAACAATCGGCTCCGAATCTTGTTGATAGAATTTCACTCTCGGCATTTATCTTCCCGAAGGAGAGCCTTCCATGACGGTTCCGTCCACCCTGAGTGCAACCGCGCCGAACACAGAAACGACGCGTCTGCAAGTGCGGGTCTATGACTCCCTGGCGTCCCTGGAGTCGCTGCGGCCAGCGTGGAACAAATTGCTTGCGGAAGTCCCCGCAGCTAGCACTTTTTCCACCTGGGAGTGGCTCGCTAGCTGGTGGCGTGTCTTTGGCCAAGGGCAGCAGTTGCGGTTCCTGGCTTTCATCGATGGGCGCGAGCAATTCACGGGCATGGCCGCCCTCGCACTCACGGATCAGACCATTTTTCGCGGTTGCCGGCTTCGGCTACTTCGACTCATGGGCGACGGAAGCAAGGACAGCGATAACCTGGATGTGATTGCGCGGCCAGGGTTCGAGCACGCTGTCGCCGGCGCCTTCCTCCAATATCTCGAGTCATGCCGCAGCACTTGGGATTTCTGCGCCCTCAATACGGTGCCTTCGTACTCTCCCATGGCACAGTCTTTGCTGCATCAACTCCAGTTTCGGAACTGGACGCATTTCACTTCCCAGCGCGCGGGTTGTCTAATCGATCTCCCGCAGGATTGGGAGTCCTATCGCAAGCAGCTCAGTTACAACGAACGGGGACAGCTCGGCAAGTTTACGCGCCGACTAGAAAGAGAGAATCAAGTGCGTCTCTACCAAGCGACCGAATCCGATCTGGACTCATGCTTGCAGTCTCTTTTCGATCTTCACCAGAAGCGCTGGGTGAGTCAAGGCGAGCCGGGCAGCTTCTCTTCCCAGGCTAGACGGCAGTTCTATCACGATATCTCCCACGCCTTCCTGGAACGCGGATGGCTCCAGTTGTGGATGCTGGAACTCAATGGACTCAACGTGGCCGCCGAGTATGATTTCCGCTGGAAGGATACTGTTTACTGTCTGCAAGGCGGGTTCGACGCGGACTTGGCCGCCGGGCATCTCGGCTATGTACTCCGCGGCTATGTCCTGAAGCAATTGATCGAGACAGGCGTTGCGCACTATGATTTTCTGGCCGGCTGGCAATCGTACAAAGGGCGCTGGGGTGGCCGGGAAACCAGTTATTTAAACATTCAGTTTGCCCGGCCAAGAGGTCTTGGGGCGCTCTACTTGAGGTTGAAACATGACTCGGGACAAGCCAAAGCGTGGCTCCGCGGGCGGCTGCCCAAGAACGTCTGGAATGTCCTGCATAACGTAAAAGCTGCCGGCAGGAATCGGGCGAGAGACAAGCCCTAGCGATTCTGGCAAAGGCAGTGCTGACCACCACCGAATGCTCGCCACCACGGCAATAGCCAATCCATGGTAGAAAAAGTTGTCGCGCTGGGGAACTCCGACAGAAGTTGTTCCCACGCGGTTTGCAGGGTTAAGAGGGAATCAAGTGTGTCGTAAACGCGAACTTCCAATGCTGGCTGCGTCATGCAATCTGACTATGGGAGGTCTTCCATTTTTGGTGTGAAATTCAGTTGGTTTGCCATCATACCATCTGCTTCATCTGCTTCTGCCGCCCGCAGTGTAGCCAAGGATCTCTCCCATCGTCGATTCAGACCGAGCGCCCCAGGAATGCGCACTCCAGGTTCCAGCGCAGACCGTCCACAGTCTTTGTGGGACGAATGCGACGGAGGCTGAGCGGATCGTCGTGTCTCCGAACCATGCCGCCGTCGGTCGTGACTGCAGTCTGGTAACCAATCTGTCGACTCGCGCTCACCGTGCGCTCTACCCAATGGGGCTGGAGGGCAGGGCAAGGATAGGAAAAATGGACGATTTGCGACCACAACTCTTGTTCGAGCCTGTGCTTGGATTCAACCAACTCTGTTCGTGCGTCGTTTTCAGGGATGTAAGCCATATTGGGGTGAGTCATAGTGTGCGACCCGACCGTGTGGCCGTTGCGTGCCAGCCCTCGCACTTCGTCCCATGTCATCATGAAGCGCTGCGAGGATTGAGGAGATTCGGTTCGCAACTCCTGCCGTAGCGACTCCACGAATTGATCTTGAGGGGCTCCTGACAGTTTGCCGCAGTACTCCGACGCGCGATCGAAAGCCTGGATGCGCAACTGGGTAGACGAGAGCGGCCAGACCGATCCGTCGGCTTCCGTCCAACCTTCCCTTTTCGAGGTCAGAAACGCATGCCGCAGCAGGCTGGGCCAAGGCAGGCGCTGCTTATCGAGGCAATCGACGGCAACATAAAACACACCGGGGATGCCCAGCGGGCTGAGAACGTCGTTTGCCGCCTGATAATTATCGGCGTAGCCATCGTCAAAAGTTACGACCACCGATCTCGGTGGCAGACTCTTATCACCCTTCAGGAATGAGAGAACATCGTCCAAGGTTACGGCGTGGAAATGCTTGGCGATAACTTCCATCTGCCCGCGGAAGACCTCTGTTGAGTGGATGATGCCGCCCAGAGTCGTTTGCGCCGAGGCCGGATCATTCATCACCGAGTGATACATGATGATGACGACGCCGCTCCCGGTGAACCGAGAGGCAAGACGCAGCGCTCCCGTTCCGACCAACGACTTCTTGATCCACATGTTAGCCATGACTGATTGGGCGTGCTAACCGGCTTCCCGCCGTGCTTGGTGGCGGTCTCCTCGTTAGATCCGCCGACGATGCCTTTCCGCAGCATTTTTAGGATATCAAGATTGGTAAGAGCCAGGGGTATCTGCTTTGAGCCGGTTAAACTCAATGTAACCCGCAAGGAATGCTGGCCGAACTAGAATACTGGTGACTTCTGTAACCCCTTTTTCAGCAAGGGTTTCGAACTGCTCAGGCCGTCCTGCGTGATAAGATTTTTAGGGTGCTCACGCCCAGCCCAAACGATCGCAAGCATGCTCCTGTCTTTGTGATGGGCTGCCATCGCTCTGGGACGAATCTGCTTTATGACATGTTGTTGTCCTCTGGCGGGTTCGCCATCTACCGCGGTTATCTGCCAATTTACAAGGCCCTGATTCCCCGCATCGGCTCTATGAAGAGCCCCGCGAATCGCCAGAAGATCCTCGACACCTTTCTCCGCAGCAAGGGGTTCCGCCGCACCGGGCTTGATGCCGCGCCGTTGTCGGCGCTCATCCTGAACGAATGCCGCAACGGGGGGGACTTCATCCGCGTCGTTATGGATTCGGTCGCCCGGAACCAGCAAATGCAGCGCTGGGCGGTGTACGATCCGGACAACGTGCTGCACGTCGAGCGGGTGAAGCGCGACATACCCAACGCGCTGTTTGTGCACATCATCCGCGACGGACGCGACATTGCGCTCTCGCTCAAGAAAATGGGCGGCTTCGCTCCCCTGCCCTGGGACCGCGGCCAGACTGACAGCCTGGTGGCGACTGCGCTGTACTGGGAGTGGATGGTTCACCAAGGCCGCGCCCATGGCAGCAAGTTCCCTGCCGACTACATCGAGATCCGCTACGAGGACCTAATCACCAATCCACACGAAACTTTGGGCAAGCTCGGCGGCTTCCTCGATCACGATCTGGACTATGATCGGATTCAGCGCGCCGGCTTGGGCCGCCTGTCGGAAACGAATTCTTCGTTTCGCGAAGAAGGTGCGAAAGAACAAATCAATCCACTCGGCCGCTGGAAAGAACGCCTGGCGAACACCGATATCGCCGCCATCGAAGCGACCGTGGGACAGTGCCTCGAGGAAAATGGCTACGAGCTGTCGCTGCCCGTCGCCGAACGTCGCCAGAGCTTACGGCAGTTGTGGATGCGCGGAATGTATCCCGCCTTTCTCGGCAGTAAACTGTGGCTGAAGCTGCATACGCCCGTCGGCCGACTTGCCAACCTAACGGCGCTCGAACTGGAAGAAGAGCCACTGCCGGCGGCCGAGTCGGTCCAATCCTGAGGGTCGAGCTGAGGTCGCGTCGAGGATAGTTATGAATCCGGCAACCAGAGCGATGGAAAACGTTCTCGTGGAAAACCAGCCAGCAGATCGCCGCCCCGTGGCTCCCGTGTTTGTGCTGGGTTGCGGACGTTCGGGAACGAAGTTCCTCTACCACACGCTGCTTTCCGCCGGAGGGTTCGCCGTCTATCATGCCGAGAGCAACGCCTTCAATTTGCTAGGACTGCGCTTCGGCAACTTAGCCAGTCGCGGCAACCGCCGCCAACTCCTCGATGCCTATTTCACCAGCAAGCTGTTTCAGCGCACAGGACTCGATCCCAAGGATATCGAAGATCGCGTGCTGGAAGATTGCCGCAATGCTGGTGACTTCCTTCGTATTGTGATGGAAGCGATCGCCCGCAAACAAGGCGTCGATCGCTGGGCGGAATCCACGCCGCTTCACTTGCTCTATCTTCCGTTGATCAAGAAAGTGATTCCCGACGCGCTCATCGTCCACATTATTCGCGACGGCCGCGACGTCACCGCTTCCCTGCACCGCATCGGTTGGATTCATCCACTGCCTTGGGATCGCGGCCGCGATTTCCTTGTGCCCGCCATCTTCTGGCGCTGGATCGTAAGCAAGGGCCGGCGTTACGGTCATGCGCTGGGCGCCGATTACATGGAAGTTCATTACGAGGATCTGGTGCAGAATCCGCGCGAAACACTGGCGCACATCGGCAAGTTCATCGCGCATGATCTGGACTACGATCGTATCCAGCAGGTTGCGCTTGGGTCGGTGCACAATCCGAATTCTTCGTTTCGCGGCGACGGCAAAGAGACCGAAGCGAGTACCATCGGCCGCTGGAAGCGCATGTTTACCCCACCGCAGGTTCGCGACGTGGAGTGGAGCATTGGTAATCTGCTCGTCGAGACTGGTTATACGCTCGAAACGCCGGCCGCGGAACTGCGGACGTCGCTGGCGGTGCGGTTCATGAATTTCCTCTACCCGCTGTACTTCGACTTCAAACTCTGGTTGAAGTCGGATACCCCGCTCGCTCGCATCGCCAGCACGGGACGGATGGGCATCGCCGAGTCCGATCCCGAGTCCGAAGGTTCTCCTCGATAATTCTATTCTTCGGCCGGACTGCGTTCCGCGACGGAGCGGTTGCCTTGCAGCCATCCAAGAAATTTTTGCTTGCGCGCAAACATGTTGCGAGCCTCGTTGCGCAACGCGCCTACGATCTGATAACGCGACTTGGTGAACCAGGGCACGCGATGCGGCTTGCATCCATACTTTTCCTTGTACGTGCCTTCGCCGCCCCAGTCGAAGATACTGGCGCCGCGCTTTTTCCAGTACCGCATGGCATACCAATGGCAGGCTTCGTTGGGGCGCAGGTTCTGACAGGCGCGAAAACTCGCATTTCCCCAGAACTCGGCAATCTGGTTGAAGCCGGGATAGATTCCCGTGGCGATGCACTTCCCTTCCGGATCGCGCGCGCGAATCAGCAACACATTTCCGCTCGGCCCCACATCGCGAACCAGGGCGCGGACACGCTCCACAGAATAAGTGGGAACAAGAGACTGTTTGGCAAAGACGTCCTCGAGTTGCTCGTAATATTCGTCGGCGAAAGCAAGGTCGTGCGCCTCTTCGATCTTGAGCCCGCTCTTGTCTGCCTTGCGAATGCAGCGGCGGCAGGCGCTTTCCATGCCATTGAATAGATCTTCTTCCGAGCGGGTCAGGTCAGTGCGGTAGGATGCGTAGTATTCAGCTTGGAATCCAGCGGTCTCGCCGTCTTCGAAAGTAAAATTCGGATCGGAGACTTCGAGATGCAGGCACTTGAGATCATCCCAGGCAAACTTTTCGAGGGCTTCGAGCGCAGCGCGACGGGGGACGCCGGGATTGAGATTGAAGCCGATGTAAGGAGTCGTCCAACCAGGAAAAGAACTTCCCAGAACCTTCATGCCGAACTTCGAGAAGGTGAGACCGCTAAAGTATCCGAGTACGTCGCCGGCTTCGCGCAGTTCGGCCAGCACGGGTTGGGCCTTCTGTGCTTCGGCAACAAACCGCAGCCACTCACGCGTCTGGAAGACAGTGCGGTCGGCGAAACGGTCGAGACGCCCCCAGTCGGCGGATTTGATATCGATGGGGTGAAACTTCATTCGTTGTCCAGTCGCATGGTTAACGGCAAGTTAATATCTAGAAAACATCCGCAATTATGAACCCGATGACTGACGTGAAAAATATGAAAACCCACCATGTCCTCTTCGAGCTATCGGGAAACAACCGCTCGTGCTCTCTGAAAATACGGTTAAAGAATCCCCAGCCATATTCTTTTCTAGTTACTGGTTTGTCGCCTTGTTGTTCGAGCTTTCCATTCACTTCTCGAGCCAATCTGTATAAAAACAAAATTTCACCCTCAGCACACACAACCATCGCGAGTTGCTTGATCTCCAGCGAGCTCAAGCTAGTACTCCTTTAACAACTCGCAGGAAATCTCCCGCAAATTCCCTACCAGCAAATCCCTTCATACTTCCGGGCGCCTTCTGGACGCCGGGTCCTATCCAAGTGGATGAGGTCAATCACGATGTGCTCAGGCCGAAGGTACTTGGCAAGCCGATCTTTGCTCGCCGATTTGTTGCCGAGAATCACAACTTCGGCGGTGCGCAATACGCTTTCGAGGTCGCCAGAGAGCACAGATCCAATATGCGGGATGACTTCTTCGATGTACTGGCGATTGGAACCGGCGAGACGGCCGAGGGAAACATCCTCGTCCCAAACTTTGACTTCGAAGCCCTCGCCCATGAGGCGCTTGATCAGTTGCACTTGCGGGCTCTCGCGCAGATCATCGGTGCCCGCTTTGAAGCTCAGGCCGAGCTGCGCAATTTGCTTCTTACCGGTGCTCATCACCATTTCCACAGCACGATCGACGTGTTCGGCGTTGCTCGGCATGAGTGATTCGAGCAGTGGAAGCTTGAGGTCGAGTTCCTTGGCCTTGTAGGTGATGGCGCGCAGATCTTTCGGAAGACACGAACCGCCAAAGGCGAAGCCCGGAGAAAGATAGGCGGGAGAAATGTTCAGCTTGTTGTCCGACGTGAAAATCTTGGTGACCGCGTGCGCGTCGACGCCAAGATGTTTGCACATGGTTCCCATTTCGTTGGCGAAGCCCACCTTCACCGCGTGATAGCAGTTGGAAAAATATTTAACCATTTCGGCAACCGGAATCGTGGTCTCGTAAAGTGTGCCGGGAGTGCTCTTGTAAAGTTCGCGCAGCGGCGCGAGGTGGTGAGTGTCGCTGGCTCCCAGAATGGTGTAGGGCGGGTTCAGGAAGTCGGCGACTGCGCTGCCTTCGCGCATGAACTCTGGGTTGTAGCAAACGGTGAAACCCTCGCCGCACTTCTTGCCGCTTTCTATTTCGAGGATAGGTAGCACCACTGTTTCAGTGGTGCCGGCCAGCACCGTGCTACGCAAAACAAAAACGTGCGGCGATTTTTTCTGCCGGATGGCGACGCCGATTTCTTTGGCGACGTGCTCGATGTGGCTAAGATCGAGCTTGCCATTTTTCAGGCTGGGCGTTCCCACGCAGACAAACGAGACTTCGGACTTCAGCACGGCTGCAGTCGCGTCGGTGGTTGCCTGCAGGAGTCCGGCGCGATGCGCTTCGGCGACCATATCGGCCATGCGAGCTTCGATGATCGGTGTTCGGCCCGAATCCATCGTCTCAACCTTGGCGCGGCTCACGTCGACCCCGATGACCTTGTGGCCCATGGAGGCAAAGCAAGCAGCCGACACAGAACCGACGTATCCCAACCCAAAAATGCTAACGGTCAAGCCCAAGCGAATTCTCCTGGCAATCCAAATGTTTGGGGGCTAGTTGGTGGCACTATGAACTATACCAATCCCCGGTTAAGGGATAGCAAATAGCTGCCCATTAGGGCATGGAATTGTCTCAACTGCATTGATCAACATACTTGTTTTCAATACTTTACGAAATATCTCTAAAATTCCTCCGAACTCCTACCTTTGCCGGGACAAAATGTGGACAACTTTTTCCACTGGATGGGAATTCCGTAGGGCCCGCATTGCCACAACCTTGATCGCAAGCCGTCGGCTGGGGATACGGTTTGGCGGGGTATCAGGAGTAACCAGGTGCGTCGAGACCGGCCTTTTCAGCATGTAAGATAGGGGCATCTGTGGCTTCTGGATGGCAAAGCAAGCTCGCGCGTATTTTCCGGATGGACTGGGAAGAGGTGCGGGTGCGCGTGGGGCAGGAATTCCATAAACAGAGCGACCTGCTCAAGCACAGGTTGGGGGTGCGCGCTGGGTCGATTCGGCTGAATACGGATCACACGCCGCGGAGGCAGCTCTTCTATTCTGCCAGCGAGTCTTCTGGCAGAGAAATTTCAGAGCGCGCGGCACTGTTGCGCAAGCATCTACCTGTCGAAGCATTCGAAATTCTGCGCGAGGCCGATGACATTTGCGCCCATCGTTTCCGGCTGCTGGGCTACGAAAATCTTGCCTTTAATCTTGCCGGTGGCAATGTCAGCGTCGGCGCCAACACTTTCAAGGATACGGGTGAGGATATCGACTGGCTTCTCGACCCGGTCCACGGCAAGCGCGCGCCACGTGATGCATGGTTCAAGATTTCTTTTCTTGATTTCGCGGTTGTAGGCGACCACAAAGTCACGTGGGAATTGAATCGCCACCAGCACCTGGTGACGCTTGCCAAGGCGCGACTACTGAGCGGGAATGATAATGATAATGATGATGAAAATGACAAATACTTTCGCGAACTGATGGCGCAGTGGCGAAGCTGGATCAAGGCGAATCCGTACCCGCTGGGGATCAACTGGGGCAGCACGTTGGAGGTTGCCTTCCGCAGTTTGTCATGGATGTGGGTGGACCAGTTGCTGGCCCTGGCGCCGGACTACGCGCAGTTTCGCGACGAGTTGCTGCCCGCGCTCGCCTTTCACGGTCGTTACATCGAGCGCTATCTATCTACTTATTTTTCTCCGAACACGCACCTGCTGGGCGAAGCGGTGGCGCTATTCTTTCTGGGCACTCTGTATCCGCAAATGCCGGGAGCTGGGCGCTGGAAGGAATCCGGGTGGACCATCGTGCTGCGCGAAGCTGAGCGGCAGGTGCGTCCTGATGGCGTGTACTTTGAGCAATCGCTTTATTACCACATTTACGCGCTCGATTTTTTTCTATATTCGCGGCTACTCGCGGCCCGGAATGAAATGAAAATTCCGCCGGCGTTTGACGCCGTGCTGGAACGAATGCTCGCGGTAGTAGAGGCACTCGCGCAGGCAGGACCAGCGGAAGGCTTCGGCGATGACGATGGCGGGCGGCTTTGGAATCCGCGACGCAACCGGACGGAGCATATGACGGACCCGCTGGCCCTGGGCGCGATGATGTACACGAGGGAGCTTTCCGCGGCGCGGCTTACGGAGGAAGCGATCTGGCTTTTTGGAAATCAGGCCGTCGAGAAACTCACGCGTCCGAACTCGATCCCACCAGCGAACCCGGCTGCACATTCGCTGGCATTTCCCGAGGGCGGCCTATATGTGCTGGCCGATTCAGCGCCGTACGCACAGGTGATGGTGGTGGATGCCGGTCCGCAGGGCGTGGGACGCTCGGGGCACGGACATGCCGACGCGCTCAGCCTGCGGCTCACCATGGATGGACGGCGCTGGCTCGTAGACGCGGGCAGCGGCGTCTACATTGCGAAAGATCCAGCCGACCGGGACACGTTTCGCGGAACGGGTGCGCACAACACACTACGGGTTGATGAAGTCGACCAGGCGGTTGCGGACGAACCGTTTTCGTGGACTCATATTCCGACCACGCAAGCGGAAAACTGGGTCGAGGGGAAAAGCTTCACTTACTTTGTGGGCAGTCACGACGGATATGCGCGGCTGACGGATCCGGTCTTGCATCGGCGACACGTGCTAAATCTAAAGGATGCCGGAGGCCTGTGGCTGGTTCGCGATGTTGCGCTCGGCCGATCGGAACATGAACTGGAGATACGGTGGCACTTCGCGCCTGATCTCGAAGTTAGATCGGTCGGCTCGGGACGAGTAGAAGTATCGAAGGCTGGCGCTGCGTCGGATGAATCAGGACTGAGCCTCATCGTGCCGGAAGAAACGATCTGGTGTACGGCAACCGAAGTCAGCAGAACTCTGCTCTCGCCCGCTTACGGTGCGTTCGAGCCCGCGTCTCTACTCAGATGCCATGCGCGGGTGGTGCTGCCGGCAGAGACGGCGACTGTACTGGTGCCGCACCGCGGCGAAACCTGCCAGCAAGATGACCCGCGCTTGGCCAGCATGATGCAGGCCGCAGTGCAGGTATACGAGCTCGACTCGCATAACGAAAGCCACGGATTCTTTTTCGCGCTCAGCGACGAGGCGTGGAGTTTCGGTCCGTGGTCTTCGGACGCACGCATGCTCTATTGCCGCATTGAAAAAGAAAAGTTGGCACATCTCGTCGTGATCGGTGGGACGCACGTCATGTGGCAGGGGCAACTTCTGCTGCAATCGGCGGGGCCATTTACATTCTTCGAATGGCGCCGGCGAGACGCGGTAAGGAATGCAGCGCCTAACCCTGTTTCCGTTACGTCGTTGTTCGAGGAACTGACGGGCGATTCGTCTTCCCCATCGGCGAGACTGAATCATGGGTCAAGGCATGGGTCATCAGAGCCTGGTTCGTCGGATCATGGCTCGCCGAATCATGGTCCGTCGAATCGCAGTTCGTCGCCATGCGTGGAGAAACACTAAATGTGCGGGATAGCCGGGATTCTTGAATTCGGACGGGACACGCGGGCGAACGCCGCGGCCTTGCGCGAAATGTGCCGCGTAATCACCCATCGCGGACCCGACGACGAAGGCTTTTATACCGACGGCGTGCTGGGCATCGGCATGCGCCGGCTCAGCATCGTCGATGTGGCCGGCGGACATCAGCCGATTTCGAACGAAGACGGGACGCTGTGGATTGTGTTCAATGGCGAAATCTACAACCATCTCGTCTTGCGCGAGCAACTCATTACGAGCGGCCACCGCTACAGCACGCACAGCGATACCGAAACCGTCATCCATCTCTTCGAAGAGTACGGTGCGGACTGTGTGCTGCACCTGCGCGGCATGTTCGCCTTTGCGATCTGGAATCGCAACACCAAAACGCTCTTTATCGCGCGCGACCGGTTGGGGATCAAACCGCTGTACTACAAATTGACGCCGGAGCGACTGCTGTTCGGATCGGAAATCAAAGCGGTGCTGGCGCATGGTGGGATTCGCCCGGAGTTCAATCGGGCAACGCTACCGGAGTATTTGGCGTTTGGATATTTATCCGGCGGGGAAAGTTTTTACGTTGGAATCGACAAGCTGCTACCTGGACACACGATGACAATTGGTGCGGACGGCAAAGCGGACATCCGGCAGTACTGGGATCTGGATGCATCGAAGCAGCACGAATCGCGCGATGAGAGTTACTACGTCCAGAGCTACCGCGAGTTACTCGAGGGTGCGGTCAACAGCCACCTGATGAGCGACGTGCCGCTGGGTGTGTTCCTAAGCGGCGGCGTCGATTCAAGCGCGGTGGCGGCGTTGATGACGAAACTTCGACGCGAGCCAGTCGAGACCTTTTCCGTCGGCTACACCGAGCAGACCTACAGCGAACTGCCCTTTGCGCGCACGGTTTCGGATCACATCAAGTCGCGGCACTACGAAGTGTTGGTTGGCGAGCAAGATTTTTTCGGGGCGCTCCCGCATTTGATCTGGCATGAGGATGAGCCGATCGTGTGGCCGTCAAGCGTGTCGCTCTACTTTGTTGCCCGCCTCGCGCGTGAGAGAGTTACGGTTGTGTTGACCGGAGAGGGCGCGGATGAAACCCTGGCGGGCTACACGCGCTATGCCTTCACGTTGAAAAATGCAGCCCTGGATCGCGCGTACCGTGGCGTCGTGCCGGGTTTTCTGCGGCGCGGACTGCGCAACTCGGTTGCAACTTCTCCTCTGCTCGGTGCGACCCTCCGCCGCAAACTGGAACACACGTTCCTGGCCAAGGATGGAAATTCCTGGGCTTCTTTCTACTTTGATAATTTCTTTTCCGCCTTCGGCGAAGCGGAGCAGCGCGGGTTGCTGACCGCCAAATTCGCGCAGGAAGCCGCGCCCAGTACAGCGTATAAGAATGTCGTCGATTACTGGGACCACTCCTCGGGCGAAATGCTGCAACGGCTACTCTATACCGACATCAAAACTTACCTGGTTGAACTGCTGATGAAGCAGGACAACATGAGCATGGCCGCATCCATCGAAAGCCGGGTGCCGTTTCTCGATCATGTGCTGGTTGAGTTCGCGACCAGAATTCCACGCGAGGTGCAGATTCAAGGCTTAGCCGGCAAACGGATTCTGAAGAAGGCGGTGGAAGATCTATTGCCGCACTCGATTCTGTACCGGCCGAAACTTGGATTTCCGACGCCGTGGAGCGGATGGTTGGCCGGACCGCGTCTCGAAACGATCCGCGACATGCTGCTCGAACCACGCAGCCTGAATCGGGGATACTTCCGGCGCGAAGCGATCGAGCAGTTGTTCAACGAACATCGCGCGAAGCATCGCGACAACTACGATCGCATCTGGCGATTGCTCAATCTTGAATTGTGGCATCGCGTTTGTCTCGAAGGCGAATCGCACGACGAGATTGGCGAACCTACCATGAAGATGGCGTCGACGCGGTAGCAATTCGTTTTGGCTGACGGTCTGAATTTCGCGACATCTCAGATGTTATCCTCGTTACCTTATGCGCATCTTCCGCCTGATCTGCTTCTGTACGGCGCTCACCTCACTCTGTGCTTTTGGCCAGCAACCTTTTCTCGACGCTCGTCAGTGGACCGCGTTGCGCGACGAGTCGAGCGGTGCTGCTCCCTACGAGAACCTCCGCTACTTGACTGGATTGCATCGAGTCCCGGCAACGCCAGAATTTGACCAGGCAGCACAATTCGTTTTGCAGCGCGCGCACGAATACGGCCTGGCCGACGCTCATAGCGAGCAGTTCCCCATCGACGGCGCGAAGCACTACGGCCTGATGCGGTCCTACCTGGCATGGACGGTCGAAGAGGCTCGGCTGTGGGAAACCCGGCCGCAACATCTTCTTCTCGGCGATTGGAAGACGGATCCAATCCACCTCGCGGACTACAGTCACAGTGCCGACGTGGAAACGGAGTTGGTTGACGTCGGCAACGGCGCGAGCGCGGCCGACTACTCGGGCAAGGACGTGCGTGGAAAGATCGTGCTGGCCGACGGCGTTCTTGCGCAAGTGCAGGAATTGGCGATCGCACAGCATGGTGCGGTTGGAATCGTCAGCGACATGCCCAACCAGACCACGGCCTGGTCCGGTCTGGACACGACCGTGGTTCGGTGGGGGCACCTGGATGCGCGTCAACCTTCCGGTTTCGCTTTCATGGTTTCTCGCCAGACAGCCGAGGCACTCCGGATGCGCTTGCAAAGCGGCGAACCCATCGTGCTGAATGCTCACGTCAAAGCGACCGTCGGCCCTGGCCACTGGACGGTAGTCACAGCCACGATTCCTGGCACCGACCCTGGCGCGGGAGAAATTGTCTACAGTTGTCATCTCGATCACGAACGCCCTGGCGCTAACGATAACGGAAGCGGCTGCGTCACCATCCTTGAATCGGCGCGCATGCTGGCGCGCTTAATCGATTCGGGGCAGCTGCCACGACCCAAACGCCCTCTGCGCTTTACCTGGGGACCGGAGGTCGAGGGCACTATGGCGTTTCTCGCCAGCCATCCCGAGATCAGACAGCGGTTGCATGCGAGCATCCACATGGATATGGTTGGTGGCGACCCTTTCAAAAACAAGTCGGTGTTCCATGTCACCGCAACGCCTTGGTCGTTGCCCAGCTTTGTGACTGATGTGGGCGCCGTGTTTCTTGATGCGATTCGCAGTGCCACTAGCGCTTATGCGGCAGGCGAGAGCGCAGCGGACACGGGCATTGTCGAAACCCGCGCGGGTGGACAAGGCACTCGCAATGAACTTATTGCGAACGTAACGCCCTATTCGAGCGGCAGCGATCACGATGACTACGATTCTTCCACCATCGCGGTCCCATCGCTTTATCTGCGCGACTGGCCAGACATCTACATCCATACCGACCACGACAGCCTCGATCAGATCGATGCCACGAAGTTGCGCCGTGTGGCGCTGCTCGGAGCAGCCTCGGGATACGTCTACGCAAGCGTCACTGCCCAACAACTCCCAATGCTGCTTCCGTTCCTCACCGCCCAGGCGGAAGCTCGACTCGCCCCGGTCTTCGGAGCGGCTCAGCAGCTAGTGAATGACCCCCAACTCGACGCGGAAATCGCCTGGTACGAAGCGCGCAACCTGGTAAATCAGACATTGCAACGTGAGAGCGCGGCGCTGCACTCCGTAATCGAATTCGCGGGCGGGCCTGCGGAGGCAGATGCCGACGGCGCTAAAGCTCTCACGGAACAAGCTGCAAAGTTCCTTGATTGGATCGATAACGAAGCAAAGCTTCGTGGAGTAAAAGGAACGGCACCCATCCCGCCATGGGCCGGTGACTCTGACGCGAAACGCGTGCCCACCCGCGTGGGGGAATTCGGTCCGCTGACTTATCAGAACGATAACGTTCTGCTGGCGCGCCTGGGCAAGGAGCGCTACGCGAAAATCAAGCTGATCAACAGCGGAGCGACCCCACTGCTGAACGTGCGTGACCAATCCGAGCTTTATGCGTACGAGATCGTCAACTTCGTAAATGGAAAGCGCACTGTGGGTGAGATCCGCGACGCGGTGTCGGCTGAATACGGGCCTCTGGCGGTGAATCTTGTCGTCGACTACCTCGATGCTTGCGCGGACGCCGGGGTGATCCAGTGGAAGTAAGGTGCTGATAGATAGTAGATGCACGAAGCATGATTACGCCCTACCCCTCCACATGCAACGTTGTGCACTTACCTGACTAAACCTGCTCTTACCAACAAGATCAGTTGCAAAGTGGGCGCGGGGGCACTAGAGTACGTCCAATATGAAAGGTTTGTTGCTGGGTGACTAGCGCTCCGCAGCAGCCAGGATTCCCTAATCAGCTGGAAAGGATACAAGGTTGAAGATCTCGCAAAAAGGTCTTTACGCGCTGCAAGCGATCATGACCCTTGGTCGAAGATACGGGACGGAAACCGTAAAGATACGCGACATAGCCACTGATAGCGACCTGCCGGAGAAATTCCTTGAGCTGATTCTGCTGGAGCTCAAAAATGCGCGCATCGTGGAAAGCGTTCGGGGCGCGAAAGGCGGCTACCGGCTGCGCCGTGCGCCTGCCGAGATCAAACTCAGCGAGATCATTCGTTTGGTTGACGGTCCACTCGCGCCCTTTGGTGATGCTGATCAGCTCCGCAGCCTCATCGTCACCGATCCCGATCATCGCGCGCTTTATGGCGTGTTTTTGGAGGTGCGAGATGCTGCGGCCAAGATATTGGAAAGCACCTCTGTCGCCGACATCGTCGGAGGGGAGTCTAAGTCCCGCAGGAAATCGAAGACCAGACAGAAGGCGAAGAAAGGTCCGATTCTGTCGATTGTCCAAGAGGGCGCCAGGAGCAAGTAGACTGCTCGTCCCGCGAGCCCGGACTGCTAAGCGAGAACGGCCTCGTACTCGCCATAGGCGCCTTTGAAATCGGTGATATCGTGGTTGCCTTCGAAGTGCCAGATTCTGGTCGCGACTTCATCAATCAAGTCCTCGTCATGTGTGACCAACAACACGGTGCCGGGATAGCGCTGCAGCGAGATATTGAGGGCGTTGATCGATTCCAGATCGAGATGGTTGGTCGGCTCGTCGAGCACCAGCACATTCGGCTTCTGCAGCATCAGTTTGCAGAAGAGCAGGCGCGCCGCTTCTCCGCCAGAGAGTACGTCGGTACGCTTCTCGGCATCATCACGAGGGAAGAGCATCTGGCCCAGTATGCCGCGAATCTCTTCGGTCGAAGCGGACGGGTCCCACTGATGGAGCCATTCCAGAACCTTGACGCCGGGCTCAATCAGCGCCTTGTGATCCTGGGCGAAATATCCCACCGCGGCTTCGTGGCCCCAGATAACTTTTCCGCCGTCGACAAAGGGGCCGTCGTAGCCGCTGGTTTTTCGCAGTTCCGATTCCGAAACCGTCGGCGAGTTCGCCAGCAGCGCGTTCACTAAGGTGGTTTTGCCGGAACCGTTCCGGCCCATTAACGCGATCTTCTCGCCCCGAATCACGCTCGCCGTGAAACCGGAAATCACTTTGGCTTCCTCGTAAGATTTCGTAATGCCTTCGATTTCCAAAATGTGCTTGCCAGATGGGCGCTTCTGATCAAATTTCAGATATGGACGCTGGATGTTCGAACGTGCCAGTTCGGTAACCTGCAGGCGCTCGACTTCCTTGCGCCGGGACTGTACCTGGCTGGAACGGGTTCCGGCGGCGAAACGGGCGATGAATTCGTTTAACTGCGCGATCTTCTTCTCACGCTGCGCGTTTTGCCCTTCGATCTGCGAGCGAACCTGCGTCTTCGCGACCACCATATCGTCATAAGTGCCGGTGTAAGTAATGATGGTCTCGTAATCGATGTCGGCAATGTGGGTGCAGATGCCGTTGAGGAAATGGCGGTCGTGCGAGATTACGATCAGCACGCCCTCATATTGATTGAGAAAATTCTTCAGCCAATGGATCGAGTCGAGATCCAGGTGGTTAGTGGGCTCGTCGAGCAACAGCGCCTGCGGATGTCCGAACAGCGCCTGCGCCAGCAGCACCCGCATTTTTTGTCCGCCCGGTATCTCCGACATTTTTCGCTCGTGCATCTCGTCGGGAATATCCAGGCCTTGCAGCAGGATCGCGGCATCGGTTTCGGCGGTGTACCCGTCTTCTTCGCCGACGATGCCTTCGAGTTCGCCGAGTTTCATGCCATCGGCATCGGTCATCTCATGCTTCGCGTAGATGAGTTCGCGTTCTTCGAGAGCGGCCCACAAGCGCCGGTTGCCCATGATGACCGCGTCGATTACGCGATACTTATCGAAGGCAAATTGATCCTGGCTTAAAACTCCGAGCTTCCGTGGACGGACGACGGTTCCCTTCTGCGGATCGAGCTCTCCGGTTAGAAGCTTCATGAAGGTGGATTTGCCCGCACCGTTGGGGCCGGTGAGGCCGTAGCGTTTCCCCGGTATAAAACCGGTGGAAACCTCGTCGAACAGAACTTTGGCGCCGTAGCGCATTGACACATTGCTGACTGAAATCATGATATCCAGGGAACTGCGGGAATCGGTCCTAATCGTATCGGAGGAAGACGCAGCTGCTGCTACTAGAATATCACGAACTCGCCGCCGCTAGAACCAAAGGCTTAACCACCGAGGTCACTGAGGTCACAGGGGAAAGGCCACGGGAACCACGGCCGCCTGCGGACGCCAATTGCGGATTCGTGTTAGCCTTTTCAGGCTCATCTCACCGAAAGCGGAACGCAATGAACGATTCACGGCCTTCTTCCATTAATCTTCAGGCCATCGCGCGGCAGGTCATGAGGGCAGAGGGCTTCCAGCCGGATTTTCCGCCCGAAGTTCAAAAGCAATTGGCGGACATCAGCGCGCATCCGGCGCAACTGACGCTTTCCGATAGAGTCCGAGACTTGCGCGGCCTATTGTGGTCCTCGATCGACAACGATACATCTAAGGATCTCGACCAGATCGAGGTTGCCGAGCGCTTGCCCAATGGCGACATCAAGGTAATGATCGGCATCGCCGACGTGGACGCATTTGTCGCCAAAGATTCTCCTATCGATCAGCACGCGGAGCGCGAGGCCACCTCGGTCTATACCGGCGTTTGCATTTTCCCGATGTTGCCGAACGAGCTCTCGACGGGCGCGTCATCACTGCTCCCGGACGTGGACCGGCCGGCCGTGGTTACGGAATTTGCGGTCAATGCCGGCGGCGCTCTCGGTGCGTGCAACGTGTATCGGGCCATCGTGCGCAACAAGGCGCAACTCGCCTACAACGGGGTGGGAGCATGGCTGGAGGGGACGGCGCCCGCTCCGCCAAACGTGGCCGCGTCCGCGGAACTGCAGGCGCAGCTCAAGCTGCAGGATCAAGTTGCACAGGCGCTTAAGAAGTTGCGCTACGAGCATGGCGCCCTGAATCTTGACACCAGTGAAGTTCTTCCACTCCTGATCAACGAGCAGGTTGTCGACGTCGTGAAAGCGACGAAGAACCGCGCCACCGACTTAATCGAGGACTTCATGATCGCGGCTAACGGGGTGGTGGCGCGACTGCTTGAGAAAGTTTCTTCTTTGCGGCGAATCGTGAAAACTCCGGCGCACTGGGACGGCATCGTGCGGCTGGCAGCGGAGCAGGGGGGAAAGTTGCCGGCAACGCCCGATTCGAAGGCGCTCAACGATTTTCTAATAGAGCGCAAAGCCGCCGATCCGGATCACTTTGCTGACCTCTCGCTTGCCGTCATCAAGTTGGTCGGACCGGGAGAATATGTTCTGGAGCGGCCGGGCGATTCTCCGGAAGGACACTTCGGACTTGCGGTGCAGGATTATACTCACTCCACCGCACCCAACCGGCGCTTTCCCGATGTCGTAACCCAGAGATTGATCAAAGCTACGCTCGACGGGAAACCCGGGCCTTATTCCGATAACGATCTCGCCGCCATTGCCTCGAACTGCACCGAGAAGGGCGATGCGGCGCGAAAAGTGGAGCGCGAAATGTCGAAGCGGTTAGCCGCGATGGCGATGAGCCATCGGGTGGGCGAAACCTTCGACGCCATGGTCACAGGAACTACTCCGAAGGGAACGTTTGTGCGCGTCATGCAGCCGCACATGGAGGGATTGCTGGCGCAGGGAGCCCAGGGGTTGCACGTGGGCGATAAGCTGCGGGCGAAGCTGGTGCGGACGGATGTGCAGCATGGGTTTATTGATTTTGCGAAGGCATAGGACACTGGGCGGGAGTCTTATTTCGCTTATTGTTCCAGAATGATCCCAATTGTATGTACAAAGTGTTCCACGTGGAACACGTTGTCCTTGCTTATCGGTACATACATAAGTGTACGATTTCGGGCCGTGTAAACTCTTCACCCCGAGGCGGGGGCTCGGGGAGGGGTCGCAGGTCATTGATAATGCTGGGGGACGATTGTGGTTAATCAGACACAAGCGGGTATTTATTACTCTGTAATTCTTACAGACGTCATTTTCCTGGCGGGGTGGGCGGGGTGCCCTCCGGAAAACCCCTAGACTCACGCGGCGTTGGAATCCCACCCCTTCGGCTTCCCCCTCGGCTGCGCTCGGGGCTACGGCAAAACTAGCAGGTTCTAACGTCGAAAAGCGCGACGTTAGGATGGGGCAGGCAGCACGACCGGAGTAAATCCCGATTACACTCATCCTATGAGAGGGGATGTCAAGCAAAAGACACTTCTCCACTCCTCTCCCTGGGACCTCGATCGGTGCTTGCATCCAGGCCCCCTTCTTCGTAGGGAGGATTTTGGTT
>Ga0181532_10001781_pt1 | contig 20547 bp, 16 predicted proteins | sample PEATcosm2014_Bin_33_FD_119768 | JGI IMG/M metagenome (GOLD analysis project Ga0181532, IMG submission 119768) | Peatland microbial communities from MTU Mesocosm Facility, Houghton, MI, USA - PEATcosm2014_Bin11_30_metaG | ecosystem: Environmental > Terrestrial > Soil > Wetlands > Peat | place... | reverse complement strand
GATCCTTGTCCAAGGTTACCTTGATCCACTTCTGCGCGATGCAATGATCAAAGAAGGCGACGGTGTTGTCGCGCTTCTTCGACTTGGACCAGTAGGTTTTAGATTTCCAGGTGCCCATCCACTGGTTAAGCAACGGGGACGTGATCTGGTGAACATACAGCACGCGCGCTCCCTCCGGCTTGCCCTGGTCGTGGACGTGGAGAAAATCCATGAGCTGCCTTTTCATTGTGTCATATTTCGATTCCGTGGCTTTGTAACCGTCAGGATTAGAGGAAGCGGCTTGCTTGCTGGCGATAAACTCGTCGAAGGCGTCTTCGATCAGCTTGGGCGTAATGGCATTGTCGGCTTCCCGGGCCCGCTCTCGCAGAATTACAGGGTCGTGGTCGTCCGCCCATTCTTTCGCCCGCTGGCGGGCTGTCTCCCAGGATCTGGTCTTGGCGCTGATGCGGGCACGCGTGAGACGCACATAGATATGCTTCGGGCAGCGGCAGCGGCCATCTTTTTCCTTTTGGATAAACCTGCAATCGGCTCGGTGACGATAGACGATGACATCAACTTCGGGGCGGGTGTCAAAGTGAAAGTTGCTCGACATGCGCGGCTCCTACGGTCCAGGTGGAGGGCCTAGCCAGTAGAAGAATACCCGAAAATGTGTGCGGTCTGTGTGATGATAATTCGTGATTGGCGCTAAACTGTTCATTCCAATAACGAGATAAATGGTGGCCAGGGACGGAGTTGAACCGCCGACGCCAGCCTTTTCAGGGCTGCGCTCTACCACCTGAGCTACCTGGCCACTTCCCGTTTGCACAGCTATGTCCACAAGACGACTGGCGGCCAATCTGGCCTTGGCTTTTGCTCGTAGTACTTGCACTCTCACTGGGCGGGATGCCGCGAAGCAAAACAGCCAATGCGCTGGAACCGTGCGGAACTCTCGAATTATAACAACCGTCTGCCCTTCTCTCAAAACGGTTGCCGAAGATTTTCGCGTCCCTTTTCTTCTCGTGCTCTTTCCTCACATGCTTGTTTACATCTCGTCTCACGTCTCTTCGCACTGCTTTTCGCCATCTTCGCACTACGAAAGCGGTCCGTCCGGCACGCCGTTCGTGATGGTCAGTGCACAGCGGTTTGCGCCAAACCAATACGGAATTTCGCGGTAGTCGCTCACGTCAAATACCGCCAGGTCCGCGTCTTTACCCGCTTCTACGCTGCCTTTGCTGCCAGCCAAGCGGAGCGCCCAGGCGCCGTTGATTGTGGACGCCGCAATTGCCTCCGCGGGCGCCATTTTCATGTGAGTGCAGGCGAGTGACATGGCCATGGGCGTGCTCAGCGTTGGCGATGAGCCCGGGTTGTAGTCCGTGGCCAGTGCGACCGCCACACCGGCAGCAATGAACCGGCGCGCATCCGGGTATCTCGCTAAACCGAGAAAATAATTTGCTCCCGGAACGAATGTTGCGACCGTGTCGGTCTGGGCGAGGGCAAACAGGTCAGCGTCATTCACGTGGTCCAGGTGGTCGAGAGATGCGGGGTGGTATCGAAGCAGCGGCCCCAGCGGCGTTTCGCTTAGCTGCCCTACGTGAGCGCGGACGGCGAGATGGTGTTCCTGAGCCGCGGCGAAAATCTGCGCGGTTTCTTCGGCGCTGAAGGCGCCACGATCGCAGAAGACATCCACGAATTCGGCAAGCTTGCGCCTCGCGACCACCGGCATCATTTCATTGCAGACGAGGTCAATATACTCCTGCGAACGTTCCTGGGAATGCACGCGATACTCGGGTGGAACCACGTGCGCGCCAAGAAAAGTAGGAACCACGGTTCCCGGCCACTCGCGCGCCGCGTCACGAATGGTCTCGAGCGACTTCAGTTCCGATTCGAGGCTTAGTCCGTAGCCGGACTTGGCCTCCACGGTCGTGGTTCCGTGACCGGCCAGATCCGCCAGCACCGCGGAAACTTTCTGTGTCAGCGCGGCCTTGCTGGCCTTCCGCACGGCCTCAATGCTGGAGCGAATTCCTCCGCCCGCTTCCGCGATCTCTTCGTAGTTGGCACCAGAAATCCGCTTCTCAAAATCCACCAGCCGCGGATGCATGAATACCGGATGCGTGTGCGAATCGACAAACCCCGGCAACACCACGCGTCCGCCGCAATCGATCTCGACGATCTTTTTGCGATTCTTCTTGATCCACGGATCGCGCAGGGCGTCTTTCGTGCTGCCTACCGAGACGATCTTGCCGCCAACGCAGAGCACAGCGGCGTCTTCAATAATTCCAAGTTCAGAAAGGGAAGCGCCGCGGCGAGGTCCGTCTGCTGCTGAGCGCAGCGTGAGAAGCTGGCGGACGTTGAGTAGCAAGAGAGCTGCTGCCCTACGCATTTCTCCGTGCCTCCGTGTCTCCGTGGTGGGTGTTGTTTGTCCGGAGCGCAAAGGGGAATGTCATAGGACGCGGCGTAGAATCCCTCGGTGCAGAATAGAAACGTTGAAGTTGATCATCAAGCCCACTCGCTTCCGGGTCTGCTTCAAGTAGGTCAGTAGTTGGGCCTCGTGAACGCACAGCAATCGTTCCACCGCTTTCAGTTCTACAACGATTTCATTGGCGATGATCAAATCAATCCGATATTTTCCGCCAGTCTCCAATCCTTTGTAGATAACCGGCAGTTCTACCTGTTTCAGGAACGGAATATCTCGAAGCCGAAGTTCCTGACACATACATTCTTCATAAACCGACTCAAGCGGTCCCGGCCCAAGATGTCGATGCACCTCAATCGCCGCCCCGATGACGCTTTCAGTGAGCGCCTCACAAAGAAGCCCAATACTCCTCCGTGCCTCCGTGGTGGGTGTTCATCGCAGCACCATCGGAATCCGCACGCCCGTCTTCGCCGCAAACTCCCGAGCCTCGTCATACCCCGCGTCCACATGCCGAATCACGCCCATGCCCGGATCGGTCGTCAGCACGCGCTCGATGCGCGAGGCCATCGCGTCGGTGCCGTCGGCAACCGTGACTTGCCCGGCATGAAGCGAATAGCCAATGCCCACGCCGCCGCCGTTGTGGATCGAAACCCACGACGCTCCCGCCGCTGTATTCACCAGCGCGTTCAGCAGCGGCCAGTCGGCCACGGCGTCCGAGCCGTCCTTCATGCTTTCGGTTTCGCGGAATGGAGAAGCGACCGACCCGCAATCCAGGTGATCGCGCCCAATCACGATGGGAGCTTTGATCGTGCCTTTCTTCACCAGATCGTTGATCGCCAGGCCGAAGCGCGCGCGCTCTCCGTATCCCAGCCAGCAGATGCGCGCGGGCAGCCCTTGGAACTTGATGCGCTTGCGAGCCAGTTCAATCCAACGGCGCAGGCTGCGATTCTCTGGGAAAAGTTCGAGCACAAGATCGTCGGTGACGGCGATGTCCGAAGCTTCGCCCGAAAGCGCCGCCCAGCGGAACGGCCCGCGTCCTTCGCAAAACAGCGGACGAATGTACGCCGGAACGAATCCCGGAAAATCGTAAGCATTCTTCACCCCGCGCTGAAACGCGAAGGTACGAATGTTGTTGCCGTAGTCGAAAGTGACCGAACCCATCTTCTGCAGCCGCAGCATCCCTTCCACGTGCTTCGCCATCGCGTCGAGCGACCGCTCTTGATAAGCTCTTGCATCCCGCTGGCGCAACTCGAGTGCCGCTTCGAACGTCATGCCATTAGGCACATATCCATTCAGCGGATCGTGCGCCGAAGTCTGATCGGTGAGAATGTCCGGCACCACTCCGCGTTCGGCAAGCTCCGGAATAATATCCGCGCAATTGCCGACCAGCCCGACCGAAACGTTTTCTTTTTTGCGGATGGCATTCTTCAGAATCCGCAGCGCCTCGTCCAGCGTGGTGACAAGAAAATCGCAGTAGCCAGTCTTGAGCCGCTTCTTGATGCGCTCGGGATCGACGTCAATCCCCAGAAACGCCGCGCCCGTCATGGTCGCCGCCAGCGGCTGCGCGCCGCCCATGCCTCCCATGCCGCCGGAGACGATAAGCTTCCCGCCCAGATCGTTTCCACTAAGACCGGTGCCAAAATGTTTTTCGCCGGCCGCGTTGAACGTTTCGTAAGTTCCTTGGATGATCCCCTGCGAGCCGATGTAAATCCACGACCCGGCCGTCATCTGCCCATACATCATCAGGCCGGCGCGCTCCAGTTCGTTGAACTTCTCCCAGTTGGAAAAATGTCCGACCAGATTTGAATTAGCGATGAGCACACGCGGCGCGTATTCATGCGTCTTGAACACGCCCACCGGCTTCCCCGACTGCACCAGCAAAGTCTCGTCGTTCCCCAGTTCCTTCAGCGACCGGACAATGGCGTGATAGCAATCCCAATTGCGAGCCGCCTTCCCCGTGCCGCCATAAACGACCAGATCCTGAGGCCGCTCGGCAACTTCCTCGTCAAGATTGTTCATGAGCATGCGCATGGCCGCTTCCTGCTGCCATCCTCTGCAGGAGATCGTGTTGCCGCGTGGGGCGCGAATGCGGGTATAAGAAGATGCGGGAGTTTCGATATCGACGGGCATGAGTATATGGTAGTTCTTCAGACGAGGAATCATCAATCACTCGCTAGTCTTGTCATCCCGAACGAAGTGAGGGATCTGCATTCGTTGGCAGCGTGCAGTCTCTAAATAAACTCGATTTTCGTCGGCAGCTCATTCCGCGGAGCGTGCCCCGTTCTTGCGCGTTTTGTGCGCAAGAGTGGGAACCAAGAACCTCGATCGAAAACGCAATCCCGAGAGGCATGGGTCCGAGGTTCCCACCCTTGCAAAGAACGCAAGGATGGGGCACCCCCAGTCGTGTAGACGTTCAGAAAAGCAAAAGGCGTGCCACCCGCCCCTCCTATTCGTCCCCTTGTGGTCCACGCTTCACGCGCTCGGGCGGCTTCATCTTGAACTCATGGAACATCTCCTTCTCCTCTGGCGACCACTTACCCGAATATGTGACCTCTAAAAGGTAGTGTGCGGAAGGGGCATTCGACGCGGCAACTGTCAAATGGAGAAGATAAGTTCCAGGCTCAAGCAGGTGTCCGTTCGAGTATGTTGCAACCTGAACATCGAGTGCGAGCACCCCGTCTCCGGGGGTGACACCAGCTAAATCCTCACCCTGTGCTTGTTTCGTCGTGGGGTCACAGATGTGGACGAGGTCGCAATAAACCGCAGGCGTATCCGCTAACAAAGTGGGTCTCGTTACTCGGTCCCTCGATGTCCTCTCGTCATCTGTGTTCGTCCATCTTAGGTTCATCGGTGTGAAGCGGAGAACCTTTTCGAGCTTGTGACCATGCCTTCGCTCTACTTTTGCAAGAAAAACCTGAACGTCCTCAGCGGTCTCGTTCCCGTCGTTGAAAACGCCCAGGCGGAAGTACCATGATTCTCCCAAGTCAACCCGTCTTCCATCCTGAAATTGTGCCCACCGCGAAACCTTATCCGCATCGGGACGCCGGACACGCGCTCGGAGCCCAAGAGCGGGATGAAACGTCCATCTCTTCACCTGCTCACCGTACAGTGCCAGTAACAAGGCAAGGGCGACCGCGCCCACAGTTCCGAAGGCCGTGAGCCATTCTGCCGTGAAGAATTCACACCAGGAGATTGGATGGCAACTCATCGGCAGAATCCTATCAGGGAGCCGGTGAACGCTACTGAGACTATTTTTCGTCATTTTCGGACGGGGGGCTGGCCCACCCTTTTGTTCACCTCGACTCCGAGAGTGCCCCGTCCTTGTGTCTGCGTTCTTTGCAGACACAGGGCGGGGATTTTGACTTCCCTATCCCGACCACGACCCCCAAATGCGAGAAGGGCGCGGGGCCCTCCGCCACGCTCGCACGACCGTCCACTTTTTTCATCACATCCGCGCTGTGTCCACCATCACAGACCCCACTCCCACGCCATGCGAGAATCATCCCCAGATCGCAGCAGCGAAGCGTGTGCCTGCCTCCAGAGGCGGCCAAAACGCTCTTTGAAATTTCGATTCCCCAAGCAGGCCTTGACAAACTGATCGGGACGAAACGGGTGTCAAAACAACAGGAAACGGGTCGAAAGCCAGTAAGTCCTTATTCCTGCGGTATTTACCTATAAGTCCTTATCCTTGCGGTATTTACAAAGCTATCCCGCCAACCGGTAAGAATATACTTGACACATATGTGCGTTTCGTATAAGATTTGTTTATGGAAAGCACACCGAAACCAGTTCTGAAAACCCTGCAAGAAGCGATTGCCTACTTTGCCGATCCCGACCGAGCTTTCGAGGCTGCGGTTCGATTTCGGTTTCCCGATGGCGAGATTTATTGTCCTCGGTGCGGAGCACAGAACTTTTCCTTTATCAAGACGCGCCGTCTGTGGTTCTGTTACGTCTGCAAGAAGCAGTTCACCGTCAAGGTCAAGACGATCATGGAAGATTCCGCTCTTGGACTGGACAAATGGATGACGGCAGTGTGGATGCTGGCGAACTGCAAGAACGGTGTTTCGTCTCACGAATTGGCGCGTTCTCTTGGCATTACTCAGAAGTCGGCATGGTTCATGCTTCAGCGGATTCGTACAGCGCTCAAAGAGCGCAGCTACGGACGGACCAAACTCGGCGGGAGTGGCGCGCTGGAAGCAGATGAAACCTTCGTGGGCGGCAAAGCAGCGAACATGCACAAAGATCGCCGTGCCAAAGCAGAAGTCAGAGGCCCATTGATGAACAAAACGATTGTTCATGGCATCTTCGACCGTGAAGCGCGGAAGGTCCGCGCTCAGATTGTGCCGAATGTCACCCGCGAGATTTTGCAGAATATTCTCCTGAAAAACATTAAGTACGGATCGGTTGTCTACACCGACAATGCGGTCGGCTATGACACGATTAGTTCTAAGTTCGTGCACGACGTAGTTAACCACACTCACGAATACGTGCGTGGTCAAGTTCATACCAACAGCATCGAAAACTTCTGGAGCCTGTTGAAGCGTACCCTGCGCGGTACCTACGTCTGTGTTGAGCCTTTTCATCTCTCTCGTTATGTTGACGAACAAGTGTTCCGTTTCAACAACCGTAAAGACGGCGACCGCAAGATTACGGACTCCGAGCGGTTTGCTTCTGCGATGGCCGGACTCGCTGGCCGTCGCCTTACTTATTCCGAACTTACTGGCAAGGACGAATCGCCGCGCACGCAAGCGACAGAGGCGGGGGAAGCGCCAGTCCCCTTCTAGCCTCTGTCGGGGTTTTTCGGCTTGCGTTCGCTAGCCGTTTTGTTAGACTTCTTGCGCGTTTTCCTTCCCCCAGCTTTGGGCTTCTGGAAGATGGCTGATGCCATCTTCTCGAAGTTCTCCATCGCCTTCGGCCCCTCGATATATTCAGGTTGCTTCATGGAGTCCCCGTATTATGGAAAATCAGCACATAGACAGTGTAGCCCCAAATGGTAGCCCCAATAGACCACCAGCAGAAACCCCACAGCAGCCTGACTTCATTCCTCAAGTGCCACCACCCGTAACACATAAGACTGAACGCACCTACAGCAGCCCCGATCCAACACCACTCTGGAAAATTATCCTTGAGGTTGGTGCGGTCGCTGTTGGAATTGGTGTTGCTTTGATTTATTACGGGCAATTGCAGGTAATGCGAGGTCAACTCGGAGAGATCATCAGACAATTTCCCGAAATTCAGAAGTCTGCGAAAGCCGCTCGGGACTCCGCCGATTTGTCTCAAAAAACACTTAATGAAACGACGAAAAATTTCAGAATTGACGAACGCGCTTGGTTGGCTCCGGGAATTATCAAGGAATCTACTCCCATAAACCCACAATCTGGACACGCGATGTGTAACTTTAGCATCGGAAATTTTGGCAAGACTCAAGCTCTCAAGCTGCAAGGCAAACTCATGGCAGCGGTCTTGCCAAAAGGAACGAAGCATATCCCATTTGAGTCTGCTATAAGTGTTCCTTTCAACCCAAGCGTGATTTACCCTAACATTCCGCAAGAGTATGGTGTTGGAATCGTTCGCCAGTTTGAAGCGGGGAAATGGGGTGGTGTAACTTGGGACCAAATTATTCCATCGCTGCACAATGGGGAAGCCTCTTTGCTTGGATATGGGAAAATATCCTACCAGGACATCTTCGACAATACGGTGCACGTTGTGACTTTCTGTGATGTTCTCGTCAGTGGATTTGTTCCAACTAAGATTGGCCATCCCTCTTTCGACGCTAGCCTCCGTCAACAATGTGCCGATTACAATCGCGCCTATGATGAGAGATAACACTAGCCCTGTCACGGCAGTTAAGGCTAACACACACATGTGCGTCTTGTATATTCTTACCCGCCAACCCCATGATTCTAATAATGTTAAGAATGGGGTGGGGGGTAGGGGGGGTGGGGGGGGGGACCCTGACGAGCAAAGATCCAAGCATTTCCGACGCGATGCCGACCGCGCAAAGAAAATTTATTTTTGGTCTCTCTGAGCACCCTTACTGAGAACTGAGAACCGGGAACTGAGAACTGGGTCATTCCCACTCAATCGTCCCCGGAGGCTTCGAAGTAATGTCATACACCACGCGATTCACGCCGCGCACCTCGTTCACGATCCGATTGGAAATCGTCTTCAGCACTTCATAAGGCAGCGGAACCCAATCAGCCGTCATGCCATCTTCCGAATGCACCGCGCGGACGGCGCAAGTGTAAGCGTAAGTCCGCTGATCGCCCATCACTCCAACCGACATCACCGGCAAGAGCACAGCAAACGACTGCCAGATTTTCTGATACAGACCGGCCTTCTTGATCTCTCCGACGACGATGTCATCGCATTCGCGCAGCAGGTCGGCGCGTTCTTTATTTACTTCACCCAAAATGCGTACGGCCAGTCCTGGTCCAGGAAACGGCTGTCGCTGCAGAATGTCTTCGGGCATGCCGAGATCGCGGCCGATTCTTCTTACTTCATCTTTGAATAGATCTTTCAGAGGCTCGATGAGTTTCAGCTTCATTTTTTCCGGCAGTCCGCCGACGTTGTGATGGGATTTGATGACCTGCGACGGGCCTCGCACGGAGCGTGATTCGATGACGTCAGGATAGAGCGTCCCCTGCACCAGCCACTTGACCTTACCTTCCTGTTTTTCGATACGCCGTGCTTCCTTGTCGAAGACGGCAATGAACTCTTTGCCGATGATCTTGCGCTTCTTCTCCGGATCGGTCACTCCTGCCAACCTTTTCATAAAACGCTCGGTGGCATCGACCGCAACCAGGTGCAGTCCGAGATTGTCGCGCAGATTTTGTTGTACTTTTTCGAACTCGTTTTTGCGCAGCACTCCGTTGTTGACGAACACGCAAGTCAGGCGCGACCCTTCGACTCCGCTCAGGGCAGGTTTGCCAGAGTCGCTGCGGAGAGCGCGATCGACGAGCACCGCTGCCACGGAAGAATCCACTCCGCCGGAAAGCGCGCAGATGGCGCGTCCATTGCCGACTTGCTGCTTTACCTGCGCCACGGTTGCATCGATAAAATGCTGCGGTGTCCAGGAAGGCTTCGCTCCGCAAATGTTGAGCGCGAAGTTGCGCAGGATATCCGAACCAAGTGGTGTGTGGTGAACCTCGGGATGAAACTGCACCGCCCACATTTTGCGCTCAGCGTTTTCGATGGCGGCAACAGCGTGCGGAGTTTTCGCCGTCAGCCGAAAACCTGGAGGCAGTTCTTCGGCTGAATCGCCATGCGACATCCAGACTGCGAGGAGGTGAGGCAGTCCCTGAAAAAGTTGCGAATCGGATTCCTGGATCTCGACTTTTGCGTGCCCGTACTCGCGCTTCGCAGCAGGGCGAACTTTGCCGCCCAGCGCATACACCATGAACTGCAATCCATAGCAAATGCCGAGCACTGGGATGTCAAGATCGAAGACGCTCTTGTCGGCCAGCGGCGCGTCTTTGTCGTACACCGACGACGGTCCGCCCGACAGAATGATCCCCACCGGAGAGTAGCTGCGAATTTCTTTCAGCGTGGCGTTGAACGGCAGGACGACGGAAAAAATTTTAAGTTCGCGGATGCGGCGCGCAATCAGCTGCGAATATTGCGCCCCGAAGTCGAGGACAACGATGGATTGGGTTTCCACGGATGAGTGTCTCAGATTGGAATCATTTAGTCATCAGGTCATTTAGTCATTGTCTCATTTAGTCATTGGATCATTTGAATTCGCTCATGTGGCGATTTTCATTGATTCAATGTCTCAATGAGTCAATGACTAAATGATTCTGTGGCGCTACTTGACCACGATATTCACCAGCTTTTTCGGCACCACGATGACCTTGACCACCTGCTTACCGGCAATCGCCGCGCGCACTTTTTCATCGGCGAGCGCCGCTTGCTTGAAATGGTCCTCCGTCGCATCGGCCGTCACAACCACCACGCTGCGCAGCTTTCCGTTGACCTGAACCGGGATCTCGATCTCGTCCTCCGCGGCCAGCGCCGGATTGTACTTTGGCCATGGAGCTTTCAGCAGATTGCTCGTCTCGCCAGTCATCTCCCACAATTCGTGCGCGAGATAAGGAGCCATTGGCGCGAGCAGAAGAGCAATGTTGCGTTGCACGTCCAAGATCAGCGAATAGGGAACTTGTCCGCCAGCAATCGCCTCCTCCGCTCCATAAATCTCGTTGACCAGTTCCATGATGGCCGCGATGCAAGTGTTGAAATGCCAGCGCCCCTGGAAATCGTGGCTGACGCGTTTGATGGTCTGGTGCAGCTTGCGCTGAAGGGCGCGCGCCTGTGACGGTAAAGTCTCAGGCGCGGGAGACGCGGCAAGCCGCGTGTCCACGGGATTTCTGAGGAAGAACCGATACACGCGCCCGAGGAAACGCTGAATGCCCTCGATGCCGGACTCCTGCCAATCCAGATCGCGATCTGGAGGCGACGCGAACAAGCTATACAGCCGCGTTGCATCCGCGCCGTAGCGCGCCACCATCTCATCCGGAGACACCACATTCCCGAAACTTTTCGACATCTTCGCGCCGTCTTTGATCACCATTCCCTGCGTGAACAGGCGCGCAATGGGTTCATCGTTTTTCACCAGTCCCATGTCGCGCATGAACTTGGTCCAGAAGCGCGAATAAATCAGGTGGAGAATGGCGTGCTCCACGCCGCCAATGTATTGATCAATGGGAAACCAGTAAGCAATCTTGGCGGAGTCGAATGGAGCCTTATCATTCCGCGCGTCGGCGTAGCGATAGAAATACCACGAAGAATCGACGAACGTATCCATGGTATCGGTTTCACGTCGAGCTGGACCGCCGCACTTGGGACAAGTCGTGTTCAGAAATGAGGGCACATTCGCCAGCGGCGATCCACCCGCAAGCGTGATGGGCACGCTGTCCGGCAAAATCACCGGCAAATCTTTTTCCGCGACCGGCACCAAGCCATCTTTATCGCAGTACACTATCGGAATCGGCGTGCCCCAATAGCGTTGCCGCGAGATCCCCCAATCCTTTATTCGAAAGGTGACAGTCGTTTTGCCGAAGCCTTTCTCTTCGGCACGCGCCGACATCTTAGCAATCGCGTCCTCACAGCTCAGCCCGTTGAACTCGCCCGAGTTGACCACGATTCCATCCATGGTGGTAAAGGGAAGCGGCGGGGCCGTCATCGTTTCTTCCGGATCGGTACTCGCAGGCAAAATCACCACCCGGATGTCGAGTTTGTATTTCTCGGCAAATTCGTAATCGCGGTCATCGTGCGCGGGCACGCTCATGATCGCGCCGGTGCCGTAGTCCATCAGGATGTAGTTCGCCACCCACACCGGCACCGCTTCGCCGTTGTACGGATTCTTCGCATAGCGCCCGGTGAATACGCCATGCTTCTCGATGGCGCCAATATCGCCCGCTTCTTTGGCGCGGCGCTGCTCGGCGATCAATTCCTCCACCTGGGCTCGCAGATCGGCATTGCGGGCAATCATGTCCTTCACGATCGGATGCTCGGGCGCCAACTGTACCGAAGTCGCGCCGTAAATCGTATCGACGCGCGTGGTGAACACGGTGATGGTCGATCCCGCCGGTCCCACCGTTCCGCCGAGATCGAAATCCACCAGCGTGCCTTCGCTGCGACCGATCCAATTCTGCTGCATGATGCGGACTTTTTCCGGCCATCCCTGCAATTTGTCGAGATCGCGGAGCAACTCGTCTGCATATTTTGTGATCCGCAAGAACCACTGTTCCAATTCCCGCTGCTCAACCGGAGTGTCCTCATGGCGCCAGCACATCCCGCCGACAACCTGCTCGTTGGCCAGCACGGTAGCGCACTGCGGACACCAGTTCACTTTGCTCTTCTTGCGATACGCCAGTCCGGACTCGTAGAGCTTGAGAAAGAACCACTGATTCCAGCGGTAGTAATCCGGCAGGCAAGTCGTAACCTCGCGCGACCAGTCGTAAGCGAATCCAAGGCGCTTCATCTGCACCTTCATGGCCGCGATATTCGCCAGCGTCCACTCCCTCGGAGGAGTGTTGTTCTTGATGGCCGCATTCTCCGCCGGCAGCCCAAACGAATCCCAGCCCATGGGATGAAGCACGTTGTAGCCGTTCATCCACATGTAGCGGGCCAGAGCATCGCCGATGGAATAATTGCGCACATGTCCCATGTGAAGCGCGCCGGAAGGATAGGGAAGCATCTCCAATACGTAATACTTCGGTTTGGTGGGGTGGGCATCGGCGGCATATAGCGACGGATCGGCTTGCCAGCGCTCCGTCCATTTTTGCTCGATGCGCTGCGCGTCATAACGCTCATCGCGCGCGGTGGTCACGGGTTTGTCTTCCTGTGGCATATATATTCTTCCTGTGGCATATATATAAGGATGGTTCAGTAATGGGTAATCGTTAATTTTACAACGTGCGGACCGCCAAAACGCGGAAGTCGTGTGAGGTGAAATAGCCAGTGGAGAGACGCGCGTGGCTGTGTACATGAAAGGCCCGCAAAGCTTACAATTCGCGGTAGGGAGGGTTTTATGCGTATGCGTATTCCCAGCCTTCCGTTTCTCGGGTTGCTGCTGTCGGTATGCGTCGCGCCAATGGCGGCGCAGTCCTCGCCCGACAAGAGCCCGGCTTCTCAATCTCAACTGGACGGGCTGGTGGCTCCGCCGGAGTTCCGCGCTAACGTTCTTGCGCCAGCGCATATTGCACAGGACGGGGATCGCTCCACGCCATCGCGAGGGTTGACTCATCTCCGTTTTTCTCTAAAGCCGGAAGAGGACGACACGACCTGTTTCTACATCCGGAGCTATCGTGTAACCCGCGACGATCCGAAATCCGACGCAACCAGGCCCGCGGGTTATTCCACCTGTCAACCAGCCACTCGCTTTCAGACGAAGAGCGCGGTGGAGATTCGGGAGTTTGTGTCTCGTTGAATGCGGTCTGAGGGTGATTCGAGTCAGGGCGCGCTCGAATCCTAAAGCAGTAAATCAGCATTTCGGTGCGGCCCTCGGTTGCCGTTCTTGCAAACAACGGGAACCGAGACCGAAGCCGCGTAGTGGCTCAGTTTGAAAGACACATTCCCCACAGCGGCTAAAGCCGCTACTGATTATGCGCCAGTTACGGCACGACTGAAGTCGTGCCCTTTCAAAACAAGAAGTCATGCCCTTTCAAAACAAATTGAACCTGAGCCAAACCGCCTTCGCCCGCCGTTTGCTCAGTTTCACCCTGGACGCTAGACTTGTTGGTTCGGGGTAAAGCCATATGCTCGTAGTCATGCAGGCGCAGGCCACGGAAGAGCAGGTCCGCGCCGTTTGCCAGAAAATCGAAACGCTTGGATATCGCGCTCACTCCATGCCCGGGGCGCAGCGAACAGCCATCGGCATCACCGGTAACAAGGGCGAAGTCGAAGCCGGATCACTGGAAGAAATGCCGGGAGTGCAGGAAGTCATTCGCGTCACCAAGCCTTACAAGCTGGTCAGTCGCGACACCAAGCCCGACAACACGATCATCAAGTTTCCCAAAGTTCACGCGAATGGTTCGGCGGTTACGATTGGAGGCCCCGACCTTGCCATCATGGCCGGCCCCTGCGGCATTGAGTCTCGCGAACAGGCGTTTACTATTGCCGAGCGCGTCGCCCGGGCCGGAGCCCAGTTCTTCCGGGGCGGAGCGTACAAACCTCGCACCTCTCCATATTCTTTTCAGGGCCTGGGCGAAGAAGGGCTGAAGATCATGGCCGAAATCCGTGAGCGCTTCGGCCTGCTCATCGTCACCGAAGCGGTCGATTACGAATCGCTCGATCTTGTCGACCAGTATGCCGATATGATCCAGATCGGCGCCCGCAACATGCAGAATTTCTCACTGCTCAAGCGTGCCGGACGCGCCCGCAAGCCTGTCCTGCTGAAGCGCGGCATTTCGGCGACGCTTGAAGAATTCCTGATGGCTGCCGAGTACATCATGAGCGAGGGCAACTACAACATCGTCCTTTGCGAGCGCGGAGTGCGTACGTTCGCCGATCACACGCGCAACACGCTTGATCTCAGCATCGTGCCGGCCGTGCAGCGCCTGAGCCACTTGCCCATCGTTGTCGATCCCAGCCATGGGACCGGCAAGCGCAACAAAGTGACGCCGCTCTCTCGGGCCGCCGTTGCCGTCGGAGCCGACGGGCTGATTGTTGAAGTTCACCACGATCCCGACCGCGCGTTGTCAGATGGCATGCAGTCGCTGTTTCCGGACCAATTCGACGCGCTCATGGTGCAGGTGCGGCAGATCACGGCGGTGCTGGGGAGAACGATTCCCAAGGCTGCTGAGCCCGCTGCTTTAGCTGGCGAATCAAGACAGTTCGCGTCCTAATAGGAGTTGTGATGAAGCCAGTTGATGTATTCATTGCAGTGTTGATCTTGTCAGGATTCACAATTGCCCAGGAGAAGCCCGCCCCAACGCCCGATCCTTCGTCGCAAGCGTCACCTTCCGGAGAGTCCCCCGTGTGCAAAACCGGAGAAGGCGTCAAACCACCGCGAATAGTTCTCGCGCCAGCCCCGAAGTTGACCGGAGAAGAGAAGAAGAACGACAAAGACAAAAGAGTGGCTGTGCTCTCGCTGATCGTTTCCCCTGAGGGAAAGCCCAAAGACATCAAGGTGACGAAAAGCTTGGGACCTGACTTGGACAAAAAGGCAATCGAAGCAGTCAACACGTGGAAATTCGATTCCGCCACCAAGGATTGTAAGCCAGTCGCGGTCCAGATTAATGTAGAAGTCACCTTCGCACTTTACTGAAGATGAATGTTCGATAATCCCTTCGCCATAGCGAGGCCGCCTCGTCCTTGAGAAAATTTCTGGTACTTGCCGTCATCGTCCCGATCGTACTCGCCGCTGGCTGGTATTACTTTCATGAGCGCGCTCTTCCTGCCTACGGGCCGCTTTACCGCGAATATGCTTACATTTCTAATGGCAAGAGCAACACGGTTACGGTCATTGATCTGCGTTATTTTCGGCCGGTGAGAACTTTACAGGTCGGAACCGATCCTACGGGGATTGCGGCTAATCCAAAGCGGAATGAAGTTTACGTCGTTAACAGCGGATCCTCGAACGTCAGCGTGATTGACGCGGAGCAGAATAAAGTCGTCGCCACCATCGGCGTCTACGGACGGCCTTACTTCATCGACGTTTCTCCCGACGGCCGCCGAGCGTATGTTGCGAATTCCGGGTCTGACAATGTTTCTGTGCTTGATCTGGGTCGGCGCTCGGTTACGGCTACGCTTCACGTGGGCGCAAGTCCTGGACTGGCTCGCGTTTCTCCGGATGGATCCACGGTGGTGGTTTCCAATCGTGCCGATAACTCGGTTTCTATCATCGATACGACTCGGATGGCGGTGCGCTCCGCGATCAACATCTGTATACATCCGGAAGACATTGCTATTCTTCCTGATTCCAGCAAGGCTTTCGTTTCTTGTTCCGGATCGGGGCAAGTGGCTAGCATCGCTCTCAAGAACGAAACCCAAAATGACAAGCTGTTGGCGTTGCTTGATGTGGGGAAATCTCCGGTCAGTCTGGCTTTGAAACCCGATGGCGGTGAGATGATTGCTTTCAATTTTGATGCCGGCAGTATCTCCATCATTGAGACTACGGGCAACGAAGTTTCCGGCAGCTATCTGGTCGGCGATGGGCCGACTCGCGGAGTGGTTTCCATGGATAACTCGCGCTTGTACGTCTCCAACTTCGGATCGAATAACATTGCGGTTTATGACATAGACCTTGGCAAGGTCATCGCGTATTTGCCGGTAGGAACTCATCCGGATGCGCAGGCGCTTTCGCAGAATCAGAATTATCTACTGGTGCTTGACTCCGGTTCGGGGGACCTGGCCGTCATTCAGAAACGCCAGCCCAAGAAAAAGTTTGAGCCTTCGGAATATTCCTTGCTCACCATCATTCCGGTTGGCATGCAGCCGAATCAGATTGTGGTGAAGTCGTTTCTGGCTACGAAACATGAGGACGGGCGCTGAGAGATTACTCGCGGGAGACTGAGGTGGGATCCCACTCATTCGTAAAAAGCGCGAATGAGTGGGGCGATCCGAATCCGCAGGGCGCAGAATGCTTCTCAACCTCGCCGTACGGCACGACCTGGTGATTCCCAGCCTGAGTTTCCGCTTAGCTCTTCTTTCCGGTCACCGCGTAGAACGCGGTTGCTTCCTGCTCCACGTTCTTGCTGCCGCACTTGGGGCATTTCGCGTCTACTTCGTGTTCTTTCAGGGTGAGAATCAATTCGAAGGTTTCGTGACAATCGTTGCAGACGTAGTCATACACGGGCATGAGGGCCTCCCGCTCGATTGCGATTACGAGCTACGATTGGAATTGTACGCCGACACTGGGCGATTGTCCGTATGCCGATCCCGCGCTTCAAAACACGTGGGACATACGGCGGTCAAGCGGGCCAAGAGCAGGTCCTTCGCTTCTCCTGGGATGGCAAAGCTGCTGGGAGCCGACCGCTAAGAGCTAGGAGCGAAGAGCTGTCTTTTTGAAATGCTCGAGAATGGCTTCGGCTTGGGATTTGGTCACGACCGCCGACAGCGCGGCTACGTCGGCTTGCTTCACGGCTTGCAGGCTGCCGAAATGTTCCAGCAGACGGCGGGTGGTGGATTCGCCTACGCCGGGGATTTCTCTTAGTTCGGTGGCGCGGTCGCGGATCTGACGGCGCTTGCGATGGAAAGTTACGGCGAAACGGTGCGCTTCGTCGCGGATCTGCTGCACCAGATGCAGGACGGGAGAATGATGGTCGAGAACGACGGGATCATCTTCCTGGCCATAGACGTAAATGATTTCTTCTCTCTTGGCGATGGCGGCGAGAGGCTGGTTGATGATTTCGAGGGCTTCGAGCGCCTGGGCGGCAGCGTGAAGTTGTCCCAGGCCGCCGTCGATCAAGACGAGACTGGGCATGGACTTTTTTTCTTCCTGGAGGCGCTGGTAGCGGCGCGTGATCACTTCGCGCATGCTGGCGAAATCGTCTACTCCTTCTACAGTCTTGATGATGAACTTGCGGTAGTCGGATTTTTTCATCTTGCCGTCTTCGCAGACGACCATGGAGGCTACGGTCTCCGCTCCTTGAATATGAGAAATATCGAAACACTCGATGCGCTTGGGGAGCTCGGGCAGAGCCAGGGCTTCTTGCAGGGCTTCTTGAATGGCGCGCGCGTTTGGCTTCAGGACTCGGAAACGCTGGTCGTAGGATTGCTTGGCGTTGGTCCCGGCGAGATCGATGAGCTCGCGTTTGTCTCCACGCTGCGGGACGGTGATGTGGACTCGAAACGCGCGTCCGGGTTCTCCGGCTAGTTGCTCGCTGAGGGCCTCTTCCAGTTCTTCGCGGTCTTCAAAATCTATGGGGACGTAGATGTTCCTTGGGACGTAGGGCTGGGCCAGGTAGAGCTGCTTGAGCAGAGCGGAGAAGAAGTCTGCGGGATGGAATTCCTGTGTGGTGGCGGGGCTTTGCCCCGCCCCGCCCGGGTCAGAGACCCGGGCCCACACGAACTCGGGGAGGTCTTCCCAGAAAAATTCTCTACGGTCGAGAACTTTTCCGCCGCGCATGTGGAAGAGGTTCGCGGCTAGCATTTGATTCTCGTAGTGATAGCCAAAGACGTCGGCGTCGTCGCCTTCGGCGGCGGCTATGCGCTGCTTCTCCTGCAGTTGCTCGACGGTGGAGATTAAATCGCGATAGCGGGCGGCGCGCTCGAACTCCTGCGCTTCGGCGGCTTCGGACATGCGCTCGCGCAGCGATTTTACCAGGTCGGTTTGGCGGCCTTCGAGAAAAAGCTTTACGTCGCGCACGGCTTCGGCATAGATCTCGGGTGTCGTCAGTTCTTTCACGCACGGACCGAGGCAACGCTTGATGTAGTACTGCAGGCAGGGACGCGGATGGTAGCGCGTGAGATCTACTTTGCAGGACGGGATCAGGAAGTGACGATGAATGAGGTCCACGATGCGATAGGCGAGATTGGCAGGGAAGTACGGGCCGTAGTAGGCGCTGCCGTCCTTGCGCAGGCGGCGAGTTACGTAGACTCTGGGGAAACGCTCCGCCAGGGTTAGCTTTACGTAGGGATACGTTTTGTCGTCGCGCAACAGGATATTGAAGCGCGGCTTCTTCTGCTTGATCAGGTGGTTCTCGAGGGCGAGCGCTTCTTTGTTATTGGCTACTACTATGTAGTCGACGTCGACGGCCTCGCGAACTAGCGTGCCGGTTTTCGCATCTTCCCAGCGGCCTTCGTGGAAGTAAGAAGAGACACGCGAGCGCAGGTTCTTCGCCTTGCCGACGTAAATAACTTCGCCCTCGGCGTTTTTGTAGAGGTAGACGCCGGGGGTGGTGGGCAGGGATCGGATTTTCTTGGGGAGATCCATGGGGATTGCTACATTTAGTTTAGTGTAAAACATCCAAACAGAAATGTGTTACAATAATGATATATGAGTGACACAATTACAATTCGTCTTCCGGAAGAACTGGCGGCTTGGCTGAAAAGTACCGCTCGCAAGACAGGAGTCCCGGTCGGTCGGCTGGTCCGTGAGCAATTGGAACGCGCGAAAGAGGAGACCGGCAGTAAGCCTTTCATGCGTTATTGTGGGTCGATCAACGGGCCAGCCGACCTCTCATCGCGTAAGGGGTTCTCGAGGAAATGAAGGCCATCGCGGACACCGGTTTTGTCGTGGCGTTTTTGAACCGCTCGGACAGATATCATGATTGGGCGAGTGAGATTGGAAGAGTGGTTTCGGACCCGTTATTGACTTGCGAGGCGGTTTTGGCGGAAGCGGCTTTCCAGGTCGAATCGGTGAATGCTGTCGTTGGGTTGGTGCGCGCCGGATTTCTGAGGATTGCCTTTGATCTGACAAAGCACATTGAGGAAGTCGCATCGCTGGCGGCTCGCTACCGAGACCGAACACCTGATCTCGCTGACTTATGCCTGATTCGTATGAGCGAGCTGTATGAAAATGTGCCAGTGCTTACGGTCGATGAAAAAGACTTCCGCGTCTATCGAAGAAACGGGAGAGACGTGATACCGATCGTGTGTCCGCCGCGAAGCTGACTCGAAACTGCTGCCCCTGAAAGGGCTTCAAGCAATCGGTAACGGCGGCATCGCTGAAGCGATGCCCTGATACGAGGCGCGAGAATTCGGCGAGCCAGGGAGACGCGGCAAGCCGCGTCTCTACAGTAGTTTTCTACGCGCTCCATCCTTTTACAAATTCCACCAGGCTGCGTAACGCGATTCCCGATGGGCCTTTGGCGATCCAGGGTTTGTTTTCTTCCATCCACGCGGTGCCCGCTATGTCGAGGTGGATCCAGGGGGTGTCTTCGGCAAATTCTTTGAGGAACATGGCGGCGAAGATGGCGCCGCCGTAGCGGCTGCCGGCATTGACCATGTCGGCTATGTTCGACTTGATCAATTCTTTGTATTCGTCGTCCAAGGGAAGGCGCCACATTTTTTCGCCAGCTTGTTGGGTAGCTTCCTCGAAGCGCTCGTACATCTCGTCGGTGCTGGCGAAGATTCCGGCGTTCACGTAACCGAGGGCCACGACTACCGCGCCGGTCAGGGTGGCGGCATCTACCAAGTGGGTACAGCCGAGTTGGCGGGCATAGCTTAGGCCGTCGGCGAGAATGAGGCGGCCTTCGGCGTCGGTGTTGATAATTTCGATGGACTTGCCAGACATGGCGATCTGCACGTCTCCCGGCTTTTGCGCCTTGCCGGAGGGCATATTTTCGGTGGCGCAGATAATCGCGGTGACCTTCACTTTCGGCTTGAGCAGAGCAAGGGCGCGCATGACGCCGATCATGGTGGCGGCTCCGGCCATGTCGTACTTCATTTTCTCCATGCCGTCGGCAGGCTTGATGGAGATGCCTCCGGTGTCGAAGGTGACGCCCTTGCCGACCAAGCCGAGGTGTATATCTTTTGCCGCGCCCTCGGGTTCATAGCGCAGGACGATGAGCGCGGGAGGTTCGTCGGATCCCTGGGCGACTCCCCAGAAGGCGCCCATCTTGAGCTGCCTGATTTTGTCGGCGCCATAGACTTCGCACTTCAAGCCGACTTCCGCGGCCATGGTCTTGGCGCGCTCGGCCAAAATGGTTGGCGTCATGCGATTGGAGGGTTCGTTGACCAGATCGCGAGTGAAGTTCTGCGACTCGGCG
>Ga0181532_10001780_pt1 | contig 20550 bp, 21 predicted proteins | sample PEATcosm2014_Bin_33_FD_119768 | JGI IMG/M metagenome (GOLD analysis project Ga0181532, IMG submission 119768) | Peatland microbial communities from MTU Mesocosm Facility, Houghton, MI, USA - PEATcosm2014_Bin11_30_metaG | ecosystem: Environmental > Terrestrial > Soil > Wetlands > Peat | place... | reverse complement strand
GGCGCTGGAATTACCGCCGACATCAAGACGATTGCGGCCCATGAATGCTTCGGCGTTTCCTGCATCACGGCATTGACGGTCCAGTCGACCCAGGGAGTGCGGCGGGTGGTGGGCGTGGATCCCAGTTTGATTGCTGAGACCCTGCGAGAGCTGGTTTCGGACCTTATCGTGGAAGGCGTCCACATCGGAATGCTGGGAAATGCGGAGGTAGTTGCGGTGGTTGCGGATTTTCTGGGCCAGGCACGCCTCCCGCACGTGGTGCTGGACCCCATCTTGAAGTCAAGTTCAGGGGCGGATTTATTGGATGCGGCAGGGACCCAGCTAATGATCGAGAGGCTGGTTCCGCTGGCGGAGCTGATTACCCCGAACCTCGACGAAGCCAGCGTCTTGACCGGGACGGCGGTTACCAACCTCGGCCAGATGCACGAAGCGGCCGCTCGTCTGCACTCTCTGGGCGCGGCGAATGTGGTTGTCACTGGAGGCCATCTGGAGAAGGCGATCGACCTCCTCAGCTTTCGTGGCGCCCGGGGCATCGAACAGGAAGTTTTCAAGGCAGACCGTCAGCGATCGAGTTCCACCCATGGTACCGGATGCGCTTTCGCCACGGCGCTGGCTTGTCACCTGGCGCATGGTCGCGGACTGCCCGAAGCAGTTCTGCTCTCGAAGGCGTATGTCTCGGCGGCGATTGCGAATGCTCAGCCGCTGGGCAAGGGAGCGGGCCCGTTGCATCACCTCTACCGCATGGGCCAGCAACGGCGGACCAGCACCGTCGTCTCCGAGGCGGAGCACACCCATTTGCGGAATTGAAAGTTTGTTGGGATGGAAGCTGCTATTTCTTCAGCAAGCAACCGGCGGCAAAGGCCGCGACTGCGGCGATCAGCCACTCGATCCGCCATAATTGGATGGCCTGCCAGTCGAGTAGAGTCCGGGCGCTGAAGAACACGCTAACCGCCAGAGCTCCTACCACGCAGAGTACGCCAAACAGAAAAGCGATGAGGGCAGGCGTCGTGAGCCCGAGCCGCGCGCCGAGTGCGGCGAGTTCGGCCAAACCAGGGATTTCCATTCTGCGGACAATACCGACGCCCGGATCGGGACGGCTGGCGCCGCAAGCATGACAGTAGAGTGAGCTGACCAGGAACTCGGTTCCGCACTGGCAGGTTGCGCTTCGTTCTTCGCTCAGTTCGCGGTGGGAAGCAGCCTCGGAGGCCGGCATGGGCGGCCGCCAGAATTCGTGTTGAGCCTGATCGACTGCTTCTGCCATAAATGAACTCTTCTCCCGGTCCTTTTCGGATCGCAAGCGAATCACCAAAGCAAGCTATTGCAAAGACGACAGATACAGGCGAGCCAAGGGGGAGGTCGGCCACGCCGGAGGGCAAGAATTACGCTCTACACGCCCGAATTTCACCATTGTGCACGACTTGGCGGGGCTGCGGACGTACCCGGTTTGGTTCGCCGGCGACGACCAGCTACTCTTTCAGTAACCTCTGCGGTGTGCTGACGTCTGCCGGTTGAGAGCTACGCTCGCCATGGCCAAAGGAGTCCTCACGGAAAGCTCTCATCAGTTAAACTGGGTAGACGTGCTCTTCTTTCTCCTCCGGCATCGCCCTGCTTTGACCGCCATCATGTTGCTGGTCCTCGCCCCAGTTTGTCTCGGAGCGGACCCTACGGTTTTGACGCCTCTGCGTCCTGCCGATCCCCTGAACCAGGCGGCTTTCGAGCACTATTACAACCTCGACCAGGACGCGGCGATTCAGGATTTCGAGAAGATCCTGGCGCGGCATCCGAGCGATCCCTTTGCCGTGAATCACTTGCTCTCCGCGGTGCAGATGCGGGAGCTGTATCGCATGGGCGCGATGACTGCCGGGGAATACGTCAACGACAGTTTTATCGGACAAGCGCACCGTCCCGCCGATCCGGCGCAAAAGGAACGCATCAAGCGCCTGGTGCGACAGGCCGAGAAGCTCGAAAACGACGCATTGGCGACTGATCCGAACAACGTGGATATGCTGTATGCCCGCGGCGTTACCCGTGGCCAGTTCGCGCTCTACACGGCTCTGATCGAGCGCGCCTGGTTTTCTGCTCTGCGCAATGCGGTGGGGGCGCGCCGCGATCATGAGCGGGTGCTGGAGCTGGATCCGAACTACTCCGACGCCAAGTTGGTGGTGGGCGCCAACTATTATGTGACGGGAAACCTGACATTTGCGGTGAAGGTGGCAGTCGCGCTTGTTGGATTGAGCGGCGACAAAGACAAGGGACTGCGGTATCTGAACGATGCCTACCACGGCAATGGCGAAACCAGTGTGGACGCCGGAATCGTGCTCATGGTTTTCCTGCGGCGCGAACACCGCTTTGGCGAGGCTTTGCTGATTGCGGGCGCGCTCGGTCCCCGGTTTCCGCGCAACTATCTTCTGCCGCTGGAAGAGGCGAACCTGCTGCGGGCGTCGGGCAAGAACGACGAAGCCGAGCAACAGTATCGCCGGGTCTGGCAGAGCGGGCGCGAGGGAAAGTACGGCAGCCTGCATTACGAAATCGCGGCGCTCGGACTGGGTGACCTGTTGCGCAGCGAGAAGAAATACCAGGCTGCGGCTGCGGCTTACGAGCTGGTAAGTGAGGTTACGGGAGCCGATCCGGAGATGCTGCAGAAGGCGAATCTGGGAGCCGGCGAGATGTATGACCAGCTCCAGAAGCGGGAACTGGCGGTAAAGAAATACGAAGCAGTGGTAGCCACAAATTCGGGCAACGCGGAGGCGGATAAGGCTCGACAAAGAATGAAAGACGCGTACCGGGAGTGAGATAAAACCGTCGTTGGTCGATGGTCGCTGGCTTGAACCAACCGGTGGAAGCGTTTAGCCGATTTTCGGCAACGACCAACGACGCCTGGAACATTTTCCTTGGAATCGTCGTATCCTAAGAACAGGGAGACACAAACATGTATTGCAACGCTTGCGGCAAGATCATCGCCGAGGACGGGCGCTTTTGCTCATACTGCGGCAACGTCGTGGGCGTTCCGCCCACTCCGAAGAAACTGATGCGCTCCCGCGCTGACCGAAAAATCGGGGGCGTTTGTGCCGGGCTGGCTCAATATCTTGAGCTTGACGTTTCGCTCGTGCGTATCCTCTGGTTCTTCATCACCCTGGCTTGCGGAATTGCCCCAGGCCTCATCGCGTACGGGCTCGGATGGATCATTATTCCGGAGGAGCCATTACTGTTGCCAGCGGCAAGGTCGCAACAGCCGGTCACGAGCTAACCTAGGGATGCGGTTTGCCCCGTCTTCTGTTGCCTGAGATGGCGGTGCGAGCAGAAACGCGGCAAGCCGCGTCTCTACGGGAAATCATCGTTGTGTTCTAATTTCCTCCCATGTTTTCTCCCGTGGAACGCCTGCGCAGCGACGACGCCGAGATCTTCTATGAAATTCGGGGAGACGGCCCGCCGGTCGTTCTTTTCCATCCTTTTCCTTGTCATCGCGAATTCTGGTATCCGGTGGCTGCGGCGCTCGACTCGCGCTACCGGCTGATTCTTCCCGATCTGCGCGGGCACGGCGATTCGGAGATTGGCGAGGGACCTGCCCTGATGCAGAAGCACGCCGGCGATATTGCCCGCGTGCTTGATGCGGCTGGCATCGGCAAAGCTGCGTTTGTCGGGTGTTCGATTGGCGGATACATTCTCTTTGAATTCTGGCGCCGATTTCGCGCGCGCGTGACTTCGCTCGGGCTTTGTGACACGCGGCCTCAAGCCGATACCGTTGAGGCCCGGGCGAATCGGTTGAAGGCGGCGGACACGGTTCTGGAGCAGGGAACCGAGCTGTTCATCGAGAGCATGATTCCGAAGCTGATGGGGCGGACGACGGTGACTATGCGCCCGGATCTGGTCGATGGAGCGCGCGCTATGATGCGCAAAATGTCGGCCGAGGATATCAGCCTGGTGCAGCGCGGCATGGCGGAGCGTCCCGACTCGGTCGCGGATCTGAAGACCATCAATGTGCCCACGCTGATTGTGATTGGAGAAGAAGATGTGCTCTCAACCGTCGCCGACGGCGAACGGATGCGGCAGAACATTGCCGGCAGCCAGTTGAAAGTGATTCCGAAGGCGGGACACTACGCGCCTTGGGAGCAGCCGGAAGCGGTAGGAACAGTGCTGCGGCAGTTTCTGGACGAAGTGGCTGCGAAATAAACCACATAGGGACGGACGCCCTGGTCGGTCCAGCGGGGCCAAGCCCTGCAAACTGTCGGATGAGAATACTGACCCCATTCTCAGTCTAGTAGTCCCCCAGGCTAAGTGGATGATTAGGAACGTGCAGAAATAACAGCCCTTGTCGAAACTCCGTTCGGCGGCCCAGCGCCTGAAGGCGCATTCATTCGCAGCATTACGGCATGCCTGACGAAGGCATGCCCTGATACGAATCGCAGCTGCACCATGGGCTGTCAATCGCCGACCAGTTCAATCTCCGCCGAGTCGAGTTGGTCCAGCGGCCGGCTGCTGATGCGAGCCAGCCACAGACTCAGCAGCGAAACTCCTCCCAACAGGGCGACGCAACCGGGCCATCCTTGCCAGCGCCAGAATGCGTCGGTCAGGGTGGCGCCCGCGCTTCCTCCGACATAGTAGAAGGCCACGTAGAGTCCGGCGGCAGAGGAGCGGGCGCGGCCGGCGATGGCTCCGGTCTGCACCGTGGCTGCGGCCTGCGCCACGAAGACTCCCGACGAAAAAATGGCGAGGCCGACGATGACGACGGGCAGTGATTTGACCAGGGTGAGAACGAGTCCCGCGATCATCATGGCGCAGTAGAGGACCGTGGTGTGGCGAAATCCGAAATGATCGAGGAAGCGGCCGGACTGGGGCGTGATGACGACTCCGAGGAGATAGACGAAGAAAATGCTGCCCAGTTGCGCCGAATTCAGATGGAAAGGCGCCGCGGCGAGATAGAAGTTCGCGTAGGTGAAGCATCCGACCAGCGTGAAGAGCGCGGCGGCCCCCATGCCGAAGTTGGCCAAGAGACGCGGATTGCGCAGATGGTGCATCGCATGGTCGAAAACCTGCTGCAGATGTTCGGCGCGGACAAAATTCTTCGCCAGGGGCAGCCAGGCGCGGACGACAACTGCGCCGATGAAGTTGAGGGTGGCGAGCACCAGAAAGGTGGCGCGCCAATGCCAGTGCGTGGCGATGACGCCGGAGATAAAGCGGCCAAGAAATCCGCCGATCACGGTTCCCGTCACATAGGAAGACATGGCGCGACCCACGCCGCGTCCGGCCCACTCCTCATTTATGTAGGCGAGCATGACCGCGATGACGCCAGGCACGAAAATGCCCTGAGCAAAACGCCAGAAGATGAGCGCGCCGAGGCTGGTGGAAGTCGCGGCCAGGGCGGTAGGGATGGTCAGCAGGAACAGCGAGGGTACGATGACTTTCTTGCGTCCGCGGCGCTCGGCAATCATGCCGAGGATGGGTGCGGTGAGAGCGGTGGCAAAAATCGTCGCACTCACGGTGAGACTGACTGCCAGCTCCGAGGCATGAAAAGTCTCGCGCAAGAGCGGCAGCAAGGGCTGGGTCGAGTAGACGTTGAGAAAGGTGCACATGCCGGCCAGCATGGTCGCGACCGACGCCTTGTCGAGTCTTTCCAAGTGGAACTGAAACCTCATTCCTAACACTCTTGATGATACGGCCGTTTGATGATACGGCGCGTTGATGATATGCGAAGTTCTGCAGGCGCCAAACGATCGAGTAGCCGGACATTGGGTATCGCCCGCTCGTGCGCGATCCGCATTTTCTGCGGTACGGGAATTGCAACCTGCGTGATGTCTATGCTTGCTCCCAAGAGAACTCCAATCTGGTCTATGGAACCAGATGAGTGCCGCCCGTGGAGTGCGGATGCAATTTGCTCCCGGAATCATGACCGGCGAGATTCAGTTGGCAGAAGGAGCCATTTCTAGTCATTTCATGAGGGGACGATCGTGAAGTGCATGGAAGAGCTCATCGAGAAGTTTGGAGCCGAACAATGGAAGGAGTCCGTCGAGAAAGCAGGGATCCCAGAGGGGCGAACCTTCACCGCGTTTTGCGATGTGGACGAGACAGAATTTACGAGAATCATGACGGGTGTTGCGGAAATGACGTTCCAATCTATGGAACAGGTGACGGAGGCGGTCGGGGAGCACGGGTCCACGGTGTATGCGCCGAACGTCCACGCAGCCTATTACTCCGGCGTAAGACGGCGCGCGAGTTATTGGTCAACCTCGACCACATCCACCAGGTCATGACCAAGCCGGTCAAGTTTGCCCGGCCGCCACGCTTCGGCTACGAGTGGCAGGGAGAAAAGCACCTGATCATGCACTATGAATCCGGCCGCGGACTCGTGGCCCCTATGCCCGGACTCATTCGTGGCCTGGGGAAGTACTACTGGGGAAGTACTACTTAAGGAGGATCTGACCGTAAAGGCGGTTGGCAACGCGGTCCACGTGCACTTCCTCTGAGGTCCCGGCCTCGGCGTTGTCCATCACAGCCCGCGGCGTGGTTTCTCTGCTAGAATCTCCGCGTCATGATGGAAGCCTTCCTCGTTCCTGAAAAAACCGTGGTCAACGCCAAAGGAGACGGGCCTGCGATCGACATAAGCCGCTCCGAGGGCCGGATTTTTCTGCTTACACTCGCCATCACCAACATCATCGAGCAGGAGTCGCTCGAGGTCAGCATCTTCGGATCGGCGGATGGCGCGACGTGGGATGCGAAGCCGGTCACGGCTTTTCCACAGAAGTTTTATCGCGAGGAAACTCCGCTGCTGCTCAATCTGACAGCGCGGCCGGAACTCAAGTTTGTCCGCGCGCATTGGGAAACGGGCCGGTGGGGGCGCGGGACGGAAACGCCCATGTTTGAATTCCACGTCACGCTGCGGGAGGTTCCGCGGGAAATCCTGGCGGAAGCGGCAGGGCGCGTGCGCGCGCACTAGGGCGGTGGGCAGGTCGTCGGCTTGGGGTCGTCGGCTTGGAATGCATGTCAGTCGCGAAGCCCGAAATCTCACAAACGGATTGTTCACCGATCACAGATTTTTATCCCCCCGTTTGGATTGCAATGGTGGAAAAGGGGGAAACACCCGTGAGATCCTTACTCCTGCATTTCTGCGGGGACGCGGAAAAATTCCGCCGCAAACGAAAAAAGAACGAAACCAATCTGATCGTAATCAATGAAGAATGCCCGTTCTGCGAATCCACGGCCAATGCCAGTCGGTTGCTCGAAATGTTATGCGCTGGTATGCGCAGACTGTATTGTTAACTTCAACGGAAGGCCAGTCTGCAGTCTCTGCGGTGACGAATGAGAGCATCCAAGGCGTCTAGCCAAGGTTCTCATGTTCTCCGTTGGTGCAACTTCGCGGCACGTGCAACGTCCCGACTAAATCACTGGCGAAGCGAGTTGCGACCAAGCGCTGCAACTTTTCGAGTGCGAGCCCCACGGCACGCGGTCGCGCTATTTCCCACTGCGCTCTGTTTCCTCCACGCTCAGGTTTTGCTCACAAGTGGCCCAGGTCTCCACTATATTTAGAACTCATGGTCTCGGGTTCGAAGGTCGTCGTCCGGCCGGCGCGCGCAGTGCAGGGAATGGTGCGCATCCCGGGGGACAAGTCCATCTCGCACCGCTACGCAATCTTGGCGGCGATTGCGGAGGGCACCAGCCGTTTCCATAATTTTTCGGCGGCGCGCGACTGCGCCAGCACGCTCGATTGCGTGAGCCAGCTCGGTTGCGAGTGGAAGCGCTTGAAGGGCAAGGAAGATGATGGGGCGATTGAAGTTCGTGGCGTGGGCCTGCGGCTGAATGCTCCGGCGGAGGTGCTGGATTGCGGAAATTCCGGCTCGACCATGCGCATGCTGAGCGGAATTCTTGCCGGGCAGCCATTCACCAGCGAGCTGTGCGGGGATGAATCGCTCTCGCGGCGGCCGATGGCGCGCATTATGACGCCACTTTCCGAGATGGGCGCGAGAATCGAGGCGGCGGAAGGTGGACGCCCTCCCCTCAAAATTCACGGTGGTCCGCTGAAGGCGATTCACTACCGTCCGGAGGTAGCGAGTGCCCAGGTGAAATCGTGCGTGCTGTTTGCGGGACTTTTTGCTGACGGCGAAACGGTGATCGAGGAGCCCATCCGCACCCGCGATCACGGCGAAATTGCTCTGCGTGCGTTTGGCGCGGAAGTCGAGCGGAAAGGGAATGCGTCGCGGATTGTAGGCGGACAGCGGCCGCACGCGATTGAGGCGCATGTGGCGGGCGATCTTTCGAGCGCCGCGTTCTTTCTTTGCGCGGCGGCTCTGTTTCCGGGATCACAGATCACTTTGCCCGGGATTCTGATGAATCCGACGCGGGCGCGGCTGCTCGATATTCTGGTGCAGATGGGGTTGAACGTTTCGGTCGCGCATCTGGAAGAACATCAGGGCGAGCTCCTAGGAACGATTGAGGCGCGTGGAGCGGCGTGGAGGGGTGCTGTAATCGCCGGCGCCGATACGGCGGCGTTGATTGACGAGATCCCGGTGCTGGCGGCGGTTGCGCCCTACACCGATGTCGGCATCGAAGTTCGTGACGCCAAGGAATTGCGCGTGAAGGAGTCGGATCGGATTGCTGTCGTCGCGGCCAATCTGCGCAGGATGGGCGCGGAAATCGAAGAGCGCCCAGACGGAATGCGGATTCCCGGGGGCCAGCATCTGCATGGCGCAGAACTGGACTCGTTCGGCGATCACCGCATTGCCATGGCGTTCGCCGTGGCTGCGCTACGCGCGGAAGGCGAGACGACGATTCAGGGTGCGGATGCGGCGGGAGTTTCGTATCCGACGTTCTTTGAGGAATTGGAAACAGTCGCAGGTCGTTAGTCATTAGTGGTTGGCCGATCGCGGTTTTGTTTGCCAACGACTAATGACTAACGACCAGCGACTCTTATCGGAGAAATCCAGCGCCGAACGACAAACCGCAATCCCCCGACGAGCGCCTGCAGCAGGAATTCAATCGCTGGGCCGATGACGGCGAGGGCGCGAAGATGGAGCGCCATCACCTTGACATCACCGAGAAAACCATGCGCCGCATGGATTTGCGTCCGGGTGAGCGCATTCTCGATCTGGGCTGCGGATCGGGGTGGGCAACGCGCTTGCTGGCTCGCATGGTCAGCGATGGGCCGCAGGGTTTTGGGCAGGTGGTCGGAGTCGATATTTCTGACGAGATGATCCGGCAGGCGCGAGCCGCTTCAAAGGAATTCGACAACGTGATGTTCGTCATCGGATCCGCAGCGCAGATTCCGTGGGAAGAAAACTTTTTTGACAAGGTGCTTTCGGTCGAGTCGTTTTATTACTACCCCGACCAGGAACGGGTGCTGGCCGAGCTGTTTCGCGTCATGGCGCCGCATGGACGGCTGTTCATCCTGATCAATCTCTACAAAGACAATCCATATTCGCTGCAATGGGTGCCGAAGTTGAAGGTGCCGGTGCATGTTCGTTCGGCGGTCGAGTATGTCGAGCTGCTGAAGAAGCATGCGTTCGAAAACGTGGAATACGCGCAGATTCCCGACGACACGCCCACGCCCGAAAACTACCAGACAACGTCATTTCACTCGCTCGACGATTTGAAGGCATTCAAACGCGTTGGTGCGCTGCTGCTGATGGCTTCGAAGCCCGATGTGCGGAATCCGGCGCCGGGGTACACGATTTACTGAGGAGCGGTCATCGGCGCACGGATTCACGGCAAGGTTCGGGTAGTTCAGTGGGAAAGTTGCATGTAGACGCTGATCCAATATGCGGGACGGGGCGGTGGTGAAAACGTTTCCTTGAGCAGCGCTCCCCGCGCACATGTGCCCAGTTTGGTCTCCGGGTAGAGCAAGACTTCCTTCGCCGTGCCGTCCTTATCGAGTTTTAACAGGATCCAGAAGCTCCGGAGGTCATCCCCCGCAGTCTGCTTGCATTGCCGCAAGGGGCCTAAGTGCTTTTGCACGAATTCTGTTCCCATTTGCTCGTCGTATTTCTTGCCCTCGGGAGTGCGCAGATTGGCTTCGACCGCCGCGCGCGCGTCCGAGAGGCTGGTGGGCTTGTCTTCGGCTTGTCCGCGCTGGTCCGAGCCCAGGGCGGCCGGAGTCATGAAAATTACCGCCATTGCGGCCGCTGCCATGGTCTTCAACACACTGAGCCTGATTTGTTTTCTCATAGCGCCAGCTAGCATTTTAGAACGGCGCAACCAGAGTTTGGTGAGTTGCGAAGGTCGGTTGTATCCGGCGCATCTGTTCGCCAGGGTCGATAGCCGAAAAACTGTCGTGTGACCTCCATCATTCCCCGGCGTATGATCGTTGGGTTATCCTGTATCGCAAGAGGCCCCATGAGCTGGCTCCAGAACAAGTTCGAAAAGAATTTCATGATCTCGACGGTGGACTACGTCTTCAACTGGGCCCGCAAGTCGGCGCTCTGGCCGATGACGTTTGGGCTGGCGTGCTGCGCCATCGAGATGATCGCGTCTTCCACTGCGCGCTTCGACATCGCGCGTTTTGGGTCGGAGGTATTTCGGCCCAGCCCCCGGCAGTCGGATCTGATGATCGTCTCCGGCACCGTTACGCTGAAGATGGCGCCGGTGGTGAAGCGCATCTACGACCAGATGCCCGAGCCGAAGTGGGTGATATCGATGGGCGCATGCTCGTCGGTTGGCGGGCCGTTTAATACTTACGCGGTGCTGCAGGGTGTGGATCGCATTGTGCCGGTGGATGTGTATGTGATCGGCTGCCCGCCGCGCCCGGAGAATTTGTTTTATGCGCTGCTCAAGCTGCAGGACAAGATCGACACCATGACGCTCGCCAAGAAGCCAACCGAAGTGCGGCTTGAAGAGCGGATGATGGAGAACTTTAAACGCCAGGTGATGGTCGCGCAAACGATGGAGCCGAAATAGCCGTCGGGGCCGTGAGTTCTCAGTTCTCAGTGAACCCCGCTGTACCGTTTCTTGTCTCCGAGTGAGGTGATCTGCAGTTCGCTGCCGGAGCTAAGTACCGAGGACTATGTTCACCAAACTCGCTTCCCAATCCGACCTTCCCGCTCTCGACGAAGCCAAAGAATTCCCTTGCGGCGGTAAGACCATCTGCGTCGCCAACGTGAACGGCGAAATCAGCGCCCTGGATAACATCTGCCTGCATCGCGGAGGGCCGCTCGGCCAGGGCGTGATCTCGGGAGGGAAAGTCGTTTGCCCATGGCATGGGTGGGAGTGGGATCCGAAGACGGGTGAGGCCGGTCCACCGGGAGCTAAGATTGCGGTGTATCCGGTGAAGATTGAGGGCGGGGATGTGCTGGTGGAGCTCTAACTGGCGCTGACCGTGGTCAGTGCCAAAGAGCGCCAGAGCCGTTTTTTCACAGATTACCTAGAACTGGATCACTTCCACTTCGCCGCTGTATTTGGGCGAGGCGCCCCACCCGAGAGTATAGGAATCGTTGATCGCGGTGGTTATGCTGAAGGTGAATGGATTGTCGGGGGTGCCGCTGCGGTAGCCAGCGCCCAGGATGCCAATAGGGAAGGTCGCGTAAGTGCCATCATTATCGTCGGGCGCGCCATCCGTGTCCGCGTATAGGATCTCTAGAAAGAGATGGTCGCCAAACATTTCCAGAACAAGGCCAGCCGAATTTGGTACTTGGGCGATGTTGCCGGCGAAGGCGTAGGATGTGGTTCGGCCGTCGGTTACGATCGGCACGAGGTTGGCCACTTGACATCGGTGTAGTTCAGCCGATTGACTTCGTAATCCGTGAGCGGTCCAGAGCCTGCCTTCGGTGTTTCCCGCCAGCTTTGCCGTTTGCCTGGGGAAATCCTTGCGAATCTCGGAGATGGCGGCGTTGGCATTGAGCGAGCAGGCGAGCGCAAGGACAAGCAGCAGGGCGACGGCAAAATACTTCACGGGTCTTTCCTCAGGCTCCGGGTTACGAAGCAGAATCGATCCTCACACCGATCCATCGGTGCCGCCAGTCCTCTAATTAGCGGACTACTTGCGTACCCACTGCGGGTCACGGTCCCGCGACTTGTTGATATCGTCGCCATATTCATGCTAATGGTCTAGAGAGATGGAGATTCTCGAAGCGCTCGACATCACCTCATGGCAAGGGCCGTTTTCTTCCGAGAACGCGGCGCGAGCTGCGGACTCGCTCGAACGCGGAAAGCTGCTCCACGCACCGGGGCTTCCTTTCGAACTCTCCGAAGCCGAGCTGCGGTTTCTTTCTCCGGATTGCCTGGATGGCAAATCGAAAAACGTAAGCTTCCGCCCCGAGTCCGGCGTCATGAAGGGTGCTCGCTGCCAGGGATCCGAGCGCGACGCGCTGCTCGGCATGTTGCGCCGATACTACATTCAGGCTTCTGATCTGTTGCGGGCGCTCTGTCCGGCTTATGGCAAAGATTTGAGGCCCGGATTCACCAGCTTCCGTCCCGCCGAGATTGCCGGCCGCGCGGCGTCATGGCGGCAGGACGATACCCGGCTCCACCTGGATGCTTTTCCTTCACGGCCAATGCAAGGCTTGCGGATTCTTCGCGTGTTTACAAATGTCAATCCCCAAGCTCCGCGCATCTGGCGAGTGGGAGAGAAGTTCGAGGAGGTCGCGGCCAAGTTCCTCCCAGGTATCAAGGCGCTTCGACCGGGAGAGGCGTCGCTGCTCTCCTGGCTGCGCATCACAAAAGGGCGGCGAACCGAATATGACCACTACATGCTTGGCATTCACGACCGAATGAAGGCGGACGAAAGCTATCAGTCGCGGGTCGCACAAACGGAACTCGCGATTGCACCGGGAACGACCTGGGCTTGTTACACGGATTCGGTATCGCACGCCGCTATGTCCGGTCAGTTCGCGTTCGAGCAGACATTCTATCTGCCGGTTAGCGCCATGAAACATCCGGAACGCTCGCCGTTACGGGTGTTGGAACGCCTGGTGGGGCGCAAGCTGATTTAATCTCTATCAGCCCAACAAGCTGAGGAAGCGCTCCGATGGATTTTCAAATCCCGGAAACACCGTCTTCAAATCCTTGTTCCCCAGATAGCGCGACACGACTTCGCTGAGCACCAGCCTGAAGTCGGTCGTGACCGCCAGGTCGCGGCCTTCGTACAACTGTGACTGATCTAGCCCCGGCCAACGGCCGTAGACCCTGCCGCCTTTTACCGGGCCGCCAAGAACGAACATTACGTTGGCGTGGCCGTGGTCGGTGCCACGGTTCCCATTTTCTCTCGCGGTGCGGCCGAATTCGGACATGGTTACTACGACGGTGTCTTCTCCGAGATCGCCGAGGTCGGTCCAGAACGCGGCAATCGATTGCGAGAAATCTCCTAGCACGTTGGCGATCTGTCCCTGAGTGCTGCCTTCATTGACGTGGTGGTCCCAGCCTCCGATGTCGGCGAAGGCCACCTGCACTCCCAGATTCGCTTTGATCAGTTGCGCTAGTTGCTTCAGGCTGTCGCCGAAGCGTCCCTTGGGATAATTCGCGTTGGCCGCTGGCGTGTAGTGCGCGGGATCGGCGGCTTTCAGTGTTTTGACCGCGTCGAAGGTTTCCTGGCCGGTGCCGTGCAACACGGTGTCGACGGAGTGGTCGTACATGGCTTCGAAGGTGTTCGACATGGGCGCAGCGCTGGGATTTTTTCCTCCTACGGAAAAATCGTTCAGGTTATTGACCGCAACCGCCGGCTCTTTGCCGGAGAGGATGCGCGGCAGCGACGGGCCGAGCGCAATGGCGCGGAACGCCGCCTTGTCGGGTGCAGATGTATCGGCAGGAAGCTCATGCAAGGCGCGGTTGAGCCAGCCGTCGTCGGTGACCTTCACGCCGGGCGTGCCGGATTCCATGAAATCCTGCGCATCGAAGTGCGAGCGCGTAGGGTCGGGCGATCCCGCGGCGTGCACGATGGCCAGATGCTTCTGTTGCCAGAGCGGCTGGAAAGACGCCATCGCCGGATGCAATCCGAAAAAGCCGTCGAGATCGAGCACGGACTTTTTCGGTATGTTGATGGTCGGCCGCATGGCGTAGTAACTGGGCTCGCCGTGCGGCACGACGATGTTGAGGCCGTCAGCCGCGCCGCGCTGGAAGATCACGACCAGACGTTTGGTGCGAAGGCCAGGATCGGCGGCGCCGAAAGCGGCGCGCGCCAGGAAACTTGGTAGTGCGGCTGTGCCAACTACTGCCAGCGCGCCGCTGCGTAGGAAAACGCGTCGAGTTATAGACACAGGAACCTGCTTTCGGCTGTTAGTTCTTAGCCATGAGCCTCGAGTTAGGGAACCCCACTCATTCGCAAAGGATGCGAATGAATGGGGCACCCGGCTATCTCCTCTGGAACTCTGGCGATCCCAGAATCAATCCCGTGATCGCGGCTATGTTTGGCGGACGCTGGGGATCATCCAATCGCCGCTGGCTGATTTTTGGATCTTCCAGTTGCTTGCTGATGGTATCGTGCGTCTGTCTTGAGATGTCGCCTGAGAGCAGCGAATTTTCCAGGTTCACCAGCGTCTGCTGTGGGTCGGCCGGAGCGTCTTTCTCTGGACTCGTGTCTGAACCCGTTGCGTTACTCCGCGAAGGCGAAGACAGGCTGACAGCATCGACTTTGACTCCCTTCATTTTTCCCGCGGCCAGCCCTAGCGCGAAATTCATGCGTGCCAGGAGCGCCGAGGAGTTCACCCACACGTCGGCTTTCATCGAGTAGCCAGTTGGCGGCATCATGCCATACGGCATCATGCCCATGTTGTTGAGCGTGCCGACGAGGGCGCGGGCGTCGTCGACTTCCGCGCCGCTGGCGCGTACGGCAGAGACCACGAACTCGAACGGTGTTTTCACTTTCGCGCGGTAGGCCTCAGGCGACCAGAACTCGGGCGACTTGAACATGGTGCGCAGCACTTCGCGAATGTCACCGTCTTTCTTTAGAAAGGTTTGTGTCATGCGATCGACCAACGCGGCGGGAGGATCGTCGGAGACAAAGCGCATCGCCAGTTTTTGCGATATGAAGTGCGCCGTCCTGGGATTGTGCGCCAGCAGGTGCAGTACTTCCAATCCTTCCTTTTCGCCGTTTTGTTTGATGCGATGTCCAAGGACGACTTTGTCGCCGGGTTCGTGCATGTTCGGCTCGTAGTGGAAACCGCCGCCTTTTTTCGGCTGGTCGAGCGTCCACCCGGTAAACACCTTCGCAACCTCGGTGACATCTTTCTGCGAGTAGCCTCCGTTTACGCTGAGGGTGTGCAGTTCCATCAATTCGCGGCCGTAGTTTTCGTTCAGGCCGCTGGCCTGCTTGGCTTTGGAATTGCCCGGCCTCCGCGGACCATTTGCTGGACCGGGGCCATAGCCGCGCCTATGCGGGGCGACGCCGCGCGCGATGTCCGAATCCGGCCCGACGCTCAACCAGTTATCGAGATAGAACATCATCGCCGGGCTTTTCGCGGTCGCGACCAGCAGGTCTTCGAATTTAGCGAGCACGTGCGGGCGGATCGTGTCGCGCTCGTAGCTGGTCAGCAGGTAGCGGTCGGCGCCCTTGTTGATGAACACGTTGAAGTGGTTGAACCAGAAGTCGGTCATGACTTCGTCGAGTTGCCGTTCGCTATAGATCGCGCGCAGTATCTTAGCTTGCGTCAACTCATCGACCACCACTTGCTGCGGATTCTTGAGTGCCATCACCGTTTCTTTTTGCTGCGGACTCATTCCCGCCATCATCGCGTCTGCCTTGGCGCCTTTGGCGGAGGCAGCGATCTGCTTGCGCTCTTCCGGCGACATTTGCAGAATCTCTTTCATGCGCTCGTCGGGCGGCAGATCGAGAAGTTCCTGCGTCTTGAGATTCGCGATCCGGCGTTCTTCGCGGTGCTGCATTTCGGCGGGATCGGCAGGCTGGGCGCTGTCGGCGGAGAAGGGGCAGGCCCCGTCTCTACAGATGGGGCTGGAAGTGTTCGGCGCGTCGGCGGTCGCTGCGGCGCTGGCTGAGGCAGGCTTGGCAGCTTCGGCTTTGCGCTCCTGCTTGTCTTCGTAGCGTTGGAGTTGCGCTTCGTAAATCGCGCGCTGGTTGGGATCGCGCGGCAGCGAGGCTTTTCCGTCGGCGATCTGCTTGATCAACTGGTCGGTGGGAAAATTCTCGACGATCTGTTTCGTGTCCATCCGCAGCGTGCGGAAAGGAGCGAGCCTGGCCTCAAGCGCTGCGTCATCAATTTTTTCGGGGTGGAGTTGGAGTTCGATCCACTGGTCAACGCCTATCTGTATGACTTGTGCCACACCGCCCGGCCGCGGACCGAAAGTCAGCCGGTTGAGCGCGTGGACGGCGCGTTTTTGCGCATCCACGGCCATTGCCCCGGCGGGTTTGTCCTTCTTCCGGCCGAGAGCGAACTGAGTGGTCAGGCAGGCCGCCACTAGCAAAGCAGTTGCCACCAGCAAGCGGCGTCTGGGCAAAGGCATTCCCATCCTGATTGACCTCATTATGAATGAACCCGGACGACAGGAAAAGTTGCTGGCAAGGTCAGGAGCCTAGGGAGGGGCGCGGTCTTAATCCGAGTAGCTCCGACTAGCCCGCACTAGCCCTTTAGTTGCGCCACATAGGCTTTCCCGCTTTGCGACTTTCGAGAGGTGCTCTCGACGAATTTAAGAAATTCTCGCAGGTGTTCCTTTTCCGACAGTTCTGCCTCTGAGAATTTCACGCGCACGCCAAACGACGGTGTGGTGCGCGTTGCAACTCCGCTGATGATGACGCCTTTCACCCAGATCTTTCCGCTTGACACCCACAGTCCGATCTCCAGGGCCATGCCCGCGGGCACAGGGGTGGCGGTCTCGACCAGGCATCCTCCGCGGCCCACGTTCACCAGATTGCCCCAGACCGGCTCTTCTATGCCTTCAATGTTAATTTCCACTGCCACATAGCACTTGATCCGCTTGAAACGGCGGCGATCCGTTCCCAATTCCTTGGGAGCGAACAAATCCGGTTCGAACGGGGGCGCTGCATCCACTGGTTCGGGAGGATGGAACTCGATGGGCGCTGCCGGCACGGACGCAGCGGGCAGGTTCTCCCGTGCTTCTCGCGCCTTGACAGCGGCGTCTTTGATCTCGCGCATGGCATGCAGCAGCGCAATTTCGCGCTTTTCCGCAGGCACTTCACGATAGGTCTGGAGCAGTTTCCCGAGGTGGCTGACCAAGTCTGGATCCGTGAGTAGACGGGTCCAGTCCGATCCTTTGGGCGACAGTTTTGTGGCTTCGCTCATACGCACGACTTCCCTCACGTAGTCTTCCGGTCGTGGGGAAATGCTTGACTCGTCTCATAGATTGAACTGCGGCTTGAGGTTACGCAAGATGACCAAGGTCACCCGCCGCGCAAACTGCAGAAAGGTGAGGTTCGCGCTCCATTGCCATGCGGATCAACAATTTGTGTCGGATCTACCCCAAAATGAGTCCAAAAGGCTTATGATTTTTGTTTTTCAAGGAGATGTCCAGGTCCCATGGCCTCGGCTGAGCGTCCCACCCTCCAATTGCGAAGCCTGCGCACAAGCTTTCTGCGGATCATCCTTCTGCGGATTGTTCTTCTGATCGTGCCGGTTGTCATCCTCTCAACGGCGCTTTTCGCCCAAAGCTCGACCTCGGATTCGACGGCGAGCGCGACGGTGCAGGTTCAAACCTCGGCACAGAATCCGGTTTTTGGCAGTGTGCCGGAGGCCAAGCCTACCGCCGGGACCCTATCGCTGACCTTCAGCGACGCGATCGAGCGGGCGCTGCGCCAGAACTTGGCCGGTCTCTTGTCGGAATACAACACCATCGAGGCCCGGGGACAGAAGTGGCAGCAACTCAGCGACTTGCTTCCGAATGTCGGCGGGGATGTGCAGGAGGTTGCGGAGAAAGAGAGCCTGCAAGCGCTAGGAATTCGGAACGGCGGGCTTTTTGGGAATCATGTGCCTAGCGTCATCGGGCCGTTCTCTTACTTTGACGTGCGCGTCTCGGCGACGCAGCGTGTCTTCGACTGGAAGGCAATCCAGAAATACCGTTCTTCCGTGATCGGCGAAAGTGCGGCCAGATTCAATCTGAAGGACGCACGCGATCTGGTCGTGCTCGCCACCGGCAACGCCTACCTGCAGGCGATTGCCGGGGCAGCCCGCGTGGAAACCGCGCAGGCGCAGGTGGAGTCGGCGCGCGCGCTTTACGAGAAGGCGGTTGCACAACAACAGGCGGGCGTCGCTCCGGCAATTGACACGCTGCGGGCGCAGGTCGAATATCAAACGCGTCAACAGCAGCTGATCGCGGCGACGAATGACTTTGCCAAGCAGAAAATTTCGCTGGCCCGCGTCATTGGACTCGCAACCGGCCAGGAATTCGAACTGGCCGACAAGGCTCTTTATGAGGCTTTTCCCATCCCCGATCTTGAAACCAGTTTGCAGCGCGCGTATTCTCTGCGCTCCGATTACAAAGCGGCGCGAGATCGGCTGGTCGCTGCGCAACTGGAGCGCGACGCGGCTACCGCCGGATATTTTCCGACCATCGATATGGCGGTGAACTTCGGTGAAATCGGCGCGGTTCCCGGCGATGTGGAGCCTACATATGAGGTCGTCGGCACGCTGAACATCCCGATATTTCAGGGTGGCAAAGTTCATGGAGATGTTCTGAAGGCCGAAGCCAGCCTGCGGCAGGCGCAGGCGCAGATGGCGGATGTGCGCGGACAGATCGATCAGGATATCCGCAACGCGCTGCTCGACCTTAAGTCGTCCAGCGATCTGGTGGAAGTCGCCCAGAGTTCGGTGAATCTCGCCGAGCAGGCGCTCACCCAATCGCAGGATCGCTTCTCCGCCGGAGTCACCGACAACCTTGAAGTGGTTCAGGCGCAGGAAGCGGTGGCAGCCGCGCACGAAAGTTTGATCTCGAGCCTCTATCTTCACAACCTCGCCAAGGTTTCTTTTGCCCGCGCGCTGGGTCGCGCTGAAGAGGGCGTCCGCGAATATTTGAAAGGGAAGTAGCTTATGGATCAAACCAGCAGCGTTGTAACCGAACCCAAACCGCAAGCGGAAATGCGTGCGACGCAGTCTCCGTCCCCGGCTGACAGCGAATCCCGCTATCAGCGGCGACCCGCGTTCCTGAACCATCCACGCACGAGGGTGGGATTCATTCTCTCCGTCCTGGTGATCGTGGTCGCTGTTTTCTTTCTGTGGCGCTACTTCGGGAGTTACGAATCCACCGACGACGCCCAGATTGACGGGCACGTGAACTCGGTAAGCGCGCGCGTCAGCGGCCATGTGCTGAAGCTCAACGTGCAAGATAACCAATATGTGGAGAAGGGAACCGTGCTGGTGGAAATCGATCCGGCGGACTATGAAGTCGCGGTGGCGCAGGCGCGCGCTGAATACGCCGACGCCGAGGCACAGGCTGCAGCCGCCGGCATCAACGTCCCCATCACCGACGTGAGCACTTCGAGCCAAGTAAGCGGCGCACAGGCGGGGGTATCTGGCGCGCGGGCTGGAATCGCGGCTGCTCGCCAGCAGTTTGAAGCCGCCAAGTCGCAGGTCGTGGAAGCGGAAGCCAACAATACGAAAGCGCAGAATGATCTCGTCCGCTACAAACAACTGATCGACAAGCAGGAGATTTCGCAGCAACAGTACGATCAAGCGGTCGCCAGCGCCCAGGCCGCCGCTGCCACCGTGCAAGCGGCGCGCGCCAGCGCCGACGCCTACGCGGCGCAACTCCAGCAGGCACAGAGCCGACTGCAGCAGGCGGGCGCCGAGCTTCGCACCGCTGGCACCGCGCCGCAAACCATGCGCGTCACCCGCGCCCGCGCCCTTTCCGCGCAAGCCAATGCCGATCGCAAGAAAGCTGAATTGGACCAGGCGGAACTGAACCTCCTTTACACCAAAGTGATTGCCCCGGTCAGCGGAGCGGTCAGCAATCGCACGGTAGAGGTTGGTCAAAACGTACAGCCTGGCCAGGAGATGATGAAGATCATCCCGCTCGATCAAGCGAACATCTGGGTCACGGCGAACTTCAAGGAAACGCAGCTTAGCAAGATGAAGGCGGGCCAGCCAGCGGAATTTAAAGTCGATGCAACCGGGAAAACCTACAAAGGGCATGTCGATTCCATTGCCGGAGCCAGTGGAGAGCGCTTCAGCCTGCTGCCTCCCGAAAACGCCACCGGCAACTACGTGAAAGTGGTGCAGCGCATTCCGGTGAAGATCGTGCTCGACCAGGGCGAGGTCAAGAACCATGAACTCCGCCCGGGGATGTCGGTTGAGCCGAAGGTCTGGATTAAATAGCTGCGACCTTCGAGCAACCGAATCGTGTTCGCTCGCAGCCCGTAGCTGGTAGCTCGACGCAAGGGGGATAGATTAAATAATAATGGGCGCTGCTGCCATCACCATGAATGAGGCCGCCTGGCGGCCGGCGGTCAATCCGTGGATTATTGCGCTCACGGTGACGCTGGCCACGTTCATGGAGGTGCTCGATACCAGCATCGCGAACGTAGCGCTGCCGCATATCGCCGGCAGTCTTTCCGCGGGTCAGGACGAGAGCACCTGGGTGCTGACGTCTTACCTGGTTTCGAATGCCATCGTGCTGCCGCTGAGCGGTTGGCTCTCGTCGATTGTCGGGCGCAAGAATTTCTACATGGGTTGC